>ERZ808274.149-NODE-149-length-39942-cov-5.163462_pt1 | contig 39942 bp, 35 predicted proteins | sample MGYA00521277_ERZ808274 | MGnify/ENA primary metagenome ERZ808274 (study PRJEB31516, sample SAMN03275597) | gut metagenome | biome: mammalia-associated habitat; material: feces | host: Papio cynocephalus | place: Kenya | collected 2012-07-28 ... | reverse complement strand
GCGTTTATAAGTACTTGATTTTTAACACTATAAAGGTACAAATATTTGTCGAGATAACAAAATTAAACGCTTCTTTTTTTATGCCCCTATGAATTATATAGGCTAATAAGACATGGTACAAATATGGTACAAAGATATTATAAAAATACGAGGTATACAAATAGCCAACGCAAAGTGTTAAAAAGAGTAAATGGGTGAAACTCATTGAGTTTCACCCATTTACTTATTGTTGTTTATCGATTGTTATCGAATTTTACTTCACCTCCTCAAAATCGGCATCCTGGATGTTGTCATCCTGCTTTGTGCCGTTGTCGGTCTGTGCGCCTGCCCCAGCGTTGGCCTGGCCACCTGCGTTCTGCTGTGCAGCACCCTGATACATCTGTGCGGAAGCAGCCTGCATTACCTGATTGAGGTTGTTGGTAGCGGTATCGATAGCAGCGAGGTCACCCGCCTTGTGGGCATCCTTGAGCTGCTGGAGAGCCTGCTCCACCTTCGACTTCTGGTCGGCCGGAATCTTGTCACCGTTGTCCTTGAGGAAGTTCTCGGTGGTGAAGATCATCGAATCGGCCTGATTCATCTTGTCGACACGCTCACGCTCCTTCTTATCATTCTCAGCATTCTGAGCAGCCTCAGCCTTCATCCGCTTGATCTCATCCTCACTCAAGCCACTCGAAGCCTCGATGCGGATGCTCTGCTCCTTACCAGTAGCCTTATCCTTTGCTGAGACATTGAGGATACCGTTAGCATCTATATCAAAGGTAACCTCTATCTGTGGCACACCACGACGAGCCGGAGCGATACCCGTAAGGTTGAACTGGCCAATGCTCTTGTTCTGCGCAGCCATCGGACGCTCGCCCTGCAGCACGTGGATGGTCACCTCCGTCTGGTTATCAGCAGCGGTAGAGAACACCTCACTCTTCTTGCAAGGAATGGTCGTGTTGGCCTCAATGAGCTTCGTCATCACGCCACCCATCGTCTCAATACCGAGCGTCAGCGGAGTTACATCAAGCAGTACGATGTCGTTCACACCGCTTTCCTTGTTCAGGATGGCACCCTGAATAGCAGCTCCTACAGCCACCACCTCATCGGGGTTCACACCCTTCGAAGGCTCTTTGCCGAAGTAGTTCTTCACCAAAGTCTGCACGGCAGGAATACGACTCGAGCCACCTACCAGAATCACCTCATCAATGTCGGATGTGGTGAGCTTAGCGTCACGGATGGCATTCTGGCACGGAATCAGACACTTCTGAATCAAATCGTGAGCCAACTGCTCAAACTGTGAACGAGTCAGTGTCTTTACCAAATGCTTAGGAACACCGCCCTCTGCTGTAATATAGGGGAGGTTGATCTCCGTTGTGGTCGTGCTCGACAACTCAATCTTTGCCTTCTCAGCAGCCTCCTTCAAGCGCTGCATGGCCATCGGGTCTTTAGAGAGGTCTATGCCCTCTTCGGCCTTGAAGCCATTGACCAGCCAATCGATAATCACCTGGTCGAAGTCATCACCACCCAGATGTGTATCACCATTGGTGGAGAGCACCTCAAACACGCCGCCACCGAACTCCAGGATAGAGATATCAAACGTACCACCACCCAAGTCGAACACGGCAATCTTCATATCTTTATTGGCTTTGTCCACGCCATAGGCCAAAGCAGCGGCCGTAGGCTCGTTCACGATACGGCGGACATTGAGTCCTGCGATTGTACCTGCCTCCTTTGTGGCCTGACGTTGAGAGTCACTGAAGTAGGCCGGCACCGTAATCACCGCATCGGTCACCTCCTGACCCAGATAGTCCTCGGCAGTCTTCTTCATCTTCTGAAGAATCATGGCAGAAATCTCCTGCGGCGTATATTTGCGGTCATCAATCTGCACACGGGGATAACCACCCTCGTTCACTACCGTAAATGGCACACGCTCAGCCTCCTTACGGCTCTGATCATAGGTCTCACCCATGAAACGCTTTATGCTGTAAACGGTCTTCTTCGGATTGGTGATGGCTTGACGCTTGGCCGGATCACCCACCTTGCGCTCTCCGCCTTCGACGAAACCAACCACTGAAGGAGTTGTCCGCTTACCCTCACTGTTGGCAATCACCACAGGCTCGTTGCCTTCAAACACTGCAACACAACTGTTTGTCGTACCTAAGTCAATACCAATAATCTTTCCCATAATTATCTTATTTTTTATTTTTGTTCTACAATAACTTTTACTTGGACTTGACGTCCAACCGCTTTATGACAAATTTTGTGCCATTTTTCAAGAAGGCTCAATTATCTGACAAGTTGGCAGAAAGAGGCATTTTCCACCCTATTCTGTCCTTCACCGTCTGTGGTTGCAAAAGCTTGTATATGGGAAAATTGAGTTCATAGGGCAACCTTCAGCCATTCTATAAGCGCAATACTGTTCTGTACCCGCTACAATAAAAATAGATGGCTATTCTGGTCTTATCACATGGCAGACCCACCCCGATGATGTGGAAAGGGAACTGCACTACCGACTGCGGACATACTGGCAAGCCTAACGTCCCGGATGGCACGCTGTAGGGAAACCAAAAGTTGGGCAATAAACTTGCCCGTAGTCGTAGGTGGGACTGATTTCGCATAAAGGTTGCACCCCCGCAGGCTTGCATAAAGCGCAAGTCAGCGGTGGGTGCAACCTATATTCGTCGTCAACCTACTTCTGTCTATTCATTCAAGGAACATGACACAAGTGGTCCAGTACAGTCTTTACTGGGAAGACATTCGTATTACGCCAGGCCCTCTATCTCGCCATTGACTATGTCGATGACCTCACTCTGCGGTCGCTTGGGCAGTCCCGGCATGCGCATGATGTCGCCGGCGATGGCCACTATCATTCCCGATCCGGTGTTGATTACGAAGTCGCGCACGGTGAAGGTAAATCCCTCGGGCACGTTGAGCTTCTTGGCATCGTCGCTGAAGGAGTACTGCGTCTTGGCCACACAAACGGGCAGCCGCTCCAAATCCCACTCCTTGATGCGCTTGAGCGCCCGCTTTGCCGCGACGGTGTACTCCACCCGCCCGGCACGGTAGATCTTTTTGGCCAGCGCCTCGACCTTATCGGCGATGCTGTCGGCAAGGTCATAGGGGTAAACTATCTCCTTCGACGGACATTCGGCTATCTCCTTGACGCAGACGCGGGCCAATTCCTCACAGCCCTCGCCTCCATGGACGAAGCATTCGTTGGGCGCATAGCCCACTTTCAGCTCCTTGCAGCGGTCGGCCACCACCTTCAGCTCCTCGTCGGTGTCGCTGGCATAGCGGTTGAGCGTCACGACGACGGTCTGCCCCATGTGCTGCAGGTTCTCGATGTGGCGCTCCATGTTGGCGAGTCCGTTGCGCAAGGCGGCCAATTGCTCCTCGGGAGCAGCGTCGTCAGCCATTCCCCCTTGCAACTTCAGTCCGCGCACAGTCACGACAAGCACACAGAGCTTCGGCCTTATGCCACCCATGCGGCACTTGATGTCGAGGAATTTCTCCGCTCCCAAGTCGGCGGCGAATCCTGCTTCGGTCACCGTGTAGTCGCTATGGCTCATGGCCATCTTGGTCGCAATCAAGCTATTGCAGCCGTGTGCGATGTTGGCGAATGGGCCACCGTGGATGAATGCGGGGGTGTTCTCGGTCGTTTGGACAAGGTTGGGCTGCAGCGCATCCTTCAATATGACCAGGATGGCCCCCACACTACCCAGGTCACGAAGATAGAACGGCTTGCCCTCGCAGGTGATTCCCAGCAAAATGTTCTCCAAGCGGCGGCGCAAGTCCTCGATGTCCTTTGCCAAACAGAGGATGGCCATAATCTCCGAGGCCACAGTAATGTCGAATCCGCTCTCGCGCACCACCCCATTGCCGGCCCCAAGGCCTATCACCACCTTGCGGAGCGCGCGGTCATTGACGTCGAGCACGCGTCCCCAGTACACCGTCTTCAGCTCACACGGCTCACCCTGATGCCGGAATATGTAGTTGTCGAGCAGCGCCGCGATGAGGTTATGGGCGGAGGTGATGGCGTGGAAGTCTCCCGTGAAGTGGAGATTGATCTTGTCCATCGGCAGCACCTGCGAATAACCGCCGCCTGCCGCACCGCCTTTCATGCCGAAGCACGGACCCATGGAGGGCTCACGGAGTGCCAGTCCACACTTGTAACCCAGTCGGTTCATCGCCATGGAGAGGCCCACACTCACCGTGGTCTTGCCAATGCCGGCCTTGGTGGGCGACATGGCGGTCATCAGTATCATGTTGCAGCGGTCCACCTTGCTTTCGTCGATACACTCCAATGGCACCTTGGCTATGTACTTACCGTAATGTTCCAACTTGTCGGCATCGATGCCCACGCTCTTGGCTATCTCCGTAATGGGCTTCAGCACGGTCTCGCGTGCAATCTCAATATCACTTTTCATTCTCAACGTGTTTTGATTAATAGATACAACCCAAAGGTTTTATTGTTTTGTCTTTGCGACGGCAAAAATAGCAAAAATTCACGACACTTGCAAATAATACTGGCAGAAAAGCGACTTTATGGCACATTCTCTGTCAAATGTGCAAGCAATATGGTCATGTCGGGCAGATGTTCTCCTTATTTATATAGGGTCGGTTCCATCCTCTTGATGAAAAACGAGGCGCAGGTCTCGGTACTGCATGCCGGGCACATACCCGCCATCTTGTCGGGGGATGACGCCAGAACACATGGAGAACAGGCACAATTAAAAGAACACCAGCCAACACATTGGACAGCCGTCTTGACGCTTTTGTCGCCTATTCTCCCTTTACACCGAATCGGTCATTTGTCCGAAATCAACAAAAGAAACGAGAAGTGTGCCTTTTTCCGACCAAATCCAATGACCAATTTGGGTTGGCTGCCCACCTCACCCCTACCCCATCACGAGATGGAAGCAGCAAGATAGCACAGATTTTTAAATTAAAAATCAGCAATTTTTAATTTAAAAATAGAAGAAAAATAAATTAAAAACTCAAGCAAAAGCGGCTGAAAAACCGAGCCGCTCATAACACACTGGGATTCAATGTGTTACCTTTCGCACTTCATTCCTTTCGTTTCGGGCTTCAGAGCAAGACGCTTCCCAGTGCCACTGCCGTTTGATGTGGGAAACGGAACAGACAAAAAACATCGCCACAGGGCAGACACCATTTTACCATCACATGGGCTTGTCCAACTGGCATGATTTTTGTACTTTTGCAAACATCAAAACCCCAATCGGCCATTAGCCCGAAACCGGCAATAAAAATGAGAAGCCTTTCATCATTCCATCCATTGCCATTAATTCTTTCGGCAGCTGTTGCCGTCAGCATTTCGCCGTTGCCTACCATGGCTTCAACACCAACGTGGCAACCAGCAGGAAGCCAACAACACACTGCGACGAAATAAAATGGCCTTTTGGTGTTGCGCCGCCGTCGCTCTTGCCGGCAGGCAGGACGGCACGCGGCGGGCTGTTTCCCCACAAGAATGATAAACAAGAGAAAACAACAAAGAGACTTATGGAAACGATAAAGAATCAGAAGTTTGGCGGCGAGCGTCCGCTGTTTGGCCTCCACGACGTGCGTCTGGAGGACATTGAGATTACGGATGGCGAGTCGGGCATCAAGTGTTGCAGCCATGTGGAGTGCCACAACTCCAAGTTCTACGGCAAATACCCGTGGTGGCACGTCGACGGAAGCCTCATCACGGGGTGCTACTTTGCGCCCGGATCGCGCTCTGCCATCTGGTATAGCGACGACATGGTGATGAAAGACTGCGTCATCGACGGCCCAAAGTTCTTCCGCGAGATGAAGAACCTGGATCTGGAGAACGTCAAGATTACCGATGCCGACGAGACGTTCTGGCGCATCGACGGGCTGAAGCTCAAGAATGTGGAGCTGCACCAAGGCACCTACCCTTTCATGTTCTCGAAGAACATCTATGTGGACGGGCTGGTGAGCGACGCAAAGTATGTGTTCCAGTACTGCCGCAACGTGGAGGTACACCATGCGAAGATTACCACCAAGGACAGCTTCTGGGAGTGCGACAACGTCGTGGTCTACGACTCTGAGATAGACGGCGAGTACCTTGCCTGGCACAGCAAGAACATCAAGTTCGTGCGTTGCCACATCGGCGGCGAGCAGCCCCTGTGCTACAGCGACGGCATCGTGCTGGAAGACTGCACCTTCGACGCCGCCTGCGACCGTGCCTTCGAGGACTGTGCGGGTGTGGACGCACGCATCAAGGGCACGATAACGGAGGTGAAAAACCCCATCAGCGGCAAGATCCAAGCCGAGAAGATAGGACGGCTGACGATGAACCAATATGCCAAGGGACACGTGGCCAGCGAGGCCGACGGCGGCAACACACTCACCTTCGAGGCCAACCGATGATAGGACACGACTTTTTTGACCAACCGGTGACACGGCGCGGCACGGGTTGCTACAAGTGGGACACGATGCCGTCGGACGACGTGATACCGATGTGGGTGGCAGACATGGACTTTGCCGTCGCCCCTGCCATCGAGAGGGCCGTCAGGGAGCGTGCCGCCCACCCCGTGTTCGGCTACACCGCCGTGCCGGAGAGCTACTACGACGCGGTCATCAGGTGGTTTAAGCGCCGCCACGACTGGACGATAGCTCGCCAATGGATGCTCTACACCACCGGGGTGGTGCCCGCAGCGTCGGCCACTATCAAGGCCCTGACACTCCCGGGGGAGAAGGTGCTCGTGCAGACTCCCGCCTACAACTGTTTCTTCTCCAGCATACACAACCAGGGATGCGAGGTCTTGGAGACACGACTCCTACGCGACGGCGACCGTTTCGTGATGGACTTCGACGACTTCGAGCGCAAGTGTGCCGACGAGAAGACCACCGTCTTCCTGCTCTGCAACCCACAGAACCCCACCGGAAGGGTGTGGACGCGGGAGGAGCTGGAGCGGATGAACGACATCTGCACCCGCCACCACGTGGTCATCGTGAGCGACGAGATTCACAACGAGCTGGTATTGCCGGGATTCCGCTACACGCCACTGGCCGCAGTGAGCGAGGCGTGTCTGGAAAACAGCGTCACGCTGACCTCGCCGTCGAAGAGTTTCAACATCGCAGGGTTGCAGATGGCCAACATCATCACCAAGAACGCAGCGTGGCGGAGACGCATAGAGCGCGTGGTCAACATCTTTGAGATTTGTGACGTGAACCCCTTCGCCCCGGTTGCCATACAGGCTGCCTATAATGAGAGCGAGGAATGGATCGACGCACTCAACCTTTACATCCGCGACAACTACGAGTTGCTGCGGGCATTCTGCCGGGAGCGGTTGCCGAAATGGCAAGTGATGCACATGGAGGGCACCTATCTGGCATGGGTGGACATCAGCCGAACGGGCATGGGAGCAGACAGGCTGGCGGAGAAAATCATGGAGCAAGCTAAAGTGAAGCTCAACAGCGGCACGCTCTACGGAGCGGAAGCGGGCAAGGACTACCTACGCATCAACCTCGCTTGCCGGCGCGCCCTGCTCGAGACAGCGTTGCAGCGCATCAGCAAGTGCTGCGGATAACGTGCCTCACAAGACAAATGCCTCGGCACGCCACGGCATGATGGTTGACGAAAAATCAAAAAAAGCGCTGCCCTACGCTCCTTATATAATAGGTATAAGCAGCATGGGGCAGCGCCTTTTGCGTTGTATGGAGGGATGACAGTTACTTCTGGCGGAATCGTTCTGCCTGCTCCCGGATGAGCGCGTCGTCCTCGAAGTAGTTGATACGCATCGCGTTGCGCACCTCGTCCATGGTCTGAGCGGCCACCTCGCGGGCCACGTCGGTGCCCTTGCGGAGGATGTTGTAGATCTCGGGGATGTCCTGCTCCAGCTCGTGACGGCGCTGGCGGATGGGGTCGAGTATGCGGTCGAGCACCTTGTTGAGCAGCTTCTTGCACTTCATGTCGCCAATGCCGCCCGCCGTATAGGCCGCCTTCAGTTCATCAAGGTTGCTGAACTCAGGCCAGAAGTCGGCAAAGTCGGCATCGGTGGAGAACGCGTCAAGGTAGGTAAAGACGGCATTTCCCTCCACATGACCGGGGTCGCTGACGTTCAGATGAGTGGGATCGGTGTACATGGCCTTCACCTTTTTCCACACCGTATCCTTGTCATCGGAGAGGTAGATGCAGTTGCCGAGGCTCTTGCTCATCTTCTCCTTGCCGTCGGTGCCGGGCAGACGACGGGCCGTCTGGTTCTCGGGCAGCATGATTTCCGGCTCGGGAAACACGGGGGCATAGACTTGATTGAATCGACGGACAATCTCGCGCGTCAGCTCAAGCATAGGCTCTTGGTCCTCGCCGGCGGGCACCACGGTAGCCTTGAAGGCCGCGATGTCAGCAGCTTGCGACACGGGATAGCAGAAGAAGCCAAGGGGAAGGTTGGCCTCAAAGTTGCGCATCTTGATCTCGGTCTTCACCGTCGGGTTGCGCTGCACGCGCGAAACGCTGACCAGGTTCATCATATAGACCATCAGCTCGGCCAACTCGGGAATGCAGCTCTGGATATAGAGCGTGCACTTCTCGGGATCAAGACCAGCCGAAAGGTAATCGAGTGCCACCTCGATGATGTTCTGCCGAATCTTCTCAGGGTTGTCGGCGTTGTCCGTCAGGGCCTGTACGTCGGCCATAAAGACAAACATCCGCTCGTAGTCTCCAGCGTTCTGAAGCTCCACGCGACGACGCAGGCTGCCTACATAGTGCCCCAAATGGAGCTTGCCGGTGGGCCGGTCGCCCGTCAAAATAATCTTTCCCATTCTATTTTTGTTTTATTTGAATACCAACTACTGGCAGCGGACGACCCGCTTTTAGGTTGCAAAAATACGATTTTTATTTGGAGAAAGGGCGAAATGGCCGTACTTTTGCACGAAAAACGACATTGACACATGGAGAAGAAAGCGTTTCGGTTTGAGGTCTGCGCCAATGGCGTAGAGAGTTGTTTGGCCGCACAAGCAGGCGGTGCTGACCGCGTAGAGCTGTGCGCGGGAATCCCCGAGGGAGGCACTACCCCTTCGTATGGCGAAATCAAGGTGGCACGCAGGCTAATGAAAGCAACGCGGCTGCACGTCATCATCCGCCCACGGGGCGGCGATTTTCTCTACACCCCTCTGGAAATGGAGCGCATGGAAGCCGACATCGAAGCGGCACGGCAGCTCGGAGCCGACGGTGTGGTGTTCGGATGCCTGCGCGAGGACGGGGCGATAGACATGGAGGCCAACCGCCGCCTGGTGGAAAAAGCACGGGGAATGTCGCTCACCTTCCACCGCGCTTTCGACCGATGCCGTGACCCATTCGAAGCATTGGAACAACTTATCGACCTTGGCTTCGACCGCATCCTCACCTCCGGGCAGCAGCCGAAGGCCATCGAGGGTGCGCCACTACTGAGGCAACTCCACGAGAAAGCTGCCGGACGCATCATCATCTTGGCCGGCTGTGGGGTGAACGAGCAGAACATACGCAGCCTATACGAGCAGACAGGCGTGACGGAATACCACTTCTCCGCCCGCGAAGCGGTGAAAAGCAAGATGAGATTCAGTAACCCCGAGGTGTTCATGGGCGACCCCAATACCGACGAGGACACCCTGCTCTACACGACAGAAGCACGGGTGCGCGCCACCATCGCCCAGCTGACAAAGCGGGATTGAGCCGAATCGGCCCTTAGATCGAAATCGACAAAAACCGAGATGTCTTCGGGCTATCCGACGAAACCTAATGACTGATTGGGTGATTGAGTACGGCAGGATGGTCCTGCGCCACCCCGTCAAGCCACAAGCCACGCTGGTAAGAAAAACCAAAGAGGGTGTCAAAGCCGTCAGAACGAATGTTTTTGGCACCCTGCGTGAGCCACAAAACTGCATTTTATTAGAAAATTTATTTGCTTTTCATTTGTAGTTTGCCCAAAATACGCTACCTTTGCAACCGCTTTTGGCACAAGAATAAGGCAAAAACCAAAACTCGACCAAGACAAATGAAAGGTAACAAAACACTCACATTCCATCTGCTGGCACTATTCGTCGTAGCCATCTGGGGAGGCACGCTCGTCAACACCAAGGTGCTTGTCCACGCCGGAATGTCGGCCTTGGAGATTTTCTACGCCCGCTACATCCTCGCCTATGTGGCCATGCTGCTATTTGCCCACAAGCGGATGCTGACCGACTCGTGGCGCGACGAGCTGAAAATGGTGGTGCTCGGCATCACTGGCGCATCGCTTTACTTCGTCAGTGAGAACGTGGCCATCAGCATGACCAACGTCAATAACGTGAGCTTCATCGTCAGTGCGTCGCCCATCTTCACGATGATCTTCAGCATCCTCTTCATCAAAGGGACTCGCCTGACCAGCAACTTCGCCTTGGGGACGCTCTTGGCGATAGCCGGTGTGGCGATGGTCATATTCAACGGGCAGGGAGAATTGTGCTTCAATCCGACCGGAGACCTTATCGCCGTGCTCACTTCGGCTTCCTTCGGGCTCTACTCCTTTCTGCTGAAACCCATCTCGGAGAAGTATGACGCGGCCACCATCACCCGCAAAGTGTTCGGCTACGGTCTGCTGACCGCCTTGCCGCTTTTCCTGATTTGGCCCTGGAAATTTCCAGTAGATCACCTCTTGCACGTCGATGTACTGGGCAATCTGCTCTTCCTCGGTCTCATCGCTTCGTGCTGCTGCTTCTTCCTCTACAGCATCATCATCGAGAAACTCGGTGCCATGACGGCCTCCAACTACAACTACCTTAGCCCACTCTTCACCGTGGTCATCGCGGCAATGTTTCTCAGCGAGCCTATGACGGTGATGGCCTATGTCGGTTGTGCACTGATTCTCATCGGCGTATATGTCGCCAATACGACGGGGAAATTCTTTCCACGGAAGCAACAAGTGACGGAAGAGCAGCAGTAACATTTTCTTAGGCACAACACGGTCTCTTCTTATTGGGAGGGACTTATCGCCCTGCTCCAGAAGATTTTCAGAGCAGGGCGATAAGTTTTTCAACCAGCCGGGGCAAAGCATACTGCCCCAAATCGGCCTCATCCACCCAACGACAGCCTTCAGGAAGGACGGGAGGCGTGGCCGGTTGGTAGAGGTAAAGGTCAGCATAGAGCACCCTATGGGTGAGCACATGCTTGACATGGTGCGCCCGAAGCTCATAGACGGGGCGCACTTCCGTGGGCTGAATGAGGAGAGGTTCCCACAGTCCCTGCCAGATGTCACCCGCTCCCCGCTGGTGAATAGCCGTCCGGCCACCACAACGGAGATAAAGATAGGTGAGCTGACGCTCCTGCACGCCGACCCGTTTCCGCCTGACGGGCAGCACAGAAACCCTTCCCGTCCGCAGCGCATCGCAAGTCTCGGCCATCGGACAGATCTCGCAACGGGGTGAGCGGGGTACACACTGGGTGGCACCAAAGTCCATCATCGCCTGGTTGAAGTCGGCCGCGCGTCCCTCAGGGAGCAGCGACTGTGCCAGAACGGCAAAGGTACGCTTACCCTTCGCGTCGTCGATGGGGGTGTCGATGCCGAAGTAGCGGGCCAGCACACGGTAGGCGTTGCCGTCCACAGCGGCATGGGGAAGCCCGAAGGCAAACGAGGCGATGGCGGCAGCGGTGTAGTCGCCGACACCTTTCAGGGCACGAATGGAAGCATAAGTGTCCGGAAAATGACCCAAGGCGGCTATCTGCTGTGCGGCAGTATGGAGATTGCGTGCCCTTGAATAGTATCCAAGCCCCTGCCAGGCGCGCAACACCTCGTCCTCAGATGCGGCGGCAAGCTGCTCCACGGTGGGCCATTGCGCCAGAAATCGACGCCAGTAGGCCTCGCCTTGGGCTACCCGCGTCTGCTGCAAAATGATTTCACTAAGCCAGATTGCGTACGGGGTGCCCGCCTCGCGCCATGGCAATGAGCGACCGTGGGAGGCAAACCAACTGAGCAATGTGTCGGTAAAGTTCATACAGCAAAGGTACGGCTTTACAACAGGGCGGCATTGACAAAGGGCAATTAAATCGACTTGTTTTAATATTTTTAGGACTCACCCACATAGTAGTTGCCGAAGATTTTGTAAATTTGCACACTTATTATAAAAAGAGCAAGACAAAATGGCAGGCACAAAGCAAATCAAGACTGCGTTAATCTCGGTCTTTCACAAAGATGGACTTGAGCATATCTTGAAGAAACTGAACGAAAATGGCGTGAAATTTCTTAGCACAGGCGGTACCCAGAAGTTCATTGAGTCACTGGGCTATACGTGTCAGAAAGTGGAGGACGTCACCTCTTATCCCTCCATCCTCGGCGGAAGGGTCAAGACTTTGCATCCGAAGGTGTTCGGAGGCATCCTCGCACGACGCGACAACAAGGGCGACCGCAAGCAGATGGAGCAGTATGGTATCGTGCCTATCGACCTGGTGGTGGTCGATCTCTACCCTTTTGAGCAGACGGTGGCCAGAGGAGCAAGCGAGGATGAGATCATTGAGAAAATCGATATCGGCGGTATCTCGCTCATTCGCGCCGGAGCCAAGAACTTCAAGGACGTAGTGATAGTGCCGAGCAAAGCCGAATATGCCATGCTTGACAACATTCTGGAGCGCAAAGGCGCACAGACGGAGCTGGAAGAGCGCAGGAATTTTGCTGAAAAAGCCTTTGCAGTGAGCAGTCACTATGACACCGCCATCCACGAATGGTTTGTCAAATAATGCTTTTTGCCAAGTAGATTAAATAACAACACAAAAGAAAAAAGTAGTAAGAAGGAATGAAACTCTTTTCATTTATCCAAGAAATAGCGATGGATTTGGGCACGGCCAACACCATCATTATCAGCGATGACAAGATTGTAGTGGACGAGCCTTCCGTCGTAGCCCTGGACCGACGGACAGGGAAAATGATTGCTGTGGGTGGTGAAGCAAAGATGATGTATGAGAAGGAGCACGCCAACATCCGCACCATTCGTCCGCTACGCGATGGCGTGATAGCCGACTTCACGGCCTGTGAGCAAATGATCCGCGGCTTGATCAAGATGGTTCACACGGGCAGCCGCATCTTCTCGCCTTCACTGCGCATGGTCATTGGCGTGCCATCGGGCAGCACCGAGGTGGAGCTTCGGGCAGTACGCGACTCTGCGGAGCACGCCGACGGCCGCGATGTCTACTTAATCTTTGAGCCAATGGCAGCCGCCCTGGGCATAGGCATTGACGTTGAGGCACCTGAAGGCAACATGATCGTCGACATAGGCGGCGGAAGCACAGAGATTGCGGTCATCTCTCTGGGTGGAATCGTGAGCAACAACTCCATCCGTGTGGCAGGAGACGACCTCACGGCGGACATACAAGAGTATATGAGCCGGCAGCACAACGTCAAGGTGAGCGAGCGGATGGCCGAGCGAATCAAGGTGCACGTCGGGTCGGCACTGACTGACCTGGGCGATGATGCGCCCGAAGACTATGTCATCCACGGGCCAAACCGCATCACGGCACTGCCCATGGAGGTGCCCGTATGCTACCAAGAGATTGCCCATTGCCTCGACAAAACGGTGGCGAAGATTGAGAACGCCGTGCTCTCAGCATTGGAAAACACCCCGCCCGAGCTTTATGCAGACATCGTAAAGAACGGCATCTGGCTTACAGGCGGCGGCGCACTGCTGCGCGGACTGGACAAACGGCTCACCGATAAAATCAACATCCCATTCCACATCGCAGAGGATCCGCTCCACAGTGTGGCCACGGGGGCAGGTATTGCCTTGAAGAATGTGGACCGCTTCTCATTCTTGATGAGATAAAGGGCAGCAGGGTTGGTATCATCAATGGATGAAGTGTAGGATGGCCATAGCCTCGGCCATTCCATATTTCTCATGTAGAAAGCACCGATGCACAATCTGACGGAGTTTCTGTCGCGCAACTTTCACTGGTTTCTCTTCATCATTCTGGAGGTAATCAGTGGGGTGTTGCTGTTCCGCTTCAACAGCTATCAGGCCAGCGTATGGTTCACTTCGGCCAACTATCTCGCCGGCATCGTCTATGAGCAGGAGTCGAAGCTGCTGTCGTTTCTCAGCATGCGGGAGGCCAACGAGGAGTTGACGAAGCACAATCTGGAGCTGGAGCAACAGCTGAAGACGCTCTCCGACCAGCTTTATGACCAGACCAAGGACTCCACCTACTTGAAACGCGGCCAGTTTAGACAACTGACCAAGTACCGGTTGATTCTGGCCAAGGTGGTGAGCAACTCGCTGGACCGGCCCGATAACTTGATGACCATCGACCGAGGAAGCGCAGATGGGGTGAGGAAAGACATGGGCGTGGCGTGTGGAAATGGCGTTGTGGGCATAGTTTATCTCGTCGGACGACACTACTCGGTGGTCATTCCGGTGCTCAACAACAAGTCAAACATCAGCTGTTCCATTGCCGGCCGCGACTATTTCGGCTACCTTCACTGGGCTGGGAACGCACCCAACATTGCCTATTTGGACGATGTTCCACGCCATGCGCGCTTCAAGATAGGCGACAGGGTGCTCACAAGCGGTTATTCGGCGGTGTTCCCCGCAGGCTTGCTGGTAGGAAAAGTGAAGAAGGTGTTCAACTCCGAGGACGGTCTTTCCTACCGTGTGCAGGTGGCTTTGTCCACAGATTTTGCCAATTTGCGCGATGTTTGCGTCATCGATGCGCCCCAATTAGGTGAGCTGCGACGCTTAATGGAAGCTGCAAAAGACTCCATCAAGCCGCCATCGGATAATTAACCGCACGACACGGCAGCCCCTATCATCCGGCAGTCAGTGTCGCGAAAGGTTATATATGCGCCTCTATCCGCCTGTTGTCAATGGTGTTACATTCCGTAAGGCATTCATACTGTAATGGTAAGGCCGTCAGATTATATTAAGGAGAAAGAAGAAAGATGAACGTTGACTTGCTCCGAAGACTCGCACTCTTCGTCATCCTGTGCCTCGCCCAGGTGCTGGTACTGGGCCAAATCCACCTATTTGGCTGTGCCACCCCGCTGCTCTATGTCTATTTCATTATCAGCATACGCCGCCATTATCCCCGATGGGGACTGTTGTTGTGGGGATTCTGCATGGGTCTATTGCTCGACACTTTCTCCAATACGCCCGGCGTGGCCGCCGGTTCACTTACTTTTCTTGCCTTTGTGCAGCCCTATCTGTTGTCATTCTTTATCCCACGCGAGTCTGCCGAAGACCTTTCCCCACGCATTACCACGCTCGGGCCGGCCAAATACGCCTGGTACAGCCTCATCTCCACACTGATTTTCTGCATCCTTTTCTTCACTTTAGAGCAATTCAGCTTCTTCGATCCTGTGGAATGGCTGCTGAATGTGAGTGGGAGCACGCTGATTACGTTTCTGCTTGTCTTTGTCATCGATAACGTAAGGAGCCGCTAAATGAAGAATTTCGACCTGGAAAAAAGACGCTATGTGCTTAGTGGCATTGCCTCATTCATCATTGTTGTCTATATCATCCGGCTCTTTTCGTTGCAAATTGCCAGCGATGACTACCGCAAAAGCGCCGACTCCAATGCCTTCCTGAAGAAGATAGAATTTCCCTCACGCGGGACTATCACCGACCGAAACGGCAAGCTGCTCGTCTTCAATCAGCCTGCCTACGACATCATGGTGGTCATGAACGAAGAAGCGGGACGCCTGGACACCATGGACTTTTGCAACTCTTTGGGCATCACCCGGGACTTTTTCAACAAGCGGATGGCCGAGATAAAGGACCGGAGGAAGAATCCGGGCTACTCAAGGTTCACCCAACAGCTCTTCATGGGGCAGCTTCCAGACAAGGAATTCAGCGCATTCCAAGAAAAAATCTTCCGTTTTCCGGGCTTTTACATCCAGCGACGCAGCATCCGTCAGTACAAAGAGCCCGTAGCGGCACACCTGTTGGGCGACGTGGCAGAGGTGTCACAGAGCGACATTGAGGAGGATGACTACTACCAGCCAGGCGACTACATCGGCAAGCAGGGCATAGAACGCCAGTATGAGAAAGAGCTTCGCGGCAGGAAAGGGGTGCAAATACTGCTCCGAGATGCCCGCGGACGCATCCAAGGCCGCTATAAAAACGGGAAATTCGACCAGAAGCCTCTGCCAGGAAAGGACATACAGCTCGGTCTGGACTTGGAATTGCAGAAGCTCGGCGAACGACTCATGGAGGGAAAGCTCGGGGCTATCGTGGCCATTGAGCCGAAAACGGGACAGATTCTGGCCATGGTGTCATCGCCAACCTACGACCCACGGATGATGATTGGCAAACTTCGCGGTAAGAATCAGCTCCGTCTGACTGTCGATCCGGCCAAACCGCTCATCAACAGGGCCATCAGCGGCCAATATCCTCCTGGAAGTACATTCAAGACCACGCAGGCTGTGACGTTCTACACGGAGGGAATCGTCAACGACTCCACCCGTTTCCCCTGCGCACACGGATTCTCATTCAAGGGACTTCACGTGGGATGCCACTCTCATGCGAGCCCTATCGCACTCGTTCCAGCCATCAGCACATCATGTAACAGCTACTTCTGCTGGGGATTGTACTACATGCTATCCAATAGAAAGAAGTACCCCACGCTCGAAGATGCCATGAACGTGTGGCGCGACTACATGGTCTCGCAGGGATTCGGCTACAAACTGGGCATTGACCTGCCCGGCGAACGGCGCGGAATGATCCCCAACGCCAAATTCTACGACAATGCCTTTGGCCGTTGGAACCCGCTGTCGGTCATCTCCATCGCCATCGGGCAAGGCGAAGTCAACGCCACGCCACTGCAAATCGCCAACCTGGGCGCGACGATAGCCAACCGAGGCTACTACATCACGCCCCATGTGGTGCGCCATATCAAAGGCGGAAGCATCGACCGGAAGTATTATGAGCGGCATCGGACAAAGGGAAGCCAAGCCGCCTATGAGGAAGTGGTCAAGGGAATGGTCTCCTCCGCCATCCGCGGAACGTGCGCCCACGCCGTGCATCCAGGCTATCAAATGGCGGGAAAAACAGGTACGGCACAGAACAAGGGCAAAGACCACTCCGTCTTTATGGGATTTGCGCCCGTCGATACGCCTAAGATCGCCATCGCAGTATATGTGGAAAATGGCGGATGGGGAGCTGTCTATGGTGTGCCCATCGGCTCGCTGATGATGGAGCAATACATCAACGGCAAGCTGACAGAGGCCGATGCGCGCAAGGCTACGCAGATACAAAACCAGCATATCTCCTACCCCTTCAAGTCGCCGATGAGCCATGCCGACTCTTTACGGCTCGACTCGCTCAAGCGAATCAACGCCATCAAGGACTCGCTGAAGCTCGAGCGCGACAAACAACAGAAGAAGTTGGCCGAGGAAAAGGAGAGAAAACACCAAGAAAGGAAAAAGAACGAGCCGCAGAACGACCCGGCCATCAAAGTAGAGAACGAGATAAGGCCTCAGAGTGAGGAGCGGCGGCGCGACGACGAGAAAGACCACAAACCGTCGCACAAGGAAAACGACAAGGAAAGCAAGAAGGAATAGCAGCATCATGGTTATGGAAAAGTCGGACAATCAGAAAGGCATTCTCCAGTCGCTTGACTGGTGGACGATAGGCATATACCTTGCTTTGCTCGCCTTCGGGTGGGTAAGCGTCTGCGGGGCAAGCTACACTTACGGCGACACCGAGATATTTTCCCTCTCCACGCGCTCGGGAATGCAGGTCGTTTGGATTGGCACGAGCATCTGTCTGGGCTTCGTCCTGCTGATGCTCGATGACCGATACTTCGATACCTTCGCCTACGTCATTTACGGACTGCTTGTCCTTCTGCTCTTCGCGACGATTTTCAACCCACACGAAATCAAGGGTTCGCGATCATGGATTGTTCTGGGAAGCCTGCGACTTCAGCCCGCCGAGTTCGCCAAGTTCGCCACCGCGCTCGCCATATCAAAGCTCATGAGCACCTATGGCTTCGACATCCACAACCCAAGGCACTTCGCGGCAGCCAGCGCCATCATCCTTGTGCCGATGCTCTGCATCATCGGACAGCGCGAAACCGGCTCGGCACTCGTTTACTTGTCCTTCTTTCTGATGCTCTACCGCGAAGGAATGCCCGGCGGATTCCTCTTCACCGGCGTGGCAATGATTGTCTATTTCGTCATCGGAATCAAGTTTGAGCAAACCATGCTCTTCGACACGCCTACCTCAGTAGGCAAGTTTTCCGTCCTCCTGCTCGTACAACTGTTCTCCTCGGGGATGGTCTATGCCTACAATGGCGACCGACAACACCCCCTTCGACTGGTGGGACTGTGCTTTGGCACGACAATTTTGGCGTTTCTCTTCTCCGAGTTTGTCATCCCCTTCGACATCGTATGGGTGCAGCTCATACTCTCTGCCCTTCTCATCGGTCACCTGATTTACAACGCCTTGCGCACCCGGTTCGTCACCTATCTCTATGCGGCAATCTTCGCTGTGGGCTCCATCGCTTTTTTCTACTCGGCCGACTATGTGCTCAACGATGTGATGCAGCCCCACCAACGCGTGCGTATCAATGTGCTGCTCGGCCTCGACGACGACCTTGCGGGTGCGGGATACAACGTCCACCAGAGCGAAATTGCCATTGGTTCGGGCGGTCTGCAGGGCAAAGGATTTCTCAACGGCACACAAACCAAGCTAAAGTTCGTGCCCGAGCAGGACACCGACTTCATCTTTTGCACCGTCGGCGAGGAGGAAGGATTTCTTGGTTCGGCGGCCGTACTGCTGCTATTTCTTGCCCTGATTACGCGACTGATGAAGATTGCAGAGCGACAGCCCTTCAAGTTCGGGCGCATCTATGGCTACTGCGTGGCCAGCATCTTCCTTTTCCATGTCTTCATCAACGTGGGCATGGTGCTCGGACTTACCCCTGTCATTGGCATCCCGCTGCCCTTCTTCAGCTATGGCGGCTCGTCGCTGTGGGGCTTCACACTGCTTCTGTTCATCTTCCTGCGCATCGATGCGGGACGCAACCTCATCAGAAGCTGACGCTGCCAAAAGGCCATCCAGCTACCCACAAAGGCTATTGCTGGACATCAAGAAAGACGTTGGTGCAGCACAGGGGCTTAGGCGGCTTACAAAGAGACGCCTATGAATCTGGCATAGTTCTTTTCCTTAGTGGTATTCATGACAAGAAACCAGTCAATGATGGTCCATATCCCACACCCACCACAGGTGATGAGTTTCAGTACACCCAGCAAGGTGTCGCCAAGATAGAAGCGGTCGATGCCAAAACCGCCGACTAAGATGGACAGCAGGAGAGCTATAAGCGGATCTTTATTTTGCGCCATGCAGATGGATGCCTGACTATAGTCCATGTTTTCAAGCGTGCTGTATAGTTGAGGAATAACATAATTGGGAAACTTATCCCCATACATGGCTACCAGCTGGGCTGCCTTATCTTTTTCCATATTCGATTGTTTTTTAGATGCTAAACATATTCCGCACTACAAACCATACGCAGAATGAGATGATGTAAAGCCAAACTGCAGGCTTACTTTCCAACCACCCTCGCACATGCGCCACTGCATTAGAGTGCGGAAGCACGTGGACTGCTATCAAAAGGAGGGTGTAAGGGAGGGCGTAGACCAGATAATAATTATAACCCACAGCCTCCTGAAGGTGTCCATGGAGCAAGGCATGCACAAATCGCTGTATGCCGCAGGCGGGACAACTCAGCCCAGTGAGCAGCTTCACTGGACATTTTGGCCAAAACCAATAGGCAGACGGATTGAAACGAAACAGGAACAATCCGACTACCACAATGGCTGAGCATAGCAAGATGCGCTTATTGTATGTTCTGCAAAGCCGCACCTAAACCCATAAAACAATAGGCAACCGCATATAAGATTTGGACAAGCAATCCTACTCCGATGCCTATAAGAGACCACTTCTTGGCGTCTGATGCCGCCTTGACTGCCGCTTCATACTGCTGTGCCAGATAAAGTCCGTTCACTTTAGCTGCCTTTATGATGGCCACTATGCCAAAGGGGAGGCAGCAGCACACCGTTGTAACGATGGCAAGCACAAGATTGTTGTCAGGTTTGGGAGGAAGCTGTCCTCCCAAATTCGGATTGGTGTAGTTGAAATTCTGTTCCATTATCATAGATTGATTGGTGGCCATTATACGGTTTTGAAGCAATGGGGGGATGGTCTATATCCCCAGTTGCCACATGACAGAGAGCGATAAGCAGCATGATGACGCCTACTCTCCACTGCAAATTTATCAAAAATTTACATAACAAGCAAAATATTTCACCGTTTATTTTACCATCAGGAGAATATTTGCCTTGCCCACACAGGGAAGTATCGTCATTTTTTCACCAGCTGCACCCCCACGTCGTTGATTCCTGGCAGTTGATCACGACGCATATTGTGATGAACGGTGACGTAGATAGAGTCGCCGTTGTGAAGGCTCAACTCCTTGATTCTGGCCGTGAGGGTGGCTGAAGTCACCCCCACCTTGCCGAAAGGTCGCCCCTCCTCGTTGACGAGATGCACCAACACGGTATCGGACACCACGCTGCCGGGGGGATAGGTGGCATAGCTTACTATCAAGCTAAGGTCGCGATAGGGATAGAGATGATTGAACCGCAGGCCCAGATTGACCTCATAGTGGCCCTTGAGCTGCCGTGGAATGGTGAATCGCAGCGTGTCGTTGCGCTCCCATCCACCATCGCTCACCGGCTCATAGTGGTCATAGACGCGCGCGTCTTGACATCCCGTCAATAGCACGGCAGCCGTCACCAGAGCGACGACAGCTGCCATGAAAGTTCTACTTCCCCTCATTATTTCCTTTCTTCTCCTTTGCCCCGCCATTCTGTGTCGGCGCATCCGGACGTTGCTGCTGGCTGCCACCAGATTCCGCACGCCCTGCCTCTTGGGGGCGGCGTGGTGGTTGCGGGTGCTGCCCCGACTGAGGTTGCTGGCGTTCCTTTCCCTGTCGGCTTCCCTCACGGGGCGCTTTCTCTCCACGGGCCTTGCCCTGTGGACGAGGACGGCTCGCAGCGTCACCCTGACGGGAAGGCTGTGGGGATGCTTGTTTCTTCTTCTTTTTCTTCTTTTTCTGAAACCTGTCGAAGCGGCTGAGGTCGCCGTCGGCCAGCAAGTCGGCCGACTTCTCCTCCACTTTCGCATTTACGTTTTCCGTCAGCGACATCGGCTTCTCGCCCTGACGGTTCAACTCAATCACCTCACGGGCACGGCGCGCAGGGATGACCTCCACGTTGACCATTTTTTTGCGGTCGGTGGAATAGGTGCACTCGCCGCTGAGGATGTCGGTTTTGACCAGGAAATACTCGGCATCTTGCGTATGGAGCGACACTTCACGGCTCGGCAAGCGGCGGGCGGCCTCCATATAGTCGTCCACCTCATAGTTGAGGCAGCACTTTAGCTTCGCACACATCCCGGCAAGTTTGGTGGGATTGAGGCTCACTCCTTGAAAACGGGCTGAGTTGGTACTCACACTGGAGAAGTTTCTCACCCACGTGGCGCAACACAACTCGCGACCACAAGGCCCCGTACCGCCAATGCGCCCGGCCTCTTGGCGCGCCCCAATCTGCTTCATCTCGATACGAACGTGGAAGGCGGCAGCGAGATCCTTAATCAACTGGCGGAAATCGACACGCTCATCGGCGATGTAATAGAAAATGGCTTTGTTGCCGTCGCCCTGATACTCCACGTCGCCTATCTTCATTTTCAGCCCCAGCCCTTTGGCGATGACACGGCTCCGAATCATCGTGTCGTGCTCGCGGGCCTTCGCTGCCTTATATTTCTCCATGTCCGACTCCTTGGCTATGCGGTAGATACGGCGGATGTCGGCGGGCGACTTGATGTCGGCCTTCTTGAGTTGAAGCCGGACGAGCTGCCCGGTGAGCGTCACCACGCCAATGTCGTGGCCGGGATTGGCCTCAACGGCGACGATATCGCCTTTCTTCAAGTCAAGATGGTTCACATTGTGGTAATATCCCTTGCGGGTGTTCTTGAATTGCACCTCGACAAGATCGGTCGTAGCGTTGTTGCCTGGCACGTCGGCCAACCAGTCATAGGTGTTCAACTGGTGGTCCTGACGGCCACAACCACGGCTGCACAAGCCACGGTCGGTGCCGCGCCACAACTGATATTTCATATTCTTAAAGTCCATAAACTGCTGTCTGATTCGTTATTTTCTCAGGATAAGCACAATAAGTTTCAGTGCCATGTCGAAGAAGACGATCTTCCCGTTGGCGTTCTGGCCGACATCACGGATTGCCATCTCAAACAATTCGCTCATCTCTATCACGTTGCGCTCGTTGATGAAGCGGGCAAAGTTGCGAGAGAAATCAGCCTCGGCGCGTGTCTGATAGCACAACTCTGGGATGCGGAAATTGTACATGAAGTTCTCCCTCACCTGCTCGAGGAAGTAGCTCAGCATGCGCTTTTCCTTCTCGCGGCCCAGCTCGGCGGCCTGCTGACTCCATGTCTTCAGCCCGCCTATGTCCCGCATATAGCACAACCGCATGAGCTTCTGGAACATTTCGAGGAAGTCGGCGTTCTCGTTGTTGGGCGAAAGGATCTGCATGGCCTCCAACCAACTGCCTTGTGCCACGCGTGCCACCTGCCTTGCGGTAGCCTCGTCAAGCCCCCTGCGGGTCTGAAGAGCCTCTGCCAGACTGGTTTCTCCGATGGGTTTCACGTCGATACGCTGGGTTCGGCTGCGGATGGTGTCAAGTAATAGGTCAGGTTCTTCGCTGACCAGCATGAAGACGGTGTGCTGAGGCGGCTCCTCAAGGAGCTTGAGGATGCCGTTGGAGAACTCCTCGCCGGCACGCTCGGGCAACCAAATGATGCTCACCTTGTAGCCGCCGAGACTCGATTTGAGCGACAACTTGCGCAGAAGCTCGTCGCCCTCGCGGGCAGTGATGATGCCTTGCTGCGTCGTCGCGCCCATCTGGCGGAGCCACTGCTCAATCGAGAAGTAGGGGCCGCGCATGATCAGCTCATGCCAAGGCTTGGCAAAGTCGTCGCTCACGGGCTTGTAGCCGCTCGAAGTACCGGCTTTCTTGATTGTGGGAAAGCTGAAGTGGAGGTCGGGATGCTCCCAAAGACGCAGCATCGCCCGCGCATTGGGGGCAGTGACGGGCATCGAAGGGGTACCCTCGCTGAGCAGATAGGCCGCAAAACCCATCGCCAACGCCAGCTTGCCCACACCGGGCATGCCGCAAAACAGCAGTGCCTGGGGCACACGGTCTTCGCGCGCTGTCTGCACCAGGCGGCTGATTACGTCGGCCTGGCCTATCACTTCGCTGAAAGCACTTTCCATCTTTCCAGTTCCCACAAGATTATTATTGGGGTACAAAGTTAATAAAAAAGCCGCAATTGTGGGGTGGGCTGCACCGGTTTTTTGTCGTTGTTGAACACGCCATCGGCTGCTTGGATGCTTTCCGTTCGGATGCGATGACTTGTCAACTACCCCATTTATTCGGTTGGGAAAGGCAATCACAAGAATTGTTTCCTTCTCCACTCGGTACACAATGAAAGTTTCTACATCAGCAAGACAGCACCATCTCTGCATGAGATTGCACTGGAGACACCACGCTTCATATCCTATTGATTTCCAACAGATTGGACAAAGCTGTGTAATAGCAGCTCAAAAGCATGGATTTTTAATTTATTTTTCTGAAATTTTTAATTTAAAAACCAGAGAAAAATAAATTAAAAATCTATGGAATGGCATTTGCTTCTCTGTATGTTAGCGTTCAGAGGGTGCAGCCAATCAGATGCAATGAGAGTAACCCTACGGACAACCGCTACGACATTTCCCCCGCAGCAGATGGGCAATGAGGACGCTGCGGGAGACATGGCTGTGCTATACGGAGCGGTCGGTGGGGTGCGTATGGTATACGTATTGGGCCCGGCCATCGCGCCATACCCAACGTTGCTTGCCCTCGCGGGCGTACTTGCCGATGAAAGTCGACAGGATGAAGCCTACTACGGGCGAGGATAAGGCCACGGCCATGAGTATCCAGAGCGAGATCTGAACCACCACGGCCAGCATGACCACAAAAACATGGAGCGACACTATACCTATGGCTGTCATGACCACGCCATAAAGACGGGCGCGCAGGCCGTTGATAAGCATCGGAATGCCATAGCACACGAGGAAGGCGGGCCATAAGCTGTCCATGAATTGGTACGAAAGCAGCAGTGCAGGCCACTGTACCAGATAGCCAATGACGAATGGCCACACCAGAAGCGAGTGCTTGGCAAACAGTGTTACACAGAACATGTAAGAGAAAGCCAGTACCATGAACAAGGCCACAAGCAGGGCACCTCCGATGGCTTTGGGCACTCCTACATAGTCGGGGTTGCACCACCACAGCGCGTCCCAGTCTATCATAACGGCCATATAGACCACTATGGCGGCCGACACTACAAACGGAAGGGCCGAGAGGAGAATGAACCGGGTGCGCAGGACCATCCATACGGCCACGGCCATAAACAGCAAGGCCACCAAGGGCAACACGGGTCCGTAGAGGGTTCGAGTGGAGGCAGCATGCATATCCAATCGTGGAAGGGAGACCCATTTGGACAGTTGGGGACGTGGCCTGAAATTGTCCGAAGCAAAAATATCGGAGGCAGAAGCGGGGTTCTGGTCCGAATAGCGTAGCCAGCGAGCTTCGGCAAGGTAACGTTTCCCTTTGTAGACAATGACGGCCTTGATCTGCCTGGCATCTGGGGTGTCGTCCACGTTGTTAGCGTGTGAAGCAGACTGGCCGTCGGTGCCCGTCACCTTGCGGCCTACTACCTGCACGAGTGCGCCGTTGCGCAGGTAGAGTACGGTACGTGTGCCGTCAAAATCGGTGGGTTTACTGGCTGCCACCGCCTTGACTTCGGGAGCCACCAGGCAGTCTACTACATAGTTTTGGGCCTGTGCCAAGGTAGCTACGCACAGGCAGAAAAGCAGTGATAGGATTTTGTAGGTCTTCATATAACTTAAATTAACTGATGAGCAAGCTCTTAATTTTAATCCTAAAGCAAGTCATAGGATGAAACAACTTATCCTATACTTGTATATATCAGGAGATTCATTTACCTTAGTGCTGATATAGAACTAAAAATAAGAATATCTGACATTGGGGCAAAGTTAAGCATAAAATATGAGATGCTCACCCCCTTCGGCCGAAATTCTTTATATCAAAATACTGTAAAGTCATCTTTTCTGAAAAACCCTTGCCCGTGAAAAGTTTTTCTCGTAACTTTGCACAAGATTGTAAAGGTTTGCGTCAAGGAGATAAGCCTCGATACATTGCCGAGAAAGTGTAGGTCACGGCCGTGCGTACATAAAAGGGAAGATCATTGACGACATGTCGCTTAGAGCGTGACAAGGGTTTATCCAAAGCATTGAAAGCATTAAATATTGCAACATTCAGATTAAAAGCATCAATACATATTAAAGAGAACAATTGATTTTGATGAAAGGAAAAATTTTGGCCGCCGTGCTCATGTGCACGTCTTTGACGCTCACTTCCTGCTTCAAGGACGAGCCGCTGAACGCCGAGTGCGACATAGAGCAGGCTTACATACACACCGACCATCCCGAGACGATGTTCTTCAGGGCTGCCGACACGCTCGTGAATGTGCTGACAAGCGAGCGTGACATCAAGTTTAAGGTACTGACCGAGGCCGACATCACGGCAGTGGCGCCGCAGTTCCGCACCACGGAGGGGGCCACCGTGACAGCCAACGACGGCAAACCGCTCAACACGCCACGCGACTTCTCCAAGGGAAAGGGCGCAATCTACACCGTGACATCGCAAGACGGCAGATGGAGTAAGGCCTACACCGTGACGATGGGCGTGCGTACCTTCGACGAGTTCAGCGATCTCGACTTCGAGAACGTGCGGCTCACGAGCAAGGAATGCTACCGTCCCTACTATGAATGGGTGGAGAAGGCCAGCGATGGCTACGAACTTGACTGCTGGGCCACGGGCAATCCGGGCTTCGATGTGAGTATGGGAGAGGAGGGTGACGGCAACCATGTCACCGCCGACCAGTTCCCCACAGTGAGCATTGCTGACGGACACACGGGGAAGGGAGTGAAGTTGACAACCTGCGATACGGGTTATTTCGGTGCGCTCATGAACATGCGCATAGCCGCAGGCAACCTCTTTCTCGGCAAATTCGACCTCGACAACGCCCTCACCCAGACGCTGAAGGCCACCATGTTCGGGGTGCCTGTATCGAAGAAGCCGCTTTCCTTCTCGGGATACTATAAGTACAAGCCGGGCAAGGACTTCCAAAACCGTGCGGGAGAGATACAGAAGGGCATGACGGACAAGGGCGACATCTACGCCGTGATATACCGCAACACCGACTCCAACGGCAAGGCCGTGACGCTTGACGGCGAGAACGTGCGCACCAGCAGCCTCATCGTGGGCACAGCGGTACTGGACGAGGTGCGCACCACCGACCAGTGGACGGGCTTCCACGTGGATTTCACCTACTCTACCCCACTCGATCCCAGCGTGCTGGCACGCCACGGATACAGCTTGGCCATCGTGTTCACGTCAAGTTACAAGGGGGCACAGTTTGAAGGAGCATTGGGAAGCACGCTGTGCATCGATGATGTGCATGTGGCATGGGACGAATGAGCGTACCGGAACACAACAACATTCAACTACGAAACGAAATGAAAAAGAACATACTGGCGGCAGCACTGACACTTGTAGTAGCTCTTCCAGCCACGGCGGGAGGCATATTTGACAACCTCACCTACTACATACGCGCAGGTTATGCCATCGGCGGTACCGCACCCATAAGCATGCCCGCGGAAATCAGAAAGCTCAACAAGTACTCGGTGAAGCCCAACATCACGCTGGCACTCGATGCCTACAAGCCGCTCGGGGGGCGCTGGGGACTGCTGGCCGGCTTCCACTACGAGTGCAAGAACATGAAGACCGACGCCAATGTGAAAAACTACCACATGGAAATGCGGCAGGGAGGACGCACCATCTCGGGTATGTTCACTGGAGGTGTGGTCACCAAAGTGGACGAATGGATGGTGACGCTGCCCCTGCAGGCCACTTGCGACCTCGGCAAGGTGAGACTCAAAGGCGGTCCATACCTGAGCTATGTGCTGTCCAACGACTTCTCCGGCTATGCCTACGACGGACACATACGCATGGGCGACCCTACGGGAAACCGCGTGAACATTGGTTCTGACGACAGCTCACGGGGCACATACGATTTCTCCGACGACCTGCGCCACCTGCAATTCGGCGTGGACTTCGGGGCCGACTGGTATTTCTCACAGCGATGGGGAGCCTACGCCGATGTGGCGTGGGGACTGACGGGCATCTTCAACAGCGACTTCAAGACCATCGAGCAGACGCTCTACCCCATCTACGGCACCATCGGCGTGACCTACCGGCTGAAATAAGACATCACGACCTGTACCTATGCACAGAAAAAAGTGGAGTAAAAACTAAAAGAAAAAGAAGATAACAACAAAGAAAAAGAAAAAAGATGAAGAAGCTTCTCACTACCATTATGATTGCCGCCGCATCTGCATCGGCGGTGGGCAAGGAGTACAACGACTTGCTCACGGTCACGGTTGACGGCAAGGTAATGTCGTCGGCACAGACGGTCATCAACGTAGACAAGAACGATGACGGCACCTACAACATGACCCTCAAGAACTTTAAGCTCGGCGTACTCAAGATCGGCACTATCGTAATCGACAATGTGCCTGCGGTATCTAACGGACAGACCACGATGCTCAAGGTGTCGAGGGACATCAAGATACAGAAAGGCGAAGGCACGGGCCCATGGATTGGCGAGAGCCTTGGCAACGTGCCGGTGAATATGGCGGGTGAATTGCGCGACAACGACAATAAGTTCTACACCAACATCACCATCAGTATGAGTGTGCAAGGAGCACAGCAGAACATCAACGTGGAGTTTGGCGACGGCAGGTACCAGCTGCCCAACGCCGGATTCGAGGCCTTCCACACGGCGTCGCTCACACAGCCTACCGACCCCGACGATCCCGATGAGAATCCGGAGACCGTGACCAGCGACGAGCCAGACAACTGGCATTCGTTCATGAGTGCGTCCGGACCAGAGGGCATGGTGTATCTGGCAGGATTCAACCCTGTGACATTCAAGAGCAGCGAAGTGCGCCCTGGCTCTACCGGCAAGCAGAGCGTGATGCTGAAGTCTGTCAACATTATGGGGCCTGGCTTCATTGCCAACGGCACCATTACGACTGGACGCATGAACACTGGCGGCATGTCGGCAGCCGACGCCACGACCAACTATGCATGGAGCGACATCACAACCACCGACAAGGACGCTCACGGCGACCCCTTCTTCGCCACCATTTACAGCCGTCCAGACGCCATGAAGGTATGGGTGAAATACACACAAGAGGCCGGCGACCCCAACTATCCCTACGCCACAGCCACCGCAATACTCAACGACGGCACACACCTGCAGGAGCCTGCAGCCGAAGGCGTGACATACAACAACATTGTAGGCGAGGCCCGCGACCCACAAATTGCCGACACCAAGGGCGAATGGAAGGAGCTGTCGATACCGTTCAGCTATAAGGACTTCGCCTCCAACAACGCCACTGCCAAGTCGGTGCTCGTGACTTTCTCCACCAACGCCGCACCCGGACAGGGCTCACACAGCGACGAAAACGCCGCGGCGGCCGATGTACTCTATGTAGATGACATGAGCTTTGTGTACAACGCCGGACTGGCTGCCGTGACCTTCACCGACCCACAAGGCAGCGTGTATCTGCTCAACGTAGAGGAAGGAAAGAACAACTATGCCGCCACGCTACCCTTTGACGTGACTGCCAGCAACTTCAAAGCAATGAGCGACGGACAGGGAGCATACGTCAGCACCACACTTGCCGACAGAAAAGCCACCATCGAGATAACCTCCAACGACCTCAAGACCACCAACATCTACACGGTAGACATTAAAAAGGGCGACGCGAGCGGGGTGACCAGCAGCATCAGCGACATCGCCACCGAGGCCAACAACACCGTCAAAGCCGTGTTCACCATCGATGGAAAGCGGGTGAACGCCATGGACAAGGCAGGGCTATACATCGTGAAAATGGCCAACGGACAGAGCAAGAAGGTGCTTAAAAAATAAGACCATATCAATCGTAAGGTGAAAACATGCGACACTGAAACGATTGCATGACATCATTAAGGGACTTCCCGAAACCTGTATGCCACAGATGGTGGCCACGGTTTCGGGATTTCTTGTCTCACAGACGATTACAATAAGCACCGCCACAGGCGCCTAACCATACGACAAAGGAGACTCCACTAAAACCCCAATTGGTCCATCAGACTTGGTGCATGATTTTTGTTTACGCCCAATCGGGCATCAGATTTGGACAAAACATCAAAAGAGGATAGTTGCTTATGGCTTGGGTCTACAAAGGCCTATTAAACCCAAATCGGTCATTAGATTTCGTCCCAGGTTGCTGTTTATTTCGTGCAGGTTGCAACGTAAGTGTTGAAGGCATAGCGGGCTATGGCGAAACACTTACGTTGCAAGATGCCGAAAGAAACAGTGACAAGGGGCGAAAAGATGGAAAACGTCCCGTTTTTTGTCGATTTCGATCTAATGACCGATTTGGGTTAAAATAGAAATACTGTCTTTTGGGGAAGGACGCCTTGATTAGGGCATTTATAGCGCAAGATAGTATGATCAATAAGGCTTTGTCGTAGAGGCTAAAAGGCGTGGATTTTTAATTTATTTTTCTCCAATTTTTAAATTAAAAACTTAGTATTTTTAATTTAAAAATTCTTTTGGATGTATCGGTATGGACAGATGAATGTACCCCTACGCACAGCTCATCCCAATGGGAATGGTACGGGGAAAAACAAGAAAAATGTCCCGAACAAGGGCGATGCCGAAGCGAATACCCTTGGTCGGGACACAGAAATATACAGTCGTGGCGAGGTTTTGTGCCTGCGCCACGCAAGGATAGGCTTACTTCACCAGCACCTTACGTCCACTCACGACATATACGCCCGCCTTGAGCGGCACACGAACCTCGCTGCCTGCGGCGACGGGCACATCGACAACCTTGCGGCCATCCACACCATAGACAGGCACATTGTCGGTGCTGTTGCCGACCAAGACCAGCTCGCCCACGCCGCCATAGGCAGGACAAACCGATGCCGTGCCGACCTCCTCGATGGCGGAAGGCGTGTCGCCGGCCACATAGAGCACCTGCTCTTCGGGTCCCATGCGGAAACTGTAGCCCGCCTTGTCAGGATCGACAATAAACATTTTCCACTCGTCCATCGTGGTAGGCAGATACTCGTAAGTGCCCTCAGGGTAAGCACCAAAGATACAAGAAATGGTGCGGTCGCCTCCGAAATCGGCTGGAACGGCACTGATGGAAACATAGGTAACGGCACCATTGCCGGGGAAAGTGGCGGTCTGCAACTGATAGTTGGTCTCCCTGTTGGGGAAGCTCGTGATGCTCAGTGCATATTCCAGCGAAGCCGTCTCGCCGTTATTCTGGATACCATAGGTGAAGATGGCCTCGCCATCCGTGGTCTTGGGCACCTTGACGTGATAGTTGTACATCTCCGCTTTCTCAGTCTCGTACAGCCCTTCGGCGGCATTGGTCGTGGCGCTGACCAGCACCCACCGGTCAACGGGAGCGTCGCCACTGCCCGGTTGAATGCCGATGACGGCCGCGCACTCCTGTGAATAGCCGTCTGTACCAGTGCCTGAGCCTGCTCCTCCCGTTCCTGGGTTGAGCAGCGTGATGTCGTAATAGCCGTCGTTATGACCGCCCCAGCCCCAGTTGATGTGGTAGAGGCCGTCGCCGTCAGCACCGTCGCAAACGAACTGATGGCCGGTGGTGGAGCTTTGTCCGCGGTAGAGAATAGGCCGCTTGGCAGACAATTCCGCATCGAGGAGGTCCATCCAGTCGGACAGGGTGTAATCAGCACGGCGCACTTCCTGCATGGTCTGGCTGTCGTAACCAAAATACTTGGCGAGCCGGGAGGTGTAGATGGAGGTTCCCGACGAGCTGCTGGTATAGTCCATCTGGAGAGCCGCGCCGCAGTGGAGCATGAGTTGGGCCACTGCATCGGCTTGAGTCTGGTTGTATTGTCCGCTCACATACTCGTCGAGCATGTTGTCCCAGTCATAGGGTTCGCCCGCGCTGATGGCGGGAACGCTGATGCCTTTGGTGTTGGTCGTGTAGGCCGGGATGTCCACTTTCAATGATGTGGGATGACGCCAATAGGCGAAAACTTGCGCCAAAGCAGTGGCCACACATCCCGTGAGCGAGCGTTGGGAGCCGTCCATGGGGCACTGGTCGTTGAATGGGGCATACTGATTCCATTTTCTTCCACCCAACAAAGGGGAGACTTTGGCACGCAAAGCCTTTGCGGCACGCTGGGCACGAGACTCGGTTACGAGCTGGGTGACAACGGGATCGCCCTGCTGCAACGCCTCGATCATCTGGGCATACTGTGCGAGAAAGTCCTTGTAGCCGTCGGGAAGGCACGTGGGGTCGTAGCTTCCTTGAGAAGAATAGGCAACGATGTCGGGCATGAGGTCATCGCCGGAGACAATAACGAAGCCTTTGTTTTCACCATAAGGGAACACATAATAGGCTGGCTGGCCGCCATGCTGGGCAGAGGCATTGAGCCGCCGGGCTGTTTCAACAGCGGTGGAGGTGAGAGCAACGCCCAACGTTGTGGCCTGACGCTCGGCAATGATACGCGCCTCGGCAAAGGTGCGTTGCTTGGCCGACAGGCTGACACTGAAGAGAAGTGATGCCAAGAGAAGGATGGTGGTTGAGATTCGGTGGGTCATAAGCGTTTGGTTGTTGTATGATGATTAAACAGGTTGCAGCACAATTGATTGCTTCATTATTAATATCCACGCAACAAAAAAGTCACTCAGGACATGGTCTGGTCAGAAGATTCGCTTAACTTTGTGCTGCATTAAAAATCAAACGAGCCTTCATCCTGTGTGCAAAGATAAGTATAAAATATGAAATATAGATGTTTTAAGCCTATATTTTGCCTTCCTTGAAACCATAAATGACTGTTTTGTGCAAAATATAAGGTTTGTAATTGATTTGTATCAAGAAAATCTTTACAATACTATTTAATCCCAATCGGTCAGTAAAGCTCACCCAAGATTGCTGTTTAACCCAAATCGGTCATTAGATTTCGTCCCAGGTTGCTGTTTATTTCTTGCAGGTAGCAACTAAAGTGTTGAAGGCATAGCGGACTATGGCGAAACACTTACGGCAGCAATATGCCGAAATAGGTAGTGACAAGGAGCTGAAAGATAGAACATTTTTCTATCTTGTAGATTTTGTTCTAATAAGCGTTTGGGGGCTGATATGCGCAAACAGCGTTGGTCGGTGAATTGAAATATAGAATAAAGGCGCGTCTTCCACTTCAGAGAAGACGCACCTTCAATATGCAATGTCGTACAAATGCGGAGGGTTATCTGGCTTACTCTACCCCAAGGGCCTTCTTGGCCTCGGCATTGTCAGGGTCTATTTTGAGCAGTTTCTCAAAATAGCTCTTCGATGTGGCGGCATCTTTCTTGCCGGCATAGTAGTAGCCGAGGAAGTAATAGGCAGCCGTCAGGTAGTTCTTGGTGGCAGCATCGGAGACATTACCCTTGGCCTCTTCATACTCAACCACCTTGGCATAGAGGTCGCGCACCTTGTCCAAGTCCTTCAATTTGCCAAGAGCTACGGAAGCCTCGGCCACCCAGCACCAGTCCTTCAAGGTGGGGAACTTCTCGGTCATGCGCTCATACACATCCATGGCCTGGGTGTAATAGCCTACGGCTTTGGCATGGTCAAGGCTGTCAGTCTTGTCGCCCATCTTGACATAGATGTTGGCAAAGTCGGCCCAGTCGGTGGAGGTGACGTTACTGCCCGTCTCCAAATACTTGCGCTGATAGTCCAAAGCCTTGTCGCCATCGCCCAAACCAGCATAAGCAGCAGAGAGTTTGCTCAGCGGAGTGGTCTCTCCGGGTTTCAGTTCGAGACACTTATTGTAGGCATTGATGGCTTCCTGATACTTCTTGTTGCCTGCTAAGGCCTGACCATAGTAGAAGTAATCGTTGTAATTCTTCTTTTCCTTGCCACGCATCACGTTCTCGCTGTAGGTCAAAGCCTCGGGGAATTGACCCTGATCTACTGCAGCCATAACAGCAAGGCGGCTCAAATACTCGCTGCCGGGATATTTCTGAAGTCCCTCTCGTGACACTTCAAGGGCTTTGCTGGAATTGCCAGAGTAGAACTCAGCGACGATATAGTGATAGTAAGCGGTCTCATCGAGCTGCGTCTTGGGCGCCTTTGCAAACCATTTGGCTGCCTCGGCATACTTCTGGTCGGACAACAAAATCTCAGCAGCCTTCACCTCTACGGGGTAATCGGGCTTCACTTGACGCAGTTCCTCCAACTTCTTGACTGCCGTCTCGGGGCTGACATGACGGTAAACGCGGGCAAAACGCTCGTAGGCGAGGACATTTTGTGGATCGATGCTGATGGCCGTCTGATACTGAGTGGCAGCAGCACCGGCATTGCCGACACTGTCTTGAAGTGCAGCGATGTCGCCCAGAAGCACATAAGCGTTGCTCTGGTTCATCTTTTTATTGGTCAAGACAAGGTTGGCCATCTCCTCTGCCTTCTCAAAATTGTGTACCTGAAGATAGGTTGAGCCAAGTCCGACAATGGCATCTACGTCCTTCTTATAGGTCTTCAGATACTCCTTCACCAAATCTTTGGCTGCCTTGGGGTTGGTGGGATCGGCCTTCAGCGCCTCAGCTATGGGCTTGAGCGCCGTCTGATAACTCACTTCCTGTGCGGAAAGGGGGGCTGACAGAGTGAGTGTCAGCACGCCAGCTAAAAGATATTTCTTAATATTCATAATCTTATAGGATTTCTTCTGTGTTATTTCTCCATTATCTCAAACGCTCCATGCGCAGGTAAGGAACACCTCCTTGGCACGGGGCGGAACATAAACTATTGCTTGATGTTGACCTCGCGCACCTGTATGTCGCCACGATAGGGCAAGATGCCCGACTTCAAGATAATCAACTGCCCAATCGGACCGCTGATATAATTAGCAAAACTCCACGGCAAAGCCCGGATAGGATCAACCACTAAGCAGTAAATAGTTCTACTAAAGGGGTAGTTGCCATTGAGCAAATAATACTGATAGGGCTTGAACGTGTTGTTAGGTGTCGCCTCGTCTTCTGTGGTGACGGACATCACTGTGACATCTTTCAAGAAAGTAAGGTTGGTGGTATCGCGCGTGTCACATACCCAATTGGACCCTACCACTCCTATAGCGTTGGGGGTTTTCTTCACATAGTCAATCACGCCACGGCTCGACTTGGCCGCAACGATGTTCTTTTGGGTAATGTGCTTACCTCCTAACAAGGAGTCCTCAACCCAAAACAGGGTAGCAGATGCACGGTTGTCAAAGACCACTTGTATGTCACCCAAAGAGGAATTCTTATATATTTGGTTCCACTTAGTCACCTCGCCGCTGAAGATTTTGCGGGCAGCAGCTTCCGTAATCAAAGTGTCTGAGTTGTTTCTATTGACGATAAGGGCTACACCATCATAGCCGATAGGGAACGAAACCGCCTTGTTTTGCTTGGTCATTATCATCGCACGCTCACCTTTTGTCAAGTCGCGTGAGGTGATAAGCAGACACGTTTTGAGTGCCATCAGCTGATTCATACCCGTATTTTGGTCCGTATATACTGCCTTCAAGTGTGCCTTGGGGTAGGTATATTCAAACTGTTTTCTTTCCTCCTCGATGATGGGACTGAAGCTCTCATCAGCATAGAAGGTTATGGTGCCGGACGTAGGAGTGTCAGTACGACCACCTCGGTCGCCCTTCTTGTTGGAGCAAGAAAGAACGGCCGAGGCGGCAATGAGCAATCCTACAATAGTAATGTAGAATGAGTTCTTATTCATAAAGAATCGTAAACGTTCAGAATCTGAATTACTGAAGCTTGAAGTTGATCGGCAACGTGAACCATACGTTGGCGGGCTGACCGTTGTTCATACCCGGATTCCATTTCGGCATGGAGTTGACGACACGCAAAGCCTCACGGTCAAGCGAGGGATCTACGCCACGTACAACTTGTGCCTGGCTCACTCTACCATCCTTGCCAACGACGAACCGTACAATCACACGGCCCTGGATGTTGTTCTCCGCGGCCACGGCAGGATACTGCAGGTGGCTGGACAACCATGCGTTGACATTGCCCTTGAACGAAGGCATCTGCTCGGCGACGGTGAAAATCTTGTTTTCAACCTCCTTCACCTCGGGCTTCGGCTCTTCCTTCTTCACTGGTGGTGGTGGCGGAGCGACCTCTTGTGGCGTGGCAACGGTCGGGGCTGCGGCAACAGCAGTAGCATTGTCGGTACCCTTTACCTCCTCAACACCTGAAGAACGCTTGTCATCAACGAGCTTCTCCATGGTCTGCATCATCTTTGACTCATCCACCTTGTCATCCTCTTTGATGACAGGAACGGTGTTGACCTTGGTCGATTTCACCTCGGGCACGACTTTCTCGGGCTCGATTTTGGGCTTCGGCTTCGGCTTGTCCTTCTGCTTTTCAGCTTCTTTCTGTGCGTCCTGGAGTGCTTTTAACTCCATTTTCTGATTATATTCTGCGAGCAACTCGGCATCCCGCTTGTTCTTCCAAACGATATATCCGAGCGCGCCACCGATGATGATTGCAGCGATAATCAGAATGAGCAAGGCTGTGATATTTCGCTTCGAAGTACCCTTACGGAGCACATAGGCACCGTAAGCCTGGTTCTTTCCAGCGAATACCATGTCGACCCATTTAGGATCGTAAAGATCTATCTTTGCCATTGTATTCTTATCTTTTAATCATTAACTTATGTGACATTAAAGCTTAACGTGCTTCAGTGCCAACAACTGGCGGTCCTGATCGTTAATCTTGTCAATCACATAAATACCAATGTTCAATATCTGCATCTCATCGAGGGCATCAATCACATTGCGATACGTGGCGTTGTCGGTCGGCTTGATGATGACCGTAAGCGGAGTAATCTTCTTGTTGCCAAGGTTACCGCTCTTAATCTCACCCAAGCGCTCTTTGAAAACAGCGTCAGTTATCTTCTTGGGATTGGCTTTCTGCTCTGCGAGAAGTGCCTTCACAGCAAGCTCCATCTCGACGACTGGCTTCACTTTCTCCTCCGTAATGTGATTGCGGAGAACATCACGAAGTCCTGTATCGCTCCAATCTGTTTCCTTGATCCAGTTGGGATCGCTGTACTTGGGGATACCTTCGCCATGATAAATCTTGTTGTCGGCAGCCAGATAGAGCGTGATAGTGGCACTCTGCTTGGCCTCCTTCTGGTCCTTCTCGTTCTGATTCTTCTCGTCAGCAGGCATGGAAATCTGCATGGAGGACGGCTTGCTCAGTGTGGTACAGAGCATGAAGAAGGTGATCAACAGCATGAGCATATCCACCATCGGCGTAAAGTCGACGCGGACATTGATCTTCTTCTGTTTGCTTTCTTTTTTCTTTGCCATTTATTAATCCTCCTGCTTATTCTTCAACTCAGTTATCAAATAATAGTCGGAGACACCCAATGCCTGAAGCTCATCCATCACCTTGCGAACCACCTTGTACGGTGTGCGCGAGTCAGACTTGATGGCAATCTTCACATTGTCCACCGTACCCATCTGGTTTTCATAAGCATAGACCCACTGCTGGAACTCGCTTTGTCCACCATTGATACTGTCGAGGGGAATGCCCAACTTAGGAAGCATCTTCGAACGCTGCCCCGGTGACATCGCCAGATATCCGGGCAACTTGTCGAGAGGCGCACCAAACGTGGTCTCGGCCTTGAAGGTTTCCATGAGCTTCGGCGTGAGGTTGAGCCCCACATCCTGTGCCATGCCACCGAGAACCTTTGTGTTGTCGATGCGCAAGAACACCTGACCCTCGCCCGTGGGCTTGTTGTCCGCACCCAATACCGGGTTGACGAGGATCGTCATTACGTCGTTGGCAGGGACATCTATCTGCGACACGGACTTCGGCACGTTCACCTTCACCGGCTCAGGCTTCACGAATGTGGAGGTGAGCATGAAGAAAGTGAGCAGCAACGTCATGACATCCGACATCGGAGTCATGTCGATCCAGACATCCTCTTTCTTAATTTTTACTTTACCCATAGCGATAAAAATTTTAAAGGGTCAGCAAAAATTAAGCCTCTTCCGTGTGGTTTGCTTCGTATGTCTGAGCGATAGAATAACCAACCTCGTCGAGGGCGTAAGTCAACTTGTCCACCTTGTTCGTGAAGTAGTTGTAGAAAACCACTGCGAACCAAGACGTTCCGATACCGAACGCGGTGTTGATAAGTGCCTCAGAAATACCGACTGACAGAGCAGCAGAGTCTGCGCCGCCACCTGCACCCATTGCAGAGAATGACTTGATCATACCGGTCACAGTACCGAACAGTCCGGTCAACGTACCCAGAGTAACGATCGTGGCGATGATCGGGAGGTTCATCGTCAGGGTAGGCATCTCAAGCTGAGTAGCCTCCTCGTGAGCCTGCTGAATCTTGGCGACCTTCTGTGCCTTCTTCAGAGAAGCGTTGGCACCCGACTCCATGTCCTTGTAGGCGGCGAGAGAAGCGCTAACCACATTGGCTACGCTACCACGCTGCTGGTCGCAGAGCTTCTGAGCCTTGGCCATGTCGCCAGTAGCGAGGGCAGCCTTGATGTTCTGGACGAACTTAGGAAGGGCACCTTTGCCGAAAGCAGTCTTCAAAGCGAGCTGACGCTCAATACCCATTGCGAGCACAGTGAGCAAGAGAGACTGGATGATAGGCACGACGATACCACCTTTGTAGATAGTACCCCAAACGTCGAGTGGGTTGCCAGTGGTAGTACCGCCCTCGAAGTGCATTCCATTGCCGAACCAGGTGAAGAACAGCGTGAATGCAATAATAGCGCAGACCACGATGATCCAGAATGCGCCCCTTACTCCCTGAAAGCCCTCAGATTTCTTCTTGGGGGCTGCAGCTTTTTGTTGTGTTGCCATAATTTTGATGAAAATAAATTTTAGTTATTAATGAATTTTGAATTTATCTCTACTTCATTTCAAGCGAAAAGCTCGTCTGGCCGCTCACAAGAGAGCATGGACTACACTCCCACTTTGTTCCGCAAAGTTAGCAATATAATGGAGAACTGGCAACTGATTGACAACTTTTAACGGTTAATTTTCCGTGACAAACTGCGTGTCCTTATCCCATATCCAACACGAGTTTTCATCGCAGCCATCTGATCGTCTTCCCCAAAATGCGCTCAAAGGGTAAATATTACCCTCAATGGTCGTCACGCTCTCTCCCCTCCATCATGCCTACTGCATGGAAAAGACACCTTGATAGGCGATTCGTGCGTGTCAACAAAGCTCTTTTACGGGTCATGCTGACTGCACATACGCAAGTCGAAGTAGTGGAATTACCGCAGTGCTATATTTTTTAATGTACGCACGTACTATAAATATAAAGCCCGTTGCTTGGCAAACATCCACTTCAAACCGGTATCAACCATTATCCTTTCAAACGCATTACCGCTCGTTTTATTATGCCGGAGTGACGAAATAGATTCTCTCCCACCCTATTTTCGGGTCAAGACATTCAGCTCCACTACTCTGCAGATACTCTTGTTGTCCTGCAAGACCGTCAGCGCAAAGCAGGCTCTACCGTCTCGAAGCCGGTTGTCCGCCTGCACCATTGCAGTGTAACGGATGCCCTGTCCTGGGGCTATACGCTCCACCTCAACACTCGGACTGACCGCTATATGGCGGTTTCCGTCCACCAAAGCCACCGATGGGACGACGTTGCTGAGGGGATGTGCGCCACGGTTCATCACCTCGAAGATGACCTTTCCGCCTTCACCTCGGGACAGAAAGCCATCCCCACTGTCATCCACAAAGTGCACGTTACGAATCTCTAAGTTCGGCATACTGCCAGTATCGGCAGCCTTCCATGTCTCAGCCGGCTCCACGGGCTTCACCGTATCATGGTGCACCTCACCGTAATCGCCCGCACTATCGTTCTGCTGAAAATCGTAGAGGCGGTCATCGCCAGAGTTGGAGGCGTCAAACCCACTCAATTCATCGGAATATCCTTTCAGGCTGTCGGCTGGAAGCTGCATCACAGACTGCGCCCCTTGACCAGTCACACACGGAGACTGGCCATCAGAAATTGCGCAACCTGCACCACACTGGTCTTTCTGTTGTGCCGTCTCTGGAGCATAATAGCCTTGCCGTTGCTGTATTGCGGCCTTGTCAGCCGCGCTGCCTACCGCCGCTCCGACTACTGCGCCACCGACCATACCGACCACCGTGCCAACGTCAGCACCCCGAGGGCCACCCGACAAACCGCCGATGGCACTGCCCAATATAGACCCAAACTGCGCACCCACATAGGTGCCCATCCCCGTATTCGTAGTGCAACCCGAAAGCATAAGGGTGAAGCACAACAACCAAACAATGCCTTTTCTCATCGTCATTTCATTTTTCCCCTCGGTAAAAGCTAATACAAGCGAGCGCAATGAGAACTTGTTCTCATATTGCCGAGCGAAGCTTAGCTTATGCAAAGCTAATACAAGCGAGCGCAATGAGAGCTTGTTCTCATATTGCCTAACGCTGCTTAGTTTTGCAAAGATACGCAATTATCCGAACATTACAAAGAAATATTGCTATTTGGGAAAAATAAACTACAAGTTGTTATTATAGCAATTACCATCAAAGCGTGGTTATTGCTTATGATGGACTTTTCTTTTTCAAAAGACTGCAACAGTAGAATACATACTATGTCTTGGAGAAAATGCTGCACCTACACCCTTCTGTGAATGTCTTTCTCAGTCATCATGCGCT
>ERZ808274.147-NODE-147-length-40503-cov-3.370377_pt1 | contig 40503 bp, 36 predicted proteins | sample MGYA00521277_ERZ808274 | MGnify/ENA primary metagenome ERZ808274 (study PRJEB31516, sample SAMN03275597) | gut metagenome | biome: mammalia-associated habitat; material: feces | host: Papio cynocephalus | place: Kenya | collected 2012-07-28 ... | reverse complement strand
AGGGGTGAGCACTGATTTTCAGGCATCCACCTTCCTTATCGTAACGAATCAAGTCCAACAAATCGTAAGAAAGACTCACTTGACTCCCAATGCTATAGGGCTTGATAGGGGGAAGAGGGTGTGCCGCTTGCTTAGAAATCGCCATCGGAAGAAGCTTAATAATCGCTTTTTTAATGGGGAGGAAAATCTCATCGAGATATTCCGCTGTTTCTCCTGGTTCATAAGAATCCAAAAGCGCATCATAAGGGCTCTTCATTCCGGCTTTCATTCGCGCTTTGGCAAGAGTGCGCGCCCATTTCACGCATTCTTTCCAATACGGAAGCCAATGCTCAAAATCGTTCTTTTGGCGGTAAATGCGCCACATTTCGACACTTTTGCTGAATGCTTTTTTGGCAGACGTGTAGTCGCTAAGCGAAACCTTTTCCATAAGAGAAATCTCGTCATATAGCACATCAAATAATCTTTTTTCGTAAGAAGTAAGGTTCTTTTCTCCTAATCCCCTTTTCACGAGATTCTTATAGGAAGTCTCTTGAGCAATAGAGGCAATAGAAGCGTCGTAAAAAGCGAGTAAATCCGATTCGTCTTCGATAGATCTTTTTGGTGCGGCGGTTGCAATATCGTAATAAATGAGATTTGTGAGGTAACGAAGCCTTTTTCGTTTTTCTAAGTAAGGTCTTAATGCTTCGAAGTAAAGATTGTGTTCCATAAACGGTCCCTCTTTCGCTTATTTTCTCACGCACGTGAAGAGTAAGCAAAGAAGAAGTGGATGAATTTGTTTCATAGAATCCACTATTTATCGATAGAATTGCTCGCTCATTGAAAAAACGTGCGATTCATCGTAGACGAACAGTCAAGGAAAATAGATATAATATAATTGCTCCTTGAAGAGCAGAGGGTCCCAAATTGTTCCCCTACATTTCGTAATCGGAGCCCTGACTGGAGATAGCCTGTGTTGAAAGCCCATCTTGGAATGGGAATCCTGACGGCTTGACCAAGAGCCCCACCTCCCATTTTGAGAGGAAACACGAAGGGATCTTCTTTTTTTATTTCAAAAAGACCTCAATCAATTCTTTGGTCTCATCTATATACGTATCGTTATTATCTTCAATGAGTTTCTTTTTGGCGAGCGAAAGATAAGCTCCCATGTAGCGGCGCTCCAACGCATTAATCGCTCCTTTGATTGCGAGCAACTGGCTCATTACGATTTTAGGATCCTCGTCTTGATAAATCATGGAGCGAATGCTCGCTAAATGCCCTGAGGAACGACTGAGCCTCATAATGAGGTCCCACTTTTCCTCTTTTGGGAGGATGAAATCGGGATTTTTGGATAAACGCTCGGATATTTCTTTATTAATGATGATTTTCTTTTCCATCGAATAACCTCCCCGGGGGGTTGACTGAACGTTATCATATCATCAAAATTCCGCCTGAGGTTACTACTTTATGTCGGTGACGAAAAAGATAACAATTACGGCGGCGATGCTCGCCATGGGGGTGCTACTTCCTCTTGCCTTTCATATGATCCCCAATGCAGGAAGCATTTTTGCTCCGATGCATCTACCAACGATTATCTGCGGCTTTATTTGCGGACCGTTTTATGGCGCGCTTATTGGGCTACTAAGCCCTCTTCTTTCTTTTTTATTCATGGGAATGCCTATTGTCGCTGTACTCCCTGGAATGATGATCGAATTATTCATGTATGGTCTAGTGAGCGGATTCCTTTTCCGTGTAATTCACACCAAATGGCTCACTTTGGATATCTTCATTTCTCTTATCACTAGTATGCTTATCGGGAGAGGCTTTGGCGGACTTACCAATTACCTTTTGTACGCTTTTGGCCGCTTCGACATGACCTATTCGTGGTCGAAATTTTTCACCGCTTATTTTGTCATCTCTTGGCCAGCGTGGTTGATTCAGCTTCTACTTATCCCAGCGCTCCTTCTCGCTTTGACCAAAGCGAAATAAATTCTTGCGTGAAGAAGATCGACTTTCACCATTCCAAAAGAAGTCTATCCAAGAAAAACAATCATCCTTTTTTGATGGTCTTGCCCCCAAATGGGGCGAAGAAAGAATTTTCAGCAAGGAAAAATTAGAGTCTTTATTCGCGCCGATTTCTTTAAAAGAAGGGGAGCGTGTGCTTGATATTGGATGCGGATGTGGCGTTCTTGAACCATACTTGGTGGAACAAAGGGTTATAGTGGATGCGATTGATCTTTCCCCGAAAATGATCGAAGAGGCGAAGAAAAAAAGCGAGAGCGAGAATGTGAACTATGCGGTTGCTGATTTCTTCTCCTATAAAAACGAAAAGTACGATATTTTGCTCGTTTTTGATGCTTACCCCCACTTCTTAAACAAGAGGCGTTTTGCTTTGCATGGTGCTTCTCTATTAAAAACCGGAGGTTCCATTTGGATTTTCTTTGATTGCCCAAAAGAAGAGATTAATGATTGTCACAAAGGCACTCCTAAAGGAATATCAGGCCCACTCCGCTCATATGAAGAAGAAGCGAAACCTTTTTTATCTTGCGGTTTTGCGCTTGGATATCATCATGAAGGGAACGATGGCTATTATTTGCAGCTTTTAAAGAAGTAAAAGAGGCTTTGCAATCGCTTTCATTGAACAAAAGAACTCAGTTGTCTATTTTTTCTAGCCGTTTCACTTTCAAATTGTGCATTTGCTCCTATAGTAAAAACGCATAATCCGTTTTATGGAAGGAGAGAAATTATGCAGTTATTGTTCTTACAAAGCGCTTCTGACGTCGGAACAAACATTGCAAAAGCAATGGGAAGTGTCGACTTATGGATTGCAATCGCTAAGACGATTATCATCATTTTCTTAGGCTTCATTCTTACGAAAAAGAAGATTTTTCCACAAGGGACGGGGAAAATTCTTACAAAAGTCGTAATGACTGTTGCTCTTCCTTGCCTTGCCTTCACTGGTTTCATGACCGATTACACCGCATCCCAAGGTATTGACGCGATTTTCAATTTTGTGTTTGGCTTCGTCATCTATATCCTTTTCATCTTCTTGTCGAAGCTCATCTTCGTTTGGGTTAAGGATCAGTCGAAAAAGACCGTTCTTTGCGTGCTTTTCGCTTTTGGTTCAACGACATTCTTTGCTCAGCCTCTTATTAATGCTATTTTCGGGCGTCAAGCCTATACCGATAGTAACATGTTAAATGTTGCTTATCGTGTCTTCTTATATAGTTATGCCTATATGGCCATTTCCGGTGTGAAATTCGGCCAAAGCGAGGATGTCTCTTTTGGCAAAACGTTAAAGAAAATATTCCTTAACCCAGTCATTATTGCAACGCTTGCTGGGCTGGTGTTATGGTTCTTGCAAGCGATACCAGGATCGGACATTGTTCGCAAAGACTGGCTTTCACCAAACACAAATATCGCCTATGCGGACGCGGCGAAAGTCGCGTTTTGGCGCGTCGATGTAACTTTGCCTTGGATTTATCCTGTTGCAAAGACGCTAGGCAGTCTTTCCTCCCCACTTGTCTGGCTTGCTATTGGCTGCACCTTAGGTAACGCTTCCATTAAAGAAGCTGCTACAGACAAACACGCTTGGATTTATAGTGTTTTGAAAGTGTTCCTCGCTCCGCTCATTGTTTTGGGACTATTGTGTGCAATCGAAGGCATTGCGACTCTTTGTGGATATCCTCAACTCGTCAGCGCTGCAACCGTTCAATCAAGCGTGATGATGTGGATGGTTCCACCGGCCACGGTCGCTGTTGCTTATTGCATCAATTTCGATAAGGAAAAGCAAATGGCTTCTAACGCCTCTGTCATCGGCACGCTTCTAGCGGTGCCTGGCATTGTCGTTTGGGTTTTGTTACTTACATTAATTACTTCGACTGGTTTCTTCCCAGCAGTCTAAAAGGAGATTGAATATGAAGGGAAAAATGATTTGCTTCGGCGTTCGTGATTATGAAAAGCCGTATTTCGAAAAACTTGGAAAGCAATATGATTACGATTTAGTATTGCGCCCAGAATATCTCAACAATTCTTGCTACGAACTTGCAAAAGGCTATGAAATGGTCATGGTCCGTGGCAATTGCCCCGTTGATGGCGAACACATGAAACTCTTAAAAGAGAGTGGACTAAAGTACTACTTAACACGCACCGCTGGATATAACCACGTTGATGTTGCCGCTTGCAAAGAGCTTGGCATTGAAACCGCATATGTCCCAGGCTATAGCCCTAACGCGATTAGCGAACTTGCCTTATCTTTAGCGATGGCTTTGCTTAGAAACATCGTCTATACCGTTGACATGACCCACCAAGGCCATTTCAAGGTGACGAATCAAATGTTTTCTCGCGAAGTCAGGGGATGCACTGTAGGGATTCTAGGATGTGGGCGCATCGGCACAACGACCGCCTCTCTTTTCAAAGGATTAGGTGCTAAAGTCATTGGCTACGACATTTATCAAAGCGAAAAAGCCAAAAAAGTGGTGGAATTCGTTGATTTGGATACTTTGTTAAAAGAAGCCGACATCGTGATTTGCCATATGGCTTATGTGAAAGGCCAAAACGATCATTTCATTGACAAAAAGAAAATTGATGCCTTGAAGGAAAATGCGATTTTGATTAATGTCGCGCGGGGCGAACTATTGGACACTGAAGCGGCTCTTGAAGCGGTTAAAAATGGGCATTTGGCCGGGCTAGGAATGGATGTCATCGAAAAGGAAACCGCTTTATTCAACAAAGAATTCGATCCAAAACATATGGATACGCCATTGCATCAAGAAATTATCGATCTTTATCCAAAAGTTCTCGTTACCCCTCACGTTGGTAGCGCAACAGACATGGCTCTCATCGATATGATTGAAGTAACTCTTCAAAATATGGACGAATATCTTGCGACTGGGCACTGCAAAAATTCTTTGATTAAATAGTGAACGCGATCTTAAGAGCGAGCGAATTGATTCTACTCGCTCTTTTTTTGATCGCTACTGTATTTGACGTTTCCTAAACGCATCGCAACCAAAATGAACGACATCGTGATTCTATACTCGTGAGGAATCAAGGCGGTCCGTTTTCGATTCAAGACGAAAGTTTGGCAAGGACTTCTCTTTGATTTATACTTTATTTGAACGTAGTAAAAGCAAAGGAAAAAACGATGATGAGTGCATTTCGAGAAGTCAAAAAGAACTTTGGATTTGGTTGTATGAGGCTTCCCTTAAAGGGAGGGAAAGTCGATTATGAAGAATTTTGCAAAATGATTGACTTATTCTTGGAACAAGGCTTCAATTATTTCGATACTGCCCGCGTGTATTTGGAAGGACAAAGTGAAACGGCGCTCCGGGATTGTCTCGTCAAGCGTTATCCTCGTGACCGTTTTATTTTTGTGAATAAGCTGTCATCGGAATGCTTTACGAAAGAGGAAGACATCGTTCCCTTGTTTGAAAAGCAATTAGAATCTTGCGGATTAGAATATTTCGATTTTTATCTATTGCACGCTCAAAACAAAGAGCGTTTTGAAAAATATAAGCGTTGTCACGCCTACGAGACAGCTTTTCGCTTAAAGGAACAAGGGAAAATCAAGCACGTAGGCGTCTCTTTCCACGATAAAGCAGAAGTGCTTGATGAGATTCTTTCTGCTTATCCAGCGATTGAAGCGGTACAAATTCAATTGAACTATGCGGATTTTGATAATCCTGCCATCCAATCTCGGCTTTGCTATGAAGTCTGCGTGAAACACAATAAGCCCGTCATTGTGATGGAACCGGTCAAAGGCGGTAGCTTGGCAAATCTTCCTCCGAAAGCCGCCAAATTTATTACGGACTTGCAAGGGGGAAGTCCCGCAAGTTACGCAATTCGTTACGCTGCCGGATTTGAAAACGTTTTTATGGTCCTCTCCGGCATGAGCAATATGGAACAAATGAAAGACAACCTGTCTTTTATGAAAGACTACAAGCCTCTTAATGAAACAGAGAAAAAAGCCTTGGCAAATGTATGCAATGTCTTTCAATCCATGAACTTAATTCCTTGCACGGCGTGCCGTTATTGTGTGGATGGCTGCCCGAAGCATATCGCGATACCGAGTCTTTTTTCCTGTATGAACACGAAACAGATTTATCACGACTGGAACGCGGATTTTTACTATAACGAAGTGTACACGAAGTCGAATGGAAAAGCTTCTAGCTGCATTCGCTGCGGGAAATGCGAGAAAGCTTGCCCTCAGCATCTTCCAATTCGCTCATTATTAGAAAAAGTTGCCAAGGAATTTGAAAAATGATGGAGTATCGTAAACTCCCAAAAGGAACCGAAAAAATTGGTTCACTCGGATTGGGCATGGGTGGGATTCAAGGAGCTTCTCAAGCGGAAATTGAAGCAGTCATTCGCGAAGCAATCGATTCAGGGATTAATTTCTTTGATTTGTGCGCCGGTGGTTCTTCCGTTTATGAACCGTTTGGGAAAGCGATTCATAATCGTCGTGAGCAAGTTTATTTTCAACTCCATTTCGGCGCGGTTTATAACACGAACGGGGAATATGGATGGTCGCGAAATCTGGAACAAATCAAGAAGACATTCGATTGGGAAATGAAAAAACTAAATACGAATTACGTAGACTTTGGTTTTTTGCACTGCGTTGACGAAGAAGATGATTTTACGGCCATTAAGGAGAACGGAATCCTAGATTTCATTTGCGATTTGAAAAGAAAGGGTGTCGTTCATCATATCGGTTTCTCTTCACATACGCCTTCTATCGCAAATAAAATCTTGGATACGGGGCTAATTGATATCATGATGTTTTCGATTAACCCAGCTTACGATTTAGAATGCGGAGACGAATACGGAATCGGGTCAACGAAAGAAAGGGCGTCTTTGTTTGCGCGCTGCGAAGCGGAAAAAATCGCTATTTCCGTGATGAAACCATTCCATGGCGGTCAGCTTCTTTCGGATAGTGCCTCTCCGTTCCGGAAAGCGTTGACGAAAAATCAGTGTCTTCAATACGTTCTTGATCGACCCGGCGTCATCGCCGCCGTTCCTGGAGTTCGAGGTTTGAATGACCTTCGTGAGTTATTGCCGTTTATTGTTTCCGAGAAGGAAGACAATGATTATTCTTTGATTGGCGAATTCACGCCAATAGCGGCGGTGGGTAATTGCGTATATTGTAATCATTGCGAACCTTGTCCAAGAGGAATTGATATTGGATTGATTAATAAGTATTACGATTTAGCAAAGGCAGGGGACGAGATGGCGAAAAACCATTATTCTAAGCTTGCTATTAAGGCGAGCGCTTGCGTGCAGTGCGGGCGCTGTAATTCCCGTTGCCCGTTCAAAGTGAATCAAATGGCTAAGATGAAACAAATTGCTGAATACTTTGGCGGATAAAACGCCGATTTACTAAAATTCAAAGCTCGTTTGCGTCATTCCCCCAGCTTTGCCCGATGCCCTAGTGGCGCGGTTGGTTTTGATCGTTGTCTTTTTTGGATTGAGCTCAAATTCGAATAAAATCGTTTTTTTCGCTTCTGGGTCGTCGGTGTCCCTGCATTCATTAAAGACAACAAAACCATCTCTCGTGCTTCTTTTTTCAATACGTTTCACTGAGGAGTCAATTGTTGCCTCCAATACGGCGACTGCTTGAGGGGATCCTCTTTACGATAGCTTTTAATACTAACTCTTTAGACAATGATGTAAATTCATCATCCGTCATGGCTTTCATGGCGAAAGCATATCTATCTTTCGCGATAACTGTCACCCTTCAAAAATGAATTGCTTATAAAAACCTCCTGGCGTTAATACCAGGAGGTTGGGATTCGTTTGGTGCCCGAGACCGGACTTGAACCGGTAAGGATTTAACTCCATTGGATTTTAAGTCCAACGTGTTTACCATTTCACCACTCGGGCATGCTTTCGTAGAGAATAGAAACGCCTCCATGCGCCTACGCGCCGGAGGCGACTGCATCAATTTTGGTCTCCCGTGACGGGCTCGAACCGTCGACCCCTTGATTAAAAGTCAAGTGCTCTACCACTGAGCTAACGGGAGAGATGATGGCTGGGATGGCTGGGATCGGACCAGCGAATGACAGAGTCAAAGTCTGTTGCCTTACCACTTGGCTACATCCCAAGGATGGTGGGCGAAGATGGATTTGAACCACCGAACCCGGAGGAGCTGATTTACAGTCAGCCGCGTTTGGCCACTTCGCTATTCGCCCATGTTCCTATTTCTATGACACGTTCGCAAGGTTTGGTGGATGCTACAGGGTTTGAACCTGTGACCCCCGCCTTGTAAGGGCGATGCTCTCCCGCTGAGCTAAGCATCCACAAGAGTGCGCCCGCCAAAACGTGCCCAATAAATATACCATTGAGGTTTCGGTGCGTCAACGAAATAAAAAGCCCTTTTTCAGGGCTTTATCATTCTTGTCTCTTCTGATTAAAATCCGGGCTTGCCAAGAAGGTGGAACATATTGTGCTTATAAACTTCAACACCGGGCTGATTGAAGGGGTTGACACCATTAAGATAAGCGCTCATTGCGCAAGCTCTTTCCATGAAATAGAAGAAGTATCCGAGATTGAATGGAGTCATTTCTTCCATGTCTAAGATGAGGTTGTCATTATGACCGGTATCGGTGTGAGCACGGATTGTTCCTTCATAGGCTTTATCTTGAATCCACCCCAAATCTTTCCCAGCGAGATAATTAAGGCCATCCAAATTTTCGTTATCGCGTGGCAAAATGACGGAATCGCGATGTTTTTTTAAATGAAGCGTGGTTTCAAAGAAAACTTTTGTCCCTTCTTGAATGAACTGACCCATCGAGTGGAGGTCGGTTGTGAAAGTGGCACTTGCAGGAAGAAGCCCTTTTCCGTCTTTTCCTTCGCTTTCGCCGAATAGTTGTTTCCACCATTCGCCGATTTGGACGAAAGAAGGGACGTAACTAATAAAGAATTCGACGGATTTATGATATTTTTCGTACATTGCGTGACGGATCACGGCGTATTTGTAGCATTCGTTTTTCTCAACATCAGGGTTGGAACAATCGACACGTGCGGCGGCGCTTCCTTTTAATATTTCTTCTGGATCAATACCAGCGACGGCGATCGGAAAGAGACCGACTGCGGTTTGGACACTGTATCGTCCACCAATATTGCTTGGCAAAACGAAGCGGACGTACCCTTCGTTTTTGGCCAATGTCAAAAGTGCACCATTCTCTTTGTCGGTTGTAGCGAAAATGGATTTGCGTGCCATTTCCACGCCGAAATTCTTTTCGAGCATTTCTTTAAGCAAACGGAAGGAAACACTGGTTTCTGTTGTGGTCCCGCTTTTGGAAATAACGTTAATCGCGAACTTCTTGTCTTTGAGATATTCCATTACTTCGGCGATATAGGTTGGGTCGAGCGTTTGGCCCATGAAAATAATCTCTGGTTTTTTGTTACCGTGTAAGCCGTTGATTGCTTCAATCGCGGCGCGTGCTCCCAAATAGCTTCCGCCAATGCCGGCGACGACAAGAACATCGTAATTCTCTCGTACGTATTTCGCGCTTTCTTTAATAAGAGCGAGTTCTTCTTTGTCATACTGAATTGGATAGTCAACCCATCCTAAAAAGTCATTGCCCGCTCCTGTTCCATTTTTAATCATCGCGTCAATTTCGGCGACTTTTTCTTTATAGTCGGCATAATTGACCTCGTTGACTAAGTTATCATTTTTGCATTCGATTATCATATTTTCTCCTTTTCCTTATTTATTGCTGGCTTGAGTTTTCCTCCTCGATCCATTTTGCCAGATTATCACGCAAGGCGGTGAAATCCGCCTCACGATAAGGAACTTTTTTCTTTTTGAGGTAGTGGTGTCTCTCACTTTCATCGAGCTTCTTTTTGGACACTTTCATGGAATGATTTTTTTCGTCTATCTCAATAACCTTGACTTTGTGGATACTCCCCACAAGTAGAGTCGCTGGCAAATCGACGACGAATCTTTTGCTGAGCTCCGAAATATGAAGCAAACCTGTCTCGCCGTTATCAAAAAGCATGATTGCATAACGGGGGTAGACCCGCACGATGGTTCCTTCTAAGATGTCGCCAATTTTGCTCATAACTATTTCGCTAAAAAGATGATTTCGTCAAATGGTTCCGTGATTTTAATGTTACTTTTATCGCCCATGACGATTTGTGATTCTTTGCCCATTTCTCCCAAAAGCAAAGAACCTTCATCAGTATAGAACTTTTCTTTTGCTCTTGCTCTATTTTCTGCTTCGAAAATGAGGGAAAAACGAAATGTTTGTGGCGTTTGAAGAGCGCAAGACTTTTTGCGGTCGTAATAAGAAAGAACTGAGCCGTTTTCCACAAATGCAACGGAATCACTAACGGGGATGGATGTGACGGCCGCACCAAAAGACAAGGCTTTTTCGATAGTATTCTTTATATAAATTTCTTTTAGATTTGGCCGATCCCCATCATGAATCAAGACGATGCTGTCGCTCTCAATTCCTTGCTTTGCTAAAAAGGAGAGCGCCAGATAGACACTTTCTTGCCGGCAATTTCCACCTGGAATCACAAAATGATTCTTTTCTAGTTTCTCTCGCGTCAAAATGCGTTCCGTTTCCGCTTCATAAGTTGGGGGAACAACGTAGATAATAGAGGATATCCGCTTTGATACATTGAGGCTCGATGCCGCATAAAGAAAAAGTTCTTTATCACCCATTTTGATAAACTGCTTGGGAACGATTGTACCGAATCGTTCGCCTTTTCCTGCTAAAAGAAGTATTGCGGTTGCTTTACCTTTTTCCATACTTTCCTATTTTATCATAGTGTATTTTTTTCTCCTATCTATGAAAGCGTTTGGTAAATCAGGATTTTGCTTCGACTAGGTTCCAACGAGAAATGCTAAAAAAAGAACCTCGCTTTACTATGTAAATTGTAACTGTGCTGTGGTATCTTATTTTCGGAAAGGAAGTACGTTTATGGATTCCTATATCAAATGGATGGAGAAGAATCCGAAATGGCTCAAGCTCGTGCTTTGCCTTTGGTTTCTTGATATCACTTGGGCGGTTTGGAGAATTCTCAAAGCGGTCAAGCATAATAATATGCTTGAGCTCGTCCTTGGCATTCTTTGGATTATTGCTGCCGGAACCGTCGGTTGGTTGCTAGACATCATCTGCATCGTTCTCAACGACTATCCGTTCTGGTTCAAATAAGCAACCAGTAGCAAAAAGCATCGAAGGATTCCCTTTGGTGCTTTTTCTTATAAAACTTAGAGTTCACGAGCGCTTAATGTAGATACGCATCGCTTTCTTTTGCATCTTCCAATCAATAAAGCAATAATATTGGGAAGATAAAGCGAGTGAAAAACGGAGTAAATGCAATGGCTTCCAGCAAGGAATACTTAGATTTTATTTTAGATCAGTTGTCTAGTTTGGATGAGATAACATATCAAAAAATGATGGGCGAATACATTATCTATTATCGTGGAAAAATTGTAGGGGGGATATACGACAATAGATTTCTTTTAAAACCCGTCGAAGCGGCGAAAAAAACCATGCCGATCCTCCATTACGAAATACCTTATCAAGGGGCAAAAGAAATGCTACTTGTCGAGGATGTGGACAATAAAGAATATCTAACGAATCTATTCAACGCGATTTATGAGGAACTTCCGTCTCCAATTCGCAAAAGAAAAAAGAACCCTAGTGAATGAAGACTGTAGGCATATCTTCATCAAAAGAGTCCCCTCTCTTTTTATTTCATTTTGTTCTCTCTTTTTCCAAGGGTTTCGTTGATTGCCACTCCTTGAATGATGAGATGCATGACTTTATCTAATTCTTTTCCTTCGCGGTAATCCGCGGGGCAAACGTAGTTGACTCTTCCGTCTCGATATAAATCCTGAACCTTTTCTTCCTTTCCTTTTCCGTATACGGCAATGGATTTCCCTCCATTATTTTTAGCAATGATCATCGCTGGAATGTCCGTCATTCCGTCCCCGATATAGACAATATTGCTATAGGGGATACGGTGAAGAGGGGTCTTTGTGTTTACACCGACATCATCGTTTACGTCATAGACTCCCTTGCTGATACGGTAGAAATATTGTGTTTTTTGCGTGAAGTTGATCACGAGCTTCGGCCAAATCGGTTCTTTGCTGATTGGATCATAGAGGAATTCACACGCATATAAAACACGGAACTCTTTGGCGATGGAACATCCTTCCACGATTTCTTTGTTACCGCTTGAAATCAAATAATGCTCTACCTTGATGCCGTTTTCTTCTCCGAAAGAGTTGATGCGAGAGAACCATTCTTCTACACCGGGAAAAAATTCGATGTTCTTTCCCATCTCCTGAAGCCACTCATGGGTCATTTTGATCCCTTTCTCTTTAGCGACCTTTTTCATCATATATAAATAGGATAGGGTTCTTTCCACGCCGGTTTTTTCACTGAGTTCCGTTGTCATTGCCCAGAATTCTGCGGGCGTTAATCCTAGTGCGGGAATGAATGCGAAATTCTGCATATCGCTTTTGGCGAGAGTGCTGTCAAAGTCATAGCAGATAGCAACGATTGGTTTCTTTGGCATTCGTTATCCTCCTAATCAAGAGTAGTTAAGTCTAAATCTCTTTCCTCATTTCGTCAAATTTCGCCCAAAATAGTGGCGATTTTCGTGCTTTTTTCAAAAATGAATCGGAAGTGGAGACGATTTTTGTTCGTAAAGAAGAAGGGGCAAGTATAGAATACTTTACGTTATGGGATGGAAAATTGCTTACTTGCTTCTTGCGATTGGTGCGATTGTGTATCTCATCGGCTTTTTCTCGTGTTTTATCTCTTTACTCGGATTTAAGCGAAAACTCGCTAAAAGAATTGCCGCTTTATCGATTGTCTTCAGTGAAAAGAGAGAAGTACTCCTCGCTTTGGATACTTATTACCGAGAAGCCAAAATGGAATGTAGCGAAGCGGATTTGGAATGTGTACGAAAAGTCGCCGCGATGCAAGAAAAGCGTATTAAAGATACTGATGTCCCTTTTTATTATGAGACATTGTCTTCTCTAGAAAAAAGGCTCCGTTATTTGGCCGATTCCAATAGTTGGATCAAAGCGGGCGATGATTTTGAAACAATGCTTTCTTTACTCAGCGATTTAAATGGAAATTATCGAAGGATTGCTGCTGTTTATAATAGCGATTTATTGGGCTACGAATATTGGCGGAAGCAAATCTTTTATCGCCTTTGGTTCTTTTTATTTGGCTTCCGAAAGAAAGAACGAATTCATTAATAAGACAATTAGAAATAGAGTTCGTAATCGACGAGCCCGTCATAGAAATCTTTTTCGTGGCTCACGATGATTACCGCGCCTGGGTATTTTTCGATTGCCTCAAATAAAGCATCTTTCGCTTTTTGGTCGAGATGATTGGTAGGCTCATCAAGCACTAAAAAGTTGCTCTTTTTTAGTGTCATCACCGCAAAGCGCGTTTTGGTGACTTCGCCTCCGGATAATTCGCTCATTTTTCTTAGCGCGAGTTCTTTTCGAACGCCGACTGCGCCAAGCGCTCCGCGAATTTGGGTGTTGGTCAAAGAAGGGTAAACGGAATGAACGTATTCAAAAGGGGTGAGCGATAAATCGATATGCTCATCTTGATTGAAATAATTGATTGTCGTCCCTTCTAGCCAAGAAAAAGAGCCTCCTAAAGAAGGGATAATATTGAGAATTGTTTTCAAAAAAGTCGTTTTTCCGACCCCGTTTTGTCCTAGAATAGCAATTTTTTCACCTCGTTTAAGGACAAAAGAAATCGGATTGAGGAGAGGGATTTTGTAACCGATACTGAGCTCTTCCACTTTTAAAGGGATTTCTCCGACATTATGAGTAAAAGGGAAAGCAAAATGAACGCGACCTTCTTCTTTCATAGGGGCTTCCATGACTTCAAGATGGGCAAGCCTTGCACGATGACTTTTCGCAGCCTTGGAAGAAGTGGCTCTTACGATGTGTTTGGCAATGAAAACCTCTTCTTTTTTGATGTAGCGTTGCTGCGCTGCATAGTTTTTCGCATATTGTTCTTTATCGAGCTCATGCTGCTGCAAAAAATGATCGTAATTCCCTTTGTAGCGGGTGATGTTCCCGTTTTCCAAAACGAATACTACTCCAGCGATTTTCCGTAAAAATTCCTGGTCGTGGCTCACGACGAGAAAGGCTTTCGGATAATTTGCCAAATAGGAGCTAAGCCATTCTACTTGGCCTTGGTCGAGAAAGTTTGTCGGCTCGTCCATCAACAAAACGTCTTTTTCTTCGAGAAGCATTTTCGCAAGATACGCCTTTTCTCTTTGCCCACTCGACAATTCGTGTAAAGGGGCTTCCAAATGTGCTTTATCGAATCCTAAGCCATCGGTGAGGCGTCCAACTTTTTCTTGCAGTGCGTAAAAAGAGGCTTCGTTGAGCTCGCTTTGAAGACGCTCCGCCTTCATGAGCAATTTTTCATAATCTTCACTCGTTGCAGCTTCTTCGTAATAACGCTCCATTTGTTTCTCTTTGCGAAAAAGATCTTCGTAAACGCCGTATAAATATTCGCTGACAGGCATATCTTGTTTCACTTTTAGCTGCTGATCGAGGTAGCTATAAGTAACATGAGGTGCCCAAATGATTTTTCCCTCGTCTGGGAGCAAATCACCCACAAGGAGGTTTAATAAAGTGGTTTTCCCTGAACCGTTTACGCCGACGAGGGTACAATGCTCGCCTGGATTGATTTTGAAAGAGACCTTTTTGTAAAGCTCTTTATCACTATAGTTGTACGATAGATTTTCGACTTCAAGCAATGCCATACGAAAAAGTAATATAACAAAAAAATGTTCTTTTTTCCTCAAAAAGCGCCGAAGATTAACGAATAATCTTCATGCCACCGTCACAGATTAATACACATCCCGTCACAAATGTGCCGATGGATTGGAACTGCTCAGGGGCATAGAGCAAATAACAGCCGATGACGAGATATAAAACGACTTCTAATAGATTCCAAATCAAATCAAAAATACTCTTTTTCTTATTCTTCTCCAAAGTTTCCGAAGACAAAATACCGAAAAGAAGGAAGAAAATGCCGTAAAGCCAGTTGGCGAAGAAAGTGATATTGCCATCTTTTACCCATAACGCACCATAGAGAACAAAGGAAAATAGCAAGAAGAAAAGACGAATTTTCTGCCGCTTGATATCCCACTTCGTTTTGACCATCTCATAAATAAAGATGGCAAGTTCCAAGGCGAGCAATACGGTGACGATGCTTACTGCGGTGATAGGAAGAGCACTTTTCGGCATGGCTAAAAAGACGATTCCGAAGAAAATCATGACAATCCCGAAGAAGATGTTGCTGAAAAAGAACTCGGATAGCTTACGGATATTCTTTAAATCTTTTATGGAGGTTCCAAAGAAAAGCGATAAGCCGATTTTTCGCCTTGCCGTTTTGTTTTTCTTCGTAATATGGAATGTTTTGATCAAGACATTTTCGAATGTACTCACGGGGTTTTTGCCCAATTCAAAGAGCGTTTTTGCACCGTTTTTTCCTAAAGCATCGAACATGGTGTTCACGAAAGCTTCTCTTTCTTTCGGCGTAAGATTTTCAACAAGTGTATCGATGGAAGACTGAATCCATACGGCCTCAGGGGCATTTTCCGTAGCGGTTAGAAAAACGCCATCTTTGATTTGCCAGCTAAGCAAGCCGTGGCACATGAGTCCTTCTTCATCGCTTTTGAGAATAGTGGTGTTGGAAAAATCCATCTTAAAAATCTTGGCAACAACATCGAATTCTGGCTCGAATGCATGGACTTTCTCATCAATTCTATGGGTGGCGACTTCTGGGAATACGTCTTTGCATAATCCCGGACCGTCTAAAAGATAAATCTCTTGAATTTGTTTCAGCTCTTCCTCGGAGGAATTTAAAGAGGCAAATAAGGCGAGATTTCCACCTTTGGAATGACCCATGATGTACGCATTTTTTGTTTTTCCGAGTATCTCTTTCATGTAAGAGAGGGCGCTTTCTTGACAAGGCGCTTTCATAAACGAAAGCATGCAGTCTTCTTTCCAACCGACAAGCGTTTCATCCGTCCCGCGATAAACAATGGCCTCCAAATCTTTTTTTAGCGTGAAAGAAATGGCGGCGAATTGCGTCGTTTTCGCTTCATCGTGGATGTCGACATAATCATGTACGAGTAAATCGCAAAATCTTTTACTACGCAAAACAACGTCTAAAAATTGCGAATATAGCTCCTTTTTGAAGGGATAATCGAGCGCTAAAAAACGAGGGGTTTCCTTTTCTTTCAGTTTTGCGATGGCTTCGGAAAAAGAAAGGGAGTCATTTTTGGTCAATACTTTGGAAAAGTCGATATAGCCAAGAGTGCTAAGCACCATGGAGTCCATATCGTTGAACGGCATGTTCGCAAAGCTTATTTGCCCTTGCCATAATAAATAATCAATCAAATTGCCCATATTTATATCCCTTTTCATTATATATGAAATGTGGCTTTTTCAAGAAGTATGGTTTTCTTATGGGACGCCGTTTTCTTGTCCTTCATAGACTTTCCTTACGCTAACGTTCTCACTTTCAAAAAAGGGGTTGATCTTCGTCCTTTTTTGAACACGCCAATTTCTAAATTTGTCCTTTAGCAAAACCTGGAATCCTGCTCAGAAAAGCGATTGTGGGAGAAACGAATGGAGTTTAGAAACAAACCCCAATCGTCATATTGCCTCCTTACGTCAATCATCACGTAACTGTTCGACAAAGAAAAAACTCCAACAGCATAGGCTTATTGGAGTTGATTTCAGTTGGTGCGGGAAACCAGAATCGAACTGGCATGAGTTGCCTCATACGCCCCTCAAACGTACGCGTCTACCATTTCCGCCATTCCCGCGGCGAAAAGAATTATAGTGATAGGCGCATCCTTTTGCAATCGCGAACTTACGCGAACTTGGGGAAGAACAGACAAGCCATTGCAAAATAGATGAGCAAAGTAGTGACGTCCATGACGGTTGTAAGAAGCGGTTGAGCGAGTAGTGCCGGGTCTTTTTTGATGAAAGCAGCACCCATGCACAAAAGCGTGCCGATGATTTTTGAAACGCTAACTGCGGCGAACATCGTAAGAGCGACTAAGCCCGCGAAAGTGAAGGCGTGAGCTGCAAATTCGCCAGCAAGTGGACCCGTAAAGACAAGTCCAGACCATAAAGTGTAGCCATCAAAATTGTAACGAATTCCATCCATATCCGTGATGGAACCAACGCTCACGATGCCAGTGTATTCTTCTAGCGCAATCCAGAGGAAAGCGAACGTGGCGACAAAGGCGGCGATCAAAATGGAACTTCGGAATTCGCGCCACACGACTTTTCCTGTTTCTTTTGGAGAAAATTCTTTCATTGCAAGAGAACGGATCATCATCCCTGTGGTTTGTCCGCCTGCGTTTCCGCCCGTATCCATCAATGTCGGGACAAAAGAAATAAGAATAGGGAGACTTTGGAAAATCTGCTGAGTTTCAAGACGGTTGAGAACCATCGTCGTGAAAGTCCCTAAAACCAATAATCCGATGATCCAAGGAAAGCACTTTTTGGCATTATCCCAAATGCTCATTTCCATATAAGGCTTTTCCGTTGGTTCCATATTGGTCATACGGGCCAAATCTTCATTGCTTTCTTCCGTGATGACATCGACCGCGTCATCGACGGTAACGATACCGATCAAACAATCGTCTTCATTCAAAACCGCCATCGCGTTAAGGTCATAACGTCGGAAAATGTTCGCGACCTCCTCTTTGTCGATGGAAGCATGGCACGAAGGAGCGTCCTTATTCATGATATCCATCAATTTTTGATCCTCGGAAGCAAAAATGAGGTCATCTAAGTCGACTGTTCCAACGAATTTGCGTTTTTCATTTCGAACAAAGATGGTGTAAATCGTTTCCGCTTCTTTTCCTTTTGACCGGATTTCCTGAATCGTTTTTTTGACCGTCTCGCCTTGCTTAAACTCAAGGAACTCGGTTGTCATGATGGCGCCTGCAGTGTCTGGCTTGTATTTTAAAAGAATATTAATGTCGTCGCGCATGTCTTTGCTTGCAGCACGGAGGACTCTCCGAGCAAGGTTTGCAGGCATATCACCGACTGTATCCGCGACGTCATCGGCAAATTGCTCATTGACCAAAGCGACGAGTTCTTTATCCGTCATGGCTTTGACAAGTTCTTCTTTTTTGTCTTGACTCAATTCGTCGAACAAAGGAGCGCTCAATTCGCTTGATGTATCTCGGAAAAGCGCGATAAGAATTTTTACATCGAGATTCTCTGCGGCTTCGGCAATATCGATATCCGGAACGGTGTCAAAAATTTCTTTGAGTTTGGCTTGGTTATGAGAAAGAATCGTATTCTCTAATTCTTCCGTGGTAACCTTCGCGATGTTGACTTTCTCGTCCGTTTCCACTTCGACAGGAGACTCGCCCTCTTCTTGCGTTGGTTTCTTTTCTTCTTCAAGCATAGAAATATCCTCCTTTCGACGAGGCTAGTTTAGCCACTTTCTAAAGAAATGGGTAGAGAAAACGCTTTGTATTTATAGCGGAATTGAGAGTCCAGGACATAAAGATGAAAAAAGCCGTTCCGTTGCCTTCGCCATTTAGTGAATTCCGAACTATAATATCTCCGTCGAAAATAGGAGACATTTTATGGAAGAGAAAACATTTATTGTCGAAACCAGTGCCCGTCATATCCACGTCACACAAGAGGCGCTTGATTATTTGCTTGACGCAAAAGAAGGGGAGCACGCCGAGCTCAAAGTCCGTGCTCCATTATCACAACCAGGTCAATTTGTGAGTTTCACCCGCTTGAACCTTGTTGGTCCAGTGAACCCAAAAACCGGGAAAGAAAGAGTCATCAATGGTGTTTCGATTCTTGGCCCAGTGAGAAACGTCAATCAAGTCGAAGTTTCTTTGACCGATGCTCGCACACTCGGAGTCAATGCTCCGATTCGCGAATCTGGGGATATCGCTGGGAGCGCACCGATTGCTCTCGTGAATCCTGAAAACGGCAAACGCTTGGATTTAAAAGAAGGATGCATTGCCGCAAAACGCCACATCCATATGACCCCAGAAGATGCCGAAGAATTTGATGTTAAGAATGGTCAAATTGTTCGCGTTCTCATCAAAGGCAAGGATCGTGAGACCATTTTTGGCGATACTGTGATTCGCGTTTCGCCAAAATACCATCTCAATATGCATATCGACACTGATGAAAGCAATGCTGCAAACGCGGGCGGAAAAGAGCCAGTACTTGGCGTGATTGTGAAATAAAACAGATGGAAAAAGAGTTTCACTATACTCCAAAAGGCGTTTGTTCCAGGGAAATGATCATTCGTTATGAAGGCGATTGTATCCAAGGATTGGAAGTCATTGGTGGGTGCAATGGCAACCTCAAAGGGATTGGCGCTCTTCTAAAAGGGATGCATTTCGAAGAAGCAATCAAACGTCTAGAAGGGATTCGATGCGGCTATAAAAATACTTCATGCCCCGATCAAATTGCCCAAGCTCTCAAAGCGCTTCAAGAAAGCGAAGCAAAATAAAATAGAATCGATGAAGAAGGAAGGGACGTCCTTCCTTTTCATTTTGCTTGTTTCCTCTCGCTTATTCCTCTATGATAGGCGAGCGACGAAAAAAGAACGTCAAGAAGCGATCGAAAATAGGCTCTTGGAGATCGCTAGCAACTCCTCAAAGGAACGAGGTAAGTGCTTGCCTATAGCCTAGACCCACTCTAGGAACGACGCTCTTCAGGATAGCATGATTGCCTTCCGCTTAGTGGGAGGCTTTTTCGTAGCAGTGAGGTATTTATGAAAAAACAAAAAGTGCTATTTTCCAGTGAATCCGTAGCCGAAGGGCATCCTGACAAAGTATGCGATAAGATCGCGGATTCGATTCTTGATGAAATTCTTCGTCTTGACCCAAGCGCACATGTTGCGTGTGAGGTATTCGCCACGACTGAATATATCCTTATCGGAGGAGAGATCACAAGTTCTGCGAAAGTGAATTATGAAGCGATTGCTCGTGACGTTTTACGAAATATTGGTTACACCTCCCCAGAACTTGGAATTGGCGCGGACAGTTGCAAAATTGATGTCCGCGTGAAAGAGCAGTCTCCCGATATCGCAATGGGGGTGAACCGTGGAAATATCGCTGAGCAAGGAGCGGGTGACCAAGGGATTATGTTTGGCTATGCGACCAATGAATCAAGCGGCTATATGCCTCTTGCCATCTCTATTGCTCACAAGTTAGTGAGAACCGCTACGAATATGCGAAAAGTCGGGAAGTTCAAAGGCGCTCGCCCGGATATGAAAAGCCAAGTCACCATTGACTACACCGATCCAAAACACACGCGCATTGAGACGATATTGATGAGCGTTCAACATGACCCAGATGTTGATTTACCTTCCTTCCGCGATTTCATCAAAAATGAAATCATGATTCCAGTTGCTGAGTCCTTCCATTTGAATAAAGACTTTCAGGTTTTGGTTAACCCGACGGGACGTTTTGTATTAGGCGGGCCAGCTGGAGATACAGGACTCACTGGAAGAAAACTGATTGTTGACACTTATGGAGGCGCTTCTCGCCACGGCGGTGGCTCCTTTTCAGGAAAAGACCCGTCCAAGGTTGACCGTAGTGCTTCTTATTACGCCCGCTACATCGCTAAGAATTTGGTTGCAAGCGGCGCCGCGGACAGGCTCGAGGTCCAACTTGGTTATGCGATTGGCGTAGCCACCCCGATGAGTATTGGAATTTCGACATTCGGCACGAAACACGTTAGCGATGAAAAGATATTAGAGGCGATTTCCCGCTTCTTTGATGCGCGCCCCGGTGCCATTATTGAGCAATTTTCCCTTACTCATCCTTCCTTCCGCTATAGCGATACGACCAATTATGGATGCTTTGGAAGACCGGATTTGGACTTACCCTGGGAACATTTGGATAAGGTAGATGCGCTTCGCGAATTCTTTTTCGGCAAAGATTCTCAAAAAAAGAAAAAATAATGTCGATAATCACTAAATTATTTTGGTATGTCTCTTGTCGAAAACAAGATATTCGCTAAAATGAAAGTACAAGGAGTTAACCCCTAGGAAGGACATAACCAATGAAATATCAAATCATCGGGAAAAACATCGAAGTCACCGATTCTATTCGTGACAGCATTCAAAAGAAATTGCACAGGATGGACAAGTATTTCGTCATTAATGATGACGTTCTTTGCCGCGCTGTCGTCAGTGCTTATAAAGTCGGAGCAAAAGTAGAAATCACTATCTTCACCAAAGAAATGGATTTCCGTACCGAGGTGAGAAATAACGATCTCTATGCCGCCGTTGACCTTGCTATCGATAAGCTTGAAGATCAGATGCGCAGACTCAAAACCAAGATGAATCGTAATAAAAACGAACTTGGTTTAGGAAAATCGCTTGCTCTTGAGAATTTCGAAGGCGCGGAGGAGGATGAAGAAAACGATGTTGTCGTAAGAACCAAGAGCATCTATCTTGATCCGATGACGCTTGATGATGCGATTACGCACATGGAAGCGTTGGGCCATAGTTTCTTCATCTATCTCGATAGTGATGACGAAGAAGTCTCTGTCGCTTATAAGCGTCTCGATGGTGGATACGGTGTTATCCAAGTCGAAAATAAACTCGAGAATAAATAAGTTCGTTTCCCCAAAGACCGTAAGCGGAAAAGCCTACGGTTTTTTCTTTATTTTTATCGATACTCTCTTTTGAACAACACGAATTTGGCGTATAGTGTATCTCACGATGAAAAGCAATATGGTTATCGCTACGGACTTGGATGGTACACTTTTCTATCCTCGTGCCAAATTAAGAATGATAGGGAAACGAAACCGCCTTTTCTTGGAGCGATTCATCGGTGATGGCGGAAAACTTCTTATCGTGAGTTCCCGAAATGTATATTTCAGTAACAAAGTGTCTGCGAACATTGGCATCCCCTTGGATTCTATCTGTTGCAATGGCGCTTTGATTTTAAGTGGCGGAAAAGTAATCAAGGAAACGACCTTTTCTTCTGATGACGCCCTAAGAATTTTAGATAAGATGTGGTCGGAGCATGGCACATCGTTTGTGGCTTCTATGTCAAAAGAACACAATATGGTTTTAGCGCGGAAAGACAACGGCTTTTTGTCCAATTTTATGTTTGGGCTCTATCAGCTTTTCCAAGGCGTTTATAGAGAACCGGCCATCAAAGACAGTAAAGTGTTTTATGACGACATTCTCCAAGGCAAAACATACAAATTCATGACCATGATTGGGGTGACTCGCGCTAAAATCGAACAAAGCAAAGAATTGAATAAAATTTTGAGAAAAGAATTCCCAGAAGCGGAGTTCTCTTGGTGCAATCAAGCCATTGAAATCACCCCTAAGGGGTGTTCAAAAGGGCAAGCACTTGAGTTTTATCTTGATTACCACGCGATACCTCGCGATAATGTTCTCGTCGTCGGCGATAGTGGCAATGACATCTCGATGTTCGAGGAATTTAAAAGTAACAGTTTCTGCTTGGAGCATGGCTCCCCATCCGTGAAAAAGCATGCCACGCACGTCATACGAAGATTTTACGACCTTGAAAAATACATCTACCCATCTGTGGAGACGATTAAATAGGCCGCAAAAAACCATAGAGAAAGAAGGATTACAACATGAATCAAATCTCCGAAGTGATTACTACCTTAATTCATTACAAGGTCGTGGTCCGCGACACGATGGAGTACACACTTAACAAAGACCAATACGATGTCGCCCTTTTCAACGAAAAGAAACGTTCCATTCTTGTGGAACTCAATGAGCCAACTCCGCTTCGCTCGATTATCGACAATAGCGCAGAGACGGGCAAAAAATTCGAGGAAATGGTCCGCAACTGGTACGAACAAGTTTATGGCGAGAATAGTACCATCCTCAAATTAGCGGATGATGGTTTACGTGTTGATCACGCACAGCATTTGGCCATTTTCCAAGGCGTCATTCCTGTCCATGAGAACATCGAGGCGATGATTCAAGGAATTATCAATGATGCTCATAACCGCAACATTGATGTTAAAACCGCCCAAGAAGTGGACCTTGCTGAAGAAAGACTCTATCGTGCCGTCTCGTATATGACGTTAACGAATGAACTCGTGAAGCTCTTTGGCGATTATAATCAAGCAAGACGTGAAGCAAATGGAGCGGAGACTGCTACAAGCAAATTTATCGGGAACGATATCAGCGCAGTCATTAACCTTTTGAGCCAAATTCGCGCAAACGCCAAATTAACTGATAATGCTTATATGACAATGCAAGACAAGGTTTTTGATCTTGTTGAGAATATGACGGGAAGACGCGACCTTCCAGCGGGCAAGAATTTTGGCCAAGTGATTCAAGATGCACAGCAAACCATCGCGAACTACGTAAAAGAGGTTGAGCCTGCCTTCCGTACAGTTTACGTTCCTCTTATCAATGAACTAATCGCGCAAGCGAAGGCAAATGACAACAAAATCAAACCAGATGCTGCTCCAGCCTCTCCAACTGCCGAACCGGCCAAAGCGGATGAAGAACCAGTTGAGCTTGATCCTCATACCGGCATGCCAAAAGCCTAATAGTAGCGAATTATCTCTTAGAATATGAACAACGTTGAGAATAAAACAAAAAGGAAAATCTCCATCGGTGAAAGAATTTGGATTGTGATTGAATTTTTATTCGCACTTTCTGGACTTGTTCTTCTCGTTCTTGGCATTGTGGGCGATTATCTCCCAGTCAAATACAGCGAGAACTACATTGCGATTCAAGAACGCGCGTGGATGAATTTCTCCCATACCTCACTTTCTTTCCGTTGGCTAGGTATCATCGCGATTCTCATCGCCTCCGTTCTAGCTGTGATTACTTTGAATCATTTTGCGAAGAAGACGGACGCCGATGAAGAACGTGAACTCCGTCGTGCCCAGCGTCTTCAAGTCCTTAATGGTTCTTCTGAAGAAGCCGCTACTCCCGTAGAGGTGAAAAACGAGCCAGTCGCTGATAAGAAATAAAAGACATTCATAAACTTAAAAAGTCGCTTGTGATAGAGCGACTTTTTTCATCATAGAAGTGGGGATTAGCCCTTGGATTTTTTCGTTTTTGTAATTGCTTTGGAAAAAGATGGATTGGGCGCTTGAGCTTCTCTTTCGAGTAAGGTGGATACACCTAAATATATTGCACCTAAGGTGACGGCTTTAATTCCTAGTTTGCTTTTCATCACCGTAATTTTGAACAAAGGATCTTCACATTGGCTTTGAATTGCGGCGAGATACTCTTCACCGAACTGAGTCGCTTTTCCTGATAGAATCAAGGAAGAAATATTGAGCAAACGGGAAACGGAATAAAGAGTGTTACCCATCGCTCTTGCGGTGCTTAATATGTATTCTTTCGCTTGTTTATCTTCGTGGAAGAGTTCGAGAATGGAATCGAATCCTTTCGTTTTAAAATGATATTCAAGTCCTTGTATCGAAGCGAAATAGAATAGGGGTGTCATCTTTCCTTCAAAGAAAGCGGGCATGTTTCCGAATTCACCTGCGTATCCATCTTCACCAAGAAAAACGCGCTTATTCACCGCAATGGCGCCTCCAATGGTGGATTCATTGGACACGAGAATCGCTGATCCTTTGCTTTTCGCCGCGCCATGTTGAATCTCGCCAAACATCGCAAGATTCATATCGTTTCCGATAATGACATCGCATCCACCGAACCGCCGCTTTATTTTATCGGTCCATTTGCGCCCTTCGAAAAAACGATTTTCTAGCAAATAGGAATGAACTTTTCCATCTTTTGTATTCACTAAGCCGGCGACGGCGATAACGATTTGCTTTAATGGGACTCCATGAAATTCGTCAAGATGAAGAAGACGCATGATTTCGTTTGCGATGGCTTCGTAGATGTCGGCGGTGTAATTGCTTAGATAAAAAAGTTCATCGATGAGGATTTCTTCCTTGATGTTAGAAAAGACGATGTGATATCTCCCATATTCAATATTAATAAACGCGATGAGGGCGAAACGGTCATTCAGAACATAATTGACTTGTTTTCTTCCTTTACCCCTTACTGAATTTTTGATGCTTTCACGAACGATCCCCTTTTCAGCGAGGCTTTTTAAGATGGAACTTAAGGCTGCGTTTGACAAAGAAAACTCTTCAGCAAGCTTTGTTGCCGAAGCGGAGCCGTGTTGCCTGAGATAAGAGATGCAGAGAACATTGTTTTTGCTGCGGTTGTATGATTGTTTTTTTCCTGTTTCCATAAAAATAGACGAGTCGTGTGTTTAAAATCAATAAATATTATAGCTAGAGAGTAAGGGTTTCGTCTTCATTCTTCTCACTCAACTGACTTTAAAGAAGAATTCATGTCGATTGCTTTAATTTTTGGGAACAGCAATCGATTAACGAGAATGGTCGCGAACATAACAATCAAAAAACTCAGCAAATAGCTATACCATTTCACATCTGAAATAGAACCGAAGCCTAGATAAGAAAACACCCAGGCGATCAAAAAAGCGCCGATGGGAAGACCCAATAAACTGGAAAAAGTAGAAATAAGCATAACCTCCCTAAATGTATAAGCGGAGCATTCTTTGTTGTGATAGCCAAGGACTTTTAAGGTGGCGAGCTCCCGCTTTCGGTCTTGAATATTCATATTTGCTAAAGAATAGATAACGGTAACAGACATCAAAATCGCAAAGACAATGATGACAATAGAAATAACGCCCATTGAACTTGCGACATTTGCGAATATGTCATCATTTTGAAGCGCATCCGATGCGTTTAAGAGGGAGAAACCGATAAGCACGAGAATCGTAGAACCGAGGACGGAAAGCGCAGTTAAAAAGGAATTCTTTTTGTGGCGAAAGATATTGCGGAAACTGTTTTTATAAGAGAAAGGGGTACGATTCCATAAGAAAGGGATTCTTTCCAGAAGGATTTTTTTGCCCGCTTTCGGCGCTTTTTCTTTTAAGAGGCTTGCTGGCGTTTCTTTTAAATATAGAAGTGTGGCGATGATTGTGATGGACAAAGCAACAAAAACAGTGATAGCGGCGATGGCTAAGCCTGCGATGTTTGCCAAATTAACGACATAGGGCCGCATTGAAAAAACGGAGTTATAAGCAGGGAAAACGACTTTTGGGATGAAGGGGGTGCCAATTAGATAACCAGCGACCGCACCAAGCCCAACGGATAAGAAAGAAAAGAGAACATACTTTCCAAGAATATGACCTTTGTCGATTCCCAATGAGCGGTAACAGCCAATCTCGCTCCGTTCATCTTTAATGAGGCGTGTGACCGTCAATAGATTGATGAGACCACAGACGACAATGAAAAAGAGAGGGAAGATGGTAGCGATTTGGCCCACTTTTTCGTTATAGTTCTTAAAAAGAGCGTAAGAGGTGTTCTCTTCTAAGGTGAGAAGTGATACGGAGTTTTTTTCTTTCGTGATTTTTTCCAAGGTGAAAAGGATGGAATCTTTCCAAGAATTCACCTCTTTTTGATATGAATCACTCATGTAATCGTGCTCGATATCTAAAACGATAGAAACGCCTGTGATAGGTGGCAAAAGCTCTTCCTTGCCAAGAAAAGCGTTCGTGCTGAAATAGAAAATAGAATTTAAATAGGCTTCCTCTTCAGCAAACGCCCTTTCTTTTGCGACGGATAGGTATAAGGGGGACTCCACAATTCCAGAAACGCGATATTCTCTTGCCTTTCCACCTGTAAGAAGTGAAGTGTCCAAAGAAATAAGGTCACCAACATGATATTGCTTTCGATGGAGGCTTCCTTTTTCGGCGACGATTTCGTTCTCATTCGATGGAAGATGTCCTTCTATAAGCGAAGGGATTGCATTCTTCCCTTTTTCGAAATCAAGCCAATAGACGCGGGAATAAGCATCTTCCTGCGGTATATCAATGGAAGAGAAGGTTTCCGCGCTTTGTATCCCCTCAATCTCGTCAAACGAGGGGAAGCCGGCTAGGTCAATCTCCTTCAGGAATTTCATCGTAAGGTCGGGAACATTTTTCCCTTCATAGTTGTTTAAAAAACTGGTTTTATAGACAGAAGGAAGAGCCCCTAAGCCTGCAGTGATCGATAGAGACAATAAAACGACAAGGAAATTCGCAAGGAATCTTCCTTTGTTGGAGGAAAAAGTTCGAAATACCGTTTTCGTGAACGCTTTCACCACTCGACCTCCTTAATATCTTTTGGATGATTGTTATGCTCGTCCAAGACGATTTGCCCATTTTTGATTTTGATCAAATGGTCTCCCATTTCTTTTAGCGCGCTATTATGGGTGACAATAATAACGTTTTTCCCTTCATCTCTAGCCGCTTTTGAAAGCAAGGAAAGAATTTCCTTTCCCGTTTCGTAATCGAGTGCCCCTGTAGGCTCGTCACAAAGAATGATTTTTGGGTTTTTGGCTAATGCTCTAGCGATGGAGACACGTTGCTGTTCACCGCCCGACAATTGGCTTGGAAAATTGTTCATACGGTCGCTAAGGCCGACTTTTTTGAGTGTTTCTTCAAGGTTGAGCGCATCCTTTTTGAGTTCTGTTGCGAGTTCTAAATTCTCTTTGGCGGTAAGATTTGGCATGAGGTTATAAAACTGAAAAACAAATCCGACGTCATTCCGGCGATAATCGGTTCTTCTAGAGGAAGAATACTTGGCGATGTCTTCGCCATTGACAAATAGTTCACCGCTTGTGGGTGAGTCCATCCCACCAATTAAATTAAGCAAAGTGCTTTTTCCAGCTCCGGAAGGCCCGACAATAATCGTGAGTTCGCCTTGCTCAATAGAAAAAGACACGTCAGATAGCGCGATGACTTTGCTCTCGCCCTCCCCAAATTCCTTGCGTAAGGATTTTGCCTCCATGATAATGCTCATTTTTCGCTCCCTTGCTCGATAATCATAAACGGAATGAATTTAAAATTCATTTTTTGTTTCCCACAAATATAAAATCATAGTCTATTTCTTTTATTGGACGATGTGAAAGAAGTAGAATTAAAGAGATTGGAAGAAGCGATGGAAAAGAAAATCATTGTGGCAGAACGAGAATACGACGCACTTCTTTTTTCTTATAAAATGAAGAATCCCTCCTCCTCTTTTAAAATTATCCATTCTGATGATTTTATTTCTTGCTGTTCTTTTTCCTATCGTGAAGATCCGATTCCTTATCTCATTTCTTTGTTTGGATACGATTATGAACAAGCGAAAAAATGCGCGAAGATTCTTCGGGTCGCGGACGTCCATAAAAACGCGAAATTGTATGATATTTTTTCCGCGTTAAAAGAACGGAATATCCTATCGTACGATCCTTATGGTGTCTATGAATTGAATCATGGGTCGCTTCTTTTTTTCGAGATGGAAGAGGATATCGAACTCCACGCTTTAGCAAAACGGAGTGCTCTTCCGTTTTTAGATGTATCCGCTTCCGATCTAGGCATCGTGATACGACACGACGAAAGAACCTCTCACCCTCCACTTTATTCTTTTAAGAACAAGTTCGAACAGTTTTCCTATATCTATAGTGATATTCGTAGGCGCCTTATAAGTGGGGAAGATGCAAATCGCTTTTGTATCCGCGTAAAAGACGAAGCCGATTTGTTTTACATCAAAATGTGCTCCGCTCTTTTTGAGATACCGTCTCGCATGAGAGTGAATCGACCTTTTATCAGCAATCCTTCCGTGAAAGAGAAAATTGCCCAAATTCACTCAACACGATCATTCTCTTTTTCCGAAGAAGAAAAAAACGACACCACTTTGGCAACCCTTTACGAGAAGATTTCTTATTTTCATTTGGACGAACTTCCTTTCGAAAAAGGCTACGCATCTTTGCTCGAAACACTTTCTTCCCTCTCCTATAAAGAGGAAACGAACGACCGAGGAATTCTTGTAACCACGGATTTTACAATCGACCCATACAAAACGACTTATGTAACGGATTTTGTGAGCGGTTCCTTTTACCATGTTTACGAAGACAAAAATATCATCAGCGATAAAGAATTAAGCGATTCCTCACTGAATGCAAGCTATATACTGACTTCTCTCGACCGTCGGAAAAAAAGAAACTACATCCGTTATAGTGATATCGTTTTTCTCTCCCGCGTCGAAGAGCATTTAAGCGACGCAATTTACTCCTCACAGTTTGTGAGCGAATTCCCTTCCTACAAAAAAGATGGAATGACAAAAGTCTCACGCAACAAGGAAGGCATTTATACTTCTAGCGCCAGGAACCTATTGTTTGCTAAAGAGTTAGACGAGGCCTTTTCTTATCGACCGTTTGATGGATACCGCTCTTATGATCCTTCTTATAAAACGATCCAAGGATATGTCTCTCCTTATCGCGAGAAACCCTATTCTGTTACCAATTTGGAATCGTATATCAATTGCCCATTCCGTTATTTACTATCGGAGATTATTCCTTCGACAAGCGATGATTATCACGCAATGTATCTCGGGACGCTCATTCATAAGGTCTTAGAACACATTTATGACGATTCTTTTTCCTTCGACAAAGCGTTTGAAAAAGGGGTGGAAGAATACAAAAAGAGCATGGTCAGCCATGAGCAAACGTTCGGGGCTGTCGAAAATGCGTATTTGCAAATCTATTATCCGCATCTTCAGCGCATTGTTGGGGAACTCCGAGCGTGGAAAAAGGAAAGTTCAATTCATAAAGAAATCCCTGAACAAACGATTGAATGGAATCTACTTGAAGGAGACAAGAAATACCGCTTCAAAGGAAGAATCGACAAAATCATTCAGTTCGGTAAAGACGTCTCTTCCTATTACTATATTATCGACTACAAAACAGGAGGGGAGTCTTTTATCCCCGAAGCGGTTTTTTTAGGGAAATCGACACAGCTACCTCTTTATTTTTATGCATTGGAACAAAACGAAAAGAAAAAAGAAGAACTGACGGGTGGCGCTCGTTTTGGCGGATTTGGTATCCAACAAATGTATTCTTCCTCACTTAAGAAGGCCTATTACAACGCCACAAGCCGCTCTCTTGAAGAAAAAACGTTTTATGAGTATAGCGCTTTCCGAGGAATTAGCTTGTGTTCTACTGAAGAATCGTTTTGGAATTTGGCAGATAAAACGTCTTTTGTAGAGAACAAAAACACTTTGGTTTCTACAGGGGATGGTTTCTTCGTGTCGGGAGTCCAAAGTTTTAAGGCGTTCGATGAAGGCAGCGTGCTTAAAAAGACGAAGAAAGAGACGCGTTCTTATACACTTCGAGAATTAATCGATGATGCAATTTCTGGAACGCTAAAAACGATTCATTGCATTGAAAACGCGGAATTCCCAATTGCTCCAACCAATTATGGCGATATCACGAAAGCGCCTAGCGCGGATTCTTTAACTTGCAAATATTGTCCATACAAAGATGTTTGCTATCGAAACGTTTATAAGGACTTTAAAGATTATTCTTACGATGTAAAACAGTATTTTGCGAAGAAAGGGGATGAAGATGGCAGATAAATCGCGGTTCAACAATCAGCAATGGGAAGCCATTATCGCTCCGACCGATGAAGATATCCTGATTTCGGCTGGTGCGGGGAGTGGAAAGACGAATACTCTTTCTGAACGTGTGAGCGAAATTCTTCTAAACGATGCATTGAAGCCAAGCGAATTGCTCGTACTGACTTTCACCAATAACGCCGCTCATGAAATGAAAGAGAGGATTCTTGCCAAGTTCCCCAAAGAGCAAAAACAAAAAGCGTTAGAGCTGCTCTCAAGTCACATTCAAACATTCGATTCATTATATCAATATCTCGTTTCTCTTTACGCGAATGAACTCGGCTTATCGAATCGATTGAACATCCTTGATGAGACAATTGCTAAGACGAAACGAAACGAAATCATTGACGACATTTTTCTTTCTTACTATCAAGATCCTTGCAAAAGAAATACCTTACTGTCGTTTGTTCGAAAAACCGATATGAAAAGCGATGCTCTTGCAAAGAAAAATGTGCTCGCTCTTTGGGACCAACTTGATTCGCTTGGAATGAAAGAAAAAGCGGACTTTTTGACAAACTATGACCAGCGTTTCTTGGCCGACGATTTCATTCGCTCCCTCTATCACGAATGCGTTTCTTTTGCAAAAGATGCTATCAAGGAGACCATCTACGAGGCTGCGTTTGCGGAATATTATTTTGATGTTTTTTCTGGAAACGATGAAACTTTAGAAAAGGCAAAATCGGCTTTCGATAGCCAGGGCTTCTGGGGAAAAGGGTATGACGCTTTCTCCTTTGAGGAAGACACTTGTGCGATGCCTCTATACCAAGAAATTCTTCATTTGCTCACTCTTCCTGATGAAGAATTTGTCCAAAAAGCACAGACACTAAAGGAAGACAAGCCAACGCTTTTCCCTCGCTCTATCAAAAATCTTTCGAAAGAAGAAAAACCACGTTTGGAGGCAGGATGGAAGATATTAAAGGGAATCTTCGACAAAAAGAAGAACACGCTTTGCTGGATCGAGAACCTATCAAGTCTCGAAGAGGAGAAAAAGAAAATCCTATTCTATCGTGACGATATTCATTTGCTCCTCGATATCGTTAAGGAAGCTGACACCCGTTTTGAAGACTATAAAAAGGCCACGAATTCCTTTTCATTTTCCGACATCGGGAACTATGCTCTTCGATTACTCACGGATCCGAAGTTTGAAAAGTGTGCGGACGAGATACGTGGACGTTTTTCCTATATCATGGTTGACGAATATCAGGACACGAATCCCGCGCAAGAAATGTTTTTGGAGAGCTTGTTAAAGCCGAACTCTGAGGGGAAGCGGGCCCATTTGTTCGTAGTGGGGGATGCAAAGCAAAGTATTTATCTTTTCCGTGGGAGCGTTGTCGCCCTTTTCCGCGAAAGGCAAAAACGCTATCTTATGGGGAAAGGCCATAAAGTCATCGCGATGAATTACAATTACCGGAGCGGGAAAAGGCTACTGGATGACATCAATTATATTTGCACCTTCTATATGCGATTGAACCACGGATCCATCGATTATCAAAACGATCCGATGGAACACCTTTTGTATGATGAAAAAGTAAATTTGTATAAGCTTCCTTATTCTCATTTCGGTGTATCAAGAATCATTTCGCCCAATTTGCCTATCGTCCAAAGAAAATTGTCTAGCGCTAATCGTGCAAAAAGAGAAGCGTTAACGATTCTTTATGATATCAAAAAGAAACTTGATGAAGGATATCTCGTTTATGACAGGAAAGATGGTATACGGCCTTGCAAACCAAGCGATTTTGCCATTCTTATGCGCGTAAAAAAAGATTTCCGCCTCTATGAGCGGCTTTTCACACAAAGCGGAATCAAATTGAACAAGGTCATTTCGACGAATTTGCGGGAAGCGAATGCCGTTATTTTGATCGAATCGCTTGTTAAAATGTTTTGCTATATGAGCGAAGGAAAGGGCGAGGCAAAGCACCTATTCGCCTCCATCGCGCGAAGCTATGCTTATGAATATAGTGACTCTCGCCTATACGAACTGCTTCGCCCAATAAAAGGGGAGGAAGATCCTCTTTCCCGGCTGAAATCGGACGCATTATGGATACAACTTAAGGAATTTGCAAAAAAGAACCAAGATTCCTCTTTCCGTGATATTTTCCTTTCTCTCCTTGAAGAATTTCACGTTATTGAATGTTTGTATAAAATCGGCGACGTCGAAGACAACATTTCAAAAATTGAGTCTCTCTATCAATTGGTTTTGAACACCGAATCTACGGGTGGCGATATTCATGATTTCGTCAAAATGTTTTCAGAGATGAATCGTTATTCGCTTGAGTATAGCACCGATAGTCTTACTCATCATGAAGATGCAGTGGATATGATGAGCATTCACGCCTCAAAAGGGCTTGAAAGAAAAATCGTATATATGCCTGTCTCCTTAAATGCGATTTCCAATGGCGATGGTAGAAGCAAACCACTTTTCTCTTTTTCTTTGGAACGAGGCATCGGTTTCCCTTACCTCCAGTTCGATCCTCCAAAGCCATATTCTCCCGAAAACAATTATTCCGTTTCAGCCGATACTCTTTTGACGCGTGACTATGATGCGATGAAGAGCGATCCTAATGTCGACGATCATGTTCGCTTGTTTTACGTTGCTTTAACGCGTGCGGAGAATCAAATCATCATTGTTGGTGATGACGATAAGAAAAAAGAAAATCTCTATTCGATGCTTAATTGCTGCCCTCATTATATTCGGCTTAATAATGACTATTTTCGAAAAAAAGTCGAAGAGGAGGTATTAAAACAGGCCGATTATGATGCTTTCATTAAGCTTGGAGAAGCAACAAAAACGATTTCGTTGCCTCTATTGGACGTTGATCTTTCTCCTGAAGCAAAAAGAGCATATGAGAAACTTGGGAAAGATTATTATTTAAGTGGACCTTTGTCTCTTCAAGCAAACTATCTTTCGAAATTTTCATCCCTTTTGTTTGATTCTTATCGAAAAAAGCTCAAATCATTCACTGATTTTGATTGCATGGCCCGGATATACGCTATGTATTCTTATCCCACGATTTATCGAAAACAACATATTGATTCGCTGGCTTCTTTGTTCAACTATGAAAATTCATTGTCGGATAAAAGGGGCGAGGGAGCGAATATCTATGATTCCATAGAAGCAGAAGAGCTTTCCGAATTCGACGAAGGTGAAGGCCCTTTCGTTTCGGATGAACCATTAAGTGAGAAAATCCCGCCAAAAATCGTGAACGAAGAAGAATTGAAAACGAAAGTCAAAGAATTTATTGATCGTATTGTTGAAGAAGATTATTCCTTCTTCTCGCTACAAATACCAAAGAGCAAACTAAGCGATGACACGATTCAACAAATTATGGCGCAGGAATTCCTCCCGCTTTTGGCAGAAGCTTTTGATGGAGCGAGTTATCTTGCTTATTGCTCTTACGAAAACGATGGCTATAAAGATGAAACAACATTTATCAACGACGCTTTGTTGGAAGAGGAAGTAACACCCCCTTTGCCTTCATTTGTCGAGCCGAAGTTAGACGAACGCCCTCTTTCCTTCTCTTCTATGACAAAGAAACGCGCGAGCAAGACGATTGCTTGGAACGACGAAGAGGTTCCTTCCTCCATGGTTCTTGAAAAAGGCATACACCTCCATCGCCTTTTGGAACTTGTTAACATCGCTACTGGCGACGTTTCGTTTATCCAAAGCGAAGAAGACAGAAAACGAATTATAAAAGTGTTGGACTTGCCACTAATGCGCTTGGCAAAAGAATCTGAGATTCATAGCGAATACCAGTATTTTGATATAGAAGCAGGAACGAGCGGGTCCATTGATTTGCTGTTCATTCATAATGATGAATACTATATCGTTGACTATAAAACGAGCCACCTCGATGACCCAGCTTATCGAACTCAATTGTTAACGTATTCGGATAATGTATCCCGTATTTTTGGCGTGAAAAAAGAAAAAATACATCTCTATTTGGTTTCCATTCTAAAAGCCATTCAAAGGGAAATTACAGACTAATCATGTCGTCTAGGATCATCGTAAGTTTCTGAAAAGCGCGCGGAGAAAGAAGGCTCCATCCCTTTTGCTATCAAATGAGAAGTATCCCCAAAGGCGGTGACTCTCCATTGTGCGATTCCTTTGCGCCGCTCTTCTGTGTAAAGCGTCGTTATAGAGCTAGGCGCAGCACAAAAATATTGTGCAATGGTGATTGGACTTGCGTTGATTAAGTGTGAGAGCATCATGGATTCAACGCCGAAATGGCAAAAAAATGCAATCGTTAAGGTGTTTGCCTTAAGCACACGGTAATGGTGCTCTTCTCTTCGGTATCCATAAGAAAGAAGAATCTCGTCTAGACCATGGATTACATTATCGTATTTCTCTTTGAAATCACTATTTTGATAAGCTTCTATGGAAGAGAGATAATCTTTTGGCGAATAGGCTCCTTCTCCTGCTTTTTCTAATGTTTCAGGAAGAAAATCCCAAGCGTTATCGCAAGTATCATGTGTTGTTTTTGCATTGAATTCGCGTAGCCAATCTTTTGTGATTGGCTTTGCGATACTAGTGGCTCTATTTAGGTATGCCTTCATCGTTTCTTGCGCACGGCCAAGGGGTGAAACGTAAATAGCATCAATTTTTGTCGACGCCAAAAATAGAGAAAGAGCATCAGCTTCTTTTTTTCCTCTTTCCGTTAAGCTATCGTGCGCGTAATCCGGGTCGGCGTGGCGGATGAATAAAAGTCTCATGGCTTATTTGTTATTCGCGAGTGCTTCAAAAGCGCGGGCGACTTTTGTCTTCTTATTTATAGAAAAGGGAATGTTATATTTCTCAAAAAGCTCACGGAGCAATGATTCCGCTTCTGCTTCGTTATTGTATTCGAGCTCGACTTCGTAGTCTTTTTTCCCAGAATAGTTGTTCTCATCAATGGATAATTTTCCTTCGAAATAAGGGACATCAATGCGGTTGGTTGTCAAACTGGTTTTGACTTTGAGAGTAGTAACATCCACATCTAGCATCGTCAAAAAACGCTTCAAATCGTTTTCAGGGAATTTCCCTTTTCGCGTAAATTCATCGAATGCCTGCTCGCTGAGCGGTTCATTCTTTTCTAAAAGGCCTTGGCTAAGAGGGGTTTTTAAAGTCATTTCGTAGTTGCCATATTTTTCACGGATGCGGAGGGCGAGCCCTTCTTTTCTCAAGTATCCCTCATCGTTATCGATGTAGAAATTCGTTTGGATAAAATGCTTATAGGTGTGAAAGGCGGCGGTTAGTTTATCGTAGTCACCTTTATTGACAAGGGCTTTTGCTTCAATTTCAATTGCATTGCTCATAAGAGACTCCTCTTTGTGGTATTATACTCTTATGCTAAATTTTGTACCTATTTTCTATGCCGATTTCTTACTCAAAAACATATGGTGGATCGTCGCTTTGTGCGCGATTGCTCTGCTTGCTCTCCTGTTATGGTTTGATCGTCACGTTCTTTTCAAAGAAAAAAAGAAAGAAGTGAGTGAAGAACAAGCCAGTTTATACCTTGACGCCTTGGGCGGCGAAAGCAATATCATTGAACGCGCTCTTGAAGGGAGCCGAATTGTTTTGAAACTCAAAGATTATGACGCTGTGAATCGCGACAAACTTCGCGAAGCAGGGGTTACGGGGTTCATTCAAATGACCGATCGTCTCACACTTGTTATCAAAGACAACGCGATGGCGGTTTATGACAAAATATTTCCTAACGCTTAAAGACGCGCTTCTTTAAATCTTCAATCGGGAGCCCCATGACGTTGCTATAAGAGCCAACAATTTTTTCAATCAACGGATAATCATCCTGAATCCCGTAGGCACCCGCTTTATCAAGCGGATGAAAATGCCGCACATATTCTTCGATTTGTTTCTTACTCAGTTTGTTGAAATAAACTTCCGTAGAGACGGTACGTGAGATTTCTTTTTCTTTGGAAATGAACGTATATGCACTTAATACGATTTGTTTTTTTCCAGATTCAAAAGAAAGCATGTTTATCGCATCTATTTCGTCACTTGGTTTCTCTAGAACATGACCATCTAAAACGACGATCGTATCGCAACTCAGTATTTCGTCGTTTGGATACTTTGAAAACAACGTATACGCCTTCAATTTGCTTTCTTCAATCGCAAGATCTTTCGCTTTTAAGGACGCATCCAAAAGCCGCTCATCAATTTCAGCGGGTATGACTTTGAAAGAAGAAACGATACTCTGAAGTAGTTCCTTTCTTCTTGGCGATTTACTTGCAAGAATTAGCATAGTTTGCTGGAAAGGATAAGTGGAATGATTACAGGGGTTCTTTCCGTTTTTCGATAGATGTATTTTGAGACTTCGTTCTTGACCATGCTTTTGATTTCGCTTGGCCCTGCTTTTCGCGCAATGGCATTTTTAAAAGCTTCATCCGCATGAATTTGAGCGTGCCTCATCAAATGCGTTTTCTCGCCACTTGCAAACCCTCTTGCATAGACGATTGGAGGGAGAGCGGCATCCCCTTTCTTATTCATAGAGAGCAAAATGACGACAAGTCCATCACTTTTGAGAATTTCTCGATCGTGAAGGACACCACTTGATAGTCCATCGAGATCTGTTCCGTCGATATAGACATCCTCCGCGCCAATGTGGCCACCACGCGTAACGGTGTTGTTTTTCAATTGGAGAACATCGCCGTTTCCGCAAATGAAGACGTTTTCTTTCTTCATTCCAAGCTCTTCCGCGACTTCACCATGTAACTTGAGCATGCGATATTCACCATGTGCTGGCATGAAATATTTAGGATTGACGAGCTTGAGCATGAGGCGGAGCTCTTGTCTTGATGGGTGGCCAGAGCTATGGAGGGAGAATGCTAAGCCGTTTGTTTTGACATCTGCCCCTTGCTTGACCAAATTGTTGACAAGTCGATCGACGAGTGCGCCATTTCCTGGAATTGGGTTTGACGAAAAGACGATGGTGTCGCCAGGATTGATATGAACGTTCTTATGATCGCCATTTGCGATGCGCGAAAGCGCAGCCATCGCTTCTCCCTGAGAGCCAGTGCACAAGATGCAAATTTCATTGTTTTTGTAGCTACGGATATCTTCGTCGCTTACAATCGATGTATCGGGTATTTTTATATAGCCATAGTCTCGGGCGATGCCGACGACCGTCTCCATACTACGCCCCAAGATGCAAATTTTCCGTTTATGCTCAACGGCGACTTCCACGACTTGTTGAATACGATTGATGTTGCTAGAGAAAGTACTCACAATGATTCTGCCAGGTGCTTTATCGAAGATTTCTTCAACGCCGCTTCTGACATTTCTTTCGCTAGGGGTATATCCTTCTAATTCGGCATTCGTAGAATCGCTTAGCAATAAGCTAACGCCTTCCGTTCCTAATTTCGCAAGTTTGCTGAGTTCGAAATTTGGGCCGACTGGGGTCAAATCAATCTTAAAGTCACCGGTATCGATGATTCTTCCTTCTGGAGTGTCGATGCAAACACCAAATGAATCCGGGATTGAGTGGGTGACGCGGAAGAAGGAAACCGTGAAAAAATCATCAATGCGGACAATGGTATCACTATCGTATTCGACAATTTTCACGCTGTCTTTGATTCTTGCCTCTTCCAATTTGTGCCGAATTAATGCAGCGGCAAGTCTTGGCGCGTAGATGATGGGGACGTAGACACTTCGAATTAAGAATGGAATGCCCCCGATATGATCTTCGTGACCGTGCGTGATAAAAAGCGCTTTGATTTTGCTACGGTTATTGCGTAAATACGTGTAATCTGGGATGACGTAATCAACACCAGGAAGATTGACTTCTGGGAAACGAACGCCGGCATCGACCATGATGATGGAGCGCTCGCTTTCAAAGCAATAGGTGTTTTTACCGACTTCTCCTAAACCGCCAAGAGCAAAGATTTGAATCGGAGAACTAAATTTCGACATAGAAATATCCCTTCAAGCATATACAACGTCTTATGGTCGACTTTGTTGGCTTTAATATAGCATATTAGAAAAAGTTGTCATCAACAAAAGCTTGTATTTTTTATGAAAGAGGTTTCATGAAATGGTGTTTCTTTTTGGGTGATTGTTGCGATTTTTATGATTTGATTGGACAATAATCGCGATGTCAGTCAAAGGAGAAAAAGCATGCAAAAGAACTTATATATGATTGATTGTTTTAATGTCATTATCGAAGAAATAGCTCCCCGTTTTTTCTATCGGTATTTTTCCAAAGATGAGGCAATGAAAATTAAAGATCGTTATTTTCGCGACATTGATTTGGGGAAGAAAACGTTAGAGTGGTTCTACCGAGAAGTTTCGCAAGAATATGGAATGCCAGAAAGCGAGGTAAAAAAGGTTTGGGACGCGCCACTTCATGTGAACAAAGGGATTCTTCCGCTTCTTGAAAAACTGGCGACAAAAGGAGATGTCGTTTTAGTAAGCAATGCACCAAAAGGATTTGTTGAAGCTGCTTTTGAACGATTGAACTTGAACCGTTATTTCAAAAAGCTCTACGTTTCTAGTGCGATTGGCATGATGAAACCAAATCGCGATATTTACGAATACGTCATTCGTGACCAAAACGAGGCTTATCAAGAAATGTACATGGTGGACGATAACGAGGCGAATCTAAAAGTGCTGCCCTCTCTTCGTGTCCATGGAATTCTTTTTACTGGCAATGATTGCTTAAAAGAACTCTTATAGGTGATTTATCGGCGAAAAATGGTGGCTACCGATTCGCTTTCTTTGCAAACTGAATTACCCAAAGATAAGCACAATAAAGTGCGGGCGGAAGAAGCAATGCGTATGGGGCGATATTGAGATTGCCAATTGGATCGACGCGGAAATACGGTTGTCCAACCATAATAATGATATTGGGGATTTTGACGAAAATAACTGTTGTAGATATCATCGACGACAAAACAAACAATGTCAGGATGCTTAGCGAAATTAGCTTGAAACGTTTACTGAATGGATGGATTGGGTAGCTTTCGATGAAAATGTCATAGCCAAGCAGTAATCCAATTCCAATCATAATGAGAAAAAGAGGAATCATATTTGGAAAGTAGGGGTGCTCATAATAAGCAAAATCAAGACCCCAGATAAGGCCACCAACCATAAATAGGGAAAAGCCCGTCCCTATTCCTTTCATGATAAAAGACAAGTAACGACGGTATTTTGGCTCATTAGTCAAATAAGCGTTTGGGCCAAGAAAAGGAAGATTATTTTTGAAAAACAAAATCGCTCCAAGCCCGGCACTTAATAAGGAGATGCAAATCGTATCTAAAGGGAAAAGAGGCGTTACCGTGTTTTCGATAATCTCATTGTATTCCCCTAATGCGAAATAACAAATATCGAGAACGAGTACGAAGAAAGAGAGCGAAAGGAGAATCGCTCCATTGATTTTCGCGTGCTTTTTAAGCCATTCTGGAGATTTCGCGTGAGAAAAGCGATGATAAAGAACCAAAAAATAAACCGGCATAAAATAGGAAACAGACGCAGGAATTGTGCGATACCCTGTTGCGAATATGCCCGAGAACATGTCAAACCCGACATAAGCAAAACCGAAAAAGGCGGCGGCAGCCAATAAATAAAGAACAATTTCAATTGTTACTGTTGCTGATTTTTTCACGCTCTATTCACCTCCTTTTCGTACGTTAGTGAATAATCGTTATAATCGAGATAGAAATGCTTGATGGAATAAGAAGCGTCCTCTTTTATTGTGTATAGAGCCCCGCCAATCATATCTTTTCCTTCGCTTGAGACAGAATAATAAAGTTCTCGATCTGCTTTCACGCCATAGCCAATAGCGATGTTATGATATTCACCAACCCAATCGTTAGAATGATCGTGGCCAAAAAAGATGCCTTTCATGCCGTATAATTCTGCTTTTGGGAAGAAACCTGCATATTCTCTGGCAGGGCAAAACGGGAGAGGTGACCCAAGTCTTTCAGTTAAAGCAGGCACTTTTTTGTAAGTTGCTTTTTCGTGAATCTCACCGATAATCTCCCTTTCATCGTTCATGTAAGCATCGACGATTTCCCAAAGAGGGATATGCATGAAGCCA
>ERZ808274.144-NODE-144-length-40639-cov-15.602306_pt1 | contig 40639 bp, 49 predicted proteins | sample MGYA00521277_ERZ808274 | MGnify/ENA primary metagenome ERZ808274 (study PRJEB31516, sample SAMN03275597) | gut metagenome | biome: mammalia-associated habitat; material: feces | host: Papio cynocephalus | place: Kenya | collected 2012-07-28 ... | reverse complement strand
CCGCCAAATCCTGCTACAATGTTTGTTTTTCCTTTAATGATAGACATAGTTTAGTTCGCTCCCATTCCTTTTGCTTCCCACATAAATTCGTCATTACAACTAGTAGAATTTGCAAAAAACGTTATATAGTTTTCAGCTATTTGGCCAGGTGCAATAAAATAAATAGTCGCTACTGCTTCTTGTGTTTGTTTAAAAGTTGTTGCATTAATATAATAATATGAACTTACAAATTGTTTTTGCAATGTGATTTTCTTTTTCCCAGAAGTTAAAGTATCAAAACCGCCCTGTTCTAACCAGCCTGATTTATACTTACGATACCAATAAGAAGCACGGTATGGATTTCCGTAAGATTCTACAACGTAATCAACTGTATCTGGTAAAATACATTTATTTTCCACCACAGCCAAGTCTGTTTTCGTGGCAACCGTATCGCCACTAACGTCGTCAGTAATCAAACTGACGCTATCGTCTGTAATTGTTCCAGCAGTTACAGCAGCGTCAAACTCGGCTTTCGTGCCTTCAAAGTCAAAACCAGAACCACCCACATCGCTCTTTAACGCATAAATCTCATCGTCCATAACACGATAGCCAATATGGTCAATACGAGTGATAGTAGTACCGTCAGTATGGATATGTGCCACAGGGGTTGCTACTGCTTCTGCCCAGACGTTACCCGTATCGTTGGACTTAAATTTCCACTTCTTGTTATCAGGGTTCCACCAAGCAAGCACGCCTGTTTGTCCGTTATCGGGTTCGTTCTTGCTCCATACGATTTGTGCTACTTCCATTAGAGAGGTGGTACCACTAACATAAAACAAATCGCAATCAGCCGTAGAGGTTAGTGTCTGCGTCATATCGCCAGACACGGTAGTCTTAATATCTTGTCCAGCAAGTTGCAAAACAACGCCTTGTTTCAGCGTTACTTGCATACCGCTAGGGTTCGTTAGAATACCATTAGGGGCTTCTAAAATGCCGTAGGACGTACAATAGTCGCCTTTGATACCATCATCACCAGTTGCAGAAATGACATTATTAGCGGATATAGTGATATTCGTCCCAGCGGTCAATTTATCTTGTTTATCCGCGTCTAGCGCCGCAACATCAGCCGCCAGTTCGTCCGTCTTTTCGGTAACAAAAGCCTTATCCGCCAACTGGTTAGCCGCCGTTGCTTCCGCAGGGATTTTGCTCTCAATAGCGGCTACTTGGTCGCCAAGGTCATCCACATCGTTACGAAGAGTTTTTACCGTCGCATTGGCTTCAATAGCGTATTTCGTTTTCAGCGGGGTCATAGCCTTGGTATCGTTTGTCCCCGCTTCGGCTTCCGCCTTGGTAGCAAGTTTTACCGCACCTAAAATATCCTCGGTGGCGGCATAATTTAACAACGGGTATTGGATAACCGCCTGTACAACAAACGGGCCCTTTACCGCGTTCTGTCCTACAAAATCGGCACTTGCAATAGAATAGAAAAGGTTGCAATGGGTATCATCTACCACCTCAATACCCACAGTAGAGTTTGTACCATTAATCCATAACTTTTTATTGGTATCGCTAAACCGCAGAGAAACAGCAATAGGTGCTTTATCAAACTCAATAACTCTACTAGAAGTTACGCTAGTGTTCCCGTCAAAAGTACCCAAATCAATAACAGCATTGCGAATTGCTCCTACGCCCTTTACCCAAGAAGCAATAGTCCCTTCCATTTCTTCTGCCTGTGCAGATACCTTCTTTTCTGCCTGTTCCGCACCTGCTTGTGCCGCCTTGGCACTCGTTGCCGCATTGGTGGCAATAGCAGCCTGTTCGGTAGCCACCTGTGCTTTTTCCACCGCAGTATCTTTCGCCGTTTCGGCGGGTTCAGTAGCCTGTGCAATTTCCGCTAACGCTTCTTTTTTTGCTTCGGTAATAGCGGTAATCGGGTCTAAAAAGTTATCCGCGCTATCTTCGGTAACAGGGATTTTTACCGCTCTATTAACCTGTTCGGTCAGTTCCTGTACTTGCAAGGTCAGTTTGTCATAACCACCTTCCAAAACCTTTCCGTCCAGTTTCCCGTTACTGGTTAGTTCAATATCCTGTGTGCGCGGAGTGTCGCGTACAATAACAAGTTTATTTCCCTCGGCCAATGGGTCTAACCCGCTAGCAGTTGTAGGATAGGTAAGTACCCCTTCGGCAATAGAATAATTGCTAGTTACTTCCGTTTCGTTATCGTTAGCATCAACGATATAAATATGCACATTGCTAACGGTATCGTCATAAGTGAAACCCAAGTTCCACTCTGTGGTCGTGCCGTTAGCATTGTAAACAGATTTTGCTTTCGTGTTTGTTACGCTCATTATTTGTCCTCTAAAAGTTTCTTAACTTGATTTTCGCTAATGCCCAAAATTTTGGCAATACCCAAAACTCTTTCTTCATCTTCAAACAACTCTTTTGTACCTTGTAACATTTTTTTACTGGTTTGTAAAGGCACAGGAGTTAAAAATTGTGCCGTGTCTAACGCGAACTCGTTCCAGTCAATGTTTTCTTTTTCTAATTGTTTGAAGGCTTTTCTCAAATCGCTCAATACCCCAGGCTCAATAGAGTTATCGCTACTCCATACGGCTTGGCCTGATTTTTTCGCAATAGCGTCCGTTAGGAAGAAAATGATATCCCCAAAACTACCATAAGCACCTGTAAAGTTTTCTATTAAAGGTCTAACAAGCCCACGATAGATTTCTTTTTCGTCGTCATCATCATCGCCAAACAAGCCTTTAAAAGCAGATATGACAGACTTCGTTTGCGATAACACGGCATAAATTAACGGGTTCAATATCGTATAGAGTATAAAGCGCTTAAACAAATCTACACGGCTAATTTCGCCATTGGCATACAGATAAGAGGCTTCCCTTATCTTACGCACAAACTGTGCCTGTGCAGAAGAGAAAGACATAAACATACGAAGTGTTACAGAATTGCCGCGTTGTAACGCACCACGGGCAGACATAAGCCCGCTCTGTTGCGTGGTTTCGGTCGCTTCAATAAACTTCTCTTCAATATACTGTTGCTGTTTTGCCTTACTCCATTTGCTCATAACAGGGTCGGAATTAATCGTATCTTGCAAATACAAGACATACGCACCACCACCTACCAAAACAGCCCCTGTATCGCCCCAGCGGACATTTAAAAGGGCCTTGTCTTTAAACCAAGTTGCACCTTGGCTTACCTTTTCCAAATTCCGTTCGCCTATTAACTTGCGTAAGGTTTTGTTTTCGCCAAGCATTGTATCCATAAGCAACGACTTGTTATCAAAGAACGCCATAGGCAACGCCCCTTGCGCACGGTTTATAAAACTAGGATAGTTTGCTTTCATATAGTCATACATCTTTTTGGGGTGTTGCAATACTTTAAAGACATACGAAGCAAAAGCACCCACGGGCATTTTTTCCGCATAGTTAATAAACGCAGGGAACTGTTTAACGCCTACCCAAAGTTTCAGCCCCAGTTTAGCAATGGTCCAATTAGAAACAAACTCGTTCATCAGTTTGTTCATTTCCGTTACAGGTTCGGTATAGGAAACGCCAAGCATATACTCAATATCCCGTTGGAAAGCCTTTAAAAACTCTTCGCCAAACTTTTCAGTAATAGCCGTTTTCAATTCTTCGTTCTGCAATAATTGGCTAACCTTATTTATCTTTTCCGTCATAGCGATAAACTTGGTTGCATTTTCCAAATAGGTTGTATAGGTATCAATAGGGTTATCCAAAATAAGTTTGTCGCCAATAGCAGGGCCAGTACGCTTTTGCGTATTGCGGAAACCTTTTTGCTCCGTCGGCTTGGCTTCAAACATAGTGATATCGTCTTGGATAACATCTTTACCCATAGCGACTTTTTTTACTTTAACAGGCCAATAGTTAGCCTGTCTGCCCAAAGGTACTTTGTTAATAAGAAAATACACGCGGGCAATATCGGGGTACAGGCTTTCCAGTTGCGACATCATTTTGTCAGCAATAGCAATATCAATTTTAGACAAGCCGTGGTGCTTTATGATATAGTCCACCACTACTTGCCCCTGTTCTTGCCCCAGTTCAATAAATTGGTTGTTCAAATGCTTTACGCCCAAATCGTTTTTAGACAGCAGATACAGTTGCATTAACTGCCCTTTGTTGTAATCTTTTAGCACCGAACCGATTTTGTCCGTAGCATTTTTGAACGGCACTCTGGTATTTAATCTGCCACGATAGCCCCAAACATTAAAGCCCACAGTTTCTTTGATAGTCTTGTTAAGGTCATCTATCATATTCTTAACGATAATTTGACGACCTCTATCATCTACAAGGACATCTAATCTGTTTGCAATTTCCTGCCCAAACATAGCAATCATATTAGAACGAAAGCCACCCAACGGCCCTGCGAAAATAAGGCGGTCAAGTTTGGTACCACCAAGAGAAATAACTTTTCTGTTTCTAACAACAGCGGCTAATTCCTTTGCTTCTGCCGTTAGTTTCGCTTCTTCTTCCATTTGCAGTTTCGTTGTATAATCAGCCGTTACCGTTGCCAATGTTTGGATATCTCTGTAAAGAGCAATCAATTCATTGTTAGATAACGGACGGAAATCAGGGTTCTTGGTTTTCTTTTTCGCATTAGCCAAGGCCGTTTCGTAGTCTATCAGTTTGGCAAGGAAACTCTTTTGGTCGTTGTTCAGTTTTATTTCTTTACCCGTTGGGTCTTTGGCAATAACCTCATCAAAATTCTTACGGCTCTGCCAAAACTCATAGTTTGCCGCGTCCCAACTTTTCGGGTTCTTTAAATACTTTCTGTATTCTTTAATAGTATTGGCAATAAAATTAAAAACCACATTGGTATCGTTATCAAAGTTACCCTTTCTCGCGTCGGTAAAAAGTTCATTAAGGGCCTTATCAATACGCGCTCTCATTTGTGTTTGATAAGTTTCGTTCACACGGCTAATAATACCCGTCGCAATTTCGGTTATGTTTCCCGTTCCTAATTTGGAATAATTCTTAACTAAATCTTCCAATATAGCGGAGCGGGTTTCCAACGGTACTTTCATAGCAACCAAGGATTTGGAAACCGCCTTAATCATTTTTGCCGTATTGTTCGGGTCGGTAACATCATAGGTTTTTGTTACCGCATTGGTAAGTTCGGCAATGATTTTCCCTTCGCTAACAATAGGCGGTTCAAGGTTATTTAACTGTAAGAACGCACTCGTTTGATAGTATTTAGAAAAGAACCTGTTTGCAATATCACGCAGGCGGGCAACTGCTTCGCGGTTAAAGGCTTTTATTTCGTCAATTTTGCCACTAGCCGCGTTTTCTTTTGCTTTCCTAGCCAATGTATCTAAACCACCTAAATCTTCGCCTATAAGGTTAAATGCACCCTGTAACTGCAAAATGAAATCGGCTACTTGATTGGTGATTTTCCGTTCATTTGCTAACTCTGCTTTTTCATACTCCACAACTTTTTCAGCAGACATCTTTGCTTTTTCAGTTTCGGTTTTCGCTTTCTTTTCCAAAGCCGTTACAGCCTTGCTCAAAGAATTGATACTCTTGTTAAGCGTCCGCAAGTTTTCAGGGGAAACTACCGCAAGCCCCGCTTGCGTTATCTTTCTCATAGCCGCCGCAAGGTTGGCAATCTCTATACGGGTGCCACCTAAAATATGCATATAGGCCGCCTTATAGTTTTCAAATCTTTCCTTTTGCGCCTTAATCTGTTCCGCGTTAGTGCTCTCTACACTATCCGCGTTCGCTTCCAAAAATGCTACAAACCCTTCCACCGTAGGATATAACTTTTCGTTCCGTTCAAACTTAAAACCTTTTTCTTCTAACAAGGCTAATTTTTCCACAGCAGTTAAGTTATTATAGTTGGGAGTGCGGTCAATAAATTCACGCAAGGTTACCGCATTAAAAGCAGGAATATAACCTTGCCCAAATTTAATAAGTTGCGCTAACATCTTAATCTGTTCAATGGTGGCCTTACCACCTTTCTTTAATGTGTCCGCCGCAGTTTTTAAGTTTTCCACTCTCTCTTTCGTAAGTTCCCAAGCGGGGGTCTTTGCCATATCTTTCGCAAAGATTTTGCTATACGCCACTTGCAAACTTTCGGTAGTCTTGTTCCCTTTTTGCGCCGCTTTGTAGATAGTGTTTACCAGTCTCTTTGCACCGTTTACCGCACCAGTCAAGTTAGCAGGTACGCCCTTTTGCGCTAACACAGTAGCCGATAAGGTCTTGGCGAACTTTTCCTGTTGCTCGGTGCTAAACATACCGTTAGCGTCAGGCTCCCCGATAACATCAATAATACCGCTAATCGTCGGGTTTACCATACCACGCACACGCGCTTTCTGTAATACCTTTGATACGGAGTTAAGATACTGGTGTGCCGCTTCGTGCAAAATCGTTTCCGCACTAGCGCCCTTTACCAAGTAAATCATTTTAGACGAAATGTCTTTCGGCGTGGCACCTTGCACCTGCCCGTCTTGCACATCGTGTAAATAGGTATCGCTAGAAGAAATGTCTTGGCTATTATCCGTTACTTCCACTTCTACATTTTCCGCTTTTACCCCTAACAGGTCCGCTTCAATTTGTTGTTTCTGTGTAAGCAGTTGCGCCGTAATCTCGTTCGTCTCTTGGTTTTCAGGGTGTAACTTGTTAAGTTTCTGTAAATAGATATGGTCCATTTCTTGGGCTTCCTGTTCGGTAAGGCCGCCTTTCAAAATGGTATCAATTTCACTTAACTCATTTAACTTGTCTTTTCCCGCTACTTGGTTTTGGGCATACTCTTTGTACTCTTTCATAACCTCTTGCCCTTTTTCCGCAAGGGCAGGGGCTAATTGGTCCGCAAAGTTCTTCGCTTCTTCCTTGGTAGCCTTATGCTCAATAGCAAAATTCTGTAAACTCTTGTGCAAACCACGATAGGAAAAAGCCGCACCAGTACCACCAAACAGGCCGCCACTCAAAGCACCGATAAAACCGCTATACATATAACTGCCCATTTCGTTGGAAAAGCCTTTCCACTCTTCCCCTTTACCAAGCACACGCGGCAAATTGGCCTGTAATACATCTTGCAAAGTTTCCGTCGTAAATTCTTCCGCCCCTGCCCCCAATATCACGCGGCCTAAATAAGACTTAAAACTGGTGCTAACATTGTCCTGTCTAACCCAACTAATGACTTCGTTCAATAAACGGTTGTTAAACGCCAAGCGTTTCGCAGGAGTGCGAAACATACCCATAATAGAAACACCACCCAAAGCGTCTAACGAACCTATCGCCGCACCTGTTACCGCGCCAGTAGATAACGCCCCTTGTAAGGTATTTCCGTTCTGCAATTCGCTATCTACCACATCACTCATAGTAGAAGTGGAAGATAAGGCCGCCATTGTCGCACCTGCTAAAATCGGGTTCTTGGTTAAGGCTAAAACACCGCCCGCTGCTACCATTGTAGGAGCCGCCGCAAAGACATCAAAGACAACTCCGTCTTTGTTACCCTTGGCATACCAAGCGTCTTTCATACGCTTTTCCGTATTCTTGTTAATAGCGTCCACTAACGCTTTTGCTTCTTCCGTTTCAAAAGTAGCGCGTTGGCTCGCTTCGTCTAAATCTGCATAAAACTGTTTGTCCAAATCGGCGCGTTGTGTGTCGTAATCCTCTTGCGAAATAAGCCCCTCTTGCAAACGGCCGTCCAATTCGCCATACAGGAAATCGTATTTCTTGGAACGGAAAATATCACGCATACCGTCTTTAAAAGTGTTGCTACCTACTTCCCATAACTTGTAACCGCCAGTTACTAATTGGTCCGTACCAAACGCCGCACCACGGAACGGAGCCGTCCATACACTACCTTCCTCTTTCGGCTTTTCCCAACGACCATAAGAATAAGAAAACTCGTCTCTAAATTGCGGCTCTTTATAGCCGTACTTTTCCTGTCTTTCCGCCGCAGAGGGCATAACAGATAAGGCCGACAATTCCTCATCGTTAGAATTAATTTTTACGCCGCTCGTTTCAATTACCATACCAATACGCCCCCTTGGCCACCTGCCGTAATGTCTTTTCTGTCAGCCGAATTTGCTTGTGCCGTGCTTGGCTTTTTCAAAAAGTTTTCTCTAAACACTTTGTAAACACTTTCGTCCGTCGGTAAAGTTGTCATAGCAATAGCATTGCCTATCGCACTCATTGGGATTTTGCTAGTATCTGCAAACAATTCTTTCGGGTCATAATGCTCCCACAGATACTGCACAAACCGCCGCATTTGGATATCGCTATCGCCAGTAGAGTCGTCTTTGATAGCCTTGTAATACGGCTTTAAGAAATTATACATATTTTGTTCCCATTGTTCAGTACCTTTAAACTTTTTGTCTAACCCGTTTACATAGATACCAAGCAAGGTTTCCTGCTGTGCGTTCACTTTCTTTCTTGTTTCCGCAGAGTTATTAATGATACTTGCCATTTGGATATTATTCTTTTGTGCCAAGTTCTGCTTGTACGCATTTACCACATCACTAGGGTTTTTGTCGCCGTATTTAAATTTACCAAGAGTAGTTAAATCCGCGTGTTTCTTTCCACCGTCATAAGCCGTTAATTCATTATAACCGATATCAAATTTTTCGCGGTTATCCCAAAACTGGTCAACCGTTTCTTGGTCCGCATTTCTTACCGTGGTATCGGCCCACCGCGCAAACTCTTCTAATTCCAAATTGGAAATACCGTCCAAACCAGATACTCCCAAATTTTTAAACATAGCACCAAAAATAGTTTTAGCGTCTTTGTTAGACTCCACACTATCTTTGTACGCGTTCAAGGCAATGTTGCGCCCCTGCTCTTCCCCGCTCTTATAGTACGCTAACCAAACCTCTTTTAACAGTTTTACATTGCTATCCGCCTGCGTGTTTCTACGTCTGTTCGCAATGTCTTCCGCTTGGATAGCATACCGCAAGCGATCATCACTCGTTAGAATAGGAGCATAGTTCTTATCTTCACGCAAGGCTTTTGCCGTCTTTTCAGGGTGCAAATCCATATCTTGTGTTACCAACGCACGCGTAAAGTTCAGGTTCCACTCCTGTTGTGCTTTTTGTTTTTCCGCTTCACTAATCGTACCGTTGGCAACATAACGGCCCAGCATATCTTCCCACTCTTTTACATACTGTTCTCTTTCTTCGGGGGTACCCGCCGTAAAGGCTAACTCGTTATACTGTCTGCCTGCGTCGTTCAACGTTTGTTTGTTCAAAGCAATTTGCAACTGTGCACTTGCCAGAGAGCCGCTATATTCCGCGGTGGCAATTTTTTCCCCACCCTCTCTGCTATACCAACCATTGTACAAATCAGTACCCAAAGAGTTTACACCGTTCTCATCAATATCTTTCTTATAGTTAGCAAACAAATCGTTAATCTGTTCCTGCGTGGTCGCCAAAGACAATTCTTTTTCGTATTGCTTCGTGCGTTGCGTGGCGTATAAGTTAAACCTATCTAATTGCCCTTGCGTAGCGTTCATAGATAACTTAAACTGTAAATCGCTAATATCCTGTAAAGACTTGGAAAGTCCTTTCATTGTCTTAATATAAGAACTTCCCAAACCTTCCATTGTCGGTTCGGGCACTCTGCCTGCACTCGTTTGCGGTGCATTTAACGATACTTGGTCCTGTCTTTGCGGTATTTTCATTTCTTACGACCTCTCAAACCAAACTCATAAAAATTGGGAACGGCATTTGCTTTTCCACTAGCATACAAATAAGAATAACCCGTCCCGTTCAAACCGTCATATTGATAACCTAAATTCTTATCTACATTTTGTGCGTTAAACAAACCATCAGAATAAGCATTTGTTTTCGGCGTTTCGTATTCCGTTCTCAAATCTTGGTACTTCTGCCACTTGTCCGCTACCGAGGTAGCCGCAGAGAGAACCCCCTGAAAGCCTTCCGCAATAGAAGCACTAGCCTGTTGTCTTGCTTCCGCATAGGCCGCTTGCCCTTTGTATTGCAAGCCGATATTCTCTATCGCAGTTGCACGGCGTTGCTCAAAAGCAGAGTTCTGCAAATTCGCCTGTATCGTGGAAACATCCCTACCCACAGATACGCCAGTAGATTTTAGCAACGCTTGCCCAGTTCCACTTGCCGTACTCATACCACTAGCCGCCATCGCCGCTAATTGCGAACCAATTACCTGTCGGCCTTGCCGTTTGATATCCCCAATAGCGTCAGCCGCCTGCCGCGTTTGATACCCAATGTTCCGTTCCGTAGCAATAGTGTTAAGCCGCGCTTGCGCTTCCGCCGCTCTCTGTTGCATACGACCGTACCGCTTGGCCGTAGAAGCCCCTAAAAAGCCCGTAGCAAGGCTTGCAACTCCACTTGCTATACCACTAGCCAAACTCCAATTAAAACCGCTCTTGGCCTCTTGTAGCACTTCCGCATTAGTTTTCTTTACCATTTTCACTTTCCTTCAAAGCAATAAATTCTAAACTCAACATCATTAATAAAGACAGGCTCGCCCCACTCTCTAAATCCACACCATAAATTAAGTTGCTTCGCTTGCTCATACCTGTTATCCGTTATTAACCACAATATACCATATTTATCAAAAAAACGATACACTTCTTTTCTCGTCGTTTTCATAAACGATAGTTTATGCTTCTCTACCAATCGCGTCGTCAATAACCACGGTACAAACAACTTACCATTTTGCATTAGTCCATATAATGCAATAGGGTTATCTTCGTCGTCCACATACGCATAACTTTCCAAACTCTGCTCTTTGCTTATCCGTATGTGGTCCCGTAACCGCTTTGTCGGACTTACCGCTATGCACTCCGCTATGTCGCCTTCCCGTGCGTTGCGCTCAAAATACAAGTAGTCTAATTCCTTTATCTCTCGCGTTCTCATCTCTCATACTCCAATTCGGGGATAACCGATACAATAGTTATCGGCAACGGCTCGTCTTGTCTTATCTTTACTGTCGTCGGCTCGTCGTGCGAAGAGGGCAATATCTCACGATAGAAACCGTTTCGCAAGGATATATCCGTATCGTCATTAGAAGTCTTGCGCTCTAACATATTTACTTCTCTGTGCCCGTTTACACTAATCTTGGAACCACGGGAGTTATAGTACCGCACGGAAACCGCTACTACCCGTTTCTTTCTATTGAGGTTGCTACCGTCGCCGTTGTTCACATCAAAGGTTAGCGTTTCAAACACACTCTCGTACGGCAAACCTACCGTTACTACACTCGCCGCATTGGGCAAAGTTATCTGTCCATTGGCTACTACCAAGTCCTTTACCACATACCCGTCGGCTAACGCTACTACCATTTCGCCGTTAAGATATTCCAAACCCGTTATAACTTTCGCAGGGTCCCCACGATAAGTGCGACCACAGTCCACAAAGAAACGCTCTTTCGGGTCCGCTACGGGTAAACGCGTCGGCATTTTCTCTACAAATGTGCCGTTCTTTCTCTGTACCGCAAGATACAACTCTTGGTTCGTTCCGTTAGACAATACCCCAATAGAAATAACTTTGCCGCCAAAGTCCATTGGCGTCCACGCTATAACCTGCTGTTGCCGTAAATAGGTACACGCAAGCACACTCCCGTCCTCTTGCAATACCCAAATAATAGAATACGGCTCTTGCTGATATGCTAACTCTTTTATCTGTTTGTTTTCAAACAAATGGTTCGCCAAGATAGTAATGTCCTGCCCAGCATAACCGTCCGTTTCAAAGTTGTACGCATAGTCGCTAATAGCCTGTTTCATTGGGTGTACATAGATAATGTTATCCCGTACAATCACAGGCTTTACATTAGCGCCACCAGTAGAACCTTGTTTCAAAAAGGTTGCGCTGTTCGGCGTAAAGGTATCGTTGTTATGAATAAAGTTACCGCTATCGGTAAACACGACTAACTTATTTCCCGCAATAGCGGAATTGATTTTGTTAATCTTTTTGTCTTTGATAATAACACTAATCGCGTCATCATCTGTTACATCGGTAGATACCCCAAAGTTATTATAATCACTAATCTTCGTAGCGTCTAAATGGTTATTGGTAAACCACTCTATACGGTCTTGGTACAACTCTACATCCGTGGGATATACTTGCGGTTTCCAATATCCGATAAAAGAGTCAAAGTACGAAGGTTGCGTTTGTACCGTTTTCGCATTGTTTATAGTTAATGTTCCTATGACACAACCATAAACATAAGACTCGTCATTATGTTCTTCAATTCTTATTGCTTCAACAGATACAGTAGAAAAGTTTATACTTCGCCATTGCTCCCCATAAAAAACATCTTCATCAATAAAATGACCTTTAAATACCCATTGTTTGTTTACTAAAATACTTAAACTAATTTTTGCTACCGAACCTCTGCCCGAGCCTGGAACGCCCCCAGGATAGAAAAAAATATTGACCCCGCTCATAACCACAGGAGTTTTGAAATAGATATCTACAACAGAGTTTCCGTCGGTAGCCGTCATATAGGTAGCGTTATTACCGTCTAACATCTTCCACGCATTAGCAATATCACTTGCGTTTCCTGTGATACTAATATCTGCACTAGAAGTATTGCTCGTTAATACAGGCAAGGTATAAGAAACCAATGACCCAGAATTGGAAATGAAATCAATTACATCAACAGAAACATCTATCGTTTCCGCTTTTAACGAATAATCACTAACCTTTTCCACCGCACGCAAGTTTAAATTGTACGCCGTCGCGTCTGTTCTAAATGAAAAGTTTAACCCAGTTGCCGAATAGGTACCCAACTCGTCAAAGTTTAACCGCACAAAAGAAGGATTCCCCTCAAACGAACCTGCAAAATCATAGTTGTTACTATCGTTATAAGACGAAAATTCTTCCCGCGTTTGCCAAGTTTCCCCATCTTCGCTATATTCCAAAACGAAACGACCACTCCAAGTTCCGCTAGTCTTTAATGTATAACTACCAACTACAAAAAATTTGTGTGTCTTAAATTCTGCCGCAACTTCCGTACTCGTTACACGACCACCAAAGTTTTGCGAACTTACCATTACTTCTACTTTAAACAGGTTCCCTACGTCTTCCGTCGTTACCTTTCGGCCTACAAAGTTTAACAGCACATAGACAATATGGTCCTCTGTCTTTTTGTTTAAATATACCTTTTCTTCTTTCGTTACATCATACGGCCCGTTCTTAAAATCGTAATCCTTTATTTCCCAGTTGGTATGACCGTACCGAGTTAGCGTTTGCGGTTTCCCACCCCAAGCCAAATACATCACATCACCAGACTGACAGAACCGTATGTTTTCCAAATCCGCCGTAGAAAACGGCGACGCAATTTCATACGGCGTTCCGTCGGTATTTACCACCAAACCATTTGTAGTATGGAAACGACAGTATTTGTTTCCACACTCTATCATATAGGTTTCTGTATTGGAAAACTCAAAAGGAATAAGGCGTACCACCGCGTCTTTCGCTTGCGCTAACATCAACGTCCCCGCACGGTTGCTCATACCACCCTGTGCGTGCACAAACATATTCTTACCACTCTTAACAGACGATACAAACTTTTGGTAATCTACTCTGTCATAAAGCAACGGGGATATTTCCCCGTTGTTAAAACTTGGTTGTAATTGGTGCAATACCGCCATTTATTCCCTCGCTGTTAAATAAGGATTGTCAAACACCGCCGTTTCTAACCGCTCTACCTTGTTCGTGTATCTCGCATTGTCTAACGCGTACTGATAAGTCTGTACTGCCATTTGATACAACTGTGTAGAGCCCGTTAAAGACATCGCCATTTTCGCCGCTAACGCCGCTGAAAACGCTTCCACAAATTGGCTATCATACAAGGAAGTTTCCTCTATGTCCCTCGTGTACTCACACATCGCGTCTTCCACTTGCGACCGTATCACTTCCTCTTTCTTTACATTATCATATTCTAAACGGAAATGTCCCGCTTTTTCCATTTGCCCTTCGTTGTAAATCTTTGCAATAAACAAACTGTTCGCAGGTTTGCTATACACAAACTCCATTACGCCCTTGTTCGTTTCCTGTCTAATTAACGACAGTTTCGCTGTTGCTTTCGCAAATGACCAATCGTGCGCCCGCAATAACTGTTGCCGCACGATATCATAATACTGACTACAAAGTCTTGCCCGTTGGTTTTCCTCTGTCAAAGAAGACATATCCACTTGCCCTAAAATTGCTAACGCCATATTACATATATCTAATTTGCTTTTGTTCATATCTTATCCTCTTTGATAGAGGGGCGGCTTTTTACACCGCCCCTTTTCTTATTCCTTATTCTACGTCAATCGGAGGCATTGGCGTAAGGAACGCTTTTACACTACCAGCGGTCGGGGCAGTACCCGTTACCGTGTAGTTCAAACGAATATAGCGTTTGCAACCCAACGGCAAGCGCATTTTCACTACATTGGCGTCAGCCACAAGGTCAGCCAAGGCTACCGTTACAGCCGCCAATTCTTTCTTGGAACCAAACGCCGAGTCGTCATCGGTTTCAATACCAATAGCCAACGAGGTCAGTTTGTCAAACGCTTGCTTCACATCTACGACCAACCACAGGGCCGCAAAGGCGTCGCCAGCCGCCAACTGGTCCACTTTGTTCGTGGAAGCCGCAGTAGCGGTAATTTTCTGTCCGTCAGAGAATACAAGAGTGTTATCCATTAACATAGTCTTTCTTGCTCCTTATTAGTTCACTTTGGCTTCCGTGTTGCCGATAAATTCGCAAACGTGCACGGGGTAGCCGTTATAGGTCAGCACCAACGGCTGTCCAGGTTTTTCAGGCGTATAGTACACATTACCTTTTTTGTTCAAAGCCTGTTGCAATTTGAAGCGGACTTTCTTGTTCATATACAAGACCGCCTTGCCGCCGCCGTCAACGTTCACGCGGTTGCAAAGTTCGTCCAACGCTTTGAGCAAATCTTCACCAGTAGTGGCGTCAGCAATGTTGCAAACACGACCCGCATAGCGCCAGTCAGCAACGCACAAACCAGCCTGCCATTGGAAATGGTCGTGGTAAGCAGGGAACGAACCGCCCTTGCCGTCTTCCACAGAAACGCATTTGTTACCAGCAGAATAGTCAATGTGTTCAATACCAGCCTTGGAGCCTTTCGGATAAAACATAAATACCTTATCGCTATCCCAAGTGATAAAGTAAATAGAGGACATAGCGTTAGCCGCAGTTCCACCAGCAGACACTACGTTGCGAGAAGAGTCTTCGGAGTCAAAAGTACCCACTTTGTTATAGCGGGAAGCCAAACCCGTAAAGGATTCTTCTTCTTTCTTTTGCGAACCTTCAATAAGGGTTTTACCCATATCGTAGGCCATACCAGTCATAATAGACTTGGCTTGCCCCATACGCACTTGCGCAACTTTGCCGCCTTTTTCAGCAACCAGTTTATCTACAATGCTATCAGCAGCCAACGTACCAAAGGACTCCGTAACCTGTTTCAAACCGTCTTTAACAGGCTGTACGCCTTTGTACGCTCTGCGCCACGTCCCGTGCGGAATAGCCGTACGGATAGCGGTCAAATGACCAGCGTCAGAGTTAGACTCAATTACCAACGCGTCCTCAATCATCGGGTTCGCTTTGGATAATACTTCGGCAACGGCAAGTTCTTCGCCGTCGGGGCCAAACTGTTTGGCGTGGTCTAACAAGGTATATACTTCATTACCCACAATTTCCATAAGTTTTTACTCCTTTTAATTGTTTCCGTATAGGATTTCTTGTACCGTTTTGCTACTCTTTACACCATTGCTGGTAGCGGGAACGGTTTTGTCCGTAGCAATTTTACTGCCAATGTTGCGAAATACACGCACCACCGCAGGGTGATTTTCCAAGCCCGTATCTTTCATAAGTTTCACAAACTCCTCGTCGCCGAATTGTTTGTAGGCCTGTACCGCTTCGCCAAGTTTCTGCTCGGCGTTTTCGCCAAGTTCTTTCAGCGTGTCGGCTTTCCAGCCCTCTTGCATTTTACGAAAGGCTTCCTCGCTTGCTTTGATACCAGCGGCGTCAAAGTCCACAAGTTTCTGGGCTTGCTCTTGCGTCAATTTAAATTCCTTCGCTAACGAAATAAACGATTTCATTTTTCCTTCGTCTAATTTCATACCCTCGGGCAATTTAAATTGGGCATCGTCCTTCACTACTTCGGGCGTGCTGGGCTTTTGTTCCACATCACTCCCTTCATCAGGGTTCTTGTTAGACCCCTCTAAATCTTTCGTCTTAACAGGTTCGGTAGTCTGCGTAGGTTCCGTAGCGGCCTGCGCAGGTTCAGCAGGCGTCGGCTCTACCGCATTAGTCTGTTGCGGTTGCGCCGTCGGTTCCGTTGTTGCCACCGTGTTGTTCTCTTCTGCCATATTATTCTTCCTCCGATTGTTCTTTTTCCAAAGACTTTATCATACTGTTCCACTCGTTCTGCATTTGCCAGTAAACGGCCTTATCTGCCTCATTAACGAGCGTTTTTACTACTTCCGCTACCATAGCCCTGCCACAGTTATAAGCCGTGTCCTGCGGCCGTTCGCTACGATATATGCCGTCCACAGGCACTCCGCATTGGATAATGTGATACAGCACAGCACGACCCGCCGAAGTCTTTACCAGACTACGGTAGTCGTTCACTATCTTCTTGTGTAACTTATCTTCCATTATTCCAAACCTTGCGCTTGTATCGCTTTGTCTAGGGCACTATTCTTGTTTAGTTCAATGTCGCTTGCCTCTTTCGCCATTTGCAACTCATTCACGGCCTGTTGTTGCTGGGCGAGTGCGGCCTGTTGTTGTGCCCTCTGCTCTCTTATCGCAGATACAACCTTTTCGTCGTTTAGCATATCAGGCTCTACTCCTATCATTTTTGCCGTCTTACGCGCCACGACATCAAAATTAATGTTGTCCAATACACTCTGGTCCGCTTGCGCCAAATTAAACAATACACCAAGATATTGGTTCGTCGCACTTACACCACTCATCTTTTGCGCTTGCGCTACCATAGACACATATTCTACACTCAATTCCTGCCCTTGTATGTCAGCAGGTGCTTCGGGTACAATTCCAGCGTCCAACGCATATTGGAAAATAATGTTAATCAGGTTGTCCAATACTTCCATTTTAAACATTTCAAATATCGGACCTAACATCATTAACTTTTCACTATGCAATTCTTCCACCTCACGCGCCGTCTTTTCTTGCGTGATTGTCTGTAACATAGAGAAAATATCTACATAAAACGATTTGTTAATTCTTTGTTCGCATTGGGCAATAGCATATTCCAACGACTGCATATCCATTTGCACTTTGTACACAGGCATTATGCTTTGGTCAGTAGAGCCGTTAAAACGCGTTATCCCGTCTGGGTTAAGGTTCACTACACCAGGTACATTGGAAGATACTTGCAACGGCGGGCGCGTGATTTTCGCCAAACCAATTAACTTCTCTTGGTTCATCTTCTGTAACATCTTTACATCGCCCAATACCTCTTGCCCAATTCCCATACCGTAAATATCACTAGACGACTTAACACGCCACCGCGGACAAATTACAGGGAAAAATTTGTAACCACCTACACGCAACGGCTTATCCCCGCTCTCTTCCCAATAAACGGAAATGAAAGGCATATTTTGGTTATCTACCTTTTCGGGGTTTCTGCCTGTGTTCGGCATAATCATATGATAAACATTAACCTCTACATCAAGTTTATCGTTTTCATACATCTGCCGCGTATTTCTGCTTACATTTTCTAACCCAAATTCCCCTACTAACTCCCCTACCGTCTTTACAAATTGTCTGCCAAAGGTATCTATGTTAGCACTTGCCGTCTTGCCTAACACATATTCCCCCGCAGTAAAGGTCGTAGCGTGAACCACATTATCCCAATCACGGTCAATAATCATACAGCCTGTACCATAGGTGGCTGTCTCTTCGTATATTTGGTGCAAACATTGGTAAATGTTGGAAGATGACATAATATCTTCCAACAAATGCTTAATGCTAGATAACCATACATCTACCGAATTGGGAAGGTTACGAAGCCCCAAAGATAAGCCTAGGGTAAACCAAGAGCGGGACGGGGAAGTTATCCCGCTCTGCATACCAGACGATAATATGGAAATCGCCTGTCGGGGAGTGCTGTCTAAAAACTTCTTGTAGTCAATGGTCCGTTTCTTTTTACCTTTGTCTTTGTCAAAAAAACCAGAGGTAGGATTTAAGTTTTCACTTATATCCTGCCACAAGGGAATATATAAATCCCTGTATGCCTTTAACGAACCATATCTGTTTTTTAATTTGTTAAAATCCATAGTTACCCAAGTGAACTTTTCAACCCAGTACCCGCCGTGGGGGCAGGAGTGCCAAGACCAGTTTCGCTAGTCTTTAACGAACTTAAAAAGCCTTTACGCAATAAACGCTTACGGGCTTCTTCCATATCACTATCTTCCGCATTTATCGCCGTGGCTTCACTCCCTTTCTTTAATGCTTCTTCTTCCTGCTTACGCAACGCTTCTTTTTGCGCCCGTTCCTGTCTTTTCGCTTGCTGACTTTGGTCAACAGCAGAATAAGTAGTAGCCGCCGCACTTAAAATACTTGCAATAGCCAAACCCGTCGCCATAATCACTCCTTAAAGTTCAAACTCAAATTTAGCAAACTCTTGCACTCCGCTGTTTGCCCCCGCCGCATTGGGCGTTATTACCCCTAACTCGGGGTCCTTTATACGAGATATCGCGTCTATACAATCGTCGTGCCCTTTCGGAAAGTTTATCATCTCGTATTTCAATTCTTGTATTAAGTCGTGGCTCTTCCCCTCAAAGTCCCTGTACTCCAAACTCTCGGGTATGTAAAACTTGCGGTTGCTAAATGTTGGGACAAATCTGTCCACACGCTCTATCTTACTTAACTTGCCACCTAGTTCTACAATGGGAAACCGTATGTTTTCCGTTTCTTGGCATTTGCGGATATAGTCCGTATCTGCCATTAACGCATACCGTTCATACCCTACCACCAACGGCTTATACTTCAATACCAACTCAAATAACTTTTTCTTGCGTTCGTCTAAATTTAGTTTGTCTTTTACCAAATCTACTAAATAGACATTATCTAACGCATCTACTGCCATTACCGCTAACGCGGAATAGTCGCTTCCCTTCTTCTTACTCGTTGCCGCGTCAACCGTAATATACACATTTTTAGTTAGTTTGTCAAGTGAAGCCTTATCATAATACTGAAATAACTGTGGGTTAAATCTTCTCTCGTCGTCGCTGACGGGGTTAAGCAACATTTGGCAATTTTTAGAACCAAAACCGTTTGCCAAATAGTTTCCCGTTTCTGTTTGTATTCTATACACAACTTGTTTGCCTATGTTTTCTTGCCGCATTAACTTAACTGTTTTGAAATTCTTTGTACTGAAACATTGCTTTTCAATTTGTTTTCTTTTCGCCAAAAGACCAACCTTATCCCAGTTCAAAAGTTTTATCCTCATATTTTTGCCACCTCGTAAAACAATATGGCAAGAGTCGCGGTCTTTTACTTTAAAATCTAAAAAGTCTATTTTTAAATTTTTTAAGCACTCTTTTATTCTATCGCAAATGTATTTATGTCTAACCGTTTCTTGTGATAAAGACAAAGTAAGATATTCACACGCACCTTCCCCGTCAATCATACCACACAAATACCCAAACTCCATTTTTTGTTTTTCGGTTAATTGCGGAATATTTATACTATGTGCCTGTTGCAATATCTTCTGTTGATGATATTTCAAACCCAATTCCGAATAAAGACGGCGGCCCTGTTCAGGGGCTCTGCCAGTGTACCATAAATGGTCTTTGCTATGCTGACAAATTGTCCCGTCAAACATATAACTCCTAACGCAAGGCTTTATGCCGCTACCAGTAGCCAAGACTTTCGTCTTCACAAATAGCCCTCTTTGCTCTTTCCGTCCGAGAGTAAAGCCTACAACCTCATCGCCGACCTTAACATCTTCAATGTTTTTCAAAGTCCAATCAGCCATTGTAATTTTCGTTCCCGCACAATGGCAACTAAAAATATAGGGGCTCATTTCTTTCCGCTTCTCTTCCAACTGCTCTTTCGTTATGATTTCGCAAGGCTCCCCGTCGGGCGTGCCGTCTATCGTCGCAGGATAGATACGCGGTATCACAATTTTGTTCTTAATCAAATAATCGTAGGTATCTACGGTATGATAGCGCGTACCAATAAACCGCTTCTTCCCGTTTCGGCTTACCAAGTTAAATGAAGTAAGCAACGCATTGGTTGTGTTTTGGATAACCTCGTTTGAGGTTACATTGTTCACAGACACAATGTCGTCGTAGACCAAAATATCAAAGTGTCTTCCAGTTAACTGGGTGTCCAAGCCTGTACCTTCAATAGTCGCTTCACGTTTATTGCTAGTTCTTTTAACAATTAAACCACGTTCATCAGACCATCTAAGAGATTGAACGTCGGGATTATCATACAGGACATCGGGGTATAATTCTTTTAGCAACTCGTTGCTTTCCAACTCTGTTTTAATAGCCTTAACAATGTCAATAGCCGCACGCCTAGACCACGATACAATACCTATTGTGGTTTCAGGGTTCTGCATAATGTTCCAAATTGTTTGCGAGTGTGTGATAAGCGAAGTCTTCCCTGAACCGCGAAACCAAAGATTAAGCACTCCGTCGGGCTCCCTTTGTATTTCTCTTGCGCGTGCCATATGCCAATCAGTAAAAAGGTCTTTACGATTTAATATATATATTGTGAAGAAAAACAAATCTTTGCGACCCAATTCCGCCATAATGACACGCTGTTCTTCTTGCGAATAATTGCTTAACGCACTAATAAGAGCGGGGTATTCTTCTTTTGAACTTGGCAGTCTAAAATCCATCATCGCCCTCCCCTCTCTTTCTTCTCAAAAGTGTAAGGAAGCGTTTCGTTTCTTCTTCGCTACATTTAGAGTCTGAAAAAAACCACAAGTAAACAATTACGAAATAATAATAGGAAAAAAAGGCTATTAACCCAATAAAAAAAACTTTAAAAATCAAATCAATCATATTAAGGCTCCCGTATAAAATCGCAAAGCACGGCGGCACCGATGAGCAAAGGGAAAACAATCAAAATGCAATTTGCCACCGAAAAAAGAAAATCCACCAAAGTACTAATCATCGTTCACCACCTCGGCTTCCTCTACCGCATTGGGGAGGATAGAGTGCCCCTCTACTGGTTTATCTTTTTTCGTCAGCCCATTGTTTTGAATAAACACTTGGAATATATTCTTTGCTACCTGTTCCCCTTGGGCCTGTGCGGCTTCTTTCATAACCTGTTTGGTAAAGAATTTCGTTTCCACTTGGCTACGGAAGTCATTTTCGTGGTTACGCCAATAGAGTACAGAGCCCTGGACGCCGCCCAGCGCCGCATAGACTTGGCCTAGGATATCGTCAGTATCTTTGGATAGTGATAACGGCGCGGCTAGTTTTTTAGCAGGCGGTGCTTTTCTTTTTCTACCCGCAAGGGCTTTTGATTTTTCGTTAAGTTTCATACCTACTCCGTAAATAATTATAGAACGAAAAGGGATAAAAGTCAAACTGGGAAAAAATTTTTGGGAAAAATTTTTCAGACTTTGGTTAATCCGCAGAGGCGGGGCACTCTTATCCCTTGCGTAAATGGGTCTAAAACGGCCTATAACGCGTTTTTCTGTTCTTTTGGCATAACCATAGCCAGTTGTTGTTCTAACTCTTTAATACGGGCTTTTAGGCTTTCCTTTGTTTCCGCATTAGCAAGGCGTTCTGCTTTCTTCTTTGCCCGATACTCTTTGAGGTAAGCGAGCCTGTGCTGTTTATTCTTTTCGTAATAAGCCTTGCGGTAAACCGACATCTGTTCCTTATGTTCTTGTCTATACTTTTTCCAATACGCATTAATCTTATCCGCATTAGTTTTAAGGTAATTGCGTTGGTATTCTGCCAATTTTTCCTTATTCTTTTCGTAATACCGTTTTTGGTATTGGGCGACTTTATCCTTATGGTTTGCCTGATAGCGTTTTTGGGCTTCTCTGTTTTTATCCTTGTTTTTCTCGTAATACTTCTTACGGTATGCTCTTACTTTCTCTACGTTATTCTTACGCCACTCTTTTGCTTTTTCTTTCATATGCTCTTTATTTCTGTGATAATAGTCTTTGTTATAAGCGAGGACTGCTTCTTTATTATTCTGTTGCCAACCATTTCTATACTCTTTTCTTTCCTCTCTATGGGTAAGGTTATAAATTCTGCTTTTCGTGTTATTATCCCCCCATTGGGACAATCTGACCAAGCAGGTATGGCAAAAGGGAAGGGAGTTATCTGTTAAATCCTTTCCGCAATTTTCGCACCGTAAAAACTTCTTTGTGTTTCTCATACACCCTCCGAGTGTTATCTAAATATAGATATAGTATAACAAAAAAACAAGAAAAAGTCAAGTAATAAGAAATTGTGAAGAGCAGGTGCGTACCGCAGAGTTAGGGCCACTACTATCACGCTAGGCGGGTCGTGCAGAGGTATCGTACCGTACGGGTTGATGTTGGCGTTGTGTGTGGTTGTACGGTGTGGGCGGTAGGTGCGTACCGCATAAGCCGTGTTACTACCACGCTTGGCGGCCTAGCCCTGGTTGTTGTCGTTGCCGTGCCGTGCCGTGCCGTGCCTTTCGGCAATTCTTTATTCTTTCTCTTTTATTATATTGTGTCTTATTGTTGCGAATAATAACCGTTTTTTGCGTTTTATATATCGCTTTTGAGTATAATTATAGTGGTGGAATAATAACAAAATACCCCTCTTTTTACCCAAAATTTACTAACTTTGCTAACTTGTTACACCTTTGTTACACCCCATTGTAACACTTTTTTCTCGTCGTAGAAATCGTTTTGTTTACAATGTTACGCTGTTTTTCTATTAATTATATAAATATAAAATTCTTACTATACTACTATTATTCCTATTTCTATTTGTCTATTATGTATTTTAAACTATTTATTATTATTATTTTTTCCTGTAACACTGTAACATTTTTACTACTTTACCCTAAAAAAATTTTGGAAAATTATCTGCGGACTTTATATATCCCACTCCATACTTTTTTTCCCCCTCCCCCCCCCTCTGTATAGTAGAAAATGTTAAAAAATATTTTTAGCAGGGTTACCTGTTAGATTGCTAATTATTATAAGAAAGTTAGGATAACCTAACTTGTTACGTTCAGCGTTACTTTTGTGTTACACGAATTTTAGGCTATTTTTAGCACTCTCGGGGTGAGAGTGCTAATTATTTACCTACTGGTAAGTAAAAACCACAACAGACAGGGGATAGGTTTAAAGTTAGCAGTCTTTGGTAAAGTGTGCTAATTTATTTACTTACTGGTAAGTAAGTTTTTAGGGAGTGGTGGCGGGGGCTTCCGCCCCCTGCGGCCCCGGAAGGGGGGTTAGGGGGGAAACCTAATACAAAAGGGTTATGATAAAATAACTAAAAATAACACTTGCAAAAAGCGGGGTGGTTTGTTATAATATATATATAGAGAAAGAGGTTGTAACAGACTTTCCCCCTAATACAATAATAAAAAAAAGGGGTTGACAAAAAGAAAAAAGTTTGTTATAATATATATATAGAGAAAAGAAGTCGGGCGGTGCAAACCGCAAAGGCCCAAAAAATTAAATGGCAGCGATGTATTCCCGCCCCGCTTTTTTTAAAGGTCTTAAAAATTCTTCCATAAAGAACTTTGCAACGGCGGTTAGCCGTTCTTTGAAAATTTGAAATTGTGAAGCCGCAGGCGGTAACGCCCGCAATGCGGCAATTTTCCCAAACGCTTTAAAATAATTTTTAGAGCGTTTAGAAAAATTTACAAGGTAAGCCCGCGCAAAGCGGGCTGGGAGGAAAAAATGAAGATAAAAATAAAGTATTGCGGAAAAAATTCCGCTGGCGAGAAGCGGTATTTTGAGAAAAAAATCAACTCCAAAAAGGAGTTGGAAGAATTTTTGACTTTTAAAGTAAATCTTTCTTCAAAGAGCGGAAAGTTTTTAGGGGATTAAAAATGAAAAAAAAATCTCTTAACTTTTCCAAACTTACCCCAGCGGGTAAGGTCCGCCGGGTAAAAGAATACGCCGCGGCGGTATTTGATACCGCTTTAACCGCGGTTTGCTATACCGTCGCTATTGCGGCGGTATGGCTGGTGTTGGTCGCTTTTTTGAGCATTGAATTTTGAGGAGTTTTTTATATGACGAAACAAGAAATTTTAAACAATTTGGAAAAACTTACGCCGCGGCGCGCGTGGAATCAGGCGGTATTATCGGACGCTGTGGATTTGGTCCAAAATTTGAACTGTTCGGAACTTCCGAACAGTTGGGAGGCGTTGCGAGCGCTGTTACTTAACGGCGCGAGAAATTGGCAAGAGTACAGTTACGGCGGTTGCGCTCTTGTTTATGACGAGGATATTGCCCGTCATTATTGCACGAACGCAGAATTGCGGAAAGTTACTCGGGCGGATGGTACAATTTCTGACCGGGCAAATGCGGCGGAAACCTGGCTGGATGTTCAGGCGCGGGCGTTAAGCCAAGCCGCGATTTTGATTAGAGAAGCCGTTGGCAATTAGTGCTTCCGTGGTGCGGGCTTGGCCACAGGCCCGCACATATGGTAGTATTAAAGAGTAGTAACTAAAAAAAAAAGGAGTTGTAAAAATGCAAATCAAAAAAGCGGCAGAAGCCGCAAAGAATAGCCGTACAATCGGGCTTATTTACGGCTTTCCAGGCGTAGGAAAAACGACCGCGGCATTAAGTATGCCGAACCCAGTTCTAATTGACTGTGAGCGCGGTATTGGTCGCGTAAACGGGGCTTTGCGAACTGATTTCGTAGAGTTAAACTCGTTGGACGAGTTCAACCTTGCGGATTTAGCAGGGTATGATACTATTGTTTTTGATACCCTCGGGGTGCTCTTGGAACTTTTTGATAAGAAAGTAAAAGAGATTAACCCGAAACTGGTTAAGACCGACGGAGCATTGTCGTTACAGGGGTACGGCACGCGCAAAATTCTGTTTAAGAATTTTATATCCGACCTCCGCAAATGCGGCAAAAACGTATTGTTCTTGGCCCACGTTGCGGAAAATAAAGACGGCGACATAACCCAGTACCGACCGTACGCCACAGGGTCCAGCGTGGCTGATTTGCAGAACGATTTGGACTATATGGGCTTTATGCAAATGCGCGGCGGAAAAAGGTCCATTTCATTTAGCGCAAATGACCAATATGTGGCTAAAAATTCGTTGGGTTTACCGCAATATATTGAGGTCCCCGAAGTATTCGCGGACAATACTTTCCTTACCGATATCATTGTAAAAGGTACCGAGAAAAGAATTGCCCAAGAGAAAGAGGACAGCAAGAAGTATTTGGACCTTATGGCTTCGGCAAAAGTCATTTTGGCAAGCAAAAAGGATTTGAACGAAAAAACAAAAGCGGTAATGGCTTTGCCGCATTTGTTTGATAGTAAAATCCGCCTGTGGCACGCCTTGGAAGCGCTTGGCAAGGCGCAAGGTTTGACCTTTAACAGAGACAAAAAAGTATGGGAAAAGTAACCTATATAACCCCGTCTTTTTACTCCTCCGTCTATTATTGGCGGAGGAAAGAGGACGCGCCTTTGCAAGATTTGTACGACCTATTAGATAAGAAGCCTATTGAAACGACCGAAACTATGCAACGCGGTATTGACTTTGAAGACGATGTCGCAAAAGTTTGTTACGGGGACTATATTTCACCGGACCCAGTAGCAAACGAAGTTGCAAGCATTGTTCACGGTTGCATTTGGCAGGAGCCTATCAAAACAGAAGTAACTTTTGACGGGCAAAAGGTCCTTATCTTTGGCCGTATGGACTGTGTAAAAAAAGACTGGATTTATGATATTAAGTGCGTAAACCGTTACGAAATCGGAAAATATTTCCACAGCATACAGCATTTGGCTTATATGAAAGCGACAGGAATTAATCAATTTAGATATCTTGTAAAGTGTGGAAATAATTTGTATATTGAGGAGTACCGGGAGGATAACACAAATCATAATCTTTTACAGGAACGGGCCGCGGACTTGCTTCGGTGGCTCCAAAGCGTAGGCTTGTATGACCGTTACGCGAAACATTGGGAGGTAAAAGATGGACGTTAAGTATGCTATCTTTTTTGTGGTGTTTTTAATTGGTATGTTTTTTGGAGTTGTACTCGGCGAGGGCGTGGGCTACAAAGAAGGCTTTGCCGAAGGTTTTGATAAGGCTTTGCCGTTGACTTATGCAACGATGTATAAAAAATAATAAGGAGCAAAAACAATGTTAGAATTGGACTTAACCAATGTAGAAAGTAAAGAGTTTGCCACCTTTCCTGTTGGCAAAACGAAATGCTGGGTAAACAAGATTGTAAAGAAAGCCCCGCAAATGGGAGGTAACTCCTATTTAGAGGTTAAATTGACCGATGGAACGGCGTTACTTACGGACCGTATCTATCTTACCGATAAGGCGATGTGGCGCGTGCAACAGTTTTTGAAGGCTTGCCAGTTACCGCATAAGGGAAAGGTGCAAATCAATGAAGGCGATATTGAAAATCGTCATATCATTGTAGAGTGTTTCGCGGAAAACTACAAAAAACAAGACGGCACGGACGGGACGGCAATTCGGGTAAAGAGTTACAACGTGGACCCTGAATTTTCCTATCCTGCCGTAACTCCTGCGGATCCCCCTGCGGTGCAAGACGTACCTAGTGAGGATATTCCGTACTAACAAAACTCTGTGCGGGCGGAGTTAAAAACAGCCCGCCAAGATTTTATCAGGTTGGGTACAATGCCTATAATTGTATCAGGCAAAGCGGTTTTTTAAAGTTTCCGCTCTTCATTCCCGTGCGCAGACGGGGCCGATTACTGCGAAAGGGGGGCGGCCTCCTACCTTGAAAAAATAACCGCCCCCACCAGATTTATGAAACAGAAAACGATACAGGAAATAGAAAAGCATTTGGCAAAAGCACGGGCAAAACACCCCCTATTTGTAACGAACGAAGCACAGGCAGTATGTATAGCCGCAGAGGAGTTTGGGGAGTGGAGCAAAGAGATTAACGAAGGAAGCAAAGAGTTGGCCCGTGAAGAGTGTTTAGATTTGTTAGCAGTATTAATAAGATATTTACAGGGAGAGTGAAATTATGAAAGTAGAATTTTGGGAAAAAGATATTAAAGAAGCGTTGGATATTGCCGAAACTGCGATAAAAATTTATCGTGCGCAAGGTTTTAAGGTTGAATATATGGCAATAACTGCGAGCGCTTCAAAAAATTATTTTGTTTCTATCACGTTCAAATAAGGGGTACAGGAGCGCCTCTTTGATATAAGCCCTGCGGCTCCGACAGAGTATCGGGCGTTGGACGGCCCAACAAAATGTGCCGTATGTTCTTTACAACCTAGTACGGCTTAACCCTTGACAAGCGGACACAATGGCAGGCTTGGCAGAGTGAGGGAGCGGCCCGCCCCGAATTGAAACACAAACGGGGCCATTAAATGTTATAGTGAATATGTATCTGTTGAGCCCTAGGCTTATCCTATACTAGGCCTAGGGTATTTAGGAGGTTAAAAATGAGTGAGAAAAGAATTTTGTGTATTGAGGTAAGTGGCGAGTGCCAATTTCTGCAAAATATAGATAGGCCGAGTTTGGCAAAATTTTGCAAGTGCGCCCAAGGGCTTTATTGTAACAAAGATATTGCTTGGAAGCCAATTGTGAAAGACACTTGCAAGAATTGCAAATGCGCAAAGTATCAAGGCATTACCCGCGATCAGGCTATTGATGCTATGCTGAACGGAATGATAGAAAAAGACGAAAATTCGTTGAGCGGGGCAGGATTTGTAGAGTTGGCCGAAGCGGCGCTGGACGCCCTGTTGGAGGCAAACAATGAAAAATAAATTAAAACCGTGCCCGTTTTGCGGGGGAAAAGCAAGTTTTTACAATAACTTCGGAGAGATGTTTATACAATGTGAAAATTGTTTGTCGCGAGGGCCGCTAGTTTATACGCCGCAAAAAGCCATAACAGCGTGGAACCGCCACGCGGAGGTAAACAATGCCAGTAAAAATTGATATGGATATGCCGCAAAATTGTAGAGGTTGCAAGATATTAAGTAGAGGATTTTGTGCTGTCGGATATAGGTTTCTTACTACCGAAGAATTTGATAGTGATGAGCGGGCGGTTTGGTGCCCATTAAAAGAGTGCAAATAGATTTGACTAGTCAGCCGATTTTTGATGCTAAATTGCAATACCAAGAAAAGATGTTAGCAATACAGAAATGCCCCTGTTTGGAGGTACAGAAATGAAATTAAGACAGGCAAAAAAGATTTATTGGGCTTATTGTTCAGGCAAATCTGAACAGCCAACACACAAATGGAATACGTTTATAAAAGCGCAAAATCTATTTGTAAGAGATACAACGAAATCTTTTATTAGGAGGAAATCAAAATGAAAAGATATTTAAAATCGCCGGAAGAAGTTGTTCAGGCGTTGAAAGATGGGAAGGTTGTAGAATCCGAAGGGTACAGTTATAAATTAGTTAATGGTGTCATCTGCTCTTTTTATAAACAAGGTTATTATAAATGGAACGTTGGAGGTGCCATCTTCCAAAGCGACGAGCCATATGTTGACGAACCTGAACAGTTAAAACTAGAAGTAGGAAAGTTTTACAAAACGAGGAATGGTAAAAAGGCCTTTGTTTATGGGAAAATTGGGATAAAATACCCCTATCCTTTTTATGTTGCATTGATTGGAAAATTAGATACTTACAATGTAAACGCCGAGGGCAAACATACAGATGATAGACACCCGTTAGACCTCATCGCCCTTTGGGAGGAATAGATGGGAAAAAAACATACAATTACAATAACAAAGCCGGAAGCATATCTTATTCTGTTTCTTATTGAAACAAACAAGCGTGAAGGTTGGTATCTGGGTCACAAAGATTACTGGAATAAACATCTTGATAGTGTTGAAGAACGCTTAAATAAAGTTATTGAGGAGGAATAACCTATGATTACACCTATGCAGATGTATTGGTTGTTAAAGTTGGATGATATTGGAGTTGGTTGTTCTACTTTTATTGTGTTCTTAGTAGCCGTTGCGATTGTTTGTTTTGTGCTGTTTGGTTTTGCTCGGGAAGACAACAACGAGAAAGAGCAGAAAATTCTGCTTAAATCTGTTTGTTTAGCACTAATTGGCGCTTCATTGTTGGGCGTGTTTAAAACATTTTTACCTACAACCAAGCAAATGGCTGCTATCTATGTAGTGCCTGCTATTATGAACAACGGAAAGATACAGCAAATTGGTAATGACACGCTGGATATCACTAACCAGTTGTTAGCCTTAACAAAAGAATATTTAAAGGATAAAACGCAAGACAAATGAGCATAGTATTAGACAGTATCGGTATCATATTCGCGCTGTGGATAATTGGCGTTATAATATGGTGGTTTTGTAGCGAGGAGTGGTAAACAATTTGGGGGGCTTCTGACCCTAGAAGGCTGGTATGATACAGGTCCGGCACTCCCTAGGATAGGATATGACAAAGAGAAAGAAAGAAAAAATTGCTGGTCCAAATGAAATTGTTTTTGGTGATGTAACCCGTGCGGACTTGGACCAGTTGATATACGGTATGCTTTCGGTGCGGGTGCATAACAATATGGTGGTGCCCGAGTGTTTTCGCAACGGGGACGACGGCGGGGTATATAGCGAGGGCTTCGCCGAATATGAGCAGAGAAAGTTCGGTAACTTAAATGATACAGAATTAGACGGGTACAATTTGGATATTTAACGGAGGAAAGACAATGAGAAGATGTTGGAAATACAGTTGGAAATTTTGTAAGCACGACGGTCCGTGTGAAACTTGCGACTTGGAAATTTTGGCAAAGAGAGTAAAGAATAGCGGTAAACTTATGGACCAAGTAAGCAACGACCACAGGAACGCTATCAATAATTTGGAAAAAGCGAGAATTGCGGTGGAACGGGCAAAGAAAAATATTGAAGATATGAAGGCAAAAATTGGCGCCCGCTGTGCGTTTTTTTACCAAGTAGAAAACGAGCCCGAGGTGGAGGCAGAAAATGAGCAACCCAACGGGGAAACAGATAAAAAGTCGTAAACGGGTAAAAGATTTTGCCGAAGTGTTTACGGCTGAAAGAGAAGTAAAAGCGATGTGTGATTTGGTAAACGATTGTTGTATGGATATAGACGCAACTTTTTTAGAGCCCTCGTGCGGAACAGGTAACTTTCTGGTGGAAATTATTAACAGAAAATTATTACAATGCAAAAGCAACTCTGACATATTAAGAGCGTACCGTTCTGTTTATGGGATAGATATCCAATACGACAATGTCAGGGAAACCCGCACGAGGCTTTGGAAAATAGCCAGAATGCATACCTTGAATTGGCATACATTAACGGAGGTGGCAAAGATATTGTGTGAAAACATAATTTGCGGGGACGCATTAAAAATCTTTGCTGAAAAAGAGGAGGTAAAAAAATGCAAGCCCAGACAGAAGCGCAGACTAACGGCTCTAAACTGACTTGGTACGAACGAAACAGGGAAAAGGTTAGGGCGATTATGAAAGCCTATTACGAACGCAATAAAGAGCGTTTACGGGCCAAGCGTATGGAATATTACTACAAGTACCGCGAGGGTATTTTGGCAAAGCAAAAGGTGGTCCGTGCTACTACCGAGAAAGAATACCGCAGGGAGTACAATAAGAGATATCATAAGACCGAAGCGGGAAAGGCCAGCAGAAAGCGGTACAACGAAAGTGAAAAAGGAAAGGCCGCCCGCGACAGGTACAAAGCAACGCATAAGAATATACAGCAATTCCGTATCGTGTTGAAATGTACCAACGGTCGTTGGAAATGGTACGCCACTTGTGCGAAAGCGAAGGGCTGGAAGTTGGAAAGCGAAAAGGATTATAGGTCAGCAAAGTTTGCCTATGCGGGAGCGAAAAAGGAGTTGGTTTGTTAATATGAAAAAGAAAACCTATATTAAAACCTGTGAATTTTGTGGGAGTACATTTGAAACAAAGTACCCGCTGAAAAGATGTTGCTCTAATCAATGCGAGTTTGGACGAAAGACAAATTACTATTTTAACAGTCGTGGGGTTAAGGTAAATGGCTAAATACGGTATTCCCTATATGGGCGGTAAAGATAAAATCGCTGATGATATCTTATCGGTTTTGCCGATGGGAAAAAGGTTTGTGGATTTGTTTGGCGGCGGTTTTGCAATGTCGCACGCCGCCTTATTGTCAGGCAAGTATGAGCAGATTTTTTACAATGAACTAAATCCACTTTTGCCGAAACTAATTAAAGACGCCCTTGCGGGCAAGTACGCTAATGAACGCCGCTGGATTAGCCGCGAGGATTTCTTGCGTTTGAAAGATACAGACGGGTATGTAAAGTATATTTGGAGTTTTGGAAATAATGGTAAAGACTACCTGTTTGGAAAAGACAAAGAGCCTATCAAAAAATTAGGACACGAGTTTGTCTGCTTTGGAAAAGATATTCCTGGCGTTCCAAACATAGCCGAAACAGATATGCGAGTTCGTAGGCTTTATCTACAAAGGTTTATTAAAAAGAATATGGGGGAAAGATATGAGTTAGAGCAGTTAGAGCGGTTGCAGCAGTTAGAGCGGTTGCAGCAGTTAGAGCGGTTAGAGCAGTTGCAGCAGTTAGAGCGGTTAGAAATAAACTGTGGCTCTTATTTAGATTATCAATACCGCGAGGGGGATGTTGTATATTGCGACCCGCCGTATGAGAATACTGCAAAATATGATAAAAACGATTTTGACCACAAACAATTTTATGATTGGGTTGCTAGCCGAGAATATCCTGTTTACTTTTCGTCTTATGAAATAAGTGATAACCGTTTTAATGTTATCTGGCAAACAGAAAAATTAAGCCTGTTAGATAACAGTAAAGACACTAAAAAAGTGGTTACAGAATATCTGTATTGCAACAAGGCAGAGAAACCTATTAATCTCGGGCCTTTATTTTGTTAGAATAAAGATATCAAATTGCGCCCGCCTTTCGGGGCGGTGTACAGTTGGTGGGGTGCTGTACCGAGAAAAGCGCAAATTTGAGGGGACCCCACAGATTTTGGAGGAATTAATATGACTAAAACCGAAACGAAAAAGAAAGCGAAATACACATACTGGTTTGCCGTGGTAGATAAGAATAACAAAATACAAAATGTTATTGCCGATACTTGGTATCTAATTAACAGCCGTGAGCGTATGATTATGGCGCAGAACGATTTGTATAAGAATATGCAAGGCAATTATAGAGCCTTGATGAACTATCAATTATTAGGTAGAAAAAAGGAGCAAGCAAAATGAAAGTAGAATTGTTAGATAGTACGGTGGACCCGTTGTATGTTATTTCTATGTGTGCGCGAACTTGTTATAACAGCAGAGCAAAGGACCAAGTAAACAAGAGAGCGGACTTTGTGAAAGGGCTTATCAAAAGCGGGCACACTAGCACTTTGGAAAACGCGATTGCTACTTTTGACATTAGCGGTATTAGCAGAGTATGCCAAAATCAAATAGTAAGGCACCGTATCGGCTGTTCCTACTGCGTTCAAAGTATGCGGTATGTGGATGTAGCGGACAACGAATTTGTAATGCCTGTTAAGGCGTTAATGACAGACGACAGTTGTGTAGATTTTGTTCGCAAGGCCAAGGACTTCTATAAGAAATTGGTACAAAACGATGTGCCGAAAGAGGACGCTCGTATGTTCTTGCCGTTGGGTATGACTTGCAATATGACGGTAACAATGAACTTCCGTGCATTAAGACACTTCCTCCAACTTCGGTTAAGCCCGCGGGCACAATGGGAAGTACAATATGTGGCCCGTGAAATTTTGAAAATCTGCCAAAGCAAATGGCCTTGGTTAGTAGAGGATTTAATTAATGGATAACTGTGCGATTTGTGGGAAGCCCTTATCTAACTGTAAACGGCGGGACAGAAAGAAGTATTGTTCCGTTAAGTGTAAGCGGGCGGCGTTGCAACAACGGCGCAAACAGTTTACCCTAACCCGCGTACGGGAAGAAATGAAGAAAATGCGGGCTAACAAAGAGTGCTATAAGTGGCACTTGAAATATAAGGCTTTGGAAAAGAGCCTTGCTCTTGCGGAATATGTGTTAAATAAAAAACGGGAATTATATCCCAGCCAAATTATTAACAAGCCGAAAGCAGATGTAAACGATAGATATGTTTACAAAGGAAATAGAACTTGCGCAAACTATAATGACAATGATATTAATTGTGTTATGTGTTTTGAAAATGCGGAGTGCAAGTTTCGCAAATGCTTTAAGGAGCCGAAATAGATATGCCGAATTATAGATACTACTGCAAAGGCTTTGTAAAGAATAATTTACAATGTATTCTTTGTATGCAAGAGGCAAGTTTTAAAGCCCGTAGTTGTTATGAAAAGGTGGAGCATAAAAAATGAAATGTGATATTTGTGGAAAGCATAGCAGAAGTTATTATGTATATCCCAAAGGCGACGGTGCTTTTGGAGTGCGGTGCCCTGATTGTGATTATGAAATGCGGGAGGGAAAAAAGTGTTTGAGGATAAAGTAAAAAAAGTAGCAAACGAAATAACACAAATGCTATTATTAAAGAACGCCAGTTATGGTAACTCTGCATTAGACCCTGTGAGAGTGTTTTCCAAGGCTGATAGTATAGAGCAACTGTATGTGCGTATTGATGATAAGTTATCCCGTATTGCTAGGGGAAGTGCTTTTGGCAACGAGGATATTATTAATGATTTGATAGGTTACTTATTCCTATTAAAAATAAAAATGGAGGAAAAAGAGAAATGAAAAAGGAAGTTATTTGCAGGCTTAACGCGGTAAGCGACGCACGCAAGATTATGGTACACATTGGCGAAACGGTATTATGCCGTATGCCGTTCCCCCGTACGGCCACCTTGGTAGTGGGCACGGTGGAAAAACTGAAAGCGAAAGACGGCATTGGCTATGTAAAGATTAAAGGAAACAAACTTTGGTTTGCCAATGACCAATTCTATAAGTTAGCAGACAAATAAAACAGGGGGCGCAAGCCCCCTGTACTTACGGGAGTATAACAATGATAACGCTACGCAAACACCAACAGGACATATTAGCCAAGGCAACAGGAAAGAACTACGGTTTGTTTCTTGGTTGCGGTGCAGGTAAGACCTTGGCGGGATTAGCCCTGTATAAGGAAAACAAAAAACTGAAACCGAATTTGAAATTGTTAGTAGTAGTAAGTCCAAAGGAACTGATTAGTTCGGCGTGGGCAACTGATTGCGAAAAGATAGGTTTAACAAACTATAAGAATTTGAAGGACATTAAAGACGGGCAAGCCTTGCCCGATATTATTTTAGCCAACTATGAATATATTCGTGTAGGGAAAAACCTAGCGAATATAAAACATATGATAAAGGCTAGCGGTTGTGCGTGGCAGTTAGTGTTAGACGAAAGCAGTAAGATTAAAAACCACAAGACGGCTAACTACAAAGCGATAAAGGTGCTTGCACCGTTATGTGTTTATCGGTATGTTATGAGCGGTACTCCTGCGCCGAATAGTGAAGCGGAGTATTGGACACAGATTAGTATTATAAGCGATAAGATATTTGGTACAAACTTTTATAAGTTTCGCAGAGAGTTCTTTGAGTTTACCAAAGAATACAAAGGCCGTATCTATAAGGCCGACCCCGAGATGTTACGCAACCCGTCTATCGCAAGGGGCTATATGCAACAGGGTTACAAATGGACCTTGGACCCAAACAAGAAGGATATCTTTTTTGCGAAAATGAAACCGTATGTGGTACAGATAGACACAAGAGACATTATAGACTTGCCTAGTGAAAGCCACTTGGAGCGGTACTTTTCCTTATCCCCCGAAGAGACAAAAGCGTATAAGGAAATGAAGAAAGATATGGTGGCGACCATTGGGGAAACGGAAGTGATGACGGATAGCGTTATGGGGAAACTGTTAAAAATGCGACAGGTTTCGTCAGGCTTTATGTACGATAACAGCGACCCGAATAACAAGAAGTGCTATGATTTTGGCAGGAGCAAACTAGCCTGTCTGTTAGACCTGTTAGAAGATATCGGCAACAACCAAGTAGTTATTTGGGCAACCTTTCGGCAAGAGTGCGAAATGATTTGCAAAGAATTAGACAGGCTTGGCAAGACCTATACTACACTTAACGCAGGGACGACGGACAAAGCGAAAGCGATAAAAGACTTTGCGGAAAATAAGGTACAATATGTAATTGCCAACCCACAAACGGCGGCGCACGGTATCACTTGGACTAATTGCCAATACGAGATATTTTATTCTATGGACTATTCTTGGGAACGATACCACCAAGCGCTAGCGCGTATAATGCGGTTAGGGCAAACGAAGCCTTGCTTTTATTATTATCTACTTGCCAAGGGAACGAAGGACAAAGACATTTTGGAAGTGATAAAAAAGAAAGGAAACTTAAACGACATCGCACGGGAGTTTTTAAAATGAGTGAAAGCAGAATACAAACAAATTGCATTAACTGGTACAAACGGAATTATCCAAACAACTACATTAGAAAGAACGAGCAAGTGGTGAAGGCGGGCGACCCCGATATTATGATTTGCCACTACGGCTTGTTTATAGCGATAGAAATGAAGCAACCAGGCAAGTACCCCACCAAATTGCAAACGCTTAAATTAGAGCAGATTAGACGGGCTAACGGGCATTGTGGAGTGGCACACTCTTTGGAAGAGTTTAAAGACATTATCCAAAGAGCCGAAGCAGATTTGGAAATGACTCCTATCACTTCTGCTATCTATGAAGAAATAGGTGGAACGGACAATGATTAAACACGAAACGATTTGGCAAGTATTCCCCGTACAGGAAAACGATAAGAAGCCTTTTCCCTTCTTGCGAAACGAGGATAACCAACGCGGTTTCTATGTAGCCACAGCGAACGAAGAGAAAATTGCTATGTGGCGGAAACTGTACAAAGGGTGCAACTGGGCCTTGCGTACTGGGACGGCTAGCGGTTGCTGGGTTTTAGATATTGATGTAAAGAACGACGCGAAAGGGGAAGAGTCGTTCTATGCGTTGCTTGGCGACCATAAGGACTTTCCAAATACGCTGTCCGTTCGCACGCCCTCTGGTGGTATTCACTACTATTTTGAAATGGAACCAGGCGTCCGCACTCTAACCAATGCGGGCAAGTTTGGCGGTATTGATGTTAGAGCCGACGGCGGGTACGTTCTTATTCCGCCCTCTACCTTGGACAGCAAGGCTTATGAGTATTTCGCTGATACCAAGATTATGCGGGCCCCTGCGTGGCTGAAAGAAGCCTTGTTCCCTGTACAGAGAAAGGGCAAGACCCCTGTGGAACGAATAGAACAAGACGATTTTCGTGCCGAGTCTATGGCAAAATACTTACTAAACAAGTATGTTGCCAAGGCGGTAAAGGGAAACAGAAACCAAACACTTATGGCTATGCTGTGCCAAATGCGGGATAACATTGTACCGCAAAACATAGCAGAAGAAAAGGCTTTGGAATTTGTAACGGCTATGGCAGACCCAGCGTTTACTAGGAGCGAAGCCTTATCCACCGTCCGTTCAGTTTACCGTAGAGCAAGCAGAGAACCGTCGTTTGTAAACCTTGATGTGGAGTTTAACATTAAGAAAGTACAAACATTAAAGAACTTTGACCAAGCAGGTATTGCCGATTTTATTCTTTATAGACACCAAAACATTGTCTATATCCCTGAAAAGTCTTGGGCTATCTTTGACGAGCAAAAGGGATATTGGAAAACGGAAAACGCCGATAGCGATATTAGCGATATTGTGGTAACCGAGTTGCGCGAGTTGGCGGACAATGAAAACTTTAAAGGTACGCAAAACTTGTTTAAGGTAACGAAGAAAAATGTGGACGACATTATGGCGTTTATTAAACGCAAAGTCATTAAGCCTTATAGCGGTTTTAATGCTAGCCCTAACCTTATCAATGTAAAGAACGGGGTTGTAAACTTGCAGACTTTGGAGTTATATAAGCACGCTCCTTGCTATTATTTTGATTATGTGTTAGATGTAAAGTTTGACCCGAATAGCGACCAAACCGCGTGGAATAAGTTTCTGCGTGAGTCGTTGGAAAACGCGGATAAAGACGAGGGTGGGGTTTATCAGTTAGAATTGTTGCAACTTGCCGCAGGGTATTCTATGACAGGCGAAACCTGTGAAGAGTGTCTGTTCTATATCTACGGCAAGACGCGTTCGGGCAAATCTACTTTCATTAATACCATTAATGAAATACTTGGCCCCCTTGGCGGTACAATACAAATGTCTGCATTAATGCAGAAAAGATTTGTAACCGATACGCAAAACTTTGAACTTGCTTCGTTGGTAAACAAACACTTTGTGGTATCTAGTGAAACCGATAAAGATACTTATTTGGATAGTGCGAAAATCAAAAATCTAACAGGACGCGACACTATTAAGTGTGCGTTTAAATTCCACGACCCGTTCCAAGCGAAAGTGAAATTTAAAATTTGGCTGACTTCCAATAACGAAATTACAGTTGATGCTAGCGACGAAGCCGTATGGGGAAGATTTAGAACGTTCTCTTTTCCGTATAGCAAATTGGACAACGGGGATATTAACCTGAAAGAAAATCTAATGAAGCATAAAGACGGTATTTTCTTTTGGCTTTGCCTTGGGGCGCACGTTTGGTACAGTATGAAAGAACGTGGGGAGCGATTGCCTGTGCCGAATAGTATGAAGTCTTATTTGGCAAGCCGTAAAGACGAGTTAGATATGCTGGGCGAGTTTCTCTGCCAGCGCGGTTATATTCCGACAACGAAAGACAAGACAGACGAAGGGATAACCTTTGTATCGTTACAAGACTTGTATCATCAATACTCTGCTTGGTGCGATACGAACTTTATCAAAAACAAGTATTCTAAAATAACAGTAGCAAATATGATGTCCCAACGCGGATATGAAAAAGATGTACAGCGTATGGGCACAAAAGTAAGTCGTGGCTACTGGGTTAGAATAGGCGAATAAAAAATATACCCCGATAGGTTTTTAATCTATCGGGGTTTTTAGTTGTGTATTTACGGGAGGTGAGGTAGGTTATGAGAAACCACAACTAATTACAAAAATCGTATTGCGATTTAATCTGCGTTCTGTTGGTTGCATTTACTTCTTGCAAGGCTTCGTCGGTATAGTCTAATTGCAATTTACAAAAAGCCGATTTATTTACGACGCTTCTGCAACCAATTAATCCACTCGCGCTTATCAATACACTTATTAGCAGAAATAATTTTATCAATTTTTTCATTTAAATGCAACTGTTTTTTTACAGTTTTCTTTTTCTCTAAAACACTACCTAGCAGTACCCCCATAAAGGCTACTGCTAGGATAGAAATAGCGATATAGATATACGCTTCCATTATTTCCCTTTCTTTTTATCTTTGGTTTTGGCTTCAAAGTATTCCCCAAGTTTACCGAACCCATAGGCATACTTATCCAAGAAAGCAAAGATAGTGGAAATAATCTTATCGTCTTTGTCGGTTTTGGTTAGTTTCACAATAGCGGTAAGGAAACCACGCAAAGCAGACAGAAGCACATACAAACCACCGATAGCCATTAGGGTATAAGATACGGCAGGATATTTATCCGCCAACCCAATGACCGCATTTACCACATACATAATCACTTGCTCCATAGTCTAACTCCTTTTATAAATATTAAATCTTTTTTACCCGCTCTTTCCAATCCGTTAGTTCAATGTGCGGTTTGTCTTTAAACGACTTAAAATCAATACCGCAGGTTATCTTAATACCTAACTCTTGGGCTTTGCGCTTGAATACACTAATCATTTTATCCCACTCTGCGGAATTGCTGTCTAACTCAATAACCCCGTTGTGTTGTACCTTTGGCGTGGGATAAGGATAGATATCTACCGCATAGGCAGGACAGGGGTTATGTGCCGATTGCATAAAGTGTGCTTTGGAAAACCCTAGGTTAAACGCGCGTTCCTGTTCGGCCTTTCCCCTGTGCGTTTCTACAATAGAAAAGTCATACTCTTTAATGGCTTCATCTACTAACCGTTTTAAGTCATTACAGAGTAAGGCTCTTTTTTCTTTACTGGTATTTCCAAATTTGGGCATACTAATTTTCCTTGGACCGCTTTTCCCGTTCCAGCATAACTTCTATCTTGCCGTTTTGGTTAGCAATTAGTTCGTGGATTTCGGTCAGTTTGTCATTGATTTTAGACATCTTTTCATCAATGAGGTTTTCTTGTCTGTCTTGTCTGCTTTCTATTTTAGCAAGCCGTGCGTTCACGCGCTCAATATCTTTATTTAACAAATCAATTTCAGGGTCCACTAACTCTTCCCGCAGTTTAGATTTCCACCATAAGAAGTATGCCAAAAACACGGTGGTGCTAACAGCAGTTAATTCTTGCAGGTAAGGTAGTAGTTCTTTATCCATAGAAATATCCTAATTAAAAATAATGATTTTGTCAATAAGATATAGCCCGATATTATAACCCGTCGGGCACGCGGGTATGTGTGCATTACTCTTGCACATCAATCTTTTCGGCGGTTTCTGGTTCGGTTTCCGCAACCACTACTGAGCGCAACCCTTGCGCCAGCGTTTCAATTTCTTGGGCTTTGCCCTTCACATAGTCGCTGGCCCCGCTATTGTCCGCAAGCACCAGTTCTCTAACCGCACGGGTTAAACCCGTTTCGCTTTCAAGAGCCTGTACCTGTTCGGCTACCGTAGGCTCTGGGGCGGGAGCATTTTCCACAATGGTATATTTCCCGTCCAATACTTCAATGTGTGCATTGTTTGCGTTGCACCATACCGCCGCTTCGGGCGGGTAAATTCCTTCAAATATTTGTCCGATTTTATAGTTCATAGTTAATTTGCTCCCATACCTTTGGCTTCCCAGCCCCATCCCCTACCAACAGCACGCAAATCCTGCTTTGTAAAACCAGTAGTAGTTAGATTGTAAACATCAATCCCAAAGTCGTTATAACTTGTTCTGCTGGTTGATTGCACGCTGGTTAAAACTAACGGAACACTCGCAAACGGCTTAAAGAACGTGATATTTTCAATATTTACCGCGGTTTCATATCTGGCTCCCTGCTCTAACCATCCACTCTTATGCTTACGATACCAAGAGCCGTCAGAGTTTACTTGGGACTCAACTACATAGTCAATATTCGCCAAAACATTAGACAAGTCTGTATTTGCCTTACCACTTAACGCCCCTGTAAATTCTGTTGCTTGTGCTGTACTAGCGGGAACAGCAGAGGTGTAGGCAGAAATCCACGGGTACAACGTAGTGTGTGCAGGTTGTACTGTATCAGAAGCACCGTAGATAGCATTTGATTTGGAAGCGTCAAAGTATAAGTCGCCACTTGCAACACCCTTTCCAGTTGAAACTGACTGTGTATAACTACCATTGTTTTGTGCTCTAAATGCACCGCTATTTGTATTATAATCATCAGCACTTGCATTTGCTATAAGGCCCCACCTTCCATTCGTATCAATAGAAGCCAAATAACCGGTAACATTTGGCAACCCCGCGCCCTTTTGAGTAATGCCTTCTGTCCCAGCCATTTTGATATAGTTGGCATATTTCGGCAGGCGGAGGGA
>ERZ808274.143-NODE-143-length-40778-cov-10.574467_pt1 | contig 40778 bp, 56 predicted proteins | sample MGYA00521277_ERZ808274 | MGnify/ENA primary metagenome ERZ808274 (study PRJEB31516, sample SAMN03275597) | gut metagenome | biome: mammalia-associated habitat; material: feces | host: Papio cynocephalus | place: Kenya | collected 2012-07-28 ... | reverse complement strand
TGGATGATAATCTCCAAGTCCTGAATCCACTGGATGCCGTTCTGGATGCTGTCCTTGCCCTTTGCCGCAGGCTGAACGCGCAGCCCAAGGGAGCGCAGCTCGTCGTTTGACTTCGGCTCGGCACTGTCCGCCGTGATATGCTCTTTGCCGTAGCCCATGCCCTGCACCTGTTCCGCAATCTTGCGGTTGGACATGCCGCGCTGGTAAAGCTCATCGAACACATACAGGCGCTTATTCGGCAGGTCAAGCATCCCGCAGAAAAGCGCCGTCGGGTCGTTGGTATAGCCGTAGTCAAGCCCAAAGCACGACGCGACGGAAGAATCCTGTCGCAGGGCGTCAATGTCAAAGGCTTCTTCCCGCCAGTTCTCGTATATCAAGCCGTCAACAATGCCCCAGTTGCCCAGCCCAGCCACCGCATAGCGGCGCGGGTTGCGCTTCTTCATGTCCTCAAAGAGCTTCAGGTCGGCTTTGTCCAGCCATTCATTGCACTTGTAATTCGTTGTGATGGCAAGAATGTCCGGGTCGGGTGGAGCGTCGAAAAAGCGCTTTTTCAGCCAATGACGCTCGTTCCACGGGTTGAAGGTAATTGTCCACTGCTTGAATAGGGGAGCAGGGCATTCGCCACGAATGGATTCATCGAGGATGGAGAAATCATCCTCCTTCATCACCTCATAGGCTTCTTCCAGCCACGCCCAGCAGAGCGCACCATGCTCAACCGTGATAGACGTGATTTTCAAAGGGTCGTCAAGCCCGCGAAAGAGGATTTTCTGCCCGGTCGCCTTGCGCGTCATTTCCAGAGGGGAAAGTGTGATGCTCCACTGGTCAAGCACCCCGATGCGCCCCAAAGCCCAGCGTAGGTCTGTAAAGCAGCTATCCTTGATAGTGCGGTATGTCTTGCGGATGACTACAAGGTTTGCCGCCTCATAGCCTTTTTTGTTGAGCCAGATCGCATACCAGAGCGCCGTTGTCTTGCTCTTTTTGCTTGCGCGGCTGCCCTTGCACACGCGATAGCGACCCTTGAAGCGCCAGAAATCATCGTAGCCCCCGCCGACGTACTCTCTGACGCTCTTATGAACTCTCGGCGTCTTCGATGTCATCGACTATCACCACGCCCACGTCCCCGGACACGTTCACCTTATCGGTATACGCGCCATCCATGCGGTTCAGAATATCAACGGCTTTGAGCTTGTCCTTGGTTTCCTCTGCCTCATCCAGAACGACGCCCGTCAGCCATTCTTTACGCTTTGCAATGGACATGACCGCTTTCGTTGTGGATTCTTTTGCAAGCTCTGTCTGCCTCGCCAAAATCTCGCCCCGCTGTGCAAGCTGGTATGCCTTGTTGTCTACTGTTGCGTCTTTCCATCGTGCGCTGTTCGGGAATGCTGCACGATATGCTTTCCGTTGCGAAAGCCCTGCGGCAAGCCCTTGAACAAATTTTTCATGTCTTGCGTTTGCAAGTGCCGCCATGTGCAGCACCCCCTTTCTGCTTATTCCTTGCTGAATCTGGACAAGTCCACGAAATGGAAGTCTGTACCGAAATTGTCCCGTATTTTCCGCATGTCGCCCTTGTAGAAGACAAGGACATTTTGATGTACCTTGACCGTCTTTCTCCCGGCGGAAAACTGTTTGCCCGCCCGCATTGGTGCTGTCCCGTATGTTTCCAGCAGAACGCCGTCATTGTACAGGTGCAGCCCGTCCGCCATGAAAAGCCGCTTCGTCAGCCCGACAAAATCGCGGTATGCGCCGCGTTTGTCCCTGATCTCGCCCACGACAAACACCGCAAAGCGGTCATCCTTGAGCTTGCGGCATGACTTGCCGATGATGTCACCGTATGCCTCGCAGAAATCAGGATAGGTCATGTTGGACAAGTCCAGCGGATGGTCGCTGTACTGCTCTAAGTCGTGATAGGGTGGACAGGAAAAGACGAAATCCGCCGAGCCGTCCGGGATAAAGTTGTCCGCGTCCCGGCTGTCACCGACGTGCCATGCAGGGCAGACCCCGAAAGCGTCGCCGTTGCGCCTGTTTGCGTCCACCTGCCGCTCTGATAGGTCTATCCCGATATAGTGCCGTCCCAGTAGCTCCGCCACGACGCCGCGCACAGAGCCGCCCGCGAACGGGTCAAAGACGATTCCGCCCGGCGGGGAGTACCAGTTATAAAGCACCTCGCAGAGCATCGGGTCGAAAACCGACGTTCCCGTCAGGCTCATCCCACGCACGTCCGCCAGCTTTTTCAAACCTTTCCCAATCAGCGCATCGTCTCGTCCGTCATCGCTTTTCAGTCCTGCCTCTCGCCATTCCTTTTTCCGCTTTTGCCAGTAGCCTTGGCGCGCGTCAAAAACAGAAAAAGGTGGGACATAGGAAACGTTCTTGAAGATTTCCCATGTAACCACCGCCTTTTGTGTAGTATGTACCTTGTGCAGCTCCCGCCTTCTGCACACCCCACGCCGCAAAAATGGCGATTGCCAGCAGCGTCACCCTGATTGATTGCATAAAAAATGCCCAACGGGATAACCCCGTCAGGCTGTAAATTTCCATTTACATTATAGCACCCTCCCAATATGAAATACTATGAAAAATGGGGAAAAGTGCGAAGAAAATTTTCTGACAGGAAACGGTTTTTTATCGCTCGCCAACGTAGAGGCAAGCAAGGCACACCATCGTCGCCAGCACCGCCAGCAGCAGAAACACACTCACGTCTTTTTTTCCTCCATTTTCTCGATACGGTCGAAAGGCTCATTAAAATTGATTGCAAGCCCAATCTCACTATATACCTGATCTATCGCGCCTTGGATGGTCAACTGTCCGCCCGGTGACATTTCCGCGTCGATGGCAGAAAGCACCTTGTGGCAGCGCCCTTGCCCGAAGCCATAGTCCCGGTGGAGGACAAGGCAGACTGCCGCATATGCCATCTTGAAGGTGGATGTCGCGCCGTCTCGGAAGCCCTCGCGGTACACGTCCTCGTCGAATTGTGCCTGTGCCTTGGGCTGGTTCTTCTGCGCCCTCCGCTGCTGTCGATTCATTTGTCCACCTCCCAAGGAAATTCCTGTTTGAAGTCGTCGCCCATCAGCTCGTGCAGGGATTCTTTCATGAAGAATTTCGTATATCCGAATGTGCCGTAATATTCAATCAGCTCCGTAATCCATTCCTTCTTCGGAATGACTTTGTTCTTTCGGTTTCCTGTTTCCGCTCCGAAAATCACCCACTGGGGAACCATCTGACGGTATGCCTGATGATTCTCATCGGAGAACGACTCAAGCATTGGTTCAATGCTGACGAACGTGTTGTAATTCAGCGACCAAAATTCCGTATCATCTGCGTGCGTTACGCTCGTACCGTACCAGTGCTGCTTTGGCAACTTTCCTTCAAGTTCGAGCTTTTTCAGCCGTTTCGGGTTCTTGGTAAGAAACAAATACCGATGCTGAGGCGCTGCCTCGCAAGCCTCGAACACCTGCTCAATCCACTCGTCCGGCACCCAATCGCCGAACAAATCAGCCATTGAGCATACAAAGATTGTGCGCGGCTTCTTCCAGCGCTGCGGTTCATCCAGCTTGTAGCGGTGGAATGTTGGGCAAAACCCAAACGGATACGGCGCGGGAACAACCTTGCCGCCTTTCTGCGTTTTTGCCTGCATGTCGCTTACATCAAACAGCGGTTCGCAAGCTCCGTCCTGCCGCCAGAAGGTAGTGCCCTTTACAGTTCCTCTGTTTTCCAGCGAGTTCCACCCCGCGAACCGCTCCGCGATCTTCCGCGCGTAGCAGTATTCGCACCCGTGCAGACAGCCAGTTACTGGATTCCATGTGCTATCGCACCAGTCGATTTTTGTCTTAGTGCCCATGCTCCACCTCCAACATATTGTCATCGTATATTCGCCAATTATTTCTCTGGCTTTTCGCAGCGCTCAAACTTAATCACCCACACCCAGCAGTGCATATACATGTCGAGTTCGGGAAGCACTTCCGTTACCCGCAGAAAGATGCGAGCTGCTTCCTTCGGCATGTGGTTTGATGGTTTCCAAGGAGAAATCTCCCATGGGTCATCATATTCCGTTCCTGTCGGTCTCTTGTTCCCGTTCGGATCGGTTGCTCGATATGCGTAAACAGTTGCTCCATGCGGCAAATAGTACGCACACCATGTTTCCCGAACCCACAGGATGTCGCCGACAGCATATGGGGCTTTTATCGTTTGATAGGCATCGAACAATCCTCCACCCGGTAGCGCACCACCATAGAGAAAATCCCATTGTTCGTAGTTCTCATCTCCAGAAGGCTCTGCGCGATAAGCGCGAAGCCCATCAAGACCTTTGACAATTCTTCGCTCCTGCGTTTTTCTCCCTTTGAGAATCGCTTGTACCCTTGCTGCATTGAACGAAATAGGCTTAATGCTCATTGTGTTTCGCCTCCCACGGCGTTTCCGCCATCTCTTCCAGCGTTGGCTTCCGCAGCCAGCAGCGCCAAGTTTTCCCGTAGTCCGACTTTAATTCGTAAATCTTTTTTTCGACAGCCGGAAGCACGAGAATTACCCATGTGCTGGTCGCATACCATGCGCAGTATTGCAGCGCATATTTTTCGTCACATTTCCGCTCCATCCATATAAATGACCAATCCTCTTTTTCTACGTCTTCGGTGACTTCGTCCAGCGTCAAGACTCTGTTCCCCAGTGTCTGTTGCAGCTTTTTCACTTCGCCCAGTAGCGTTTCAAGCGGCACGGTTTCCATCGGATGCGTCTTTCTGATGCCAAGTGCATCCGACAGCGCGTCACACGTTCCGAGAACAGCAAGTGTCCACTCCACTGCCCGCTGGTAGGCAAGCGCCCTACCACGCGCAGCAGGCGTGTCCACGTCGCACTCAGTGCAGGAGTACCAGTAATCGAGTGTCTTTCCGTTTTTCAGCTCCATGCTGCGTCCACAGTAGGGGCATTTCAGCTTTTTTTCCATCACTCATCCTCCATTACCTTTTCAAAGACAGCCAGTGCCTTTTTGTGCAGATGGCACACGTTTCGCCATGTACAGTTCATTTCACACGCGATTTGCTCAACCGTCTCAAAGAGGATATACTTGCGGAAAAGCACAGTATAATATCTCCTATTGGTCAGCTTGTCCAGCTTTGCGGTTACTTCTCTTTTTTTATCCACCAACTGGTCTATGTCGCCATTGATTTCCGCTTTGAGGTCGATTATTCTTGCAATCGTGTCTGCCATTCGGTCTTGCGTTCCACCGCCACCATGCGCAACATCATCTCGCAGAACAGGCGTGATGCGCGTCGCCATGTCTTGCAGCCGCGCCACGTCCGCCAGCTTGCAGTTAATGCGCTCGTCGAGGATTCGCACCTGCTGCAAGTACTCTTTCGCCCTCATCCGTTCACCCTCCCGGTCAGCCTGTCCACCAAGTCGTAATACATCGCCTTGTAGGGGAGCATGGCTTCCTTCTCCGCCTGCGCCGCAAGCGCACTCCGGCGGAGCTTTTCACGCATGTCAGCATTTTCGCCCTTCAGACGGTTGATTTCCTTCGCGCTGTCCGCGCTGAATCCCATGCCCTCCGCCACACGCGCCCAGATGTCCGCGAAGTCCTCCGCGTGGAGGCGCTTGACGAAGCCACCGATGTTTTGCCGCGTGACGAACGTCACGAAAAGCGGATTGCACCACCGCTTTGCACGGCTGACCACCTCAATGCAGCCCGCCTTTTCTTCATCCAGCAGCGTCAGCACGGTGCATACTTTCCCGTGGTCTTTGAGGATAAGCACCTCTTTCCCGGTCGCCGTCGTCCAGATTTCGCCGGGGTAGACCATGTTCTTCATGGCTTGCGCTGCCGTCGGGTCGATGTATCCGCTGCCATTGCGCAGCATTTCGTTGTCCATGATGCTTCCTCCTTTACTTTTATAGCTCCGTGATGCCGTTCATCCGCCAGTTCTTTTTCGGATCACGGCGCAGGCTGATGCAATGCCCGCCCGGTTTCGACTTTTCCGCGATGCGTCCGGCAATGGCTTCGTCGATTTCGTTCAGGTCATCCAGCGTCCGCTCGCTGCTGATGATGGTTGCTTTCCCGGTATTGTAGCGATAATTGAGGATTTCAAAGGCGGCATTGATGTCCGCAGCCGTCGGTGGCTTTACCTTCCCGAAATCATCTTTTCCGCCCTTGAAAAGGTCGTCTATGTACAGCACATCCGTCAGCTTCAGCTCGTCCATTGCCTGCTTGTACAGGTCAGGTTCGTTGACAATCGCCTTGATTCGTGCAATCTCATCGCGCCATAGCATGTATTTGACACTCATGCACCGCTTGATACACTGGACAGCGATTGCCGTGCAGATGTGCGTTTTCCCTGCACCGGACTGTCCGCCGATGAAAAACCATCCTCCGCTGCCGACCGATTCAAGGTAGTCCTCTGCCTTTGCTTTGATTGTCTTTTGCCATGCGTCTTTGGCTTCGTATGTGGCGAAAGAGTACTTCTTGACCACATCTTTCAGCCCAGAGCGTGCCAGCCGCCGAATTGCACCACGCGCCTTGTTGCACTTGCAAAGATAGAGCGTTTCGTGCCAGTAGCCGAAATTTTCGTTGTATTCCAACTTTGCAATAAAGCCCTTATTCTTGCACGCGCGGCAGTCATAGCCGTCTTGCAGGTGGAGTTCGCCCTCTTCCGCATTGTAGGTGTCCACCTTGCTTTGCTCGTGTTCCTTCTGCGACATGGGCATTGCGCCCATGCCGTTAAAGGATTGTTCCGAAAGCCCCTGCATCGTAAGCAGGCTTTTCAGGCTTTCCATTCGTGCCACCTCCGTCTCTGTTTCGTTCCCATGTCCGGACTGCTGCTTTCCAGTCCTTCATGCGGGTCTTTCCAATCATCCAGCCCCGCGCCTCGTAGTAGTCCACAAAGCGCTGCGCATCAATGCCGTTTTTGCGCTCTTCGCAGTAAGCAGCCACTTCTTCTACCTCCGGAGGGGTAAAACGTTTACTGCGCTTGGGCTTGGCGGGTTGTTCCCCCGCTTCGTCAGAAGCGGACAATATACTATTCTTTTCTTCTTCTCTTTCTATATCTTCTTCTTTATCTATATCTGCATTATTATTTTTGTTCTCCGTAGAATCTACCGTAGAATCTACATAATTTTCAGCCGTCGCCGCAATCGTCTTTTGCTTTTCTCTCCACCGTGCTTGTGCAAGACGCTTGCTTTCTCGGATTTTCTCCATGCCTTCAATGTTCTGATGGTCTTCCCACCCCGGCAGGTTTAAGAATCCGTTCGCCGTAGTTGATACCATTCCGAGGCGTTCCAGCGCTTGCAAGGCAAGTGTGACGGTGGATTCCTCAAAGTCCAGTTCGTCGGCAAGCATTTTCGGCGTGTAGGGGATGTTCTCTGTCAAGAAAATCATGCCCCCGGAATTGCAGCGCCCCGCCATCGTCAAGAGCATCACCCAGATCAGGACGATGTTGTTCCCGTCGGGGAGCTTCCGCAAGTGCTTGATTTTCCGATTGTCGAACATGTCCGTCGTGATTTTTATCCACTTAACGTCTGCCAAGAGAATCACCTCCTTCCGTATCTCTGAAAATGGCGTTATTCCGTTCTGCTTTCAGCAGCAGTTGTTTCCGCACCTGCCGGGAAAGCCTGTCCGCGTGTGCCGCACATTCTTTGCCGCAGATGGGGCGGTTGTAGCACTTTCGGCAATCGCCGCCAGTCCTCCATTGCTGATTGGGCTTCTCGGTCATCCGTCATCGCCGCCCTTGTCGATGCTGTACCGCAGGACATTGCAGTCCTCGCCGAAACGGTTCTTGACCTTCATCCAGTCGCGCTTGATGGGGACACCCGCCTTTTTCAGCTCCGAAATTCGGCTGGCAAGGCGGAGGACACCGAGGTCAAGTATCGCGTCCAGCGTCGTGATGCTGCCGTGTCTGCGCATGTAGTCAAGTACTCGCTCCGTCTGCTTCGGGCGCTTGTGCGTCTCGCTCACCAGTAATCACCTCCGCATAAGGCAAAGTCTCAATCCACTTGCAGAAATCGCGCCATTCGTCGAGCTTGTGTTCTTTGCGGTACTGGTAGATGTTCGCAAGCACCGCATAATTCAGCAGCACCGTCCGCCGCTGGTTGTAGGACGAAGGCAGAAGCTGAATCATCTGCCACCAGAAATATTTATCCTTCGTTTCGACAAAGCGTTCTCGGTTGGCGTTCAGAAATCTGATGGTTGCGAAGAGCCAATTAAGATTTCCGTCCGTCAGGTGTTCATGGCTGAAATCGTCCAGTGTAAATTCAGCTGCGTGAATCTTGTGCATTTTCGAGCATGAGTTGGCAACTGTGCCGACCTTGTATGTATCATATTCAGACCACCAATACAGCGGAGCAACCACATCAGCAGTGACCGTGATAAACCGCAGATATTTCCCATGCACAGACCCAGCCGCCGACAGCTTCTTCATCAGCGCCATATCGTTCACGCCGATGCAATAGCCGTATTTCCCGTCGTTGCAAACACACGGTGAATGCCCACTTTCTACCATCGGACAAATGCAGTCGTTAGCGGTTTCTTCCGTGCAAACATGGCTGTCCGACTTCATCCACGAATTCATCGGGTTTCTCATTCCACGGATGGCGGCTTCCCATCCGCTCACCACAACGTTCTCAATCTTAATCACTTGGCATTTCCTTTCTTATGCCATCTCTTCATGGCTTCCTTTTTGCATTGCAGCATGATGCCATCACCGCTTTCGTAGCCGCAAAGTTCGCAAAGAATGTCGCACCAAGGCGACCGAAAGAAGGCTTCCAGCTCTTTCAGCTCATACGAGGTGGATTCCCGGTATTCGTCCAGCGTTTGGTAGTGCCGGAGACAGCCTTTATAGTCCAGGATGGCACGCTTGATAACCGCGCCAGCAAGCAACGGGGCATTTATCAGTTCGCTCATTGCTATACCTCTTTAATCACTATTCCATGGAAAAACAGCATCATCTTGCGCTTCAGGATGTACTCCTTTGTCCTGACGCCTTTGGTATCCTCCACCACGGTCTGCCCGTTTTCGGTGTAGGTGAAATCGGCAATGTATGTCACCGAACGCTCGGCGACTTTGCCACCGACGCGCTGGGTAGGCAACAGCTCGAACCGTACCTGCCGCCGCAGGTCTGCGACTTCGCCCGCCTTTTCCAGCAGGCGGAGTTCACAGAAGCGACGGTATTCTTTTCGCGAATCGAAGGTCTGCCCGTCCGCCGTTACCTTGCGATTCCCGTACTTGGCATTAGAACGGCAGGTCATCGGTTTCCACCGCCGTGTATCCGCCATTGGAAGCAGTCGGGGCAGGCGCGGAGGAAGCGCCGTGCAGCGGCTTGTCCGGCGGGAACGTGAAGCTGCCTTCGCGCACACTGTCAACGGAGATCGCGCGGAACGGGCGAACCGCCCAGCCCGTCTTGCCGTTGTACTCCCATTCTTCGTTGCGGTACAGAATGCCGACCTGCTTGCCGACGAGGGAGGTTTCATCCCAGTTCCACACATAGCCCGGATTGGACTTCTCAAAGGACGTGACCACGCCCTTCAGAGTGCGCTTGGTGATTTCGTCCTTCTCCGAGTTATCATCACGCGGGAGGAAGACGCGCAGCACGCCCTTCCACTTCTTGTCCTGCGCCGTGTTCGCGTTGAAATCGGACTTGTAGAAGTCCTTGTATTCGCCTTCGGCGATATCAAAGCCGATTTGCAGCATGTCGCCATACGTCGTATGGGCGACGGTCGCCTTCAGCACGTTGCAGACATACGCGCCCAGCGGGAGCTTCTGACGGTCGGAAAAAGCCTGCACGGATTCCCAGTTCTGCGGTTTACGAATCATTTTTCATTCTCCTTTTTGTATGTCGTAGTAGTCGCGGATGCTCTTATCAACCAGTTGCAAGTCGTTGTCAATTTCCAGCGGGAACATATCCATGGGGGATTTGCAAGTTGTCATCCCGTCGCTTTGTGTGACAAAAACGTGCTTTTTCCCATCGGTATAGCACATCAGGACGATTGAGAAAAGCCCCTCCACCGTCAACTGGTTGTCAAGCATCTTGCCCATGGTCTTAGCCTTGACCTTGCCGTTATTGCTGTCCGTCTCCGTATGGTGGAGGAAGTAGACAATCACGTCCGGCGGCGTCTGCCGGATGACGTACTGCACCAAATTGTAGAAGTGCAGCGCCATATCCGTGTATTTGCCGTATCCGGCTTCCTTCGCTTTCGCGAACGCCTCAAAGCAAAGCAAGTACTGACTATCGTCGATGACGAACGCCTTCTTCTGACTGGCGTGAATGAGTGATTGGATTTCGCCGTAGTCCGACGTGGACTTCATCGGTAACTTCTTTCGGAAGGGGAGCGGTTTCCCGGCGACATTGAAAATGCTGACTTCTTCGGGCGCGAAGTTGCGCAGGGAAGCAGACTTCCCGCTGCCGGATTCGCCTAAAATGAGTACGGGGACGCCCATCTGTTACACCTCCATTATTTAATCTGGATATTCTTGCAGGCGATAAGGGTGCAGCCCTTGACCGCTTTCCCGGACTTCAGGATTTCCTTGATTGCCTTCTTGTCCGGTGTGTAGGTGATTTTCTTCACCTGATACTTCTTCGGGACGACCTCTGCGTCCGGAATTTCGACGCGCTCCGACGCGCGGAAGCTGATTGCCGCACGAGGCAGGTTCATCTTTTCGCCGCCCGTGGCTTCCGTCAGCCATGCCCGCAGATTATCCGCCAGCTTTTCAGCCTTCGCCTGCCGCGCCGCGAAAGCGTCCTTCTCTGCTTTGTAGGCAGCGGCATCGGCATCCAGATTCTTCACCCAGCAGGCGACGCCCTCAATCTTCTTGTCGCGCTCCATCTGCAAGGCAGTCAGGCGCTCCGCGTCAATGATTTCCCCGGTTTCGGGGTCGATGCACTCCATGATGGCATTGTCGATTTCATACAGGCTTGCCATGATATTCACTCCTTCTTATTTGTTCTTGGGAAGAAACGCCAGAACCAGAATCGTCACGCAGATGATGAGCGTGATCTGCACACTTGTCGCCATTCCTTTCACCACCTTTCGTTTTCGGCATCCGCCGTGATTTCTTTCCAAAGCTGATAAGCCTTGATGACTTCCCTCATGCTCTCACCCCTTCCGGAGATTGCAGCAGTCCTCTTTATTGGGATTGACGTTTTCGCGCCAATACTCGTAATGCTCGGTCACGTCGTCGCATACTGTCAGCTCCTTGAAGCCCGTGACCCTGGACAGATACTTGATTTTGCTTTCCAGTGGTAGATGATGATACCCGGACTGCCGGACGGTGTACTCAGAGAAATCCATCATCGGAAGCCACCGCCGCACCCAATGATTCACCCGAAGAAATTCAACGACCACTTTGTCGCACTTGATGGCGTTCAATTGGTCGAAATCGACGTATTGAGGGATGTAGGGTGAAAGCCTGACCGCCACGTCATAGCCCGCCGCCTGCAATGTCTCCACCGCCCTGATGCGCCGTTCCGTGCTGACCGCGTGTTCACACGGCAGCCACGTCGTGCTGATTTGGACGTGCGCCAGACGCTTGTCAAGTATGTGCATATAATCACATACAAGGTCAGATTTCGTCACAATCAGATACCCGATTCCGCGCTTGTTCAGCATCTTCAGGACGCCTGCCGTCACCCTGTACCGCTTTTCGAGCGGCTGGAAGCAATCCGTCATCCCGCCCATGCGGACGATGCTTCCCGGTTCAAGGCGGCTGATTTTCCGTTCCAGCTTTTCGAGGCTTGCCACGGAAGGCTCTTGCGCGTCCCACAATCCCCGGAATTCCAGCAGCGACTTCGCGTAACAGTAGCTGCAATCGTGCTGACAGCCGCATCCGTAGGTGTCAAGGCGTGTCGGATACTTGCATTTCCCGCCTTCGTTTCCGCCGACGCTCTTGTAAAAAGACTTGAACTCCTTCATGAGATACCTCCACATTTTTCAGTTTCGGCATCTTCGGTTAATCAGTTTTCGCGGGTGTTTGCGTTGTCCTTGATGCTGTACTCCACCTTCACGCCCTCCTGATCTTCAAGCAGGCGGACAAGTGTTGAAAGTATCCGTTCCGCTGTCGGCGGGGTGCTTTTGTCCAATGATGTTCACCTCCTGAATACAAGGTTCAATAATTGTGAACCTCGGGGCGAAAAAAATAGCTGGGCAATTCGTCAGCAGGAATTTGCAGGCAAATCATTGCCTTGCGCATTTCGTCGGCACTCCACGAGGTTTTATCACCGAGGCGCATCGAAAGCGCCGTAGCCGACAAGCCAATCGCCGAAGCGAACGCTTCCTGCGTTCCGTAAATCTCGCGGATGCGACCGCGCAACTTTGCATAACTCATTCTCTCATCTTCCTTTCAGGGCTGTTCGCCCGTCAAAATCTTGTAGGTTTCGCAGGCGGCGTCGTATGCGTCCGTCAGCGTTTGCGCCGTGATGACGCAGGGATGGTTTCCGCCGTACTGGTTCGGGATGCTTTCCGCAAACCGCTGCGCCTTTACGACTTCACATCCCAGCACACGGATAAACGACGCGGCTTGCTGTTTCCGCTGCTCTGCGACGAATTTCTCCGTCCGGAGCTTGTTGACCTCATCCATCTGCGCCATGATGCGCAGCTTGTCCCTGATGCTCATTTGCATCTCCCCCTTTTACAGTTTTGTTTCCAGCCATGCGAGGAAACCCATCATCAGCCAGCCACCGAACACCGTCAGCAGTGCCAGCCCCCCGAACGTCAAGCGCATTGTCTCCACCTCCCTTATTTCTTGCGGCTTCCCGCGCCCCCTTGAAAGGGTTTCGGCTGATTGCCATTCAGCCATCGTCAGGCGGGGTGTCTGTGACTTCTCTGATGTCGCATCGGTTAAACGTTTCGCGCCCCAAGGTGAAAACCGTTTCATATTTCGTATCTCGGTATGTAACCGTGTAGGCGTTCGCGTCCAAGATTTTGATGATTCTGCCGTTCTTGTTCCCCATGAACAGCATTCCCGGCTTAATCTCTTTATTCAAATCTTGCAAGGATTTCACGCCCCGTTTCGTCATGCTTCAGGCTTACCACCAGATGCCCTTGACGGTCGATTGTCACCGTGCCGTCGTACACCGTGCCGTCAAGCTGTACCAGCGCGTCGTAGGTTACGCTCTGCGCCGCCTTCTCCTTTTCAAAGAAGGAGATGAGCTGCGACATGTCAGCCGCCGAGAAGAAGCCCTCGGTCGCCGCCTTGCGAATCAGCCGTGCGTGCAGCACGTCCGTCAGCAAGAGGATTTCGGAAATATTGATGTTGTTCATTGCTTTGCCTCTCTCCCCGTATAGCCGTTAGGGCAGCTGTTCTATCTTTAGCTGTGCACAATTGCCATATACACAAGGTCTTGCAACAACCCGAATTCGTCAGTGTCGTAAACCTCCGCTAATTCAAGGTCTCCTTCGCGGATAAACGTGCTTACCACTACTTTGTTCCCCCATGCTTCTGTGCATTTGTCTTTCGCCCAACTGTTAGCTTGCTCACTTCCGGGAATTAACCACAGGTCGGTTACTGCAAGGTTCTTGTAGGTTGGATTAGTGCTGAGTGTCGCAAACATTGCGTTTCCCTTTCTGGTTTTTGAGGTTTTCCTTCCTCTTTTTATCGTCGGGCTTTCGCCCATCTGCGGTTCATCATCGCTTTACTCGGTTCACAAGTTGTGAACCACACTTAATATTATACTGAAATAATTTCGTTTGTCAAGAGGAAAAACACATTTTTCTGAACTAAATATTGAAATTGTGAACCGAACGTGATATAATAACAATCGGAAAGGGGGTGGTCAACAATGAAGGAAGAACTCAAGGACAGAATGAAAGCCGCGATGGACAGAAAAGGGCTGCGTGCGATTGACCTGTGCAATATAACAGGGATACCGAAAAGCGCGTTGCACTATTACCTATCAGGACGGTCAGAGCCAAAGAGTGATAGGATATACATCATCGCAAAGGCACTTGACGTCTCCGAGGCTTGGCTTCTTGGGTATGATGTCCCGCCGGACAGAACCCAAGACCAGAAAGACCTTGACGAACTTTCGGAACTGGTTGAGCGCATAAAAAAAGACCGGGACTTCAGACAATTGATGTTTGCCATCAATCACCTGAATCCCAGCCAAGTCGATCTAATCAGGAATCTTGTGTCACAGTTGCAGAAGAATCCTGAAGGGAGTTAACGGCGGTCATCAGCATCGTGTAGACGTATTGCAGTAGCTGCTCATCGTTGGTTGCTGCAATCGTTTCCACGATGGTCTGTCGGATGTATTCGATGTACTCAAGTTCCATGGTACGCACCTCCGTGTATTATGTATATATGCGAGTAACAGCAAGGATAGAATGCTTGTTCTTCCTTTGCGACGAAAATTATTGTAATATTATAAACCGCCAAAATCAAATGAAATAGGTGGAAGATTTGGAAGGATGGGAGAAGCATGACGAATCAAACGGGAACTGGGCAATACGTCGGGGGAACAAACTACATCGAGGAAGTGGCGGCATATATCCGCGTGTCCACGCAGGAGCAGAAGTTGCATGGCATTTCCCTTGAAGCGCAGGTCGAGAAGCTGACCGAGTACGCAGAAAATCACGGCATGAAAATCGTGAAGTTCTACAAGGACGAAGGCGTTTCAGGTCGGAAACTGATAAAAAAGCGCCCTGCATTGCAAGAGATGATACAGGATGCAGAGAAGGGGAAATTCAAGCGAATTATCTTTATCAAGCTGGACAGGTTTTTCCGCTCGGTGGCGGAGTATCACGAGTGCATGAAGCGCCTTTCTACTGGCGGCGTTATCTGGACTGCGACCGAAGAAAAATACGACCTTTCCACGCCATCAGGCGAAGCGTTCGTGAACATGAAGCTGACGATGGCGCAATTTGAAGCCGACCAAGCCGGGGAGAGAATCCGCATGGTGAACGAGTACAAAATCAAGTCGGGGCAGCCGCTTTTCGGTGCGCAATGTCTGCCGCTTGGCTACACCGTCACGCAGCCGGAAGACGGCGAACGCCACAAATACGTCGCCAAAGACGCAGAAATGGAAGCCGCCACAAGCGACCTAATCGAGTACGCGCTGACGCATGGGACTATCCGTGGCGCGATGTCGTATATCAATAACAAATACGACCTGCACATTGGATATAACACATGTGCAAAAACGCTGAAAAACGAAATGATTTGTGGCGAATACAGGGGAAATCCGAATTACTGCGACCCGTATATTGACCGTGAGACTTTCGACCGCTTGCAAAAGCTCATATCAAGGACGCCGCGAAGCACAGGCGAAAAACGGACGTATTATTTCACCGGGTTAATCTGCTGCCCGAAATGCGGGCGCAGGCTGGTCGCTGGTATTTTTAGGTCAAATACGAAATGGAGAAAATACACCTATAAAGTGTATAGATGCTCGGCACATTTCAAGGAAAAAAATTGCGAGTTTTCAAGTGTTGTCCTCGAACAGACGCTTGAAGACGTACTTTTGGAGAAGCTCGGAAGCATTGTAGAGCGCAAGAGCATCGAAGCCGAAGAAGTAGCAGCCACCGACGAAAAGGTTGGGAAGTACAATATCGCAGAATTGCAAGCGGAACTCGACCGTCTGAATTACTCATGGCAGAAAAACCGTATAAAGTCCGCCGAAGAGTACGACCGCAAATACGACGCCATCATGGAGCAGATCGAAGCGGCGCAGGCAGAGAAGGAAGAAATGGGCAACGTTGACTTTGACCGCATCCGGGACATTTTACAATCCGACTGGCGGGAAATCTACAAGGCGCTCGACGACGACCACAAGCGTTCTTTCTGGCGCTCATTCATCGAAGAAATAGAGATTGACTGGGGAAAAGGCAGGTACGGGAAAAAGGACATTAAAGACATCACTTTTTTTTGACCTCTGTATGTTCTTAATTACTGCACCTAATGGGGCGCAATTCAATAACATGCTAAAATAATTTTAGCGTATGCCAGCAATGCGGGTACACTTGGAAGGCATAAAAAAATCGCCGGAGCAAACGCTCCGGCTTTTTTCATGCTTCTTGACGGTCGTGCAGTTCTCCCCTGATTTCATCAATCCGGGAAAATGCTGTCTGCATATTGTTTTCAAGCTGGAACGTCCGCTCTACGACGGAGTTGTGCTTCTCCACCTTGCGTTCGAGCTGTTCCAAGCGGTAGGACAGGAGTGCCGTTGTCTTGTTGTTCGCAAAGTAGCTGCCAGCCAGCGTCCCAATCAGAGAAATTGCCGCAACAATGATAGTATCAATCATCTTTTGTCCTTCTTTCGTCCGTCTTATCAGAGAATAAAAGATATGTCAATCGGTAGCCATGTATTAGCCGCCGCGTCTGACCATGTATTGCCGAGCCTGTACCGAGCAAAGCGGACAAATCCGGCAGCCGTGACGGTGCAGAGCCACACCGCCGCGCCGCTGCCTTGGCAGACATAATTCCACTGCTCACCCGGTCTGTACCCGGCAGGAAGCGTCGTTATGGTGTGTGTGTCCGTTCCGCCTGCCAGTGCTGCCTTGGGTGTGACCACGCCCTTCACATGCACCACACCGCCGCGCCTGCGATAGCGGAGCGTGTTTCCGGTAGTGCCGCCATACGTTTCAAATTCGTCTGAAAGCGTCGCATTTTTCCAGCCCGTGTCATAGCCGCTCAACTCTGCCCAGTCGTGCCATGAGCTGCTGTAATACTGCCGCACCCACAGCTCAAAGCCAGGTTCAGAGCATCGGGTGGCAATCTGCATCCGCTGCCCATCCGTGCCGACGTCGAGAACGACAATGCTGCCGGAAGCCCCTGCGGAAATCGGGCAGTTTTTGAGCGTCGCCAGCGTTGCGGAGGAAAAGCTGTAAAAGCCGCTTGCCATCAGGTCATTCAGGTTATCGCCACTTGCCAGCACTACCGCGCCGCCCGGTGTCTCCCCGTGTCGGAAGTAGGCAGGAAGCCCGAACTCCACGCCTTCCGCCAGCTCGGAAACCTTGCCGAAGGCGACCGCGCGACCGCTGGCATTGAAGTCCAGCAGTGTAAACGCCGTCGGTATTTCGGATGTTTTCCGCACCGTGGCAAAGTAGTCTTTGACGGTCAGCCGCACGTCATAGGCGGAATCAACGTCAAGCGTCGCCTCGGTGATGGTGGTGTCGGAAACGGTGAACCCGATTCCCTCTTTCAGCTTCGTCCAGCTTGCCGCCGACTTTGCCTTGTATTCCAAGGTGTAGCTGGACGTGTTCTTGCTTCCAACGGAGGCGACCGAGTATGCAAAGCCGATTTTGCCATGTGTACCCTCATAATTTTCCGTGCCATCCGCCAGCACACGGACAGCGGACAACCCCCGGACGATAGGCGCGGAGTACGGAACGACGGTGATTGTCTTTGTCGCCTTTGCAGTCCGTCCTCTGCTGTCCGTGACCGTCACTGTGATGACCTTTGTGCCGGATGATAGCGTTCCGGTTGTCGGTGTCGCGCCGGACAGTGTTTGCCCGCCAATCGTCGTTTTGTATGCCTTGATGGTTGAGCCATACACGCCCGCCGCCGCGATGGTGATTTTGACCCGCGATTTCCCCTGCACAAAGGCAAGAAACTGCGCCGCAAGCCCTGCCACCGTCTCAACCGTGCCAACCGATGAGATAGTCGGCACGACGGCAGCAGGCACATTCGCCCGAAATGATACCGTCTTTGTGCCGATCAGCGTGTTCCCGTTGTACGTCTTGCAGGTGATGACGCAAGTGCCGTATGTGCCGGAAGGAATCTGGTTCGCCAGCGTCAAGGGGACAGTCCACGCCTTACTTGTTCCGATGCCGCTGCCGATTGTTCCGGTTGCCTTGCCGAATGTATATGTCAGCGTATGGTCAAAGGCGCTTGAAGCCCTCGGTGTGTTGATAGTGATGCTGCTGCCCATGTTGACGGTGCTGGCGGACAGGGTGGGCGTCGTCGCCCGTGGAATGGTGTCCAGCGCACCGTCCCCGGATGCAGTCACATCGCCGTAGTATGTGCCGCCCAGCGTGACCTTGATGCCGATGGTGGAGGCAAGCACGCATGTCTTCGAGCCATCCGCATTGTGCGCCACTGTGACGGTTTTGGTGTACAGGGTTTTCGTCTGATTCCCGGACAAAGCCGCCGAGAACGTGAAGCTGTATTTCGTGCCGTTGACGGTCAGCGTCCCGTTTTTGGTGGCGGATGAGTTAATGGTGTAGCTGCTCCCGGTGGACACAAGTTGCACTTTTGCCGTCACCGATGACGTGTTATTGGCTATGGATTGGGTAGCGCTCCACGAGATGCGCATCTGGTAGCCAGTCCGAATCGCTTTTGTAATCGTCCCGGATGCCGCCATGCCCGCGCCCCCCTTACTCGAAGGCGTGGATGCTATACGGAATTAGCTTGCTGTTGTAGCTGATTCCATACTTGCAGTCCGCGAAGCTGATTTTGCTGTCAAGGACAGCGACCATCCGCTCATAATTGCCATATTTCGCAAGCCCGTAGTATGCACCATTCTGCTTGTACGCCCTGCGTTTGTCGATGACAATGCCGATATTGATGCGCTTCCCGTCGATTTCCTGCAAAAAGCAAATTTCCACCACGCGGAAGCCGCTGGTGTCCAGCGTGATGTCCTGCGCCGCGAAGTCGCTTTCCGGCTGCTCATTTGTCCAAAGGTTGCTGCAATTGGCAAGGCAATCAATGCCCATTTCAAGGCAATTCAGCTTTTCCGCCGTGATGACCTCACCATTGACCCATGTCCGCTTTGTGTACGCCATGAAAACCCCTCCCATCACATGACCTTCGTCGTGCCTGCCGTCGCATATCCGACGATAGCAGCATTGTTCGCCGCGTCCAGCCGCTTAAAGGACAGATTCCCGTTCGCACGGGGGAAGAAGGCGAAGTCGCCAATCTGCAAAGCATTGATGAAATGCCCGTCTGTCACATACAGCTTGCTGTCCGTGAAATATGCCACCTCTGCGCCGTCCTGCAAAAAAGCAATCCTGTCATTGCTGATTCGCAGTTCTAATTCGTTCCCGACCTGCCCAAGCAGGATTGACCCGTCCACGAAGCGGATGTATTTGCGGATTTCCTCGAATTCCGCGTCTGCACCCGCCGCCACCGCTTCAAGGTCTGCCGAAAACTGGTTGAATTGAATCTCGACGCTTTCTTTCGTCTGCTCGACCGTCGTGCTGACGGATGAGATCAGGCTGTCCGTCTGGTCTTTCAGGTAGTAGTTTTCAGCAACCGTTGATTCGATATTTTCCGCCGACTGCTTAATGGAAGATTCCAAGTTGCGCTCGACGTTGTAAATGGCTTCAGATGACGCTCTGACGCCCTCCACAACGTCCCTTGTAATTTCCACCTGTGCATCCGTCAAGCCCTTCAGAGAGCCAGCCAGCCCGGAAAACAAGCCACCCAGCGTCAATTTGTTTGCCGCCGGGTCGAGAAGGTTCACGGACAGCTTGCGGACGAGAAAATTCTGGTCTATCCCGTGCGGAACGCTGACCACATCGACATATGTGCCGAGATGGAAAGAGGAAAAAGACGTGTCCACCGTCGCCAAGTCTGCCGCCGTCAGCTCCACCGATTCGGTCAGCTTGACAAGTCCGGAAAGATATGCACGCCCCTTTTCAATCAGATTTGACGCGATGGTCACGTCGTCCCAGACCTGCGTCTTGACAATCATCCCGTATTGTGCAGCCGCCGAGTTATCCACAATATAATCCACACCGTTGTTTACAGACGCGATTGTCAGCCGCTCGTCCGTGTCCTTGTCCTCTTCGTCTTTGAGCTTCGCGCCGAGGGGTATCAGCGCCGTTGCGATGTCTTCACCTTTGACGATGCGCTTCATGTCAAGCAGGTTGCGCCCGAACCGGATTTTTTGCGGTGAAAGCAGCGTGAAGTCCTGCAAGTAGTCAATATAATTGATATACCCCTCATGCCGGACGACGATATACCCGCCCAGAAGGTCAATCAGCTTCTTTTGTAGCTCGTCCCAGATGGGCGTGTATTCGATGTTCGACCGCACGATGTAGTCGTTCGGGTCTGTGACCGTCACATTGCCGACCGTGAACCATTTCGCTTCTTCCACCTGCGAGTTGTGGCTGTCAATCAGAAGGTTCAGGAAGCCCTCAATCGTCCCGGTGTAGTCGTAGGGACGTTGGATGCTGTCCAGAAGGAAAGCCAGCTCACCCTCGCAGGTCACGCGCCGCTCATTGTGAAACCCGGTTTCCTCGTCCAGCACCCGCCCGCGAAATAGCAGGTAGTCGTCTTGATACACCGTGACGATGGAGCGCATCTTGCGAATCTGACTATAATACGGGTGGTCGGGGTAGAGCGTGAAATCGAAGCTCCCTGTCTTGTTGACTTCCAGCTCGACAGAAGGGGAGAAGATTTTCAGGCTGTCAAGCTTGCTATTGTAGATTGGCAGACCGTCACAATAGACGCGATACATCACAAATCACCCTCCTGATATGTGAAGGTGATTGTCCCTGTCCCCGTCACCACGACACTGTTTGCGCCTGCTGTCAATTCAAGCTCCGGCAGGGTGTAGCTTCCTGCACCCAAGTCCCAGATGTTATTTCCGTAGGAAATCCGCAGTTTGTCCTCCGTCGCGATCTGCACATCCGGCACGACACGCCGCCGCCCATTTTGCAGTGTGACGGTCGCCGTGTCCGTGATGGTTGCGCTGACAGTTGTCTTCGCCGCCTTGTACTTCCACGGGTCACAATCCGTGTCGATGGTTATTTGCCCGATGCCCTTTACACTTGTAAAGCTGGAAACAAAAAGCCGCCCTGCATAGTAGTAGCCCGGTTCGTCGTCAAGGACGATATGCAGCCGTTTCCCATGCAGGGCGTTTTTGACGGTTGAGAACTGGGACAGGAAATTCTGTTTCGGAACGATGGTCGAGAACGTGAAGCGATGCTCCACGTTCTCGAATTTCACGTCCCCGAAGAACTCCGTCAGGTCGAGAGAACCGTCCGCGCCCTCAATGTCAATCTTTTTGCTTTTCACGGCAGGTGCGCCGATTTCTTTTGTGGTGAGAATCAATTGCAAATCGTCATATGTATGAAGATTCCCGAAGGTGATGCCCTTCACGATGATTCCTCCCACATGGTAGAGGGGAGGGGACAGCCCCTCCCCGGTTGGTCATTAGATTTCCTTGAAATGCTGGACAATCTCGTCCTGCGTCATGCAGCCAGACCACAGCTCAAACACAGGCATGTCCACCTGTCCAGTGCGGAACGCGCCACCGATGCCATCCCACTGTGCGCCAAGAAGTAGCGTTTCAGTGATTGCAGACGGCACGTCGATTTCGCCTGTGCCGACACGCAAACCATTGATGTAGACGTAGTATGTGTCGATTTTCTTCACAATGCCTACTTCAATGTATCCGTTTGCGTTCGTGATCCCCGAAACCTTATAGCCGACGGCACCCGTGCTGCTGGTATCCTTAGCGGGTGTCATCGAAGTTGTATCGCCAGAAATCTGAATTTGGAGAATATCTCCAGCCTGCCGACACAGCAAGCCCTTATATCCCGGATCGGGATAACGCTCGGAGAAATCAGAAAAGAACACTGTGCCATCCACGCTCGGCTTGAATCGCGCAAGCAGCGTTGCCGTCCGCCACTTTCCGGCGAAAAGAGCCTGCTCGGTGTCCTTGTAGTTATCACCATTGGATACAAAATCTGCGACGCTCAGAGCCAGAGACGGCGCGCCAGTAGCAGCAGCGTATTTTTCCTTGAATACTTCGTCGCAATATGCGGCACGTTCAGCCACCCAATTCTTGGACTGCTCCAAAGTCCGGCGCATCCGGCGAATGCCAAGCCAGCGTCTTGCGTCGTATTTGTAGAGCGATTCCGGGATTTGAACAACGAAATCGTTCCAGCGCCGCGTGATGTTTTCAAGCGAAAGTGCGCCTTTTCGTAATGCAAAATAGCGTTCGCAGAGTTCGGCTGGAAAGTATTCCTCAATCTTCGACCACAGCAGAGAAGTCCTGCACTGATACGCGCCGGGACACGGACTGTCGGATGCGAAAAGCTGGATGCCGTCCCACTGCACGCCGAACAGCGAATCCAAATCGTACAGCGACGGCGCCCAGACAGTGCCGTCGCGCGTAGTCATGAGCATGTTTTTGCCCAAGTTATCGGTCGCGCCCGTCAGGTAGGCGAAGCAGTAATAATTCAGGCAGGCGTCCAAGTCGAGATGCTGCGAGAAGTTGCTGCGGAATTCCGCCTCCGATTCGGTGTCTTTCACGAAACTGACCATCGTATTAAACTTGGTGAGAATCGTTTCCGGCGTATCACTGCCGACTTCGATGCTCCACCCTGCTTCGGTCGCCGCCGCCCGGAACGCGCCTTCCGTCAACTGGTCTTCTGCACACATGACGATGTTGTTGACGTTGCTTTCATCCATTCCGAACATCCATGCTTCTTTCGGAATGTTCATCGTATACAGCCCCGTGCAATCGTCGTCGAACCATGCCAGCGTAGGATAGCCGTCAATCAAGCCGTGACAAGGTGCAGCCGCATTCGCCGGATAACCTTCCATCATGTCGCAGGCAATACGCGCAGAGACGACGTTGCAGGCTTGTGTGGGGTCAATCCAGTTTGCTTTCATACAGTACTTGCTTTGTGCCTTCCAGTCTTTGACGAAAAGCGCTTCGGCGGAGGTACTCTTTTCCGCGTCCTCATAAAGGGAAAGGCTGAAATTCTTCTTCGGATAAGCAAGGGAAGAAGTCCCCTGCGGTTTCAGCTGCGCGTAACCGACCCAGCGGCGCTTTTCCTTGTTGTTGAAGAAATCAACCTTCGCGACGCGCTTGTCGGTTTTGTCTCCCCAGTTCTGCAAATTCCCGCCGTTAATGGAAGAGAAGCGCACTTCGCACATACCTGCCAAAGCCGCCTGTGCGCCAAGGCTCAAAGTCTCTTCTTTGATTCCCTGTGTCGCAACAATCTTGATGATGCCAGTCTCCGAGCGGACTTCGCGCCCCTGCTTAAACAGCACCGTGACGAAGATTCCCATAGACCCGCTTTTGCATGTGTCCGCCGCGCTCGGCTCATAGTAGATCACGCCGTTTTCATCCGGGATGACACCGACAACCCCGCCGTTTCTGTCGCTGCCAGAAATCGTAGTCACCGAAGCAAAAAGCACATCCTGCTGGTAGTTCTCAACGAACGCAGAAATATTGATTGCAAATCTCGTGACACGATGCTCGTACTGCATCAGAGCAATGCCCTGAATGCCTTCAATCTTGCCAGAATCGGAGATAGTCAAAACGTATTCTTGCATGTGAATATTCACTCCATTTCTTTCGCTTTGCGGTTTCCCTGCTGTAAATTTACAGTGCCAGCATTTCGGCGTTGATTTGTGCCACCTTGCCGTCATCCATGGCGGAATTGTATACCCTCGCATCTTTCAGCGTGAAACTTGTCCGATGGTCGATTGTCGAGACGGTGCTGGTATGCCTTGCCGCGATAATCAAGAATACATCCGTCGGGATGTATGCCGACGTATCCAGTGCATAGCCAAGCGCGGAATTGTAAGCCTTGTAGCCGTTCAAGTAGAAGGAATAATTCGTTCCTTCCTTGGACAGGATAAAGACGTTCGTTCCGTCCGCATTGATGATTTCCGACCACGCTTTGCCTGTATGCTCCATCGCCAAGTCCATGCGAAACGCGCCGCTGCCGCCGGAAACCGTCCAGCCTTCATTTGCTCCGTTCTGCATCACACGGAAGCCCTGAGTTTCGCCGTCCTTGCCGCAGTCCGCCAGGATATACGGCAAGCCCTCCGTCGAACTCGGTGTCCCGCTGTATGCGATGCACACGCACCAATCATCCGCGTCACCGTTTTCGTACAGCTTTACGCCCGTGTCAAGGTAATTTCCGCCGTTAAAGGTCATCGGCTTTTGAAGTTTGAAAAGGAATGTGCCGTATTTGTCCTTCTGCGGTTTCGCCCCGCTGATCTCGTAGAGCCATTCCAGCGCGTCATGAATCGCCCCTCTGATGTCCTTGCCGTACACGCCCGACGCGATGGTGTCCAGCAATGTCTGGAAGTCGCTTGTCGTTTCGCTCATGGCTCTTTCGCCTCCTTCTTCGGCGCGTCCTTGGGCGCGTTCAGTGCCTTTTGCAGCGTCTGGATGCACGCCAGCAGCGCGTTCAGGTTGCCCGCGCCGCGCACTTCTACCGTGGACAAAGCGTCAATGACGGCTTGCACGGTCTTTCTGCTGATTTCGATGGTTTCCATAGGCTTCTCCCTCCTTATTCCGACGCGCCCGCGCCGAGATAGCTGATTTCCTTCGTGCTGTAATGCCCGCCCGCGAAAACCTGCACGTTCGTCAGCACGTTGATGGTGTTTTCGCCGCCCTCCGGTGTCGCGTAGGTGATAGTCTGCGACGTTTTGGACACGCGCAGGGCGTCGCTGATGCCCGTCACGACCGTTTGCTTCTGCCAGCTTGCCGCCGCCTTGCCAACGGTCAAGCTGCCGGTGGTTAAATCGGTAACCAGCGCTTGACCGATGGACAGATTTTCAAAGTCGCCATTAAACGAATTGACGACGGAGGCACTTAGCGTTGTACAACTCATGGTTGTTCCTTGAAAATCGTCTGCCCAGCCGCTCACGGTTTCAAACTGGCTTGCCGTCACATACCCGCTCAAATCAATACACTGTGCGCTGATTTTGACCGCGCCCGCCGTCTGGTTGATGACCGACACCACGTCGCCCTTGCTGACTTTCGTCTCCAGCGTGCCGGATAACCCGTCCATCGTCTGCTTGACGGTCGTGATGTCCTGCGTGTTCTGGTCGGTCGTCTCAACGTAGCTGGTCAATGTGCCGTTCACGGCGTCGAGCGTCGTCTGCACGGTGTTGATGGCGTCCGTGTTCTCGTCCACCTTCGTCGTGTAGGCATCAATCACCCCGTCAAACAGCAGCAGGTGCGTGTTCTGGTCGCTGACAATCTGCCGCAGGTACTCCACCGACGTGTCTACGACCTCCACCGCTTTGCTCGTCGCGGCGGTCGTGCTTGCCATGCCTGTTTCCGGCGTGCCGAAGGTGTATTCGGACTGGTCGGGGTTCACAAGGTCGAGGGAAATCGCCGTGCAGGTGTATTCCGCATCGATGCCGTGGGGCGGGGAGACGACGCGCACCTTGTCGCCGACGCGGAACGCTTCCGTGTCCACGTCCAGCAAGTGCAGGTCTACCGCGCTGATGGTCATCGTGATGGTCTCCTGCAAGCGCTTTTGCAGGTTCTCCTTCGCCATTTCCAGCAGTGCCGCCGCGTCCTTCGCGTCAAACTCCGTCACGCCCCAGATGCGCCCGTAGAGGGCAATCCCGGCGGTGTCCTCTATGTAATCCTTGCCGTCGTTCACGCTGCTGATGGTGATTTGGCTGTCGCTCTGTCCGGTGTAGGGAATCAGGCACGTCACGACCTCCGACGCGGAGACGTATTCGGACAAGTCCAGCAGATTTTCGCCAAAGCGGATGACCTGCCCGCACGATGTGCCGCTTTCCTTCGTCCAGTCCAGATAGCGCGTTTCGCCCTCGTAGCGGATGCGCAGGAAGCCGCCGTGGACGTCTAAGAGATTGTCGCTGATTTCGTCCCATGTGTTGCCGTAGCCTGTGTTCTCCACGCTGGACAGCGTCTCAATGTCCACGTTGCCGATTTGGAACTGCTGTTCCTCGCTGACGGCTTCGTTGTGCCGCGTCAGATACAGGCGGAACAGCCCCGCCGCCGTGCCGTCGTAGTCCGCCAGCTTGTAGGGGTGCAGAACGCTGTCCACGAGGTACGTCAATTCGCCCTCGCAGGTGACGGTCTTCTGCCGGTAGAAGTCGGTTTCCGTCTCCAGCACACGCCCGCGCCAGATGATTTCGTCATCCTGCTTAACAATGATCCGCGTCCGCATTTTGTGCAGTGCGCTGTACATCGGATGCTCCGGCAGAAGCACGAACGTGAGCGTTCCGGCGGCGTTGCACTGCGTTTCCAGCACGGGGGACAGGACGAAAAGTTCCTCGTCCCCCGGCAAATAGAGCAATGCGTCGTCCGCATAGATGGTGTACATTTTACAGCCTCCCTCCTCGGTAGTCGATGGACACCGTGCCGCTGCCGGTGATGGTCAGCACGTTGTCCCCGTTTGTGATGCGGATGCCGCTGATGCGGTTGTCGCCCGCCGTGAGCGCGTACTCCTTGCCGCCGAAAGTGGCGGTCATGGCGCTGCTTGCCGTGATGGTCGGGATGCACGGGCGGAATGTGCCGGGAATCGTCAGCGTCAGCGTGCCGTCCACCGCCATGTCGCGGTAGTCGCGGATGATGCCCGTCTCGAAGTTGAAGCTGTCCCACAGCCAATCATCCAGCGAACCCGTGATTTCCAGCTTGTACGGGTCGCAGACCGCCTTGATGCTGATGGTCGCCGTCTTGCGGTCGCTTTTCAGCGTGTTCACGGTCACACGCCCCATGTAGTAATAGCCGGGGTCTTCGTCCAGAATAATCTTCACCCGCTGCCCGTGCAGCGTATCCAGAATTTCGGAATATAGCGTATCCCACCGATTCCGCGCGTCAATGACGAGAAATTCCGCCGAGAAGTCCCGTGTCTGATAGCCCACGCGCCCAGTCAGCACTTCGGACAGGTCGAGCTGTCCGTCCAGCCCCGGCACGTCCACATAGTTTGTCACCACGTCAGGCGGCGCGACGGTCGGACGGCTTTTCGGCAGCAGCCCCCAGTCCCGGTAGGTGTGCTTTCCGCCCAGCGTTACCCCGTAAATCATGCGTTCCGCCCCTTTCGCAGCGCCATCCGCCCCAGACGCTTGTCCATTTGCCCCGCCGTTGCGCCGACAAGCACGCCCGTATCGAGGACGATTTGCTGATTCATGCCGCTAAAGCCCGATTGCAGGGCGGCAAGCATCTGGTCGAGCTTGCGCTCCATGTTCGCGCCCACGACCTCATTCACCGCGCTCTTGACGTACCCTTGCAGGACGCCAATGGGCGCGACGGCTTCCGCGCCAGCTTCGCCGACGAGGTGATAGCCGCTGTGCGTGTCAAAGAGGGTGGGCTTGGAGAAGACTGCGCCGTCGGCGTGGGGGTGGACGATACTGTTCAGAAGCGCGCCCAAACCGTTCCGTACCGCGTTGCGTCCTTCGGGGGTGCTGATGGTCTGCTGGTAGTTGCTATCCGGGTTAAGCGGATTCGTTGCCGGATTCGTCAGATCTGAAACGGTCTGCTGAACCGTTTTCCACCCGACGGTCAAGCTCAGCCCGCTGGTTGCTCTTGTCCATGCGTCTTTCACTTGTCTGGCGATGTTGAGCGGGTTCAGCAAGTGCCACATAATCGCAAGCTGGTTCTTGACATTCTCGACGGCATCTGTCCACCATTCTTCAATGGCTGCGCCAATGTTTCCGTCCGGGTTGAACAGTTTCCAGATAAGGGAAAGCGTATCACCCAGTAATTTAGTCGCACCGTTCCACCAGTTCGTAATCAGCGTCGCGCCGTCTTCGGATGGGTCAAGCAGTTTCCACGCCGCACCGAGCGCGTCGCCAATCGAGCTGGTAACGCCGTCCCACCATTCGCCAAGAGCCGTTAAGACATCCGTTGTGTCGTCGCCTTCACCCGGATTGAACAGCCGCCAGACAAGGCTCAGTCCTTCGCCGATGGATGAGGTGATACCGCCCCACCATTCCGAAATCGTGCCGATAATGTCCGTGCCGTCATAATCCGGGTTGAACAGCGTCCAGATGGCAGTCAGCGCGCCGTAAAGCCCAGCAACCACGTTGTCGTTCCACCATGTGGTGATGCTGCCCACAACTTCATCCCAGTCGGGCAAATCAATGCCGAACAGTCCCTTGCAAACGCCCTGAAGCGTCGGATAGACAATGTCCTTCCAGCCTGTTTCGATGGCACTGCCGATGCCCGAAAGAATTGTCGGCAGGTTCGTCACGATGGATTTCAGCCCGTTGCCGATGGACGTTCCCAGCCCCTTGAAGTCAATCTTGCTGATGAGGTTCTTCGCCGTTTTCAGCAGCGACGGGAACAGCTTCTTGAGCGCACCGCCGATTTGCTTGACGACGTTCGGCAGCACGTCGATGATGCTGCCCAGCAAGTCCGGCAGAACGTCCGCTAAGCCGCCGATGAGTGTCGTCGCCGCCTCTATCATGGAGGGCAGAACGGTGTTGATGATGCCCGGAAGCTGCGGCGCAAGCGTCGAGACGAGCGTCTGCACCGCCTGCACCATGCGCGGCGCCATCGTCTGCAAGCGCGGGACGATGTTGTCCGCCGCCGTCAGGACGCTGTCCGTCAGGTTGCCGACAAGCTGGTCAATGTCCTGTTCGCCGTCCGCCAAGCCGGAGAGCAGGTTTGCCCACGCGCCCTTGACCATGTTCACCGAGCCGGAGATGGTCGTCGCGGCTTCCTTCGCCGTCGTCCCGGCGATGTTTTGGCTCTCCTGAATGACGTGGATGGCTTCGATGATGTCCGAGAAGTTCTCTATCTTGTATTTCGTGCCGGAGAGCTTCGAGGCATCTTCCAGAAGGCGCTCCATTTCCTTTTGTGTGCCGCCATAGCCGAGCTTCAAGTTGTCCAGCATGGTATACGTCCCCTTGCTGAACCCCTTATAGGCGTTCTGAATATCCTCCATGCTGGTGCCGAAGGTATTCGCGTTGTCCGCCATGTCGGTAATCGCCAAATCGGCATACGCGGCGGCGGCGACGGTGTCCTTGCCCAGCGACGAAATCAGGCTCGCGGAGAAGCTCGTCACCGTGTCCATGTACTCGTTGGCGGATAGACCCGCCGTCTTGTAGGCGTTGCGCGCGTACTCCATCACGAGGTTCTGCGCATCGTCGCCGAAGAGCTTCTTCACGCCGCCTTCCAGCTGCTCATAGCTGGCGTAGGCGCTCATGGCACTGCTGACGAGCTTGCCCATCGCCGCCGTGCCAGCCGCGACACCCGCTGCAATGACCTTTCCCGCCTTTACCGCCGCTTTCCCAGCCGTCGCAAAGGCGGATTTCATCGTGGATGCCAGCTTCTTTGCGCCCTTGGCTGTTTTGTCAATCTGTTCGTTCGCTTTGCTATTGTCAATAGCAATTTCGCCGAAAAGCTGAAATATATTCAATGTGTTTCACCTGCCTTTGTGTATGAGCCGTGCAGCCTTACCTTGTATTTCCGCGCAGCGCGTGCCTGTACTTGTCTGCCATGCGCATATCCATTGATGGGGTCAGCGCACCGACAAGTGCGCCGGAATCAAGCGTGACCTCTTGCGGGATGATGCGCCGGAGCAAGTCCATCAAGAGCCGCGTCTGCGCGATGATTGTTTCCCGGATGCCGTCTGTTTCGTCCCGAACTGCCGACCTGACGTAGCCTTGCAGTGTATCAATCGGTGCAATGGCTTCCGCACCCGCTTCGCCACCGCCCAGCAGTGTGTTTCCCGTCATGCCGAAGATGGTCGGTTCTGTCAGGATGCCGCCTTCTGCGTTCCACTTCAGCCCGATTTTCGGCACGGAAAGGCTTTTCAGGTCGAACTTTCCCTTGATAGAGAAAGACGGGACTTTCAGTTTGGGAAGCGACCACTTGAATTTGAAAAAGCCCTTGATTTTGTCAACAGCACTTTTCACGGATTCCTTTGCAGATTCGATTTTGTCTTTGACGGTCGAAGCAATCTTCCCGAACACGTCGCGCACGGTACTCCATGCGGATTTCAGCCCGTCAAAGGCTTTTTTGATGCCGGAGATCGCCGTGCTGCACACTGATTTCAGTTTCGCCCAGAGGGAAATCCAGAAAGCCCGGAAGCCCTCGTTATTCTTCCAGAGGTACAGGAAGCCCGCGACAAGGCTTGCAATCAGGGTGATGACAAGCCCGATGACGTTCGCCTTCATCGCGACGTTCAAGGCTTTCATGGCGACGGTGACGAGCTTGATTGCCGCCGATGCCTTTTTCATGGCAGAGGAAAAACCCATCACAGCGACAAAGCCTGTAATTGCGACCGTCGCAGCGATGACGCCTGCTTTCATGATGTCCACCGTCGTCTTGTTTTCCTTCATCCATTTGCGCATGTCCTTGATTTTCTTGATGAAGGATTCAATCTTTGGGACAGCAGTCTCCACCATTCCGGCAGCCGCGTTTTTGACGGCAGTCAGGATAGGTTCACCCACGCGCCCAAGCTCCGCCATTGCCCCGTTGAGCCGTTCCTGCGCTCTGTTCGCCGCCATGACGTCCGCGTTCGTGGCTTTGTACTGGTCGGACGCGGATTTATAGGTGCTGTTCAACGTCTCCATGATGAGTTTCTGGCGTTCCTGCTCATTGCTGCATTTCGCCAGCTTGTCATTGAACTCGTCCTCACTGATGCCCGCCCAGTTGAGCGCATCCGCCAGAGGTCCGGTCACTTCGCCGACCTTCGCCGTTTCGTTCGCCGCTTCCGTCAAGCCCTCAATGGGCAGGGAATCGCCGAACGTGGCAAAGACACCCGTGCAGATGTCTGTCCATGTCTGCAAGTCCTTTTCGTTGTCCGTCATGACGGCAAGATGATTCGCTGCTTCGACGGACGTGTCTGTTTCGCCCAGCACGGCTTGCAAGTCCTGATAGGTCTTTTTCGCCGCGTCGGAGGAATGCCCGTTGGTCACGAAAGCCGTGTCCAGCTTGCCCATCTCCGTGCGGTATTCCCGTGACCCCTCAATGGCGGCAATCCACGCGCCGCCAATGGTTGCACCCGCCGCAAGAATGCCCTTGCCGACAGTCAGTGCCGCATTCCCGATTGCCTTAAAAGACTTTCCGGCTTCTGTACTTGTGCTTTTCGCCTTGGTCGTTGTTTCGTCGAGCGCTTTCTTCGCTTCTGTGTTATCAATGCTGATTTTTCCAAGCAGCCGGAATAGTTCCATCGCCGTCCACCTCGTCAAAAGGGTTGAAGGCTGCCAGCATGTCAGCCGACTGCCTCACGGTGTCCTCCAATTCCTTTTTCGTAGGTGCTTCGGTGTGTGTGTCTTTTGTCATGCCGATGCTCTGCCGGAACTCCGAAAAGCTCTTGTCAAAGCATTTATGCAGCCACACTTCCCAGATGAGCTTTTCTTCCTCGTCTGTGTTGTGCATCTCGATGCACTCGCGCACGAAATCGGCAAGTCTGCCGCGCCGCAGCATCCCGTCCATGAGTGGCGTCGGGTTCGCATAGCGACGGAAAAGCATGTCCCAGAACTTTACTTCTCCCGCTTGAAGCGCTTCATAACAGCCGTAAAAAAATCACGGAAATCCTCCGCCGTTACGAGGTCGAGAACCGCGTTGGTGAACGTCCCCATGTCCAGCGCGGCGATTTCTTCCGCCTTCGTGCCGGAGAGATCAGCCAGCAGCGCATAGATTTCGCCCTTGCAATCCGGCAGCTTTTCCAGCAGCAGCCCCGCCAGTTCCAGCGCGACGTTCATGCCCACGCCTTCCACGTCCTCGCCGCCCTTCAGCGCGTTTGCCACATTCGCAGCCACAAAGCAGCGCTTGATGTCTTGCACCCCAATCTTGGAGAGCAGGCGCATCATGGAAAACATGTCATCCGCGCACAGCTTGCGCAGGGTAAGCGTCTTTTCGTCCATTTGTCAACCCTCCTATAAAAGAATGGGGGAGGGCTTTTCAGCCGCTCCCCGGTATGTCATCAGGAAGCCTTGGGGTAGTAGATATGCCACGGCAGCGTGTCGCCGTCGCTGTCCAGCTCGGCGTTGCACTCGAAAGTATAAGTGCCGACCGTCCCCGCCTTGTCCTTGTTGTCGGCTTCCATGCCGGACGTGCAGAGCGCGTTGTCCATGATGGCAATGATGTCATCGCCGTCAAGCGTCTTTCCGACGAAGGCGATGTTTTCCCAATAGTCGCCTGCCGCAATGTCCGCCTTGTCCTCAATCAGGTCGTAGGTCGTATCCGTTGCCGTGCCATCCGTGCCAAGCGTAGACGCCTTGATGATGTCCTTGGTCAGCTCAATGAAGTTGATCTCCATCGTAGCTTCGCCGCCCGTCTTCTTGTTCAGCCCCTTGGTTGCGACATGAACGCCGTCCACTTCCACCTTGGTAATCTCAGGTTTGATACTGAACTTCGAGCCGCCGGACGTCGCGCCGACAAGCGAATCGGCGAAATTCCACGCCGCGCCCTCGTACTTCAGCCCCCGGTGAATCGTACCAGCGCCGAACAGAATGTTTTTCGGCGTGTTTGCGCTCACGCCGGACTTGCCTTCCTTAGCCATTATTCCACTCTCCATTCTTTGACCTGTAAATTCACTTGGATGCGCTTGAACTCTGCGTCACCCGTCGGAATCACAAGCGTATTTGCGTACATGATAGCCACCCCCGACCCGCTGGGGGTGATGGTTGTCAGCCCGTAGCGGCTGAAATGCCGCTCGATTTCTTCTCTTGCATCGAAAAGCTCAATGCACGACCCGCGAGAATACCCGGTCAGCGTGACCGTTGCTTCCTGCAAGCCGTCTTCTGTGAACCCCTGAATTTCGGTGTACTCACCGACAAAATACATGGTTGGAAGGGGCTTTTTGTTGTACACGCCGAAGGCGTAGGGGATGCCGAGCGTTTTCATGGCGTCCCCGATGATTTTCAGCACTTCTTTCGACACGTCAGCCCATCCCCTTCAAAATGTCTTCTGCCATCCGGATAATGGCGTTTTTCTTTGCGGCGAATGCGTTTTCCAGCGTTCGCTGTGGCGGTTCGCCGTTGGACACAACCGCAGGCAAGCCCTTCACCTTCCGCAGGAATTCGGCTGCTTCCTCTGCCTCCTGCTGGCTGTTGTACACCTTGGAATTCTTCGCCCCTCGGCTTTGTCCCTCGATGTACACCCACCAGCCTTTGCGCCCGTCGCCGTGCATGGCATACGAACCCGTTCCGAACTCGTTCCAGAAGGATTCTTCCAAAGGGCTTCCAATCTGCGCCGTCTTCGTGCCTTCGTCAACCGAATTGCTCCACGACCCGCGAAGCTGCTGTTTCTTGGGCGATGTCGTGCGAATCGTCTGACTGGTGACTTCGTTCGCCGCTTCTATCAAGAAGCGTTTCGCCGCCCCGTCAAGCGCATCCTTAACGTGAATGCTGTAATCCTTGAACTCCACGGACATGTCACTGCCCCCCCGTGAATTTCAGATAGATTTCGAGTTGCGACCCGCCCTGCATTTCCATCGGGTTGTCAATGAGCAGCACGTCATAACGCTTGCCGTTGCAGATCAGGCGGCTGTTTTCCGCCGTGATGTCCGCCGGAAGCGCCTGATAGTCCGCCACAAAGACGTGGGTGCTTTCCTGCACCTTGGCATTGTAGACGGTATATTTGGAATCGCCGCCGGACAGGTCGAGCCAGCCGGAAAGCGTCGCCGCGTCCGTCCATGCCTGCACCTGTTCGCCGATTTCGTTTGTCGTCGTCGCGCTGGTCTGGATGATGGCTGTCACGTTGCCGCCGATGCCCTTCATACCTTGCCCACCCCTTGCCCGAACCGTGCCTTGACGTAGGGCGTCAGGAAGCCCATGAGCGCCTTGGGGAAGCCCATGACGGCATTGTCACCCGTCAGGTCAAAATAGGACACGGTGTGCCGGGAGATGGTTTCGGACGAAATGCCGACCTTCTCCCGGTGTTCCAGCTCCCATTTCAGAAGGTTTACCACGCCCATTTTCACGTCGTCGGGATAGCGCACAAGCGTCGCCGTCACGTCGATTTCGTCCTTCAAGCCGCGCTCGGCGACCGTGAAGGAAAGGTCATTCGCGCTTTCGACGGTATACAGCCCGTCATTGTACAGGGAGAAAGTCACCTGCACCGTATCGCCAGCGGAGAAGGGGACAAGCGCCTCCCCAATAAAGGTGCGTCCCACGACGTCACCCGCCCAGCGCTCACTCCTGCGCTGGAAATTGTTATTGGTGTATGCCCGGATAAGCAGCTCGAAGCCGCGCAGTTTCGCCGCCAGCAGGTCGTCGCTTTTATCCGTGGTGATTCGTTCCCTCAACTCTTCAACCGTCATCAGCATGACACTTGCCCCCTCCTTTCATCACTTCTTGAACTTCGCCAGCACGACCTTCGCGTCGTTGGTCAGCGCAACGCCGTAGTATTTCGCCGCCGTCACGTCGGTCTGCTGCTTCTTCGGGAACCATTCGCTGTCCACCTGAATATCCTTCTTCAGGAAGATAGTCACGGCAGGCAGTTCGTCCTCGGTGTACTCGGTTTCCGGGGAATCGGGTTCGAGCTTGATGATGGGGCAGAGGTAGTACTGCTGCGCCGTCGCGACCGCGTTCACCGTGTCGCCGATCTTCAGCACAGCGGCGCAAAGAGGCTGCACGGTGGACAGCTTCTTGTGGCTTGCGTCTTCGGCGGTGCTTTCGTCGGTGATGGTGAAAGTGCCGCCAGACGCCTTCTCATACTCGATGTGCTTAACCTTCTTGGACTTCTTGACCCACGCGCCCGCAATCTTGCCAATCGCGCCGTTCACCGCCACGCCCGCCGTGAACTTGTCAGCAGAGAGGAAGTCGCTGTCCTTCAGCAGCGTCGCCTCCTGCGCCGGGTGGATGAACAGCACCTTGTCCACGCCGTCCTCTTCGTCCTCAAACTTGGCAATCGCATCAACCAGCCCGCCGTAGGCAATCGCCGCGAGGGTAGAAGCTGCATAGAGGTTCTTGCCCGTGTACACTGCGTCCAACACGTCATTGTCCACCTTGCCAGCAATCGCCTTGGCAAGCTGGGTTTCCGCCTGACCGATGGGGTTGCCCAGACCGGAATTGACGGCTTCCTGCGTGATGCCGACCGCCTTCATCGCCTTCTTGATGGTGAAGGTGGTCGAGGATGCCGTCAGGGTGCTGAGGCTCACTTCCGCGCCTTCTGCCACGTCCTCCGCATCGCCGATGTAGTTCCAGCTCGGCACAGTCTTCGTGTCGCCGGGGACGCCGACCAGCGTGCGGTCAATCTTCGCGTATGGTGTGAGCTTCAGCAGCGCGTCAATCTTCGCGCCAATCATCGCGCCCATCACTTCGGGGTTAATCATGTTTGCCATCTTGGTCACAGCCATTTGTTTTTCCTCCAATCAATCATTTCCGTGACCTCACGAAAAAGGTCACTGCTCCGCCATCGCCGTGCGGAATGCTTCCGGGTTTTCCTCGAAAATCTTCTGCCGTTCTGCGTATGGCTTCTTCAGAATCTCACTCCGGGACAGCGTCCCGTGTTCTTCCTGCTCCGGCAGGCGGTTTTCGATGATGGTCTTCTTGCCGCTGGCTTCAAACTGCTGCGGAAACTGCGTTTTGAGTGCCGCCAGCTTATCGTCCCAACCTTTGATTTTGCCGTTCTCGTCCAGGGTCAGCGCATCACCCTTGGCTTTGAGCTTAAAGGTCAGATAGTCCACATCGAGGGCTTTGCTGTCCAGCAGACCGACCTTGACTGCCGCATCAATGCGCGTCTGTTCCAGTTCTGCTTGGAGCTGCTGCACCTGCGTCTCATACGCCGCCACCTTCTCTTGCAAGCCTTCATTGCCCTTGTTGGACTTTTTCAGCTCTTCAATCAGGCTATTTGCCTCCGCAAGCTGCTTCGTGACGCCCTCATGGTCGCCCTTCAGCTTGCCGTAGCGGATGTCGAGGTTTTCCTCCGACGCGGTATAGATTTTGTTCGCCTTCATCGCGTCAAGAATAGCCTTGGCAGCATTGTCATCGACGCCGTTCGCCTTCAAGATTTCTGCAATGGTCATGTTTGTTTCCGCCTTTCATTTTTCTATGCTTTTATACGGGGTCGCATCCCGTGAAAAATCGGTGTTTTACGTCATCTCTGACGCATACAAAAGCGCACCCGTCCGCGTGGGGCAGGTGCGCCGTTGTGCCGTTATGCAAGTAGCTTCGCCCACGTCTTCGCGCCGACGATGCCGTCAGCATTCAGCCCGTTTGCCTTCTGGAATGCCTTGACTGCCGCGACGGTATTCTTGCCGACGATGCCGTCAATCTTTCCGCAATCGTATCCCTTGGCGTTGAGAAGGAATTGCAAGACTTTCGCCTGCGTCCCCCTGCTGCCGTTCTTTTGTGTATGCATGGTGTACACCTCGTCCCCGGTTGCGTCATCCGCAGACGTGGAAGGTGTCACCGTGCTGCCCGTGTCGGTCGTTTCGCCGCTTGCGTCATAGTCGGTATTGATGAGTTCCGCCCACTCGTCCCAGCGGCTGATGTTGCTCTGTACAACGCCGTATGCCGTCCCCTTGGCTTCAATGACCTTGCCCTCGCCGACGTACAACCCGACGTGGTGGCGGTCATTGCCTTTGACAAGGAAGACGGCGCTGCCCGGTTTCAGTGCTTGCCCGTCCGTGCGCCTGCCGTTTTGCAGTTTGCCCTTGGCTTTGCTGTACTTGTTCCACATGGTGTTGCTCCCGTGGTACATGTAGCTGCCCAACTGTTTATATGCCCAATAGAACAGCCCGGAGCAGTCTGCGACGCGGCGTCCGACCCACTTCTGACCGTACCGCTTCGTCTGTGCGCGGGTGGCATTGTCCTGCGCCTTCTGTGTGTGAATCTGCCCCGTGCCGCCCCAGATGTAACCCCACTTTTCCGCGTATGCCTGCCGGAAAAGGGCAATCACGTCAAGAACGTTGACCGTCTTCGCCATCAGTAATCACCGCCGGGGTCAACGTCAGCGTCACCCTTGGTGACGAGCTGCTTGTATACCTGATTCACGCCCGTAGAAGCCAGACCGGACACAATGCCGACCGCCACCGCGTTCAGGACGTCGTGCGCCGGGAAATCCGGGATGACGTACATGCCGACGATGCCCAGCAGACCGCCGACTGCGCCCACAATGACGGGAATCAGTTCGTCCTTGATGGCGCTGATGGTCTTGCAGAGCAGTCCGATCAGGTAGGTGATGACGACAATCGCCAGCACCGTTCCCATGGTAGAGATGTCCATGATACCACTCCTTTTTGAGAGATTGTATTAAAAAACAGCCTGCACGGGTGTGCGGCTGCTTTTCGCAAGATGAAGTTTGTCCTAAGTTAAGTTGCAATTTTGCCGACCCAAAAGCCAGCAAACGCAGGAAAATCAAGCGTTTGCAAGTTGACGGCAAGTTGCAATTGCACGCAATTCACACGCAATTGTGCGCAAGTTTGACGCATCATGATTTGACATGCCCGCTAATGTGTTCCACCATGATGTCGCTGAAAAACTCCCGATTCACGGTGATGTTCGGTAGCTCATTCGCCTTCATGGTAATGACCACCTGCAAGTTCGTCGGGCAGGCATAATCCCCGTAGATGCTTTCTGCCTTCTCGACGATGGTCAGCCCGCAGTCCTTGATTTGCTGGATTCGCTTTTCTCTGGTCATTTTCATGTCTGCACGCCCCTTTCAGCGCATCAAAAAAGCACCGTGCGGGTGCATGGTGCTTTTTATGCTTAATTCCTATCGCTGAAAAATTCAGCCCAATATGGGTTTTCCGCGTCAAAGATTTTTTTCTGTTCCGACGTCAGCTTGTTGGGATAATCTTCAAACATATTAAAATGGGTCTTTTTGTCGAAAGTGAAAATCCATTCACCCTTGGCATCTTCGGAATTATCAACCCACCAGATAGCATCTTCAGGGTTGTTTTTGAAATAATTATTTAATCGTGCCATTTGAACCCTTCCTTTGCTCATTTTCCGTCGTGTTGATATATCCCAGCAATGACCTGAAATCATCCGTTTCAAAATCGCTATCATCCAAGTCGATCATAAAATCATAGTTCGCCGAAGAGCCGGAAGTTTGAGAACAACCGAATCTATTCTTCAACGTGTATCTGGGATTTCCGTTGAAATTTATCCATCCCGATCTACTGCTTGATTGCAATTCCAAATACTGAAGAATTCCGTCATCCGTTTTTCTGACAATAGCGGCGTGCCTTCCAACAGACAAATAGTATTCTTTGCCGTTTTCGCACATTTTCAGCAGCCTATTGCCAACAGTTATCGAAGAAGCACCCTCCGCTCGAAGGACTTTTAAGCCGTCAGCCATGGACAATGTATGAAGGTTGTACGAACTTGAGAAGAAACGTCTGCTTTCGCCATCTCTAAAATCAAGAACATTCCAGCCTTGTTTTTGCCCAATGTAGGCAAGACCTACGGAAGCGCAGGAACCGCTTGTTCTGTCGCCACCAGCCAACGCACTAATGATTTCACTTTCTGAAAGTGCGTTTGAATGGTTCATAACCGGGTTATACACTAAGTTGCCGTTTGAACTTATCTGTTTCAAGGAATCAAGCAACTGTTTGTAGTGCTTTTCGGTTGATTCAATCGGTTGTGGTAGCACTCCCGCGGCTATTGTATCCGTTTTTTCAGGAATTTTCAAGTATTTTTCTGAAAATTCCTGAAAATTTTTTGTCTTATCCAGCCCGAAGAACTTCGCCCTGTCCTTCATCGTTTGCAGCTCGGCTTCATCCAGCCCCCACCGTGCGCGTGTCAGCGCGGCACAGCGGCAATTGATGTCCTCTTCTGGGCGTCCGAACTCACCGGGGCGGTCAGCTTTCTTGCCGTCCACCTCGAAAGGCTCGTCCGTCTCCCTGATCTGCCCGTCAAGCTCCCGATGCGTCGGGCGGGTGTTGCCGTCAAGGGTGCTGTCCCACTGTTTCAGCACGTCGCAGCCCTGCTTCTTTGCCTCGTTCCGCGCATCGGCGGCAGACGCCTGCTGCACCCGGTGTCCCTCTGTGCGGACGATGGTCTTTGCCCTTGCCAGCGGCGCATTGGTGGCAAAGCGCAGGTTTCGGGCAATGTCATCGTAGGATGCCCCGGTGGAAATCCCGGTCGAAATCTCCCGGCGGATTGCCTGCTTCAGCTTTTTTGTATCGACACCCATTGCCTCATACAGGCTGCCGGAAATATGGCTGTCCAGCATCACAGCGCGAACTGCCGCGTCTTGGTCAATGGGTGCAAGGACTGGCATACCCTGCCCGTGCAGCGCGTACATCGTGCCGACAAAGCTCTTTTTGTAGCACTCATTGAGATATTGCTGCACTGACGTGTAGTTGTCGCCGTGCAGCTTCTCCATGATGCCCTCAATCTGGGCTTTGAGCGCCTTCTGGTACTGGACTTGGTATATCTTTGATTGCGTCATTTCGTCCGCTTGAAGAATCTTGATTTTCGTCTCGATGTCCCGCAGCGCCCGCGCATAGGATTTTTCCAAGTCCTTGATGACTGCTTCCTCGTCGTTCAAAAGTGCCTGAAAAACTTCTTTCTCACGTTTCAGCACTTACATCACCCCGCGCCGCCTGTGTCGTCCTCCGGCTGGATGCCGTCCAGCGCATCACGCGCCGGATAGAGGTCTGTGTCCTCCTGCTTCGGCAGCTTGTCTTGAATTTCAGTGTAGTCAAGGTCGAGAACTTCGCAGATGTTTTCCATCAGCGTTTCATTATCAAGCAGCGTTGCAAGGTTCAGCAGGGTTGTCACCTGCACCTGCTGCTTCTGCGCGTCCGTCAGCTCAATTTGTGCGTTGTCCTGCGCATTCGTCATGACCTCACGCTCGAAATCAAAATACACGTCCTTCATCTGGTAGTCCGTGCCGTTTTCGTCGTTGATTTCCTTCAGCACGATTTTCAGCAGGCGGCGCATGAACTGCTTCAAGCGGATTTCGAGCTTGTTACACTTCAAGTCCAGCAGCGCATACCGGGATTTGATGACAACGTTCGTGATGTTCCCATCCCCAAGCTGGGCAGAATTGAAGCCCATGCCGAAGCGATAGATGTTCTTTTCGTCGAGGTCGAGCTTCGCCTGCCGTGCCTGATAGGGGATGTCGATGGTGCGAATGTCCACGTCGCCGCCCGTGTCAGGGATGCCGATGTGCTTCTTTGCCTTGATGTTGGTCATCAGTTCGTCGAGGTTGTCCCCCTGAAAGCCCTTGACCACATAAAGCACTTCGTTCGCGTCCTGAATATTGTTAGACAGTCCGCAACTCATGAGGTCGTAGTCGTCAATCAGGTCTTTAATGGTTTTCAGCCCGGAAAATTGCTTCTTGCAGTTGTCCAGGCGGAAGAAGGGGATGAAGCCGAAGCCGTCGAAATAGGTGCTGTCGTCGCCCGTCTTGTGCCAGATGGTGTGTGGGCGCGGGTTGATGGGTGCGGAATCATCCGGCACAATGTCGCCATCGTCAACTTGGCAGAAGAAATAGGTCTGCTTATCATCCCAGACCTGAATGCGCTTGATGGCTTTATTGTCCTTGCCGATGCGCTCAATGTACCAGTAGATGACGTACTCGCAGCCGTCGTCGGTGTCCTTCGACCGCACTTCCACAACGCCCAAGCTGTCCGCAGACTGGAAGCAGGTATGCCCCTCGGCGTCCTTGTAGGCGTACATGTATTCAAAGCCCTTTGACACCGCACCCGTGATGACTTCGTACAGCTCGGCGATGAAGTTCTCGTTATCGTTGAAATAAGCGTCGAGTTCGTCTTGCAGTTCCGGCAGGTCGGACTTGACGAAAGCATCCTTGCCGGAAAGCATGTACTGCACTTCCTGATCGACCAGTTCCGTGAAGAACGGATGGCTGATTTTGATGTTACTGCGGGTCGTGTCCTCCTGTAAAACGCCGTCTGCATTGATGAAATACAGCCGATACTTGCGGATGTCGTGGTCGCCCTCATAGTAATTCATCCCGACACGCGCGAATCGCTTTTTGTCCGATGCCGCGTCGTTGTCGATAAAAGCCTTGATTTCTGGAATTGTCAGCATGTGCGTCACCCCCCTTAATATGTCCATTTCTTGTTGATGATGTATTTTTCCAGTGCGTAGCGCATGGCGTCCATTAGGTGATTGAAATCATCAATCGGAACGTTGAGCGTCGCGCCGAACTTGTCCTTGTCCCAAGTGTAGTTGCTGATTTCCGTCATGAAATTTGTGCAGCGCGGATGGATGATAATCTCCAAGTCCTGAATCCACTGGATGCCGTTCTGGATGCTGTCCT
>ERZ808274.141-NODE-141-length-40937-cov-3.862066_pt1 | contig 40937 bp, 36 predicted proteins | sample MGYA00521277_ERZ808274 | MGnify/ENA primary metagenome ERZ808274 (study PRJEB31516, sample SAMN03275597) | gut metagenome | biome: mammalia-associated habitat; material: feces | host: Papio cynocephalus | place: Kenya | collected 2012-07-28 ... | reverse complement strand
AAAAACTTGGAATAGAGAACACGTTTGGCCTAATTCTCGTGGAGGTGGTTCAAAAGGAGGTAGTTCAACTAGTCCAACTGTTGACCAAGACGCTCATATGCCACGACCAACAAGCACAAGTGTAAATTCTTCCAGGGGAAATGATTCATATGCTGAATCAGGTGCATATGATCCTGGAAGCGAAGGAATAGAAAATTATCGTGGTATTGCTGCAAGGATTATCTTTTATTGTGCAATCGCTGATACACAATTATCCTTAGTTGATAACGTTTCAAAAGGAAATACAGATATGGGCAAATTATCAGATTTACTCAAATGGAATCTTCAATATTTGCCAAGCACATCAGCGGATGCTGCCCTTGAACTTCGCGTCGAACAAAATAGAAATGAAACAATTCAAAACGATTCCAAAGGGCAAGGTAATAGAAATCCATTTATTGATCACCCCGAATATGCATGTAAAATTTGGGGCGATACAAACTCAACCACAAAATCAATTTGTAGTTCATATTCACCTTCAACAATAACAAAACTGACGATGAATGTAACATCAGAGACTCTAATGTATGAAGGAACCTTGCAATTAAGCGTGACGCCCACTCCAAGTGACGCAACCGCTTCAGTTAAATGGACATCATCAAACGAAAATATAGCTACAGTAGATAACAATGGCTTAGTTACCGCTAAAAATACATCTGGATACGTTCAAATAACTGCTACATCTACATACGACTCTTCTATTACTGCTGTATGCCAAATCTATGTAATCGAACCTTCTAATATCGATATTGAAAGCATATCAAGCAACGATGTTTCTTTAGCCGTTGATGAAACTAGCCAGATCAGCGTTACAACTACACCAACAAGCGTGTATCCAACACCTACTTATACATATTCATCAAATGATTCTACAATCGCAACTGTTGATAATAATGGATTAATTACTGGCGTTAAAGAAGGAAATACTTCAATAACTATCACCGCAACTCAAGGAAGCAATATTAAAACTACATCAATAAATGTAACAGTTACGAGTAAACCCGCAACAACAGAGGGAACCATTACAAAAGATAATGTTGAAGCTACGTATTCGACAACAGCGAAAGAAGGTACGGCAAGCGATGGAACAAAATTTTCTTATGTTAATGTAGGTTGTTATGACGAAGAAACTATTCAATTTAAGAAAAACGCTGGAGCTATTTGGAACACCGAACCTTTGAATTTAAAAACAATAACATTAAACATGACAAAAAACTCTTTAAATGTTTATGGTTCAAATACCGTTGGAACAAAAGAGACATTAATAACCGCAAGTTCTGACGGAACATATGACTTAACAGGATATAAATATTATTACTTAATGTGTGGGTCAAATGCTGCGAACGCTACATCAATTGTAATAACATATTCTTCTAATGGAAGTTCATCTACATCATTTTCATTAGATAAAACTTCCTTAACGCTTTTAGTGGGCGACACATACACATTAACTGCTTCTACAAGCGAAAACGTTTCTTGGTCATCATCTTCTCCTTCTATTGCCTCAGTAGATAACGGGAAAGTGACAGCTTTAACTAAAGGAACAACAACTATTACCGCAACATATGGAAATGATAAAGCAACATGTCTAATAACAGTAAACGAACCAGAAGTAATCACGCTTTCAAAAATCGAAACAACTGGTCAAACAACAAATTATAATCTCAATGACGTATTTAATTATGATGGCACATTAACAGCCACATATTCCAATGGCGCAACAAAGATTGTAACACCTACTTCCATATCAAGTGTTGATCTATCAACAACTGGAAATAAGACAGTAATTATTTCGTATAGTGAAAATGGTGTAACTAAATCCACATCTTATCAAATAACTGTTATTGATCCGTCCATTATTCAAAAAAATGAAAACAGCGTTAAAAAATGTTACAGCACATCGACTGGTACTCTTTCCTTTGCTGTTTATGGTGTATTTATGGGAGTTGCAAACGGCAACGATGTAATCATTATGAATGGCGAATATGGCATAATGCTATATGGTACTAGTAAAGATGATAGTTGGATAATCGGCCAAACTGTTCTAAAAGTATCTTCTTCATCGCTAACTATATATAACAACTTGTATGAACTTAAAAACTGCACTGTTTCAATCGTAACTGACGCCACGACAATTGAAGAAGAAATTTATCCAGTTATTACATATTCAATCACGGGAAATGAAACTTCATCAAACGAAGATTTAGCAAATAGATTTTCTAATGCAACAGGTGTAATTAAAACGTTAAATTTGACATCGTATACAAGCGGCAAAGACATTTCTGGCACAATGGAAATAAACGGAAATACATTTAATATTTTCGCAAAAAAGAACACTATAGCTTCTGAAGAATTGTTTAATGCATTAAATAATTCAAAAACAAATAATACAAGCATCACATTAGAAGGTTTTACGTCAATATACAAAACAACATTTCAATTAACAATCAGCAATGTTGTAAATAAAGATGCAACATATACCGCTACAGATTTTGCTAATGATTTCTTGAATATGACTAATTCGATTTGCGAAACATCAAAATTAAATAATTGGTCAAATGTTTTAGATCAATTATCGCCTGTATGGATAAAGCTCGATAGCAGTGATTATTTCTTGAAATTATCCTCAACAGAAGTTCAAAAGCTTATTGATGCTACCCCATTAGAAAATGGAGAAGTTATCGAACAAGCTATGAATAGATACGATCATATCATTGCTAGATATGGATTAAAGAATTTTATTACAAGAAATATAACCTATAATTCTTTGAATATTTTGTCTTTAAATAACAATAATGATGTTTTAATACCACTGATAATATTTTCATCAATAAGCGCTATTTCTATTCTTGGATTAATACTATTAAAGAAAAAAGAACAATAAAATATAGTCGATTATATTTTTGTTTTTTCCTGTAATAGTAGCATTATTTTTTGTTGATGATAGAATATAATTTCTTAGGAGCAAAGAAAAATGAATGCAATAAAAAAGGCAAGGCTGTTAGGCCTAATTATGTTATCTTCAATTGTTGTAAGCGCTTCAATTGTCAATAAACCATATCAAAGCAATGCAACTTATGAAGTAACACAAGACATAAATGAATATTATTCTTCCATTAGTGAAACTGCTACTGGCGATACACTGCTTTCTCAATTGAGGTCACTAAATAGCATAAAAAGAAAATCCACAGTTGGGTATGGGTCCATGGGTAAAAGTGCATCAGGAAAATTTAAATATACCGATTATGATCCAAATACCGTACAATACGATGAAAATGGCCAACCATACGGAACAAAGATATTAAGTTTTTATAGTTCAAACTCATGTACGTCATTTAATAGAGAACATGTTTGGCCAAATTCTCATGGAGGCAATGTGGTCGAAAACGATATTCATATGCCTCGCCCTACTATTCCTGCCGAAAACGGAAGTCGTGGTAACTCGTTCTATGTAGAAGGTATGAAACATAATTCAAACGGTTGGGATCCTGCAATGGAAAGTTTTGGAGTAGAAAATTATCGTGGTGATTCCGCAAGAATTGTATTTTATTGCGTTATTGCAAATAATAAATTATCACTTTTAGATCAAAACTATCACGCTACATCAAGAGATAATAACGACTATATGATGGGAAAATTATCAGATTTACTTAAATGGAATCTTAAATATCCTGTACTTCAAAGAGAATACAATCGCAACAATGGAGCGGAATATCTACAAGGTAATAGAAACCCATTCATCGATCACCCAGAATACGCATGTAAGATTTGGGGAAACACAAACGACACAACTAGACAAATATGCAAATCTTCATTAGTTAAATTAGAAGGCTTAAGCGTTAATTCATCTTCCATTGAATTAACATATGGTAGCTCATATAAATTGAATGTTACACCTATTCCAAGTGACGCCTCATCATCTGTCACATATAAATCAAGTGATATATCAATTGCAACAGTTACAAGTGATGGTCTTATCACCGCAAAAGAAAAAGAAGGCAGTACAACCATTGTCATTACTTCTCAATACGATCCAAATATAAGCACAACTGTGAATGTTCGGGTTAATAAACCCGCCAATGTAGCGATGACATCGATATCTTCAAATGATATATCGTTAACAATCAATGATACAAAACAAGTTGTTACAAATATTCTTCCGGCCAATGTTTATCCAAAACCTATTTTAAGTTATGAAGTAACCGACAAAGAAATTGCGTCAGTTTCTAACGATGGAATAATCAAAGGACTTAAAGAAGGAAAAACTACTCTTAAAATAACTGCCAAACAAGATAGTCTTATAAAAGAATGCCAAATCAATATTGAAGTAAATAAGGCTGTTGATATGACTGATACTATTAATAATTCTTTCTTTGGTAATTACGGAACGGATGTTGAATATACAACTAAGAATAATTTGCATTTAAAAGCTACTAATGTAGGTAATTATTCAAACTCAATTCAATTTAAAAAATCGTCAGGAGTTTTATATAGTGCTGAACAAGTAAACTTAAAGAAAATTTCGATAACCAACAATACTTCACTTACTGTATATGGAGGTAGTTCTGTTGGCGAACAAAAAACTGAAATTAACGGTGAGAATGGCGTTTACGATTTAACAGGTTATAAGACATTCGTTATTAAAAACAATACAGGGAGTGTTCAAAAAACATCACAGATTTCTATAACATATTCTTTTGGTGCAGGAAGTGAAGAAGAAATTGATAAAATTTCGCTCAATTTAAACAGTGTTTCACTTACTGTTGGAGATGAAATTCTTCTAAAAGCTGAGGCTAACAAGGAAGTGACGTGGTCATCATCAAATCCAAATGTTGCATCAGTAAGTTTTGGCACAGTCAAAGCTTTAAATGAAGGAAAAGCAACAATTACCGCGAAAGCTGGCAACGCCACTGCAACATGCACTATTACAGTTGAAAAGAAAGTTGAACAAAAAGCTTTAATCTCCCTTACATATGAAGGAAAACTAACTAAAACAGAATACAAAGTAGGAGAAACAGTCTCATTAGATGGGCTAAAATTTATCGCTAGTTATTCAGATAACACAAACGAAGATGTCACAAATAAAGTAACGGTTAACAAAACCACACTTTCACTCGATGATAAATCCATAAGTGTCTCATATAAATATGAAGGAATAACAAAAACTCTCGATTTTGATATTACTGTAATAAATAATGGTTCTGAACCAGTTCCGCCATCTGATGATAATAAAGATAACACTGGTTGTAAAGGCAATATTGCTACGACAAGCATTATATTATCTATTGTTTCATTAGTTGGAATAATCCTTCTTGTCAGCAAAAAGAAATTCGCAAAATAATTTCACTTAAAATTAAAAACCTAGACAATTGATGAATGTCATCAAACCGTCTAGGTTTTTGTTATAAACGCTAATTAGATTTTACTAATGAGAAATCTTTCGATATCGCTCACTTCTTTAATGATATCTTTTGACAAGACTTCACTGCCATCTTTAGTAATCAAAATATCGTCTTCAATGCGAACACCAATACCATGTTCTTTAAAATATAAACCAGGCTCGCATGTGATAACATTTCCTTCTTGAAGAGGGAGCGATCGAATTGATTCATCGTGAGTATCAAGTCCAAGATGATGGCTAACACCATGGAAATATACTCTATCAATGTCTTCTTTTTTCTCTAGCAAGCCGTGTTCAACACATTCATCCGCTAAAAGATTTCTAGCAAATTCTTGGCATTCTTTTAAAGTGACACCAGGTTTCATAAATTTTGATGTTTGTTTATTACAATCTAAAACGATTTGATAAATTGTTCTTTGGAGTTTGTTGAAGGTGCCACTGATAGGATATGTGCGCGATATATCAGCACAATAATAATCTCTACTTGCACCAACATCTAAAAGTACTAAGTCACCACTATGAAGAACGTCTTTTGCGTCTGGATAATGAAGAATAGTTGCATTTTTTCCACCGGCAACTATGCTATCAAAAGCAAGTCCAGCATCCATATCTTCAAAAACATTAAATTCAAATACGTTGCGCATATTGTATTCAAATCTTCCTGCGGCCAATTCTTTCAAGACATTTTTAAGGCCGATTTCTGTTGTATGAATAGCTTCCTTTATCATTTCAACTTCAGCTTTTGATTTGATCATTCTAAGAAGCGACATTTTATCGTGTATGTCATCGATTTCAATCGATGGGTAATTGTTCTTAAGCATTTTTGCGAAATCATTCGTAGATGTACATTCTTCGATTTTTAATTCTTTTTCAAGATCGAGGTATACTTTCTTAATCTCTCCAAAGAATGTCATATCTTTTAATGCGACATCAATTTTACTTGCAAGGTTTCCACGCATTAATACATTATTAATTCCAGAGATCTGATATGCTTCATCAGTTGAAAGCTTTATGCCAAGCCATTTTTCTACTTTTTCATCTTTAGGATCGATAAATAAGAATGTTTGGTTTTCTCCATCAGCTTTGACCATCATTAATGCGGAATTTTCTTGTCTAATCCCTGTTAAATAATAAAAGTTTCTATTAACTTGAAATGGATAATTTTCATCGCCAGATTTCTTTCTTCCTTGTCCAGCAAAAAGAATAAGCATTGAATCGTCATCCATCTTTTCAAGAAGTTTTTCTCTTCGAAGAGAATATTCACTTTGTTCAATCATATATTTTTTTATAGACCTTTCTTTTCCCATGCACTTCTACACTCATTTGTGGGAAGTAATTTGTTAACTGTTCTCCAAAATTTTCGTCTGCAAGAACATCAACATTTATTGTAGTATCGTAATTTATATTTTCCAACGAAAACGAAAAAGATTTTGTAAGACGTTTAAAAGTGTCAAAATCTTTATATGTAAAATTGCAATGATAAACATATTTTGTCTCAATTTTTAACAATAATGAATCGTCAAGCACTTTTACTCCAGCTTCTATATAAGTCGACATAAGTCTAGAAGCACCAAGAAGTATTCCACCAAAATATCTAACAACAACTAAAAGCACTTCATCTAATTGTTTTCTTTCCAAAAGTTCTAGAAGAGGTCTTCCAGCAGTTTTTGATGGTTCACCATCATCAAAACCTTTTTTCTTATCGCCTACAATATATGCATAACAATAATGTTTTGCTTTTGGATATTCTTTTTTAATTTCTTGTAAATATCGACCAACATCATCAGGAGAATTAATATGAATAATAATTCCGATAAATTCCGAACGATCTTTTATTATTGAAGCTTCATTTTTTTCAAGTATTGTATACATATTATTTTTTATTTTTCAAATCTATGCCAAGTTCTTTTCCTTCATACATATAATCAAACCAAGGTAAATTCTTAAAATGGTTTATATGAAGTCTATGCATTTCTTCAGTAAGCATAATTACTTTTCCAACATTTCTAATTTCTGGGAAAAAGTCATAATATTCATCGTTAATAAAATACGAAAAACAACTTAGATCAACTGAAATAGGATAAGTCTGAATGGTTTTATAATCTAAATCAAAATCAAACGGTTGTCCAAATTTTGTTCCTCTAAAATGAACGCCTTTATGATCTATAGAATATATCCCTTCTCCACATATTTCAGTAGTTTCTGTTTTCTTTACATAATGATCTTTAGGAAGTGTTCCAAGTTTAACTTTAAACGAATAACAATAATTTGGATCATTTCTAATTTCATTAATTATTTCTTCTCGCTCCTTATGTGCCCAATCAGTTGGAGTGTTTGGAATAATAGAACCAGCATATGGATGAAAATCATAATAATCATCCATTGTCGCGCCATTTCCACATTTTTCGCATTTAATGTAATTATCTTTGCTAATCATTGAAAATTCTTCACCGCATTTTGGGCATTTATAGCAAATATCCGATAATCCTGTAGTGATTTTGCCTTTTGAATCGTACTTAATATGAGCGATTTTATTCCATTTATAATCATCGTGATGGAATTCGTTATTAATAATATCTTCGATTTCTGTTGGTTTGTATTTTTTTAAATCTTCTTTGCTGAACAATAATTTAAGTGTTCCGTATACTTCGCCAATTCTATCATCTGAACAAACTTTATTATTTGTTAAATAACTTCCTCTTAAAGACATGCAGTATACAGGGACATTAAATGCTTGCAAAAATCTTCCAGTTCCAGGAACAATTGGTTGATTGTCACCAAAAATAGAAGATGTTCCTTCGGGAGAGAAAGCAACGCAACCATTTTGTTTGATAATTTCTCTTATTGCTCTCATACCATTCATATCGTTAGCGAATACTTTTTTAGGAAGAATGTTCATCATTTTAAAAGGCCAATGAAGATGCTTTCTAAAGAAAGATCCATATTCCGCTACAATTGAAAGTCTCTTTGGATAACATGCTGTGGTCAGAAAAGTATGGTCTCTTCTTGATTGATGGTTCCAAATTAAAAAACACGGTCCTTTGCATTTATTAATATCATCAATGATCTCGATATGAGGATGATATTTCCCACCTAATAACGGTGTTAGCCCTACAACATAATAAATCCAATACAAAAATGGATTAGGCCTTTTATATTTCCTTAATTCTAGTTCCTTTTGAAGATTTCTTTCTTTCTTCATAATTCTATCTATGTTTAGCGTGGAATGTAACGCCAAGAGTGTCAGGTCCACAATGAGCGCCTGCTGTTGGGTTGATATCTTCAACAATAATATTTAAATCATCACCAAAGTGTTCTTTAAGCATTTTTACAAATTCATCAACAAGATACATCGCATCTCCATGAGCAATAATAACAGGATAATCTTTGATGTGATCTTCAAGTTCAATTACGTAATCTAATATCTTTTTCAGCGCTGCTTTTCTGCCTTTGGCTTTGCCAATGGAAACCATTTTTCCTTCTTCGTTAATATAAATAATTGGTTTAATTCCAATAAGTCCACCCATGAAAGCTGTAAAGCCGCTTACTCTACCACTTTTCCCAAAGAATTTAAGATTATCGGCAAAGAAATAAAATGCTGTTTTATTCACATTTTCATCAGCCCATTTTTTAATTTCATCAATTGACTTACCTTCATTATATAACTTACCCATTTGCAGACATAAAGAGAAACTGCCAAGTGTAATTCCTTTTGTGTCGATCATTTCAAATCTTCTTTCAGGGTATTTGTTCTTAAGTTCATCCATTAAAAGGCGGATCGAATTAAATGTTGCAGACATTGCAGCAGAAAAGTGAATATAAAGAATATCGTTTCCTTTTTCGAATTCTGGTTCAAAATACGCTCTATAATCTTCAGGAGAAAGAGCGGAAGTTGTTGGAAGACATCCCTGTCTTAATTTATCAAAAAAAGCATGGGCATCATATTTTTCAAAAGAAACATATGGATAAATTTCTTTACCATCCATTTCATAAGGCATTGAAATTAATTTGGCATTAAATTCTTTTGCAATTTCTGGCGTAATATCGCAATCAGTATCAAAAAATAAAGTATACATAAAATAAATCTCCTATTTTTATTTTGTGGCGTGTTTTTCTAAATAATTTATAACATCTTTAACAGTTACAAAATTAATAGAATTTGTAAAACGAACACCAAATTCGTCTTCAAGCGCCATCGCAAGCATCATTAATCCAATTGAATCAAAACCTAGATCTTCAATTAATCTTGAATTCTCATCAGCGTCAGATACATCTGCGTCAGGCATTGTTTCTTTAATAATTTTTAATAATCTTTCAAACATCTTTTTTTACCTCTTATCTTCTCCGTCATATAAGGACTTATTCATAGCAATATTCAACAATATATGCGCAGCATTTCTAATAGCCTTTGGACCACTTGAACCGCGACATTTCATAACAGGGACTTTTGACCCAAGCATTATGCCTGCTCCAAGAGATTCAAAATCATATGTTTGCATTAAATATTGAACAAGCGGCATTATAACTTCCTCTTGTTTATTCTTTTTTGCATATTTAACAATTTCAGTTATAAGATTTACAGCCATCCCTTCACTATTTTTAAGAACTTGATTGCCAGCAAATCCGTCACACACCAGCACATCACAAAGACCACTTAAAGCCTTATTTCCTTCGATATTACCTATAAAATTGATATTTTTGTCTTCCACTAAAAGTTTATAAGCCTCTTTAACAACTTTGTTTCCTTTTGTAGGCTCGGCTCCATTAGAAAGAAGGCCAACTTTTGGGGAATCGATTTTATATAAATAACGCATAAAATCACTACCTAAATGAGCAAAATTAATAAGTTGATTTGGTCCACAATCAATCGAAGCACCTGTATCAACTAAACATGTAAAAGATTTATTCATATTCGGCAATACTGCAGCCATGCATGGACGAATCCTTTTATCGTTTAATAAATATTTAATTGCGCAAACCATTAGTGCACCACTGTTTCCAGCCGATATCAAACCAATATTTTTTATTTTTGAAGCAGCCTCAAATGCTTTAAAAATAGATGCATCAGGCTCCTTATAAAATGCTTCTATCGGGTTATCATAATTTGTAATCGTTCCTTTTGAATCGATTATTTCTACTCTTGAAAAATCAAAATCATATTTGTTAATTAAATCTTTGTCTCCGACAATAATCAAATCAACATTGTCAAATTCATTAAGAATGAGTTTAGCTCCATCTAAAATAGCTTCAGGACCTTTATCGCTTCCGAAAGTATCAATTATTACTCTATATTTTTCCATAAACATTCCCTTCTTATATTATATATAAAGATGAAAATACAATCTATAAAAATATGGATGGTGAATCATCTATTCTTCTCATATATATCAATCTCATGTCTTAACGATTGTCAAATTATTAACTTTTTTTATTTTTTCATATAAAATACCATCAATGGAAAAAACAAAGTTTAGGAAAGAACAATGTAATTGGTGTGGAAAAGAATATGATTCTCAGGAAGAGGTATGTCCTTTTTGCGAACACGGAAAAGATAAAATCAATCCAAAAAGATTTGGAAATCGGTTTTTAGTAACACCAATTTGGAAACAAATTCTCTTATTTCTTATAGGCTGTTTTGGTTTTCAATTAATTGCATTGCTTGTGATGTTATACATACAAATAGTAAACGCAAGTTTATATCCGACACCGGATCAAATGTCTGAGTTTTTAGCGACTGCTAAAATATCTGGGGTAATTAATATTACTTCTTATTTAGTTTTATTCGCGATCTTATGCATAACTCTTTGGAAAGACAACATTAAAATATTCAAATCATTTGCCGATTGGAAAGTATTTGTTGGTGCTGTTATTGGATGCGTCGCTATTTATATTTTCAATATGGCATACAATATTTTTCTATACATATGTGGTGTTGATATTGCGAGTAACGATAACCAATCTGGGTTAGAAAAAATAATTGAAATATATCCTTTATTGTCAATAATTGTTTTTGGCATTATAGGACCATTTTGTGAAGAAGTCACATATCGCGTAGGTTTGTATACTTTTGGAAGAAGACTAAACAAAATTGCTTCTTATATAATAACGATTATTGTATTTACGTTTATTCATTTCGATTACGGAAGTGCTGATATGATAAACGAACTTCTAAATATACCATTTTATGCTTTTGCGGCTTTCACATTTACTTTTTTATATGAAAAGCTTGGATTTGGTGCTTCTTTTTTATCACATTCAATAAATAATTTGATAAGTGTCATATCAGTAGCTCTTCAAAATCAAATATTAAAATAATATGAAGTTCTTAAAAATAAACGAATTTATTATCAAAATCTTCGCGTTTTTATTCATGACTTTAGATCATATCGGCATCTTTTTAATAAACTATTCAACAAATGTTTTCGAAGATCCGATGTATTCATGCGGTTTTATTTTTAGATGTTTTGGAAGACTAGCGTTTCCACTTTTCATATTAATGCTTGTTGAAGGTGTTAGACATTCAAAAAATTGTTGGAAATATTTATTAAGAATATCAATCGTAATGAGTATTGTATTAATAAGCCAAATTATTATTTATTATTTTATATCACAAGATATCGAATACGCTTATTCTCCATTAATAGATTTATTCTTATGTGCCTTAACGTTAATCTTGCTGAAAAGAAAAGATAAATATTCATTATTATCAATTTTGCCTATTGCATATTTAACATTTACTTTTATAGTTCAACTTTGTGAATCGTTTAACAACATAAAAATAAATTATTTCCCTTTTTATATTAGACCTGGCTATTCAATTTTAGGCCTAATTCTTTCCCTTCTATTTTTCTATTCATATGAAATAGTTGACAAGATTGCTATTAAAAAGGGCGTTGATCTTATTGCTTTTAAAGAATTGCCTCACTATCAATTTTTAATAAATGTGACTCAAATCCTATTTTTAGTTTTAATTAATATAGCAATATACGCTTTAACATATCTTAATTTAGGTGAGCAAACTTTATGGTTTAATAATGAGATTCAAACATGGTCAATGTTCGCTTCAATTTTGATTTTCTTTTACAATGGTAAACGCGGATATAATAAAAAATGGTTTCAATATGCGTCATATTGCTATTTTCCAGTGCATATTATTATCATTTATTTTGTTTTTTTCTTATTATATAGATGATAGGAGGTAAAATATGATTATACATATAAAATCCAAAAAAGAATTTGATCAAGAAATTGAAAAAGGAATAGTTTTAGTTGATTTTTTTGCTACTTGGTGTGGACCATGTTCAATGCTGGCACCACTTCTTGAAGACCTTGAACAAGAAACAAATATTAAAATATTAAAAGTAGATGTCGATGAATTAGGTGTTTTAGCAGAACAATATCGCATAATGTCGATACCAACACTTTATTTGTTTAAAGACGGAAAATTAGTCAAAGTTGAAAGAGGCTACATGCCTTATAAAAATCTCAAAGAATTTGTCAACTTATAAAATTTAATGTGACGCATTTTATATCTTGCATTTTTTCTTAAGTTCAGTGATAATAATATGCGTCGCATTTATTGGATCATTGGTGTAGCGGCTAACATGTCTCCCTGTCACGGAGAAGATCAGGGGTTCGATCCCCCTATGATCCGCCAGCGCAGATGTAGTTCAGTGGTAGAACATCAGCCTTCCAAGCTGATTATGCGGGTTCGATTCCCGTCATCTGCTCCATTGATTTTGTTACCTCGTTAATTCGAGGTTTTTTTATAGAAAATATTTATGATAATTAAATGTCATAACAACATTCAATGCTTTATAATATTGAAAGAAAAAGAGAACAAGAAAATGAAAATATATATCATAAGACACGGTGAAACAAAATTGAATGCCGAAGGAATAATACAAGGTTGGTTAGATGAACCATTAAACGATAACGGCATAAAACTTGCGGAAATTACCGGAAGAGCGATGAAAGGGATAAGATTTGATTATTGCTTTTCAAGTCCGTTAATCCGTGCAAAGCAAACCGCTGAAATAGTCCTTAAAGAAAGTGGAAACTCCACTACTCCGATATATTTTGACGATAGGCTCAAAGAACTTCATTTTGGTGAATTAGAAGGAAAACCTTTATCACATATGGGTGAAGAAGGAAAAATAGTCTTTTCAGACCCGTTTTCATTCAAAGGTTTTAAAGGTGGAGAAAGCATTAATGAAATTTGTGCAAGAACGCAACAATTCTTAAAAGAATTAATTAATAAGAACGATGATAAAACATATTTAATAAGCACTCATGGATGTGCTATGAGAGCCATGACTAATTTCCTAATGAAGAATCCGTCTGACTTTTGGCAAGGACACGTTCCTTATAACTGCTCTTTTACAATTATCGAAGTCGAAGATGGTCGAGCAGAAATAACAAATTTAGATAAAGTATTTTATGATAAAAATTTAATTGTTGACCATTTTAAATAAACCATAAGAAATTATTTGGAGAACAATATTATTTATAATGGTTGATTAGTGAAAAATATTGTTATAATGAATACATGAATATTCTTCAATATTTAATACCTAAAAAAGAAGTCGCCTATGTGCTTGATAGTTTTTCGGTTCGACAAACTCTTGAGAAAATGGAATTTCACCATTATTCCAATATACCCATTTTAAATGTTGATGGTAAATATATTGGAGCGATATCAGAAGGCGATATTCTTTGGTTTTGGAAAAACAATAATTTATCATTCAATAAATTGAATGGAAAAAATATTATGGAAATAAATCATAATAGAATTATTCATTCAATTAAAATAGATGCCACATTGAATGAATTGACAAAATTAATCATTAATCAAAACTTTGTTCCAGTTGTTGATGATAGAAATATTTTCATTGGCATTATAACTAGAAAAGCAGTTATGAAAGAATTAACAAAAAACATTATGAAAAAAGAATTAGAAATCGTTGTAGCAACGAACAATATGCACAAAATAAAAGAATATGAAGAAATGTTTAAGCCGTACAATATTAAAATAACATACCCAAAGGCTTTGGGTATTAATATAGATCCTGTCGAAGATGGTCTAACCTACGAAGATAATTCATTAATAAAAGCAAAAGCAATTCAAAAATATACTTCTCTCCCTATTATCGCGGATGATTCTGGTTTAAATATTGAAGCTTTGAATAATTTTCCAGGAATCTATTCTTCCCGCTTTGCGGATAGCAAAGGCGGAAATAAAACCGCTAATAAGGAAATTATCAAAATGCTTACGCCTTATAAAAACAAAAATGCATTTTTTACATGCGTTATTACTTTATTGAATCTAGAAAAAGAGCCACTTCAATTTAAAGGAATATGCCCAGGTTATATTTTAGATAAACCGGAAGGTGAAAATGGTTTTGGTTATGATCCAATATTCTTTTCAAAAGAAGCAAATGGTTGTTTTGGAACCATTGATGAGGAAATAAAAAACAAATATTCTCATAGAAGCAAAGCTTTTACCCAATTAATCGATTATTTAAAAGAAAAGAATTTTATTGACTGAGTTTTTTAACAATAAAAATATCAATTATTAAAAATAATAATGAACAAACAAAACCAATAGAAGTTAACGGAACACCAATTAACAGTTTTTTAGGTAAAACAAAAATCAAAATAATGCCTATTACCATAATGAAAAAGAAAACTAAGAAAAGGATTAAAAATGACGTTTTTTGTTTAAATAACTTTCTGTTATCAGGAAATATGGTATCTAAGATATAACATTCTTTAACGTCCGTGTCTAATCTATAAAGAGGATTTGTTTCCACCGCAACATTTTTATTGAGCTCTTCTTTTAAAAATTTAATTTGTTTTTCGATTTTCTTTTTGCTTAACACTTCATCATGAGGTAGCTTTCTATTAGTGAAGAAAAAATCAATTAGAACTCCCTTAAAATCAATAACGTCTTTTAATGCCTTTTTATATAAAAATAGTCCTTTTTCTTCATAAAAATGGCCATCATTAGAAAGCCTTTTTTTCATTGTATCAATATATAAATCCAAATAATTATTTATTTTTTGAGCAAATTCTAATGTGTCTTCTATTGATAAATTATTAATTTGAATTTTGTCTTTGTATCTAATCAAATTATGAAGTGATTCATTAATATATGACTTTCTAATTGTTGAACATAGTAATGAAGACAAAATAAGTCCTTTAATCGCATCAATATCGTTAGGATAAATATCGAGAACAGCTTGGAAATTGTTGACTGCCTTTTGATATTCTGTTGACTCATTTAATTCTGTAATGGCGTTTGAAAAATGTTTTGCAATGTAATTACTCAAATTCTTCACAGAATAATTTACATTCAAATCTTTATAGCATTTTGGACAATAGACGATTTCTTTGTCATCATCTACATTAAATATCTCACCACAATATGAACAGCGAATCTTTCTCATAAACCTAAATCAATTATTGTAAACACAAAAGAAACGATTATTAATGCCTGAGCAATTAAATATGTAAGCATTATATAAAAATCATATCTTTTAAATTTCTTGATGTATTTTGTATAAAGAATAATCAAATCACTGATCACAAAAAAGGAAGCACCGATGATGCCTAAAAACATATAACTTCCAATATTTATAAAAGAGACAATTGTAAAAGGGAGAAGTGTGAACAATGTTGCATAATAAAGAGCCATCCCTAATTGTTCAGGTATATGTTTAGCAAATTTCTTAAATGGAAAAAATAAAGCAATATAGAAGATAACAAAGCAAATAGCAGGAATAAAATAAAAATATAAATCAGCGTTTTTATTAACCATGAAAAGAATAAGCTGAACAATATAACAAATATGACCGAAAAAGAAAGATAAAACTCCCCAGGAGAAATATTTCTTATCTTTGATAATTACCAATATATCGCCTATCATTCCGAATATAGCTCCAACATAGATAAGTGGTTTATTTGGTAAGCAAACCAAAGCAAAAACCGCTAAAGAGAGAAGACAAAACGGTTTTTCAATGCGACGATATTTTTCTTTTTCTAGAAAGGCAAATACGAGCTGAATAATTGCACATATAACAAAAATTCCAAAACTAATATATGAGCCAATTGATAAACTCGATAATAAATCAGCAAAGTTCATATTTATATTATGTTATAAATATCAAAAGAAAAAAAGAAAACTTTTTACGAAAGAATATATAAAGAATTAAGCGGACAATGTTGATCATTTTTTATAAATCACATAAAAATCAAAAACTTGTTATAGAATAAAAAATTAATAATGATATAATTACATTTACTGGAGCAGTACCCAAGAGGCTCAAGGGGACGGTTTGCTAAACCGTTAGATCGGGTAACTGGTGCAGGGGTTCGAATCCCCTCTGCTCCGCCATTTGATGACATCGTTTGATGTCTTTTATTTTATATGAAAAAGATTTTTGGAGAAATTGATTTAACTATTGGTAGCGTATTTAAAAACTTAATTTTATTTACATTACCTTTTTTTATTTCATATTTTCTAAACTCATTATATTCGGCAATTGATTTGTTCTTCGTTGGGCAATATAGCGACACTATTAATAGTGCAGCTGTCAGTAGTGGAACAACAATTACGTTTGCAATAAATTCAATAATCGCGGGTCTTACTACAGGTGGTACTGTAATTATTGCTAAACATTTTGGAGCAAAAAGTGAAAAAATTGGTAATGTTACAAAAACTTTTATTATTTATTTTTCCTTAATTGCAATACTTCTTCTTATATTAATGCTTGCTTTATTCTATCCAATAGTTTCTTGGATGAAAATTGATGGCGAAGAAGCACAAAATACAACGAGAATGTATCTTTTAATTCTTACTATAGCGATTCCGTTTTATGTTGGCTATTTAGGAATTTGTGCTATTTTAAGAGGTTTAGGAAACTCTTTTATTCCTTTTATTGTTCTGTTAATAGGCGTAGCCTCTAACATAGGCTTAGACGCTATTTTCGTAATAGTTTTTCAAATGGGGGCCATTGGTGCAGCAATTGCCACTGCTATTGGTGAAATTATTGCCTTTTTGGTAGCTTTATCTTTTTTACTTATTCGTAAATTACCATATAAAATTAATTTCGATTTCAAATTAGATAAAAATTATGCCATTGATATTTTAAAAAGTGGTCTTCCTATAGCAATCCAAGACGGTCTTGTTGTCATATCATTTGCAATCATCCTTGCCGCTGTTAGTACAAGAGGAATAGATTATACCTCAGCGGTTGGAATTACCGATAGAGTTACAAGTTTTGGCTTTGTTCCATTAAGTGCAATTGGTGCATCTATTTCAACTGCAACTGCACAAAATATGGGCGCTAATAAAATTGATCGTGTAAAAAAATATATGCATTATGGTTTGCTTATTTCCATTGTCCTAGGAGGGATTCTTGGCGCCTTATGTCAATTATTTCCAAGACAACTAGCATCAATTTTTGCCGGAAACCAGCCTGAAGCACTAGAAATTGCAATACCTTATATTCAATCAACATCTCTAGATATTTTTGTTTGCATATTTGTTTTTCCTATAAATGCTATTTTCATCGGTTCAGGCCACAGTGTTTTCGCTATGTCTCAAAATTTATTGGCGACATTTTTAGTTAGAATTCCAGTGGCAATTATTTTTGCAATTGTTCTAAATGAATCAATGTATGTTGTCGGCTTAGCTTATTGCATATCCACTACAATATCTCTTATTTTAGTTTTAATATATTATTTATCAAAACGTTGGATGAAACCATTTAGTTTTAAAAGAAAAAGACAAATATGAAGAAAATAATTTTAACAACAATGTGCCTTATTTGCGATAACGATGGCAAATACCTTGTAGAAAAGAGAATAAAAAAAGATTGGCCCGGTCTTACATTTCCAGGTGGTCATGTCGAAGATGGGGAAAATATTGTTGATTCATGTATCAGAGAGGTAAAAGAAGAAACAGGATTAGATATATTTTCGCCTATTTGCGTCGGCTACTATGAATGGAATGAAAGCGATGTCCGTCATTTATCTATTTTGTTTAAAACAAATACTTTTAAAGGCAAAATAAAATCATCAAAAGAAGGACAAGTATTTTTTATAGATAAAAATGAAATAAAAAATCATAAATTATCGAATGATTTTCATAAGATTTTAAAAAAGTTTGAATAAAAAACCTCATATATTTCAATGAGGTTAATAATATAATTAATAAGCTCTAGCAAAGAACACTACTTTTTTGGCTTTCTTGCCACATATTAGGCAAGTATCGCCAAATTCATCTTGTTCAAATGGTATACAACGTGCGGTTGCTTGATATAATTCTTTAATTTTATCTTCACATTCTCTATCACCACACCACATCACTTTAGCGTATCCACCACGATCAAGAATAGATTTTAATTCATCTAAAGAATGAGCTTCTGTTGTATGTTCAAGAAGATATTTATATGCCTTTTGATACATTTCTTTATGTATTGTTTCAAAGAGCATTGGAATTTTTTCTAAAATCTCATCTTCATTGATTGTCATTTTTGTTTCGTCGTTGCGTTTAGCGATAACGACGACTTTATTGGCAATATCCCTTGGGCCGACTTCAATGCGAAGTGGAACACCTTTCATTTCATATTCAGAATATTTCCATCCAGGAGTATGGTCGCTATCATCTAACTTAACACGAATACCGTTTTTCTTTAAAAGATTATAAATCTCATGGGTCTTTTTCATGACATCAGGATTTTTTTGTTGAATTGGTATAATAACCACTTGTATTGGAGCAACATATGGAGGAAGCACCAAACCATTATCGTCACCATGAACCATAATGATAGAGCCAAGCAATCTTGTGGAAACACCCCAACTTGTTTGATATGGAGTTTCAAGTTTGTTGTTTCTTCCTAGAAATTGAATTCCAAACGCTTTAGCAAAACCATTTCCAAAGAAATGAGTTGTTCCACTTTGAAGAGCCTTGCCATCAGGCATAAGTGCTTCAATTGAATATGTTTCTTCGGCGCCAGCAAATTTTTCTTTGTCAGTTTTAATTCCTTTAACAAAAGGTATCGCTAATAAATCACGGCCAACAGAATCATATATTTCAAGCATTCTCAAAGCATCTTTTCTTGCTTCTTCAGCGGTTTCATACATCGTATGACCTTCTTGCCACAAGAATTCAGAACCTCTTAAGAATGGTCTTGTTGTTTTTTCCCATCTAACAACTGAACACCATTGATTGTAACGTTTTGGTAAATCTCTATATGATTTAATAATCTTTGCAAAATGTTCGCAAAAAAGTGTTTCACTTGTTGGGCGGATAATTAAAGGATCTTCAAGATCGTTTTTTCCTCCTTTAGTGGCTATTAATGTTTCAGGAGCAAAACCAACGACGTGATCTTTTTCTTTTTGGAAAAGTGATGAAGGTATAACTAAAGGCATGTAGACATTTTCAACATCAACATCTTTAAATTTTTGATCCATGTATTTTTGAATTAATTCCCAAATAGCATATCCATAAGGACGATAAACAATAAAACCTTTAACGGATGAATAATCCATTAATTCAGCTTTCAGGCAAACATCAGTATACCATTGAGCAAAATTGTCTTCTTGTCTTGTAATTGATTCATTTTTATTAGCCATAGAATTTCTCCTTATTAATTTTTAATATTTTTAATTTTCATGATGCTTTTTGCAGGTATTGGAAGAATATTTTCATCCATTGGTGAAATAGCATCGCTACTTATAAGCGTTATACCAAGCTTATCCATCAATTCTACTCCATTCCACGATGAAACGTTAGTTGTAATAATTGGTTTATGATATTTAAGTAGTTTTTCAATTAAGTTTCTAAAATTAATTAATGATTTTTGAGCGGATTTATCATTCAAACTCAAGTTGGAGTCAACGTCAGTCATGAAGAAATCAAACGATTCATAAATCGAAGACGATAATGTTAAATCATTATCATTAAGTTCGAGGGCGACTTCATATCCTTTTGATTTAAATGTTCTTATTTCTGTGACAATTCCATCATCGTTATCTTTTGGAAGATCGCATAATTCTTGTTCACTATAAACTAAAACAATGTGCGTACTTTTAATATTTTGAATATGTGAAAGGGTTCTATTTACATAATTCTTCTCATAATTATTTATAGGAAGAAATAATCTTAAATCGTCGCCGTCTTTTTCTTGAGAGAAACGGGTAATTGTGTTTCTAGCAATAGTAGCAAAAAGCGCCCTATCGTCTTCTGTTCTAGCGGCATAAGCTTTCAATTCTTTAATCGAACCAAAGAAAGAATCTTGAGGTTCCGCAAAAGTTTGATAACCTAAGACACGCATTCTTTCTAAATCAAAAATCGGTCTAAAATAGAATTTCAATTTTTTATCTCTAATAATGCGTTCAACTTCTGTGCGATATGCTTCATTATCGTCGCTATGAGCAATGACTTTTCCTTCTTCATACCATACAGTTGTTGTGTTTTCTTCAACAGCGCTTTCGGATAATGAAACAAGTGTATTTATTAATTTATCAGGCTCATTGAAGAAGAATTTGTTTTCAACTGCAGCAATAGTAAATGATATGTTGTCAAGAAGTGAAGAAATCATTAAAAATGTATTAACTTCACTTTTCAAAAGGGTTATAAATTGCATAATTGCTGGTCTGTGCGACGCTTTTAAATCAGTGACAATAATTTGATGATTTCCATATTCAATCATTTGTTTATATTGATTTATGTGAGATGCAAAAATATTTTTTAATTGAGCAAATACAAGATGAGATATTTCTTCATCAGGATTTCGACGATTGTAAAAATTAAAAATAAATGTCATCCCTTTAGTGGTATTGTTATTCAAGAGAAGTTTGCTAAATTGCTCCACTGTAGCAAATGAAACAAGTGCATCTTTAGTTTTTAATTTCTTGCTTGTATTTGTTTTCAACAAATAACTATCAATGAAAATTAATGATTTTTTATAATCAATCTTTTCCACTTGAAGCAAAGATAAAAAAACTTTTTTCTTTGTTTTAGAAGGAACATGTGCTTCCTTCATTAAAGGAGTCTCATTATCCTTTTCTTTTTCTACAAGGCAGTTAATCCAATTCATGATATCATCGCGTTCATTAATAGCAAAATGATTATAAAAATCAGTAACACTGAGAACTTTTCTCTCTCTTAAATTAGTACGATTAAAGTAATAAACACGATCATTTTTTAAATCAACTACATAAACACGAAGTGAATTTGTTGCTTCCTTAATTAATTTGTCAAATTTCTTTTCGTTTTGAAATGAAATAATAAAAGTAATTGTAATAAACAAAATTACCGAACAAAGAAATAAAATTCCTATTGTAAGTAATATTCCATTATCGAAAATAAAATTAGAAAAAATCATACCTAGATTATACAAAATAGCCTATTAATATACAAACAAAGTTTTTGCCTATAAAGTAAACAAATCTATGATTTAATCGCATTATGTATGATGTTAACTATGGTATCGGTATTGAATTGTGCTATAATAAGTCGCAACGGAGGAATACCCAAGTGGTTGAAGGGGTCGGTTTCGAAAACCGATAGATGGCGCAAGCTATGCAGGGGTTCAAATCCCTTTTCCTCCGCCAAACGTAATGTTACGAACACTGAAATAATACAAGGTGCCCTGAATCTTAGACATTAAGAAAGGGTACTTTTTCTTTAAAATATTCATTAAAATTCCAACTTGAACACATCTGTAAGAACAAAAAAGAAAAGACATCTGAAAAACGATTTGAATTAATGGCAAATGTTTTAGTTAAATCCCAATTGAGCTTGTGGCTAAAAATGTACCTATTAATTCTAGTCATCTTTCTTTACAAGAAAGAAGATAATGTAAAAAAGATTGATCATAAAAACAAATCGTTATGAAAATTTGAATTATCCGTTTCTAGACAAGAATAATTGAAATTTGTAAAAGTAAACTTATAAACTTTTTGACCTTTTTAACTAACTATCGATAAAGTAAAAATAATTTTTAAAATATTTCACCAAAATAGACAATTAATCTCCAAAAACAGTTTAATATTTTTTACGATTTTTTTGTAGCTGTCTTCAAAAAAATCCTATTTAAAAAGGTGACGCATCATTATGATACATCACCATTACCTAGCAAAATATTACCAAAGTATTAGTTTATTTTTTTAATTTGTTTACTTTGCATTAAATCAGCAATTAACATCTGAGCACGTTTGAACGCTAACTGGGATTTGATCTTAATTAACGTTGGAGTATTTTGATATATTTTCTTATCTGATACATCCTTAACGCTGATTGTTGAACCATTATAATCTTTTGGATTCAATGCCAAATAAACACGCAATGTCTTACCAACTAAACTAATTTTCACTAGATCGTGCTTATTAAATTTAAATGTTTCACAAGTTGTTGTCATACGAGAAGTTAGACCATATGACAATATAAGATTTTTGAGAGTATTGTAATAATCTTTAATCTCGTCATCTGCATCATTTATCTTTTCGCTGAATGGCTTTCTAATGAAATCAAATGCGCTATGTTCTTCGTCTTCTAATCCACTTGTAGATGTTGGTTCAATAGAATTTGCTGCCACAACAGCTAGTTGCTCTTTTTTACGATTTTTAAGATAATTCACAACAACTAATGCAATAAGTCCTGCAGATATTGCATACATTGAAATTGTTAAGACATAATTAATCCAAATTTCCCAAGTTGCAATTTTTCTATATGATTTTGCATTTGGAGCAATGCCGTTATATGTTCCTGAATTAACTAATGTGTAACATATATTCTTAACTGCTTTTCTAATCGAATGAAGGGCTGTAATAGATGAACTATCTTTAAAGACATCAGTCATGGATTGTCCTTTTATTCCAGAAAAAGCTGTCAAATAAAAGTCGTTACCACTTCTAACCATTTGATCCATTTCTACTTTTGGGCCATAATCGGTGATGACCATTCCTTCGAATCCCCATTCATTTCTTAATACACCAGTATTTAAATACCAGTTTTGAGAACACATAACAGGTCCAATACAGTTAAATCCTGTCATCGCAGCGTTGCAAGCACGAATGACTTTGACTTCGTTTTTCTTTGTGTCAGTATTGTAATAATTTAATTTTTGACGTGCAGTTTTTGTACAAATTTCGTATGGTCGTAAATATAATTCACGAATAGTTTGCTCTGTTGCCCAAGTCATGACCATTTGTTGTCTATTTGATTCTTGTTCATTAAGAGCAAAGTGCTTCATGTATGTATAGATTCCACCATCAGCGGCACCAGACATGATGTTGGCGCCAATAATGCCTGTAATTACAGGATCTTCTGAAATATATTCGCCATTTCTTCCACCAAAAGGTGATCTATGTAAATTCAATCCTGGGGCGTACAATCCTTGAACATTATTGGATATCCCTTCTTGTCCCATTGTTTTGCCTCTTTGATAGGCTAAGCGAGGATTGAAAGTACATGCTGTAATAGTTTGAGATGAATAGTTACACCATCTCCAATCTTTCTTACTGCCGAAAGTTGAAAATCCATCTGGACCATCGAAATCTTCGGTCGAAATCTTATTAATAACATCAAGTGCGCCAGTATTATAAGCACCATAAGCTAAGAGTTTACCGATTTGTTTTAGATTGTTCGAATCTTTGAATGAAATTTGATTGAGTAAATCATCCCATGAAGGGTCGTCATAATCAACGCCGCGATAACTAGACAACACCAATCCTTTTTGTTCAATCTTAAATGGCCTTGTGTCACGCACTTTTGATCCTTTTTGATTGCCGAGAACTGGGTGTTCACGTACATCCATAACGCTTGATTTATAAGAATCAAATTCTTGTTTATAAACATCTTTTAATGTTCTATCAGCCTCTGTTGGTGTTGTTGGATAAGTTCCGCTAAAATCTTTTCTTGAAAGATTAGTAATTCCATCTTCGTTCATAAAATCACTACTAGATTGAAACATATTTGTAGCTGCAACAAAGTCACCATCATTTTTTGCTTTGTTTGTTGGATTTCCATCAACATCGAGTTTTGCTTGTCCATCTTTTTCGCTTTGTCTTGGATTGTTATTATCATAGAAGATATCGCTAGCATTAGAATATGTCCATGTATCAAAATCTTCATGAGCATTTTGACCTAAATGAATTACATAGTCACCCTTTTCAAGAAAATAGCACCCTTTAGTTCCATCACCATTATCTCTTTTGTAGAAATAAGATGACATTTCATCGATATTAAATGTTAAATTGAGAGTTTGGCTTTCGCCTTTCTCAATCGTATCGGTTTTATCAAATGTAATTAAATTTTTAGATGATTTTTCAATGCCGTTATTTTTATCAAAATCTGTATATGGTGCTTCATAATAGATCTGAACAGCATCTTTTCCAGCTACTTCGCCAGTGTTTGTTACTTTGACAGATAATGTTAGTTTGTTTCCATCAATTTCTTGGCCAACAATCTTTTGGTCAAATGTTGTATAACTTAAACCATGGCCGAATGGAAATGCGACTTCTGAATCATAGTCAATTTTTCCTTCTTTGAATGCTGTTTCATAATATCTATAGCCAACATATATACCTTCTTCATATTGGACAAATGTACCATCTGATGTTCCGTTTAATTGTTTTACATTTGTATATACCATGTACGGATTTCCGGTCTTATATGAATTTGTTCCTGAGAAGCCAAAGTTTTCACTAACAGGCATCTTTAAGAAATCTTTTGTCCATGTATCAACAGCGTGGCCACTTGGATTGACTTTTCCACTTAAAATATCACCAAATACTCCCGCTCCTGCACTTCCTGGATGTGGCATATACAATATTGCATCACATAAATCATTAACTTCATCGTTGATTTCAATAATATTAACGCCTGTATTAAGAAGAATAGTCTTTTTGCAATTCGCTCTCATCCATTTAAGTGTTTTAAGTTCTTGACCGGTTAATTGTAGCGAATGTTTTTGTCCATCTTTATAGGCATCCATTTTAAAGTCGGCGCCTTCACCGCCAGAACGAGAAACAGCCATAATGCCAATTGTGTTATGGGCATATTCTTCGTTTCCAAGATATTGATCGAATGGAAGCGTCCATAAATATGTGTGACCATTATTTACTGTAGCAGCATCATCAGGAGATGTCCCATCTTCTGATTTAGCTAAAACGGCACCAGTATTGCGAGTTAATTTTGCAATATCTTCGTTAATTGCAAAATGTTCTCCAATTGATTGAACCATTGATTTTGTTTCAAGTTTTGCTCCATTCCAACTGCTAGATCCACCTGTGAATCCGCTTCGATAGAAACTATAACCAAATGGTGAAATAACTTCGCCCTCGCTTAAAGGCAAACAGTTATTATTTTTCAATAAAACTATACCTTCTTCAGCAATTTTAGCGGTTAAATTAACACTTTCTTCAAGAGCTTCTAAATCAGATTTCTTTTTATAATAGTCTGTATCGATGTCTTTGTTTTCTTCAGTGACTAATTCGCCACTTCCGAAAACTGTATTAAGTGTCGGACTAAAAATATTTGAGAAAATTGGAACTGCGATCGCAATTGCCAATGCAAATGCACTAATAGGGATAAATATTGAAGCGCATTTTTTAGTCGACATTAATTTCTTTTCTTTTTTACTCATTTTAAATCTCCTAATTCATTTCGATGGTAATGCTCTTCCAGTTACCGCAAGCATATCCTTCAAATGCAAATGAATTTTTCTTTAAATAACCTTGCATTGTTAAACGAATAACATTCTTGCCAGCACTTAGTTTTACTTCACCTAATTTGATATTTCTAAAGTTTCTTGTGCAAAGTTCATCAGCCATGCCCCATTGATTTAATTTTCCGTTTTTATCTGTAAATCGTGTTTTAGCGGCTTCAGCGTCATCAGCTGCATTAATGACATGTCCATAGGCAATGGCGTCTTCATTAACCTTATATTCAACAGGTTCTGCATCATTAACACTATTGGTCATTTTTACAACTTTGGATAAGTCTAAGTCATATGAACCGATATAGTTTTGAGTAAAACCTTCAATTCCTGTGTCATAATCTTTATAACCTTCATCAGTTTTATAAAGATACGCATTAGTTGCTACTTCAGCATAGATGGATACTGTTCTTTCTTTGTCACTATCAATTTCATATTCAAAATAAGAATCTTTTGATACTTTTTCCATATATTTTCCTACAATATTGGCTTTTTTATTAGTATCAGTACTCATTTCAATATATTTGATACTTTGGCTATTAACATCAAGAGATGTATATTCTTGTGTTACTTTGCTTTCAACTTTAACATCAATTGAGAAATTTACATCCTTATATTTAAGATTTATTGTTTTGCTTTCAAATAATTTTCCTCCATTTAGAATTTCAATTTGATCATTATCAATTGTTCCTAAATCTACACCATCACTATTGAAAGCATTAAATTTAGCGCCATCAAGAGTAAATGTTTCTCCGAGTTTATATTCAGTTTTTGGAGATGTTACAGCTTGTATGGATGTTGGAGTTTTGCTTGTAGATTCGTCGATATAGATGAATTCAATATTTTTCCAGTTACCACACATCGAACTAACATAACCAAATCCACCAGGTTGATATCCAACATTAATTTCAATCTCATTGTTGCCTTCAACAATATCGACTGTGCCTAAATGAATTCGTTTAAAGTTATTTAAAGCGAAATATGTGCATGCTGCCCAAGCAGAAGTTTTAATATTTTCTTCCTGTTTAATGCTTGCTAAATCCATATCTGATGTTAAAAGAGTTTCTGGAATAACAGCATTTTCGTTAATTGGGAATTCCTTTTCATTGTTTTTCAAAGTTAGAATTTTTGTAAAATCAATACCTTTAGATCCCGTAAATCCGTTTTTTGCACCTGGCCAAACTTTAGAAATATCTCCATAAATAGGACCGTTTGACGCTACAGAAGCATAGATATCAAATTTCCCGTAAGACTTACTCGATTGATAAGAATACTTAAATTTACCATAAGCAGATACATTTTCTAAGAATGGTTCAGATTTTAATGTTGAACTCTTTTTTGCTGCTCTAGTATCAATTTTTGTCGTATCATCAACGACATTGTTTGAGCTATCGCGGTCATGTATAGGTTCAATATATTTAATAGGTGAATCATCGCTTCTAAAATCGCTTATGATTTTGCTAGTGACTGTAATTGGTAATGTAATTTTTGAACCTTCATAAATCAAATCAATTGTCTTATCTGCAGGCGAAAGAGGATTGACGTTTGAAATTTCAACCTTAGACATATCAATTTCATTTGTTAAACCGGCTTCGTTTTCTATATATAAATAAGCGCCATCAAGGCTAAACTTTTCGCCAACTATGTACTCTTGTTTTGGATACGAAGATAATTTTAAGGTTCCTGTTTTGATATCTTCGCCTTTCTTAACATAACGGAGTTCGATGTTGTTCCAGTTTCCACATGCTAAATTGCGGTATGCAAACGAACCACCGCCTACTTCTTTTTTGTTAAAATCAAGCTTAATATTATTTATACCTTTTTCTAATGAAATTTTTCCAATCCAACGCCTTTTAAAATTCTTTGTTGCCAAATTTAGAACTGTAAACCAAGCACCGCTATATTCGTCATTGTGTTCATCCATATCATCTTCTGTAATTATGGTTGATGGAATATCGGCTGTTTTCTTTGTTTCATAAATAGTGCCGTTATTTGATAACGTTACTACTTCAGATAAAGGTACAGGATTTGTTCCACAGATATTTGATTTATATTTCTCAGAAACACTTCCCCAAATATAATTATTTGACGCAACAGAAGCATAAACATATAATTCATCGCCCTCATTTTCTGTGTTAAAAGAATAAGAAAAATTAGAACCATAAGATACTTCTTCTAAATATGAGAATGCATTTCCGTTTTCGTCTTTTGCACCATCAATTTTCGCTTTTCTAGTATCAATAGAACCATCTGATGTCACTGCATCATGAACTGGTTCTTCATATTTGAATGCGCCATTCTCCAAATTTGCGCATTCACTAATTAACTTATCGGAGACATTAATATCTAATGTAGTAGTATATTTTCTCCATTTGAATGTTAATTTCTTATCGTTAAGAGTTAACGACCTTTTTGGCTCCACTGTTACATCTTCCGGATTAACTGTAACTTCTTCGCCTTCATCATAGGCAGAATAGCTAAACATGGAAGGATCAACAATTTCACCAACTAGGAAATCGGTTCTAGAGCCAAGACTAACATCAATACCTACTCCATACCATTCCCCGCTATAGTCTTCTCCGCAGCCCGCTAAACAAACAAGCGAACTAGCAAATAATAACGATAGCGTTAATAATTTGTTCTTCCTCTTCATAAATATTAATAAACATATTGGTGCGAGTATGCTTATTTTTCCCTTCTTTTAATTTTAAAGATACAAAATCAGCGCTCATGCACCATGTGAGCGTTTACATTTTCGCATAATAACAATTTTACAATGAAAAAATGTCATAACTTGACTATAAAATGTCATAATTGGTTAGAAAAATAAACTAATTGAAAAAACAAATTGTTAGACTGAACACATTGTTTTTATAATCAAACAATGCTTTTCCATTATATTTTTTAGCAATGTATTCAATTGATTTTGTACCATAACCGTGGAATCTATTATCTTCCTTTGTCTTTGGGAACCCTTCTTCGTCAAAATTAACTTTTTGGCTACAATAATTTTCAATCTTTACCAATATTGCATTATTTTTCTTTATAACATTTATAAAAATAGAACGATAACTGTCATCTTCTTGCTTTAAAGTTTTAATCGCATTATCGAGTGCGTTTTCAAAAAGAGAATATACATCACTATTTTCCATAAAGGACAAAAGTTTCCCATCAATAATTGGCACTAACCTAATATTATTTTGTTTACACATAAGTATTTTTTCCGAAAGAACCATATCTAAGACAGGATTATCAGTTTTAATTTTTGAGTCATAAATGTCAATTGTGGTCGATAATTCATCCAATCTTTTAATTTGACTCGGCGTCAAAGATGTTTCTTTTAAAGATTCAATCGCATGCTTTAAATCATGGCATTTAATATTAATCAATTCCATCGTTTCTTTACTATTTTCAAATTTTTCATTTTGAAAATTTAATGTTTGTTCTAATAGTTCTTTTTCATTACTCAATTTACGCGCATGGAAAATATTGTATTGAACAGCCAATATGAAAAAGCAAGCAATCATGGCATAAAATTTTGTCGATACAAAACCTATATCATCATTCAATTGTTGAGCATACATCGATAAAATATTTACAACTATAACTGCAATTAAAGAAGTCAATGTGACAATTGTATTATTTAAATTAATAACATCGTTTTTCTTAATCAATTTAATAAAGATAAAGAAATAACACGTGTATATTAAAGAGTATGAAAGAATCAATGAAATAATATTCCAACCTTTCACTCCCGAAAGTGGAACAAATTTTATAAATAATTGCCAAAAATTATCACCAAAATTTTGAATCGCATATGCGGAAAGGGATAAGAATAATATTTGCTTAAATTTTATATCATATGTCATTTTTAAAGGAATTAACGATAATAAAAATAATGATAAGAATATAGTTCTACACCATCCTATTTTTATGTCGATATTCCAAAAAACAAACATCGCAGACAAAGAGATAAATAATACTTCAAAACAAATGCATCTTAATATCCAATACATTTTCTTTTTTGCATAAGTAAATGTAATTATTTCCGCTACAATAAGAGGTAAAATAAAGCGGTATAAATAATAAAATATCGCTTCTTCAAATTCATAATTCTCGTACATTAAATTGCATCTCCAATGTACTTTGTTAATGCTTCAAGAAAACTTTTTTTCTTCGATCTAGATATTGGTAAAACTGTGTTTTTAATATTTACTGTATTATTCTTTATATCAACGTTTGAACAATATTTTAAATTTGCAAGATAAGAATTATCACATCTTTCAAAATTATGTTTCTTTAAAATTTCTTCATATTTCTTAATGCGATCACGAACTTGAATATCGCCACTAGATGTAACTATTTTTAAAATATGAGCATTGACCTCAATATAATATATTTCATCAATATCAATCTTTTTAATCATGCTTTTAGAGGATACAAGAATAAAGCTCTTCTTTTCACTAGATATATAATTGATAGCTTTATTTATAATAAAATCAAAATCGTATTCTTGTATTGGCTTTACAATGTAACCGAAAGCATCAACTTTATAGCCCTTGACTGCATATTGGGCAGAATGAGAAATTATGATTATCGGAATATCCTTGTCAATTTCTCTGATTAGTTTTGAAACTTCTAATCCATCAATTTGAGGCATTTCAACATCCATAATAATTAAGTCATAGTTGCCTTTAAAATTATCTAAAAAAGCGAAACCGGTATAAAAATTATGAATATCAAACTCTAACTTATTATTTTCGGCATATTTTATGAGAAGATCGTGACAAACAACATGATATTTTTCATCGTCTTCAACAATTGCAATTTTAATCATATTACCTCTTATAATTTATAATAAACTAGAAAAAAATAGTTTACCAAACTTTTATTTAACAATTTATTAGTCAAAAATAACCTATTAATCGCTTCAAAATCTAATTAAAAAAAGAAATACTAATTTGTATTTTACCGCACAGGGCGCATATAAAATCTTCCGTAAACTTGTTGTAAACTTGTTACATTTACGAAACTCTTAGGATCTATTTCACGTATAAACTTAATGACATCTTTTAATTCTGTTGTTGAAACTACTAAATAAACAATTAATCTATCATTTCCAGAATATGCACCCTTGCCTTTAACAATAGTGGCTCCATGAGGAACACTCGCCAGCAAATATTTAGGCAAATCATTGTTTTCAGTGATAATTTGAATTTGAACTTTTTTATTGCGAACGTTAATTAAATCAACCATTATCATTGTCATGATCAAATATCCAACAGAGAATATTGCTCCAACAATAGCGCCACTCCAAGGACCGATTTCAGTAATGGTTTGTCCATTTACTACAATACTATCGTTAAGAGGAATGTTTTGGCCCTGAAAACCTTTCATTAAATAATATGCACATACGACAAATCCATTGATAATCGCTCCAATTGGACCAGCAGGTCCACCACGTTTAATTGAAACATAATAAGAAACGATATCAAATCCACCTGTTGATGTTTCATATTTAAATGCAATGGCCGATGAAAGACCGGTGCAAAGACCAGCAATTAAAGTTCTTGCAAGAATTCCACCTTTTACATAAATATAAATTGAGATTTCCTCGAAAAAAGATGAATTTTGAATCAAGTTGCTAAATACGAACACTAAAATAACATTAACAATAGTAAAAATAGCAAAGCGTTTTCCAACACCTTTAAAAGCTAATACGATTAATGGAACATTGACAACAACAAACAAAATAGAAAAGACAAAAGTATCTGTTGCGGCGTCAAATTTTAACCCGCATACTTCAAGAAGCAAAACTATGTTTTGAGCAAAACCTGTTGCGCCACCAGTAACAAGTTTATATGCCTCAGGAATATCAGGTTTCATAAAGCAAACAACACTAAAAGATAAAAGCGCTGACGCAATTACAGACATGAAAAGTAAAACTAGATATTCAGATGTGGTTTTAAGCCACATGTGATTGTACAAGAATGAATTTATCTTTTTTTTAAAATTTTTGTGAGCGTTCATAAATCAACATAATTATAAACAAGTAAATAAAAAAATGTAGAAAAATCTAATAAAATTGATAAACTAAATAAGTGGTTTGTTTGACTAGACATTTATGTCTTATAAAAAACTACTTGTTGATACTATATTTATATAGTGCTAAAATCTTAAAGAATATATCCCAAGGAGGATAAAGATAATGATCGTTCTAACAGCAATTGGAAACTTCTTCAAAAAAATATGGACATGGATTAAAGAAACTGCCTGGGTTCAACCACTACTCATTGTTGGTTTGATTTTTGGTGTTATTTTTTCTATTCCTTCAATAGTTAATGGTATCAACGAATTAGCCGCAAAAAAAGATAACGCAATTAATTTCTATTACAACTACCAAGAATCCCTTGTTGGTGGTGAAAATAGTAACGCTGATAAATTAACAAATAACGTTTACGAAAAATCAAAAGACGAAAAAGTCGAATCACTATATGGTGAAAAATTCTTTCTCGCTTTTGTTAGTAGCGAATGTACAACATGTGAAGAAGTTAAAGGTGGCTTTGAAACATTAAAAGATAATTTTGATAACTCTCTTCAACCTGAAGACAAACTTCCTTTCAAAATGTACACTATCTTTACCGATGAAGTAACAGGTGAAACTGAAACAGATGGTCAAACAGCCTTTGTCAAATACATGGATCGCTTCTCATACTTCTTCGAAGATGCAGCAGGTGTTGCGAGAGAATCCTGTTATTATACTAACGGAAAATTGTCTGATACAGATATCGAATATCTTGAAACTGTAGATCCAGATAACTTCCTTACTCCTACAATTTTATTAATTGATTTTACTGAAAATACTCCATATTATGGCGTTAGCGAAGTTATGTTTGGTGTAACTGGTGACAACGATTATAAGAAAGCTGAATTGCTTCTTGATTGTTGGAATCACGCTGGCGACTTCTCAATGGAATAATTGAATCATTAAAAAATAGCGGTCACCCGCTATTTTTATTTTGCATTTTTATTTATCTTTCTTTTGATACATTTTTATTACAGAAGATGGAACAAGTGAGGTAATATCAACTCCACCTTTATGCAATTCATCAATTGTTGAGGAAGATATAAAACTTGTTTCAGCGTGAGACATAAAGAATACTTCATCAATTGATGGATCAATATATTCGTTTGCAGCAGATAATTTAAATTCGTACTCAAAATCCGTAACCGCTCTAAGCCCTCTTATAAGACAAGATGCGCCTACTTTTTTTGCGTATTTAACTGTAATACCATCGGTGTAATCTACTTCAACATTTTTCACATTTTTAATCGCATCCTTAATCATTTCAACACGTTCTTGAGTAGAAAATTTATATTTTTTATCCGGATTGTCCGCAACTAAAACGATAACCTTATCAAACACCTTTAATGCTCTATACAAAACATCAAGATGCCCATTAGTGATAGGATCAAAACTTCCTGGATACACTGCTACTGCCATAATTATTTTCTCCTTAATATATGTATTTTTGCTGTTCCATATTCTAATATTTTAATTTTAAAAATGTTTTCATCAATATCTAATATATCTTCAGCTTCTAGTATTAAAACACCATCATCACTGAGATTGCTATTACTCAATATTGTATCAATAATTTTATAATACACATCCAACCTATAAGGTGGGTCAACAAAAATTAAATCATATTTGCTTTTATTTTCACTTAAAAAGTTCAACACATCATAACGTACTATATTTGATGAATTTTCTATGCCTAATGTGCGCGCGTTATCTTTTATTATTTTTATTTGTTCATAACCGTTATCAACAAAAGTAACCATTCTAGCGCCTCTAGATAGGGCTTCAAAACCATAGCTACCAGAACCCGCAAACAAATCTAACACTTCCGCGGAAATAACTTTCTCGCCAATAGAAGAAAAAACGCCTTGCCTAACTTTATCCATTGTAGGCTTTGTTTTTAGACTATTCGGCGTTTTTAACAAACGCGACCTAAATTGGCCACCAGTAATTCTAATCATCGAATTCACTACATTTATGAGAAGAAAAATCGTTAAAAATAGTTTTGTTTATTTTTTCATACATTTTTCTTACTTCTATATATGCCTTATTATATCTTTTCACCAAGGGATGTGTATCTAATTCTAATTTTGCTAAATATAGTTTTCTTTGAGCTTGTCTTACTTCTTCCGAATCATCTTTGAAAGCTTTTAATGCGTCTTCTAGATGTAAACACTCTATGTCTTTTTTATAAGATAAAAGCATAACTTCTTCATTTTTATTAAGTTCATCTTCTATTTTGTTTAATGCAATAATTCTTGGATCATTATTCATTGTTTCTTTCAACATTTCTAATGCTTTAATTAATTTGTCATCCATATGTTTAATAATATCAAATTTATCATAATTATGATACGATAATAGCATGAGAAAATATTTTAGAATTGTTAAGGATAATGAAAAATCATTAAGAGAAAAAAGCAAGGTTGTTGAAAATATTACCGATAAAGAAATTTCTCTTGTAAAAGAGATGAAACAATATTTGCTAGCAAGCCAAGATGAAAAAATTCGAGAAAAATATCATTTAAGAGAAGGTGTTGGTTTGGCAGCTCCTCAAATTGGTCATAATATTCGTGCGATTGTGGTTTGTTATGACGATTATGACAGTGAAGGAAATAAAACTCAAATTAGTCATTGTCTCATAAATCCAAAAATTATATCTGAAAGTGTTAAAGAGGTTTACCTTTCTAACGGAGAAGGCTGTTTGTCAGTTGATGATGAACACAAAGGATATGTTTATAGAAAATTTAAAGTTCTCGTCAAAGCATTTGATGTTGAGCAAAATAAAGATACAATTATTACTGCAAGAGGATTTGAAGCAATTGTGCTTCAACATGAAATAGATCATTTAAACGGCGTTTTGTATTATGACCATATCAACAAAAACAATCCTTTTGAAATAAAAAGCGACGCAGTTAGATTATAAACTCTTATTAATCGACTATTTTTACCTAAAATATAATTGCTGTTAAAAGCGGTTTCATATGATTGACTTTTAATAGTTTTATTATATAAAATAAAGATGTTGTTAAAAATGAAGATAATTCGTTTATATTTATAGGAGGTTTCCGATGGAAAACGAGAATTCACCTATTTCAATATATGCTTTGGGAGGGCTATGTGAAGTAGGAAAAAATACGTATTGTATTGAAAGTGAAAATTCAATAGTTATTATCGATGCGGGCGTTCTTTTTCCAGGTAGCGATTTCCCTGGTGTTAGTTATGTTATCCCAGATTACACAAGACTAAAAACATCAAGACAAAAAATTAAAGCACTTTTCATCACACATGGTCACGAAGACCATATCGGTGGAATACCATTTCTTATTCAAAATTTGCACATTCCAGTAATCTATGCTCCAAAACTTGCCGCAGCAATGATCAAGCATAAGCTTGCGGATATGCGCATAAAAGAACCTGTTAATATCGTTGAATATGATAGTAACTCCGTCATTCATGTTGCGGAATTCACATTCACATTCTTTTATGTGACACATTCTATTCCTGATGCTTATGGTATATGTGTTGATACACCACAAGGAAGAATTGTTCACACCGGCGATTTTAAAATTGACTTGACACCTGTTGGACATGAAATTGAATTATCAAAAATTGCTAAAATTGGTTCTGAAGGAGTTGACTTATTATTAAGTGACTCCACTAACGCAGAAATTGAAGGTTATACCCCAAGCGAAACTAATATTCTCCAATCAATTAGAGAAATATTTGAATCTGCTCCTGGAAGACTTGTTTTGTCAACATTCTCAAGTAATATTTCACGTATTCAACAAATTGTTCAAGTCGCAATCGAACACAATCGATATGTAGCAATTTTAGGACGAAGCATGGAAAATGTTGTTCAACTTGCTCGCGATTTTGGATATATTAAAATTCCAAACAAAATGATTATTCCTATTGAAGAAGTCAAACTTCATAAGCTAAACGAAGTATGCGTTCTTTGCACAGGAAGCCAAGGCGAACCAATGGCGGCCTTAAGCAGAATTGCGAATGGCGAACACAAAGATTTGACAATAATTCCTGGCGACACTGTCGTGTTTTCTTCAAGTGCGATTCCAGGAAATGCTACATTTATTGATAGAGTTGTTAACATGCTTACAAGAAAAGGTGCTGAAGTTATTACAAATTCAGTCCTTTATAGCGTCCACTCCTCTGGTCACCCAAGCAAGCAAGAACTCCGATTAATGCTTAAATTGATTAATCCTAAATATTTCATGCCAATTCATGGTGAATATAGAATGTTGAAAATTCATGGACAAATCGCGGAATCTTTACATATACCACATGAAAATATATTTGTTTTAGAAAACGGGGAAATTATTTCTCTTTTCAAACATCATGTTAAATATGATTCAAGTTTCCCTTGCGAACCAGTATATATCGACGGAAGAGATATTAATGGTCTTTCTTCCTCAGTTCTAGGAGATCGAGAAGTTCTAAAAGAAGAAGGTTTAATTTCAATTATTATAGGAATTGATTCGAAAAAAGGAAAAATACTAACAAAACCCGTTGTTATAAGCAAAGGATTTACTTTTAACGAAAAGAAAATAACAATCGAAATCGAACAACTCATATCAAATAAATTAACTTTATTTATTAATAACAAAGTCACTTTTAACGAGATTAAGAGTTTCATTAAAACTGTCGTGGGGCAATACATTTATAAAAAATCTGAAAGGAACCCGGTTATCGTACCTGTGGTGATGGACATAAATTAATGATTATTTTAGCTAGTCAATCCCCAAGAAGAAGAGAATTGATCAAAAAAATTACAAATGATTTTGTAGTAATCCCATCAAATGTTGATGAATCTTTGCTTCATATTGAACCAAGCGCTCTTCCAGGCGAACTTTCTAAATTAAAAGCCTACTCCATCTTTTCAATGTATCCAAACGACACTGTTCTTGCTTGTGACACAGTTGTTATATTAAAAGGCGAATTAATGGGTAAGCCAAAGAGTAAAGAAGAGGCAAAACAAATGCTTCGAAAATTAAGCGGAAATAAACATGTTGTTATATCTGGCTATACATTCATAAATAAAAACAAGGAGGTCACAAGAACTGTTAAAACCGAAGTATATTTCAATAAATTAAGTGAAGATACCATTGAAAAATATGTAGAAACAGGGTCTCCAATGGACAAAGCTGGCGCTTATGGTATACAAGATAAAGAATTTGATTTAGTAAATCATATCGAAGGAAGTTATGACAATGTCATCGGGCTTCCGGTTGAAGATATTAAATCCCACTGCTTCAACGATTAATTATTTGTTTATAGACACTATTTAAATCATCCTTGCTTACGAGGATGATTTTATTTGACATTTTAATTACAGAATCGATACCTAAATTATTTAATTGATTTTCATTAACGACGTCATAATTCTTTAATACAAGGTTTAATCTAGAACCAATTAATGTTGCATTAATAACATTATCTTTCCCACCTAAAGCTTCTAATATTTGATTATCTGGAAGAGGGGATTTTATAACTTTATTCTTTTTATTTTTAACCATTACCACAATAAAAAGAATCAAAACAGAAATGAAAATTAAAGCCGCAACAGCAATTGAAATTGGTAAAATATAATTTTTCAATATTTCGTTAAATTGATTATCCGTGGGATTTGTGCTTGCAAAAATATAAAACATATAAGTATATTATCATAAGGAAAGCAATTATGCCTATAAATCTTGAAATTGAAACTAAAGCATTGATTAATGAAAAGCAATATAAACAAATATTGTCTTCTTGTAATCAAAAATCTTACACACAAATTAATTACTATATAGATAATAAAGATTTTTCATTAAGCAAACACTATGGCTTAAGAATTAGATTTAAATACGGAAAATACGAATTAACGTTAAAGATTAATGCTCGTGAAGGGAAAATGGAAATAAACCAAGATATAAGCGAAGATGAATTCATTAATTATAAAAATAATCATATCTTTCCACATGGCGAAGTTGAAGAAAAAATAAAAGAATTAAATATAGACTTAGGTTCATTATTCATCTTCGGAGAAATGACCACCACAAGAACCGACATTAGTTATAATGATTCTTTGATAAGCATTGATAAAAGCTCATATTTAAATAAAGTTGATTATGAAGTCGAATGTGAAAGCAATTCATTAATTAAGGCAACTAACGATTTGAAATTATTTCTAAAAGAAAAAGATGTCGACTTCAAGGCCAATCATCTTACAAAATTAGCTAGATTAATAAGCACAATTAAAGACTAATTTTTATTTTGTTTACAATCAGGCATATAACAAGGCATATTATTTATTCTTCTTTCACGAGGAATAAATGTCCTTATTTCTTCGGAATTATATCCGACTTGAATTCTTCTATCATCGACCATGATAGGACGCTTTAAAACAGAAGGATTCTTTCTAATAAAATCAATCATTTCTGAAACAGTCATATTATCAAAATTAACATGTTGTTCTTTCATAATTTTCGATTTAGTTGAAATAATATCATCAGTTCCGTTTTCTGATTTCATGAGAATTTCTCTTAATTCATCCGCTTTTAAATCAGGACCAAAAATATTTTTTTCTTCATATGGTATATTTTGCTCTTCAAACCATTTTTTTACTTTACGACATGATGAGCAGCTAGGTGAAACATAAATTTTTATCATATATTATTATATTTCTACTAAAATCGAAAAAAGTCAATTAACTTTGTTAAACATGACAATATTGCTATATAATAGAGAAGATTCAAGAGGTATATTACACGATGGAAAGAATATTAAGCGGAATAAAACCAACTGGCCAAATGACATTAGGCAATTATATAGGAGCAATTAGAAATTTTGCAAAAGTTCAATATGAAGGTGAACCTTTTATTTTTATCGCTGATCTTCACGCCTTGACCCTTCCAATTGAACCTGCTGATTTGTATAAAAATTCACGCGACATTGCGGCATATTATCTTGCTGCAGGTTTAGATCCAAAACATTCGACAATTTTTTTGCAAAGTGATGTTTCTACTCATTCAGAATTAGCCATTATTTTGCAAAACTATTTATACATGGGTGAATTATCAAGAATGACTCAATTTAAAGATAAATCACAAAAAATGAAGCAAGAAGCAATCGGTCTTGGTCTTTTTGCTTATCCAGTTTTAATGGCGGCCGATATAGTAATATATGACGCTAAAAGAATTCCTGTTGGAGAAGATCAAGTCCAACATGTTGAACTAACGAGAGACTTAGTAAAAAGATTCAACAATAGATACGGTGATGTTCTTGTCGCACCACAAGCGGAAATGGTCAAAGTTGGAAAACGCATTATGTCACTTAGCGACCCAACAAAGAAAATGTCAAAATCAGATCCTAAGGGTGACATTTATTTAAGCGATTCGTTGGAAGTAATGCGCAAAAAAATCATGTCTGCTGTTACAGATATGGGGCATGAAGTGAAATATGATGTTATCAATAAACCAGGAATTTCAAATTTAATGACAATTATGTCTTCGTTGACCAACAAATCATATGAAGAAATTGAAAAAGAATTTGAAGGAAAAGGTTATGGTGATTTTAAGCGTGCTGTCACGGATGCTGTTATCAATGAAATGAAACCATTCAAGGAAAGATACGACGAAATTATCAAATCTGGAATAGTTGATAAAGTATTAGAAGAAGGCGCTAAAAAAGCTTATGAAGTTTCAAAGCAAACTCTTATTAGAGTTCAAAAAGCTATTGGATTATACAAAAAATAATGAACGATAAATATTTAATTGCCTTTGATATGGATGGAACACTTCTTAATAGCAAGAAGAAGATTTCGTTGTTAACAAAATTATATCTTAAAAAACTGCAAAAACAGGGACATAAGATTATTCTTGCAAGCGGAAGGCCATCTAGAGCATTAAAAAGTTATTATAATGAATTACATCTTAATACGCCGATGATTTGTTATAATGGTGCTTATTATTTTTCGCCAAATGATAAAGCCTTCCCTACTCACGAATTTGAGTTTCCAAAAGAAATAGTAAAAACAATATATGATGAAATCAAACCATACGCTAAAAATGTCATGTGCGAAACAGATACTGAAATATGGCTTGATAAAGAAGATTTATATTTAGCAAAATTCTTTTGGTATGAAGGCATGAAAATGCATTATGGCGAACTACCAAAGATTCTTGATAAAAATCCAATGACAATGATTGTACAAACACCTATTGAAATGAAAGATTCATCATTAATAGATAAAATAGTGGAAAAATATGAAGGTATTTCAGCAAGATTTTGGACTGGAAGTCCATATTTTGAACTATTTTATTCTGTTACATCTAAGGGTAACGCTATTAAAGAAGTAGCGAAATACTATGGAATAGATAAAGATCATATCATTGTGTTTGGCGATGCCGAAAATGATGTTGAAATGTTTAAAGAAGCAGGCACTGCTATCGCGATGAAAAACGGAAAAGACTCACTTAAAAGCCACGCCACTTCAATATCATTAAAAGACAACGATCACAATGGTATTTATTACACATTAAAAGCATTCTTTAAAAAGAAATTAAGATAATTTGTCTAATATATCAATTTCTTCTTTAGGCATTGACGCAAAAAACTTATGGCCACTTAAATATGAAAGGTGGCCTTTTATATTTTTAAATTCTAATAAATATGCATGAAGAAATTG
>ERZ808274.138-NODE-138-length-41445-cov-9.697656_pt1 | contig 41445 bp, 56 predicted proteins | sample MGYA00521277_ERZ808274 | MGnify/ENA primary metagenome ERZ808274 (study PRJEB31516, sample SAMN03275597) | gut metagenome | biome: mammalia-associated habitat; material: feces | host: Papio cynocephalus | place: Kenya | collected 2012-07-28 ... | reverse complement strand
TATTATATATAAATAAAATTATTATAATAAGGGGGGGGTATAATATATAACATAGGATAATCTATAGATATATGGGAATGTGTAGGAGATGATTGCTAAGATTATCGTTATTGACTACAGGCGTGTGTGCGTGTATGTATTTTGCCCCCCCCCTTTTTTAGAAAATAAAGAAAAGGGGGAAAGAGGGGAGGAGAAATAAAAAGCCCGCCTTGGGGTGGCGGGCGACCCGGATGTTTTCACAACGGAATAATCCTTATTGTGATTAGCTGAAATTGAGGCAAAGATAAAAAAAAGTGCGGGAAACCCTTGCATATCCGGAAAAAGATTGTTACCTTCGCCGCAGAATTAACAACAACCGCGAGGGTTTCGCGAGACTTACCGGTTTTTGCCCCCTCCACTCTTTCTCTCCATGTAGGTGGAGGGGGCTTTCTTAAGATTAACAACATGGAGATAATCAGAATTGACCAAGTTGCCGCGATTGCGGCGGGAATAACGGACATAAGGGCGATGGCGGTGTTTTCCGTCATCGAGGGACGCATACGCGCCTCCCTAACAGACAAGGGCGTGCAGGACGGATGCTCCTATGTCCGTGTAACATCACAGGACATACAGGAGGAGCTGCCGTGCCTCAACCTGACGGAGCGGACGGTGCGCCGCCTTGTCGGCGTGCTGGAAAAGGCGGGAATGGTGGTGAGGTCTGCACGCGGGGCGTGCTTCTACCGTCTCCCCGTCAAGGCTGACAGGCAACCGCAACTTCCCACACCCCCGAACAAGGGCTACAAGCCCGAAGAGGAGCGCATCGCGACAAACTCTAACACCCCCTCCCCTTCTTTTGGGAACTATGCTCCCGACATCACTGGGACAGCGCAGGCTTCTGCCGCGCAATCATCCCTAAATCCTATAACGCCTGTGCCGGAGGCTGCACCCCAGCCCCCGCACACGCGCGGCACACAGGCATCCGCGCCCGACTGCGAGCGCTTCCGCCTGTGGTTTAACAACCTCGTAAGCTCTACTCATTCACGCATCCCGCAGGTATCGTCTATGGACGGCGGCAGGGGCGCAATGCTGGCGGAAATTTGCAGGATATATGGTAAAAAGCAGGTAGTTGCGACGCTTGTCAAGTGCACAGAGATGGATTTTTGCAACGGCGGCAACAACCGTGGATGGGTGGCTACCATTGACTGGCTTCTGTCTCCCGGCAATTTCCGCAAGTGCCTTGAGGGGGCGTATGACAACCGTGTGCGGGACATTGCCGCGCCCAACCCGGTCGCCGAGACACGGGACAGGGACATGGAAGCCAGACAGAGGCGCTACGCCGAGTGGAGAAGCCGAGCCGTATCTCGTGATGAGTTCGAAAAACAAATGGAAATGCACAGGCTCAAAGGCACGCTGGATGCGTGGATGGCGGCGTTAAAGAGGGACTATGAGGCGCGGAACGCCGCCGTGTCATAATAAGTATAATCATAATAGAGTAAAAAAATGCTTTGCAGTCATAATTCCATGACATTCGTTAGGGCGAAGAACCCTGTCTTTAACCTGTTGTTGTTCAAGCGGCTGTGGAAAACACAGGAGCGCGGGCTTACGTGGCAGATGAAGCACGGCGTGAAGTGCTTCGACCTGCATTTGCGTTGCCGTCCGAAAGGGACGGGGATGTTTGTGTTTTGCAGCGGTCTCGTTGACCTTGACAGCTATTTTTCCGTACATGAGACCGTGAGGTTTATCGAACGCAACAACTGCTTTTTCCGTATCATGTTGGAGCGGGGCAAATTGTGCGACAATGACCGCGAGACATTGCTGAACACGTTCACGCGCCGAGAAGCGTGCATGTCTATCACTGAGCGCAGGACAGGCAAGACCGTTTACGCCAACCCCGCGTTCGCGGCACAGTCAATCGAGGACTTGACTGTGCGTCCCTCTTTTTTCCGCTCGCGGAAAAAAGACGCAAGGATGCGCAACAGGGAATGGACTGAAAGGGATATTGACAACATCCGTACGCTTGTTGTCTCTGAATTTGTTGACCTAAATAACGGATTAAGCCATGACTATAAAAAAAAATAAGCCGAAAGAAGCCAAATCGGATTTTTACCCCGATTTGAAGCGTCTTTTTTCCGCGCCTGTAGGCAAGCCGCTCAAATACACCCCCGAGCAGATACGCAAGGAATTTGAGGCATATATCGCAGACCTCAAGGCTACGCCGATCAGGTCTAACACCAACATCAAGAGATGCGGTGCGCAAGGCAGCGAGGAAAAGAGCATTGTGAATATATATCCAACGCCACCGCGCTTGGCTGATTTTATAACACGTTGGCTTGGCGCGAGTTGGCGGTGGTGGGCGGAAACTTCCAAATCTTCACGCGGTGAGGAATTTTCGAAAATCAAAGCGCAAATAAAGGAGTATTGCGAGGGTGCGATGCTTAATGGCGCAATGTGCGGCTTATACAAGGAGAACCTTGTGAGCCGCTATCTCGGGCTTGCCGAACACACGGAGAACGCGGTTACGGCGAAGCAGCAGGTTGACATGAACACCCGGTACTCTGTTGACGACATCCCCGAAGAACTTCTGTACAGGCTCGCGGATGCAATGCAGGATAAGGCTAATGGCAAGGGTACGGGTACGGAAAAAGGCGAATAGCGTAGATGCGGCGCGTTTTTGCCGCGAATGCGTCCACGGCAAGCCCTATGTGTCCGTGCATAACATAAGCGTCAAGGGCGAGCCACTGTGTGTGTGGTGCGGCATCACCGATACCGCGCAACTGCTGACGCAGCCCGCCTGCAAGGACTTTAAGGAAAAATGATGGATGCGGAAATATTAAGCAGGATAAATGCAGACGCAATTGTACGCAGGGCGGCACGGTCGCGCCTTGTCAATTTCGCGCGGTATATCCGTCCGGACTACGAGCTGACACCTTTTCACGCCACATATCTTCGGCTGCTGGATATGTTCGCCCACGGCGTGATAAGGCGCCTGATAGTGCAATGCCCGCCGCAGGTGGGCAAGTCGGAGGGAAGCTCGCGCTTCCTGCCCGCATTCCTGTTGGGGCGCGACCCCGACCTCAAGGTGGTTATCGGCAGCTATTCCGCCACGATAGCGCGGGATTTTAACCGCGATGTGCAGCGCATTATAGACAGCGAGGAGTACGTGCAGCTGTTTCCCGGCACGCGGCTTAACGGCATGGGGGGCACGGACGGGAAGTATATTCGCACGTCGGACGTGATAGAGTGCGTTGGGCGGAGTGGCTCGCTCCGTGTGGTGGGGCGCGGCGGCTCGCTCACGTCCAAGACGGTTGACGTGTCTGTCCTTGATGACGTTTACAAGGACTATGCGGAGGGCAATTCGCCCGTCATCCGCGAGGCGGCGTGGAAGTGGTACACTACTGTCGTGCGCACGCGCCTGCATAACAATTCGCAGGAGCTGATTGTTTTTACGCGCTGGAACAAGGATGACATAATAGGGCGCATAGTGGAGAGCGGCGAAAAGGTGGTGGACGCGGAGACATGGAGCGGATTGTCGGGGATACCCGCCGACACTTGGGTGCGCCTCAACTTCGAGGCGGTCAAGACAACGCCGCCGACGGAGATAGACCCCCGGGACGCGGGGGAGGCGCTGTGGGCGGAGCGGCACAGCCTGAAGAAGCTGGAGGCGCAGCGAGACCTTGATCCTGTCATGTTCCAGGCCCTGTATCAGGGCAACCCCGACAGTGCGGAGGGACGGCTGTACCACGCGTTCAGGACGTACGCAGACCCGGGTGAGTACGGCGCGTACGTGAGGAGCGGCAACTACACGGATGTCGCCGATGAGGGGGGGGACTACCTGTGCAGCGTGTGCTATGACATATACCGTGGCGCGGGGACTGTGTACAACGAGCGCACGCGGAGGCACGAGCCGCTGCTGTTTGCGCTTGTAACCGATGTGGTGTACACGCAGGACAACGCCGACATAACCACCCATTCCGTCCCCGCCATGATTAACCGCAACAAGACGCAGAGGTGCTGGATAGAGAGCAATAACGGCGGCGCGGGGTGGGAGAAAGTAGTGCGGCGCAAGGTGAGGGCGCAGACCGTACCGTTCTCACAGACAGCCAACAAGGAGAGCCGGATAATAACCAATTCAGCCACGGTCAATAACTGCATAATTTTCCCGGTGGGGTGGGAGACGCGCTTCCCCGCCCTGTTTGCCCATTTGCGGGACTTTCTCGCCAATTTCCGCGCGAACACCCACGACGATGCGCCCGATGCGCTGACAGGCATCGCGGAGAAGGAGCTTTTGGGGCATAACGCGCAGAAATACACTAACACGGCAAACGTGGGTGTTTATTATCGCAATTAATTTTTTTTTTTGGAAATTTATTAGTATATTTGCGCCAAACTTGGTGAAGGGTAGCCGGGCGAATGTTTAATAAAAAATCAGAAGTACTATGGCTATATGCAAATGCCCCGCAGGGGCGGCTTTACCTGACATTCCAGTATCAGCTTGCGCCGAGACTTTCGGGCAGATACAAAAAGTTGCTTTTCAGCGTCTTACGAAAGCTGACGGAAGCAAGAACAAGTTTGCCAAGACCGCAAGCGACATCACCAAGCTCGCAAGCTGGACTCCCTTATTGTCCGCCTCGGACGGCACTAAGGTTGTGATTTCCCCCTATATCCAAGCCCCCACCGCTGAGGCGGGCGACCCCACTACATTTGGCGGCGGCAACGAGACCCTTGGAGGCATAGAGGAGATTGTGGGGCGCAACCCGACACCTTTCACCGGTGTCATCCGCAAGTCCCCCCAGAATATCATCAAGGCTCTCAAGGAGCTGCAGTGCGAAAGCTGGAACGGCGACCTTGGCATTTTTCTTTTTGACGAAAACGGCGCTATCGGCGCGATAGCGGACGCGACTGCGGAGGGAACTTATTATCCCATTCCCATTCGCTCGCTGTTTGTCGGCGACAAAACGCTCGGCGGTTTTGAAGCCCCCGACAGCAATGCTATCCAATGGTCATTCCTGCCCAACTGGTCGGATGACCTGAAGATTATCGCACCCGAGTTCAACCCCCTTACAGACCTTAAGGTAAGCGAGTGATGAAGTCCACCACCGTAACTCTTGTTAACGGGAGGCTTGGCTGGTCGCGGGAATTTTCCCCCGACCACGCCGAGAGGCTGTTGCGCATGAGGGACAACGGCGGGTGGGCGCTGCCTGATAATTCGGAATACACTTATACGGCGGAGAATGGGCTTGCAGTCAGGAGAAATAAGGGAAATACTGCGGAAAGGGACTAACAGGGCGGCATTGCGCCGCGCTGTCCTGCTGCAGAACCGCGTGAAGTTCCACGCGGAGGTGCGGACGTGTGCCAACCGCGCGGGGGACGCTACCGAGAATTTCCTCGCATTCGCGAAAAATCTACTGCCTTCCGACAAATACAAGATGTTCACCGCCCTCATGCGTTACCCCCTGCTTACCAATGAGCTTACAGGGGTGTGCTTTGACAGGCTTTCGCGCGTATTCGATGGGCGCAACCCTGTGTATGCCTACACATTCAGGAGTGAGGAGGACAGGGCGGACTGGGAGGGGTACAGGACTGCCGTACTGCACGAGCCGCAGGTGTTCAGCTCCACGGCGTGGGACTACTACAGGACGGAGTACAACGCCGTGGCGGTGGTGGATATGCCCGCCAGCCCGGAGGGCAGGCCCGCCCCTTATTTTTACTTTTGCCCCATAGGCGATGTGCTTGACATGTCCGTAACCCCCGCAGGGGGCATAGAATGGATAGCCACCGCACAGGGGGGAGGGGTGGTGAGCGTGATAGACGATGAGCATTTCCGCCTTTTCCGGCGTGATGACAAGGGCGGGCTGGGGGTCATGCTCGCGGAGAAGCCGCACGGCTTGGGCTATTGCCCCGCCACATTCCTCACGCAGGACGCGGTTTCCCTTTGCGACCCGATAGTCAAGGCTTCGCCGCTTGTCAAGGTGCTTGACGCGCTTGACTGGTATCTCTTCTTCTCGATAAGCAAGCGCCATTTGGACTTGTACGGCAGTTATCCCATATATTCGGGGTATTCGCAGGACTGCAACTACACAGACGACACCACAGGCGACTATTGCGATGGCGGCTTCCTGCGGGACAGGGAGGGGCATTGGCACTATGACGCGGCGGGGCAGCTAGTCCCCTGCCCGAAGTGCGGGCGGAAAAGGATTGTCGGCGCGGGGACGTTTGTCGACATTCCCGTCCCGAACGAAAAGGGGGAGTACTCCGAATATGTCCCCGATATGCGCGATCCCGTGCAGATGCTTTCGGTTGACCGCAATTCCCTCGACTACTCCGTACAGGAGGCGGAAAGGCTGCGGCTCGCGATTATCAACGCCGTGTGCGGATTGCAGGAGAACGTGCAGAGGGAGGCGGTGAACGAAAAGCAGGTTGATGCCCTGTTTGAGAACCAGACAACCGTACTCGGACGGATTAAGCGGAACTTCGAGCGGCTGCAGCTTTTCCTTGACAGCACTGTCTGCCGGTTGCGTTACGGCGCGGACTTCGTTTCCGCGTCCGTGGATTACGGTACGGGCTTCTTCTTGTCGGATGTGGCGGAAATGCAGGGAGAATACGCCACCCTCAAGGCTAAGGGCTTCCCCTTGTCAAGCCTCGCCGCACTTGACCGCAAGATAGCGGAGACGCAGTTCCGCAATGACCCCGTGCGGTTGGAACGCCACCGCATTGTGTCAGACCTTGAGCCGTTCAGGCACAACACTGTACATGAGGTGGCGGAACTGGTGCGGGACGGCGCGGCGGACAATGAGGAGCTTAAAATCAAGGCTCACTTCCTTGACTATTTGTGCCGCTTCGAGCGCGAGAACACCAATGTTGTGGAGTTCGGCAAGTTGCTGCCTTATGATAAAAAAATAACGATAATCAAAAGTAAATTCAAAGACTATGCCAGAGAAAGTTAAGAGTTACGAATGCCCGAAAGGTGAGGAGCATCTGTACCATTGTGAAATAGAGCAAAGGCAGTTCGACCCCTCAACCGGGGAAAGGCTGTCGCGTCCGCGCGTGCAGAAATTCGGGAAAAAGTTCTTCGAGAGCTTCGGCTTGCACAACTTAAAGCAACAGGGTTATACAGTAACCGTGCTGCATGACCCCAACGATGTGGCGAAAGACGCAAAAAAATAAGAGCTATGCTGACCGAGGATCTTATAAGGAGCACCGCCGCATTGAACGGATTGACGGCGGAGCAAATAGAGGCTATCACATTGCTTTCGCAGAATGACGAAAACGGAGTTGTGGCACGCAAGACCGGCGAAATCTACGGGGCGCTTGACAATGATGTGCTGAACGCATCAGGCATTGGCAAGAACGGCACGGAGAAGACTTACGACTATGCCAAGCGCGTAATCGGCGAGCTTAGGAAAAGCGCGGATATGCTTCCCGCGCTGCAAAAGGAGATAGAGGCCCTGAAAGCCGGGAATGCCACCAACGGCGAGTCAGAAAGGCAGCTCAAACAGGTACAGGCGGACTTGCAGAACACGCAGAAGATGTATAATGAGCTGCAAGGCAAGTTCGATGCGGCGAAAGCCGAATATGCAAAAAGCCTGTTGGGCGTGAGGATTGACTCCGATATGGCGCAAGCAGGAAAGGATCTGAAGATTAAGGCCTCCATTCCTGCGGCGGCTGCGAATATGCTGATGCAGCAGGCTTACGCCAAAATGCGTGCCTACAACCCCGAATATCAGGACAACGGGGACGGCACTTCCACGCTTGTATTCAAGGACAAGGCGGGAGCGGTCATGCGCAACCCGCAGAACTCGCTCAACCCGTTCACCGCCCGCGAGCTGCTTGCTCAGGAATTGCGCGGCATGGGCATTCTTGAGGAGGTGCAGGGCGGCGGCACTGGTACAGGCACAAGCGGCGGTAACGGCGCAGGAGGCAGTGCCGGGGGAATAGACACCAGCGGCGCAAGAACACAGCGCGAGGCTTACGGCATCATAGACAAGGCTCTGCTGGAGCAGGGAAAGACTGTCGGGTCCCGCGAATATCAGGATGCTATGGATTTGGCGTGGAAAGAGGGGAACGTTTCCGCGCTGCCCAAATAACTGTAAGTTTAACGTGGTCAAGGGGAAAGACTGCATAAAAAATTGAAAGATGAGCTTAATTGCGACAAGACTTCAAAATTGGCGGGTTGAAAGTCCGAGCTTTGACAAGAACATGACCCGCCCGTGCGAGTACGGTGCATTGGACTTCTTTGCGGAGCAGACAGCTGCGCCGAACTCGATAATCTCACCTGTCCTTGCGGAGCGTGCATTCGCCAGCATGGGCAACACGGTGCAGATACCTGTTATCAACTATGACGGGGACGTTACCGTGTCAACCGCACGCAGTTGCGTGATAGCTGACGCGGAGAACACTTCCGCGCTCTACAATGTTGTGTGGTCAACGTTTGCGGTGGGCTTCACCATGGTCCCTGCGGCTTACACCAACAACGAGATAAGCTACGACCATGACTTTGCCCGCAAAGTAGAGAAAGTGTCCCGCGCACTCGCGGACAAGCTCGATCAGGGCGCGGTTGCGGCGCTGGAGGCTAACAAGACGCAGGTGTTCAAGGACAAGCTGAACTACACCGTAACGGGCAATGTGGTGGAAGTGCCTACCCCCATGGTTACGGAGGTGCTGGGCGACATGAATCCTATGATGCGGGCGAACTGCTACCCGGGGCTGGTGCATATCGTGGGCAACGCGGGCATAGACTCGCTGGTGCGCAAGCTCGCGCAGCATGACGTGTACAACGATGTCAACAAGCGCCTTGAATACGACAACAAGGTGTTGCACTACACCAACAACGTTCTCAACGAGAGCGGCAAGAACGGCACGTTCTTTGCCGTGGCTGACGGTAATGTAGGCGTGCTTACGCGCGTTGAAAGGGAGGCTTTGCGCCGCGCCCAAGTCAACTTCCACGAGTGGGACGTTGTGCGTCTGCCTTACATAGATTTGCCGGTAGGCTCGCACTATTACACCGCCGTGGGCGACCAGTCGGCTATAATGGGCGCGGCTACCGCAGACCTCACTTGTGCGGCTAAGGAGTATTACGGATTCAGCGTTGACGTGGCGTTTGTCGTTGCGTACAACAGCGACCCCTCAACCGTGGCAAACCCGATAATCAAGGCGCAAATTGCGGCAGGTGCTACAAATGTGCCTATGGGCATGCCTGTGTATGTGGTCAACCCAAGCACAGGGGCATAACCGTGCAAAACCGAGTATAAGAGGGGGAGAGGGATTGCCCCTTTCCCCCTTGCTTATTACAATGAAGAGATGATAAGGATTGAGGATGTTACATCCGCATTGCAGGGTGTCGTGGGTTTGGCTGACCCCGGCACAAGCGGGCTGTCCGTGTTAGGGTCGCACCCTTTGCTTACAGCCGAAAACCTTGAGTCCGTCATGCCTGCCGAAAAATCGGACGACTGGCTGGAAAACTTGCAACGGCAAGGCATCGCGCAGGTGGTGCAAAAGTTCGTTCAGGACAAGCAGTTGTGGAGGCAGACGCGGGATTTGCTGCAACGCCGTCCATTTTTCGACGGGGCGGGCAGGATTGGCAACGTCATAGCCAACAGCCACAAGGTTGCAGGCTTCGAGATAACCCCGGTGAGGGGAATGGGCGTGACGGCGCAGATAGAGCGCATAGGATTGCAGTTCTCCAAAACGATAGACAACACCAGTGGCGGAGACATTACGCTGTACTTGTTCCACTCTTCGCAGCCGAAGCCGGTGAGAAAGGTTACGGCGGCGGTCAAGGGGGACGGCGCGTTTGCGTGGGCCGTACCCAACAAGCCGCTTGTGCTTCCTTACGCCTGTCATTCCGCGTCCGATGTCAACGCGCAGGTGATTGATGTCAACAAGGCGGAAATGAGCTATACAGGCACGGATGCGGGCGGTTCTTGGTATCTTGTCTATTGGCAGGATGAACTGCCTAAGGGCTTGGAGGCTGTCAATGTCTCCAAGGACTGGAGCAGGGACCCGTGCGGGACTTGCAACATAGGGAGCGTGAGGGATTGGCGCGAGCTTACGAAGTATCTGCAGATCTCCCCGTTCATGGTTTCCGTCCCCCCTGATTGGGACAGGACGCTGTGGGACACCGCAGAGATGATGTACACCAACACGCAGAGTTACGGGCTTAACTGCATCGTGTCCGTGTCGTGCGACCTCACAGACTTTATCATCTCACAAAAGGATAATTTCGCCAATGTAATACAGAAACAATTGGCTTACAATATATTACGAACGATTGCGATGAACCCTTACGCGAGGGTAAACCGCAACCAGAGCAATGCAATGAGGAGCGACATCCTGTATGAGCTTGACGGCAACACTCAGGGACGCGCCACAGGTTTGGGATGGGAATTGAAACAGGCATACAAGGCTTTGAACATATCCACGGAGGGGATAGACCGCATATGCCTTGCCTGTGCAAACAAGGGAGTTAATTACAGTACAGTTTAGGATATGGATAAATTCAAAGGCTGGTACAAGGGTGCGCAGGTGTACCTTGTGCCTCAAGGCAACGATTACCTGTATAAGGAAGCCTACGCTGAAAGCGGTGCGGCGGCGAACAATGGCATCGCATCTTATGGCGATTGGGTTTCGGGCGGCAAAAAACAGTGCGTGTTTGTCAAGTTCAATCCCTGCGAGGAAAAGGACGCAGACAACAAGCAAAAGGCGGATAAGGCTTACATCTACTACGGCGAGGAAAATTCTGCGATAGCGAGCATTGGCGAAAGTGGCGTGGTGTGCCTCGCTGACACGAAGCTATCTAAGGATGTGGCAGGCTTTCTGTACGCTGACGCGGGCGGGACAAAGGTTAATGCCCCGCTCAAAAAGTTCCGCGCATGGGAGGCAGAAAGCGGCGCGGAATGGATTGACGAGGCTGTGAGGCAGCAGGGCAAGCCCTCATTCGCGGAAATGCTCGGACATCTTGCCGAACGCTTCAGGCAGATAGACGACGTTAAGAATGCGGGCGGCGACAAGAGTACATCATACATTGCGGAGCTTGCAAGCTCCGCAACGCTGGCGCAGGTGGTTTCCACGGTGAACAATATACGCAGTCTGTTGGACGCCAACGGCTATCTCTCAGATGTTGACCCTAACGCTTAAAGATTACGGCTATGGCGGAAATTAACGGATACATAAAAGGCGTGCAGCTTTTTTTTGTCGGGAATGAGTACGAGAGGCACAAAACGGCAGTCCTGTTTGCCGAGAAATACGGCTCAACCGCAGAGCAGTGGGAATATGTAATGGACTTAGACAGCGTATATGTCGAGTGCAACCTCGTGCAGAACCCTATCGAAAGCACGTGGGGGCTGTTGTATGCACCCAGTTCGGATGCAGGCATAACGCCGTTTGTCATGACCAGACAAGACGAGGATGGGAAAAACATTAAACAATACGGTTCTCGCGCGGCTTTTTGGGCTGCCCACGTACCGAGCAAGAACACTGCCCCCGTTTACCGTTTCGCGTTTATGGGACAGAAAAAAGACGTGTACAATCTTGCCTTGACAATCGACAGGGGGGAAAAAGCAGGGGCTGTTGTCGCCGAATATCCCGGTTGGTATTGGTACGACAAAGGTAATGACCATACAAATGCCTTGATAGACAAAAATGTAGAGCAGCAAGGCGATGGGCTTCTTGCTTCATTTATGAAATTCTGCAAAAAGGAATTCGCAGAAATCACGCAAGCATTCCGGAACTTAGGGGAAGAGGTTGGGCAATTACTCCCTCTCTGTTTTCTCAAGGTGTCAAGTGAGAACCAGACGTTGGGGAATGCGAAAATAACAGCCGGGGACAATCAAGGCATGCCGTTCCTGTCCTTCGTGAGAGACACTTCGGGGGTAACTCCGTTTTCGCTGGTCAATCCCGGGATGTCGGCATACGGCTTTGCTGACTCCTCCTCTCCACAAGGAGGGGAGGTGTCAAGTTTTGGCATGTCAATTGCGGTAGATGGTGGTACTGACGGCTTGATGGGCGGATTGATCCTGAACCCCCAGCATTATGTGGACATGGGCATTGTCGGCAGCGTTGATAAGGCCAAGCTGGGCGTGTACGTCGTGGGCAAGACGGCAGAGGACTTGCTGACGGCATACGGCGAGACCGTCCCCATCTCCACTTTCGCCAAGCAGGCGGATTTTACCACATTCCAGTCTCATGTATCGGAGGCTCTGGACTTCGAGGGCGAGAACGTAACGGTGATGCCCGCCGCCCTGCCGCTCGCCTCCACCACGGAGCGCGGCGGTGTCAAAATGGCTGGCAAGGTTGACGCGCTGGCGGATGACGCTACCTTGGCGCAGACCGTTGACAGGCTAAACACCCTTGTCGCCTACCTGAAGTCGGCGGGGCTTATGTCGGAGAACTGACACGGCTATGCAGGGACTGGCGGCTATTTTTGACAAGCGCGGGCGCGTGGCGGATCTCCTTGCCGCGCTGGAAAGCGGCGAATACATGATGCGCATAATAACCGAATATGAGGCGGAGATATGCGACATGAACGCCGTGGAGCAGATGTATGAGCAGGGAGTGAATGCCGCAGGGGAGCGGATTATGGAATACGCGCCGTACAGTCCTATAACGATTGAGTACAAGAGAGCGAAAGGTCAGCCTGTCAACCGCGTAACCCTGCGGGACACAGGCGACTTCCACGCCTCGTTCTACCTTACGGTGGAGGCGGACAAGTTCCGCATTTACGCGGGGGACGAAAAGACCGCCCGTCTTGTGCAAAAATACGGTGCGGGAATTTTCGGGCTTACTCCGCAAAACATCGGGGTGATGCTGTCGGAATACGTTTACCCCGGATTGTTGGAATATGCAAAAGAAATAAGGGAATAATGGCTGGATATCTGTTGGATGCCGTTGCGGCTGAATTGGCGGGGAAGATAAGGCAGCCCCTCGGGCTTGATTATGCTTTCGGGCGTGCGGAGCGCCTGTTGCGGCTTAATGCCGACGGCAAGCGCATATACACCGCCAACATTTACGACCCCAATTCAGGAGGCGTGAATGACTATTCGGAACTGATGCCCTCCGATGCGCTGGGCAATTACGCTTTCTTCTTCGTACACGACCCGCAGGAGGTCGCGGACACGGAGAACGTGTCGGTGGGGATTTCCGCCACAATGTCGCTAATAATGTGGTTTGACTGCCGCAGGCTGTTTGCCGCCCTGAACGTGCGCTCGCGGGATGAGGTGAAGGCACTTGTGCTGGACGTGCTTAACGGCGGCGTGACGCTGCGGCGCGGGCGCTTCCGAGTGCGTAAGGTTTACGAGCTGGCGGAGAACATCTGGCGCGGCTTCTCTTACGACGAGATAGACAACCAGTTTCTTATGCACCCCTATTGCGGCTTCCGCTTCGAGGGCGCGGCGGAGATAAGCGAAAACTGTCATGAATTTGCAAGGAATTATAATTGACTGCATTACGGAGGTTGCCGCCGTGGCATTGCTGGCGGCATGGCTGTTGCTTTTCCTGACGAAGACCGGCGCGGTGGAATGGCTGCAGGTGCATGGCAATGCCTTGGTTCATTCGCTCGCCTCATGCTGGTTCTGCCTGTCATGGTGGGCGTGCGTGGTCATTGCGGCCGCAGTTGCGGCGGCGGAGTGGATTGTCCTCGGCAGCGTGCCGCCGTCAATGGTAATCGTGCCGTTTCTTTCAACTCCAATAACACGTAAACTATTATGATACACCAACTTGGGAAACATAAGGTGGAAATGTACGAAGACATAGAGAATATGCCTGTCGTGCGCTTCCACAAGTACAACAAAATGCTCATTGTCGAGGCTGGCATAGGCTCTGACGTTGCGGCGGCGGACAGCCACTTGGCGAAAATCGCCGCCCTTGTGCGTCAGAAGGACTGCGACAAAGCCTTGCAGGAGATAGCCAATATGCAGCAGTGCCTGTATTTTGCCGCCGAAAGCGTGTCCCCACGCCTGTTGGCGTTTTCCGCGCTTGTTAGGTCAATAGACGGAGACCCATGCGATGACTTGACAGACGACGGTCTCACGGCCACCGCCGCGAAGCTGTCGGACGTGCCGGTGGCACAGATAGCGGCGGTGTTCGCAGGAGTAAAAAAAAAAATAGATGAAGCATTGCGCCTTTACTTCCCAAAATCATTCGACGATGCGGAAGTCAAGGAATATTACGACTGTCTCCGCTCGCGTGCCCTGTGTCAGTTGGAAGCGATACAGGCGGGGGGCGGGGACGGTTGCATTAAGGGGGAGATAGCGAGGCTCTCCGATGCAGTGCTGACATTTTTCGCCCCGCAGCCATTCGGCGGTTCGGAGGGCGTGGAGGTCAGGCATGACAAGGGCATTGAGTACCTGTGCCTCGCGCTCGCGCAGAATATGCACGTCAATGCGAAGAAAATGACGGTGATGGAATTTTACAATGCCCTCGAATACGCCCGCGAAGAGGCGCGGAAACAGAAAAAGCAAACCAAACGATAACAGATATGGACGGCAAGACCAACCCGATAAAATACAGCGACCTCATAAGTCCTGACAGTTCAATAACTGACCTCATCAAGCAGCTTGACGAGTTGTCGGACGCTTATCAGAACATGATTAAGAACGTCCGTGAACAGGCGGGGCAGCTGTCCGTGTCCCTCGGCAAGGTATCGGGGGCGACGGAGGCGGGACGCAGGACAATACAGGGCGCGGCGAGCGATGCAGACAGGCTCGCAAGGGCGCAGATGCAGCTCAATCAGGCGGAAAGCGAGACGAACTTCAAGTTGCAACAGCTTAAAGCCGCGCAAAAGGAGGCTAACGACATAGCCCGCATAACCGCGAAGCTCAACCGCTCGGCGGAGGGCAGCTATAACCGTTTGTCCGCGCAATACGCGATGAACAAGATGCGCCTTAACACCATGAGCAAGGCGGTACGGGAGAACACGGCGGCGGGGCGCAAGCTCGAAGAGGAAACGCGCAAAATATATGAAGAAATGAAGCGCTTGCAGGAGGCTACGGGCAAGCACCAGCTTAATGTCGGCAACTACAAGGAGGCGGGCGAGGCAGTAGCAGCCTATGGCGACAAGCTGAAGGAGGCGTTAGGGCTTAACTCGCAGTTCGGCGAGGCTATCCTCGCCCTTGGGCGCAACTCCAACGAGGCGCGGGCGGGCATCGCAGGGATAGCTTCGGGTTTTGCCAATTTGGGCAAAACCCTGTTGGGTCTTGCGGCAAACCCGGTGTTCCTCTCGATAGCAGGCGTTGCTGCCGCCGGAGCGGCGGTCAAATGGTGGTACGACTACAACGCCGGCATAGCGGAGGCGACACGCCTGACGCAACAGTTAACGGATAAGTCGGGTGAAGACTTGCGGGCATTCCGTTCGGAGGTTCAGGCAGTCGCGGAGACATTTGGCGTTGGTTTCCGCGACACGCTGCAAGCCATAAATTCAGTTGTCAAACAGTTTGGCATCTCTTATGAAGAGGCGGCAAACCTCGTTAAAAAAGGTTTTGCCGCAGGTGCTGACGCAAACGGAGAGTTCCTTGACACCTTGAAAGAATACCCGGCATATTTTAAGGAGGCGGGCATAAGTGCCTCGACGTTTGTCGCCATTGTAACCCGCTCCACCAAGGAGGGCATCTTCAGCGACAAGGGCGTTGATGCCATTAAAGAGGCTAACCTGCGCTTGCGCGAAATGACCACCGCCACCGCGTCCGCATTAGAGGGGATAGGCATAAGCTCGAAAAAGGTGCAGGCTGATCTGGCGAGCGGCGCGAAAACCACATGGGACATTATGCAGCAAGTTTCGCAAAAACTAAGCGAGCTGCCCGCAGCAAGCTCTAAGGTCGGCACGGCGATAGCTGATATTTTTGGCGGTCCGGGCGAAGACGCGGGATTGCGCTATCTCACCATGCTCAAGGACATAAACGGAGGCATGGACGAGCTTCTTGGCAATACAGACGCAATGGCTAAGGCGCAGCAGGATGTGGTCAATGCCACAGTCGGGCTGAAAAAAGCCACGGCGGACTTGTTCGACGCTACCGGCGGAGGCTTCGAGAAGTTCTCCTCTGACGTTAAGATTTACGCCCTTGACACCCTTTCTGGATTGCTGACTGTAATCAAGGAGGTCAAGGACGGCATAGTAAGCGTCTATACATTTGTCGCCAACCACACCCAGCGTCTGCAGTCTTGGATAAAATCCCTGATTAACACATTTGCCCCATTTATCAACATGGTAAAAGGCTTGCGCAACCTCGGCAAGGAGAAGCGCGAGAGCGAGGCGATGCTGACGGCGGGCGCAAATGCGGGCGCGGGCATAGGCACGGCGGTTTCACGTGGAACATCGGACGGCAAGGGCAAAAGCGTAACGCCATCCGCCGCAAAGGGAGGCAAGGGCAAAAGTAGCGCGGCACGCGCCGTCTCGGACGCGAAAAAAAAAGCGGAACAGGCGCGGCGCGAGGCAGAGGAACAATACAAGGCGGAAATTGCCGCCATGCGGAAATACGAGGATGAGCAGACCGCCTTAATGGCGGACAGCATGGACAAACGCCAGTTGCTTGTGCAACAAAAATACGGTCGCGAGATAGAGGATTTGCGGCATCGCCTTGACACAGAGAAGAAGCTGACGGTGCAAGCAAGGGAAAATATAACAGCCACTTTACTTGTGCTGCAAAAAAGAATGCAGGATGAGACCGCGAAACTGTGGCAGGAGTATGACGCGGAACAGGCGGAAAGGGAGCGCAAGTCAGTGGCATTGCGCCTTGAAAGTGTCAAAAAGGGGAGTGCCGAAGAGCTGAAGCTACGTTTGCGGCAGTTAGACCTTGCCAAGGAGGCGGCAATGAAAGCCAACGCGGCGTTGCCCGAAAGCAAGCGCATTGACAGCTCGTTGATTAGCGCAAAATATGAGACGCAGAAAAAGACAGCCGTTGCGGGATATATCCCGCAGGAAGCGGACAAGACACAGACGGAGGGACGCGCCCGCAGGATAGCCGAGGAACAGCAGACCGTTACCGAGCTTATCGCCGCCGTGGAACAGGGCGAGATACAGGTCGGGGAGGCGCAGCTCGCGGCGCTTCGCAACAGGAGCAAGACGCTGACAGAGGAGGCTGCGAACCTCACGAGGGACTATGTGCGTGAAATCACGGCAAAAGCGCAAAGCGTGCTGGAAAGCGCGGACATAGACTGGTCAGACCCGATTGACGGGACAAAGGCTATACAGCAATTGTTTCAGGACTTACAGGATGCGTTCAGCGGTGATGACACGGAGGCGAAAATAAAGGCGGTCGCGGGGGCGTTCAACATGCTCACGGGGGCATTGGGACAGGCGGCACAGGCACGCATAGACGAGGCGAACGCGGCGGTGGAACAGTCGGAGAAGGACATATCCAGTGCGCAACAGGCTTTGCAGTACGAGCAACAGGCAAGGGCGGCGGGATATGCGAACAATGTCGCCCTCGCGCAGAAAGAGTTAGAACAGGCTAAGAAAAATGAGGCGAAAGCCCTCAAAGAGCGGAAAAAGGCGCAAAGGCAACAGGCGGCGATACAGACCATACAGCAGATAGGCAACCTCGTTACCGCCTCCGCCCTCATCTGGTCGCAGTTGGGCTTCCCCGCCGCGATACCTGCGATAGGCGTCATGTGGGGCAGCTTTGCCGCCTCCAAGCTGATAGCCGCCGCCCTCACAAGGAAAGCGGCAGGAGGCAGCGGCAGCGAGAGCTACGGGGACGGCACGGTGGAGCTGTTGCAGGGCGGCTCGCATCAGAGCGGCAAGGACATTGACCTGGGGCATAAGCCGGACGGCACAAGGAGACGCGCCGAGGGCGGCGAGTTCTTCGCCGTGATAAACAAGCGCAGCTCGCGCCGGTATCGCTCCGTGATACCTGACGTTATAAACTCCCTTAACGACGGCAGCTTCGCCGCGAAGTATATGAACGCCTACAAGGCGGATGGACTGACCGTTAACTACGATGCGGGCGGCAGGGACATACAGGACATCAAAGAGGACGTGCGGCATATCAGAGCCAACACCGCCACCCGCGTTTATCCGGACGGTCGGGGTGGCTTGGTGAGAGAGTACAAGAACGTTAAGACAACGACAAGATAATGGGCAAAGTCAAATACAGGTTTTCTTTCCCCCGCGAGTTTTTCCGCAAGAATTACGCGCTTTTCGCGGGCGGTGCTGTGCGGCGCATGGAGGGCTTCTGTTACACGGAGACGTACATAAGCGTTACGGCACAGACGTTCCGCACGGATTGGGGCAGCACGCTCGCTGTGCAGGGGATTTTTTACGACGCGGCAAAACAGCCGCTGGACTATTGGGGTGTCGCGCACAACCAGTCGGGCGGGATTGTTACCGCGCCCGCCTCTACGGCTTACATTCGCGCAAACTGGGATGCGGAAAAATTAGGAACGGCGTATCTTGGCACGATTGACGGCACGGACAATTGGCTTGGTTCACATCCTTGCTATCCGATATACAAGGATGACCTCGCGATAGATTACGAGCATGAGAGCGGGCAGAAGTTTTTCCGCAAAAAATGGGACGGCAAGCTGACATTCCTTGGCAAGGATTATGATGCAATCGTAACAGGCGGCATAAACAGGCAATGGCACTTGCTCGCGGAGGTGTCAGAGGACAACGGCAGGACATGGAGCGAGCTGCATAAATCCGCCTTTTATCTCACGGACTGCACGGTTAATATGGATAACAGGACAATAGAGGTGCAGCCCGACACGTTCGACGATTATACAGGCATTCTTGCGGGCATGGATAAGGAGTTCGACCTTATCGAGCTTCTGCCCGAATTTTGCCCTGTGGAAATAGCGAAACGCCCTCTGATACAGTTGTATGTGCCGGGGGACAGCGTGATAAGCTGTTTTTTGGGCGGCACCAACTGGGAACAGGATGCGGATGCGGTAACGAGCGAAAAGGCGTTGCGCAAGACTTATAAGTTCGGGCTGTGCAACATACTGAAAGAGATGCTGATAACAGGCTCAGGCACGCCCGCCGATACAGGACTGTACACGGGGCGCATGGCGCAAGGCTCAACCCCCGCCGAGTTCGAGGGCAGCCTGTATTCTGACAGTCGGGACTATTATGTGTTTGTAAAACAGGGACTTGTACGTGATGAGGAAACATGGAAGCTGCTGGGCGATGTCATCGTGGAGTACCGCCGCACGTCCGACAATGCGGCGTTGTTCCGCTACGAGCGGCTCGGCAGCAAGCAGCCGTTCGATACGGAGACTTTCACTCTGTCCCCTGTTGAGGGGGCTGGCTCTGCGGGAAGCCTCGAATGCGACATGGCAAGCTATAATGTCTATGGTCGCTATCTTGTTGACGTTGACAGCATTGGTGGGGTTAAGGCTTCCGACCTGCCCTCCGATGACATTACGGACAACACGCGCCATTACCGCAAGGCATTCGCCTATGCGCATGAAGTGTGCTTTATCTCTTACAACTTTTCCGACAACCCGACCGAATGGGGGCTGGCGGAAAACGGCAAGTATTTCGCCCCGCCCTCCGACATTGGCAAGTACTACCCCATAGCGCAGAGCGCTTGGAGATATGCCTCGTTGTGGTTCGCTTTCGAAAAGAACGACTGGGCTTTGGAGACGCAGGGACGCAAACGCTATCTGTTGAGGGACGCTTACACGTTTTCGTCATGCGTCAATGCCGTGCTGAATAAAATCGCCCCGGATATAGTGCATGATGCGAAAGAGGTTTACAGCGAATTTTTATACGCGCCGAAAAACCCGATTAACGGTGCGGAGAACGCCCGGCTGTTGCTGTCCCCGAAGAGCAACATAACTTACGGCGAGTATCAGACACCCGCGCAAAAAGCCCCTGTGACATTTTCCATGCTCATGCAGATGCTCGCGAACACCTATAAATGCTACTGGTTCGTGGAGGACGGCAAATTGCGCATCGAGCAAGCGGAGTGGTTTCACCGTGGCGGCTCTTACACGGAGCGGCGGGCGGTTGGCACAGACTTGACGGTATTACTAAACAAGCGCAACGGCAAGCCTTACGACTATGCAAAAAACAGTTACAGCTACACCAAGGAGACAATGCCGGCGCGCTATGAGTTCGCGTGGATGGATGATGTCACTTCTCTGTTTGGCGGCAGCCCGATTAACATATTGTCCCCTTTTGTCGATGAGGGGAAAAAGGAGGATGTGACTATCTCCAACACGACCACCGACATTGACTATATGATGCTTAACCCCACCGAGATAAGCGAGGACGGCTTCGCTATGCTGGCTGCGCATGAGGCGGAGGCTATAACCGACTATCTCGACTACCCGATACCGGGGTACGGCATAGAGACCGGCGGCAACGACGGCGACACCGCGCCGCGCATAAACATCGACACCCTCGCAGGCGGCAAGGAGGCGGTACTGACCGTTGTTGCGACCGGCGGAGGCACGGCGACCGTATGCTGGTATGATACGGCGGGCGAGAAATTATCCGCCGCTGCGGCGACTTTCGCGGCTGACGGCGCAGAACATGACGTGTCCGTAACCATTCCCGCCAATGCGGCGCAAATGGGCTTCACGGCTGCGGGATTGGTACAGGCGACAGTCAAGTTGCTGACAGTAAACAATATGTGGCAGCTGCCGTTCACGCGGTTGCATTATGCAGGGACGGATTTTTACGCCCAGAACGGGGAACTGGCTTTGCCTTACCTGCAACCGTGGTGCTGGATTTACGATATGCCGGCATCTGCGTTGGAGATAAACGGCGAATATACGGGCGCGGGGAGCGTGGAGCGCAAAAAGCGGCAGACTGTCAAATATCCGTGCGGGACAAGTCCCGATACGGTGCGGCTTGTCAAGACCTCCGTGGGGGCGGGCGTAATTGAAAAAATATCCGTAACTTTGGGATCGTTAAACGGCACAGCCAATTTATTGCATGACACGGAATTATAACAACAACTACAACCCGCTGCCGTGGTACGACAGCATAGAGCGGCAGGATTTCCGCAAGTCTTACGTGTACGGCGCGGTGTACCCATTGTTTGCCCCTGCCAATAATCTGTTGCCTTTTCAGGTGTTAAGGACACACAGGGATGCGGAAATAACCGCGCTGGAGCTTCTGGACAGGAGCGGCGCGGTGGCGGCGGACATCCTTTCCGCCGCAAAAGACGCGGGGCTGACGGTAATCCAAAGCGCGGACTTCCCCGGCATGGATGTGATTGTATTCGCGGCGAACCAGTACATGGCAACGCAGATGCAGGAGGGGCAGTATTACCTCCGCATGACGGACAGCGTGGAGACATGGTACAGCGAGGTGTTCACCGTGGTACAGGACGTTTCCGCTTACCTGTCCTTGGAATGGTGGGATGACAGCAACGCGGTGTTTGACGCGGGGGGCATTGTCTATGAGTACGGCTATTACCGCAACAGGCTGTACCTTAACACGGAACTCGGAAAACCCGATTACGAGTACGAAGAGACAGGAGAGGACAGGGACGGATATTTCTTCGCTGAGAAGCAAATCAGCGAAAAAACGTACAAGTTCCAGTTTCTTGCCCCCGAATTTATGTGCGATGCAATACGGCTTGCCCGCCTGTCAGACCATGTTACGGTGCGCAGTCAGGGGATTGCCTACGATTGCGACACGTTTCTAATCACCCCGAAATGGGAGGGCGCGGGTGCGCTGGCAAGCGTGGAGGCGGAAATACAGACCGATACCGTATGCAAAAAGATAGGGCAAGGTTATGTAAAGGCGGTGCGGGGCGACTACAACAACGACTACAACAACGACTACAATAACGGCGTATGAACTGGGAACAACTTAAACAGGCGGTGCGCTTGGTAATCAAGCAAAACGGCAACAACGAGATAACAGGCAAGGTCATGCAGGACACCTTGCTGACAACGATAAACAACATTGGCGCGGGGCGCACTTTCGCGGGGTTTGCCACCCCCGAAACAAACCCCGGCACGCCCGACGGCAATGTTGTTTGGTTTGCCACACAGGAGGGGATTTACCCGAATTTCGGGGCAATCCGGCTGACTGGACGCAAGCTGTTTTTCTTAACCAACACGGCGGCGGGCTGGCAAAGCACGGCGGTAGATATTGGCGCGGATGTTAAACTGGCGGTAACAGGTAGCGCGATAGCGCATTATGCCAAGGCGGGCGATATAAACCTCGAAACAGCGGAGAGCGGTTGGTATCTCACCGACACGGGCAGCAGCGCACAGCACAAGCGTGGCATTACCATTGTGGCAAGCGGAATTATCGTTAACGACCTTGATGTCGGTGATAATGACATCTATATAACCACCACGGATGGGCATTTTTGGATTGCGCCGCCACAGTCGGCAAAATGGAGCGATTTGGGTGCGCTTGGCGGTACGCCCGGCACTCCGGGAGAGGACGGCAAGGATGCAGATTATTACCAACTGTCCCCGATAGAGGAGCTGTTACCCCTTGACAATGCCGGATATGTCAACGGCACACTTAATTACAAGATATATCACGTAACAGGCAACAGCCGTTTGCCCATATCGTTATCCGACAGCGCGTTTTGGCGTTGGAAATATGCGACGGAGGGAACAGGGATATGGCACAATGTCAAACAGGAGGGCGGCGTTAACGTTATATGGAACACCGCGACCAACGCATCCGCTTATGTGCTTGTAGAGCTTGTGATAGACGGCACGGTTGCGGACAGCCGCACGGTCAATGCAACGCCGGGGAAGTCGGCGTACAATGATGTCGTCAAAAAGCAAGGCGAGCTATCTGTTGCCGTCTCCAACCAAGACGCGGAATTGGGCAATTTGAAAACCTCGCAGCTGCAGCTTTCCGCCGATATGGCGGCAATGTCAAGCCGCATGGGCAAGACGGAGGCGAAAGTGGCGACTTCCGTACAATACGACAAAAACACGGGCAGAATAACAAGCAACGTAACCATATTCGCAGACCAGATAGACCTTGAGGGGGAGGTTACAGCCAACGGCGAGTTCGCCATAGACAGCTTCGGGAATATCAAGACAGGCGTAGCCCTGTCCCCCTCGGCGGGGGCGGTGTCCTACATAGTTGAGGACAAGAGCAACCTTGTGTTTGAGGACAATATTACGATAAAACTGCCCAACGACCCCGAATACATAGGACGGCGGCTGCTGATAATCGCACAGCCTAAGCACAACAGCGCGGGGGTGATACTCAAGCCCGGCACTAACGACCCCATAACCGCGATAACGCAGACAGGCAAGATTACGATAGAGGCGGGGCGCACCCTGAACAACTGGATATACGGCTACGACAACGGCGCAAGCATATACACATCCGCAAACGACACCTCGGACGCTGACGCGGTCAAGAGCGCATTGGAGGGCTTGCAGTACTTCGGCGGCAACTCCGTGTCCCTAAGCGGCAGCAACTTCGTGCTGGCGAGAACGTTAAGCATACAGTGCGGGTACATAGAGCTGCTGGGAATACCTTATGCAGTGAACAATATGTTTGCGGCAAAGTCCCCGGTCAAGGGCGGCGAGCAATACGCGGTACACATGACGCGGAGCGATGACGGCCTTATAGACGACACCGACACTGTCAACGGCATAATTGACGTAACCCCGACAACGGAAGCGGACAGCCCGACATTCGGACAGCCGAACAGCCCATGGCGTGAAATCACACAGTTATGCCAGTGGGTGGTAGTCAACGCGAACGCGAAAAATTATAATATAATACAGTAGCCATGCACGAGATACAGATGATGGGCGCGGTGTGGGCACTGTTTTCGCTGCTTGTGTTTGTGGCGATAGGCGTTGACCTTGCAAGCGGCTGGCGCAAAGCCACGCTCCGGGGCGAGGCGCACACGTCCTACGCCCTCACAAGGACAATAACCAAAATACTCATGTACCAAGGCACGATGATTATCACGGGCTGCATAGACATAGTCCTGTCCGTGTGCCACATAGCCGACATAATAGGCATAGACCCGCTGCGGCATCTGCCTGTCGTGTCCGGGCTTATGTGCGTCTTGCTGTGCGTTGTGGAGATTAAGAGCATCTACGAGAAGGCAGAGGACAAGAGCCGCCGCCGCATCAAGGAGACGGCGGAAATCATCAATCAGCTGCTGCATAACGGCATAGACTTAAAAAAGAAAACATAATGATATGATAATCAGTAATTTGCTAAAAAAGGTGGATGAATTGGCGGGGCGCATACCCCTTGACTTCACGCTGCACTGCATATTGAGCGCGGCTATTTCCGCTGTCGTGATGATTGCGGCGGGGTCTATGGGCTGCACGCTGCTTCAGTCGGCGCTGCTCGCGCTGCTTGTCACGCTCGTAGTGGGCGTGGCAAAGGAGGTCGTGATTGACACATGGATAAAAGGCACGCACACGGACGAGAAGGACTTGGCGGCGGACTTGTGCGGGGCAGTGTCGGCGGTTGCCGCAATGTCCGTGGCGGCTATAGTGTTTTAAGGCTATGGAGATAACGATAGACAGACGCTGGAAGCGCGAGGGCTACACCATAAGCCGCGTCTATGTGGACGGCGAGCGGTGGGGGGACGGCTCTCACTGGTGCAGCGCGTTGGAGGACACTGACAGGGGGCTGCACAGCGGTATGAAAAAGAGTGAGATAACAAGGCGCAAGATATACGGCAGGACGGCGATACCGGGCGGGATGTATGACGTTATAATCACGCACTCGCCGCGCTTCGGAAAGCCGCTTCCGCTTGTGGTCGGAGTGCCGGGCTTCTCCGGGGTGCGCATACATCCGGGCAACACTGCGGAGGACACTGACGGCTGCATTCTGCTGGGCGAGAACTCCGTGAAGGGAAAGGTGATGAACTCGCGCTACTGGTGCATGAGGATGCAGGGGATGATAGAGAAAGCCCTCGGCAGGGGCGAGAAAGTAACGCTAATGGTGAAGAGATGAGGAAGTGGGTTGACGCGTTTACCTTGGCGGTCATTGTCCTGTCGCTTGTCTCATGCGCTGTCAGTTGGGTGCTGATTGCAAGGAATTGGGCGCACGGCAAGGACGGCGGGACTGTGCGGGACACCGTGCGGGCTGTATATGTTGACACGGTGAGGATAGTGCAGCCTGTGGCGCGGGACAGCGTTGTGGTGCGGTACATAAAAGTGCGGGTCCCGCGTGCGGAGGGCGGCAAGGACACTCTGGGCGGTGGATATAAAAACACGGACAGCGCGGAGGTGGTGATGCCAATCACGCAGAAGCGTTATTCCGATAGTACATATACGGCGTGGGTGAGCGGTTTCCGCCCCGCGCTTGACAGCATACACGTTCACCCCCGCCGTGAGATGGTTACGGTTACGAACACCGTGAGGGGCAAGCCCAAGCGTTGGGGCGTGGGAATACACGCGGGATATGGCATGACACCTCGCGGCTTGCAGCCGTACATCGGGGTGGGGGTGAATTACAGTATTTTGGCTTTCTGAACCATTGCGATTTTTTCATTGTTTGTTTTTAGGTAATGCTATGGCGGCAATCCGTGAGGACAGCCGCCATTTTCTGTTTGCGTGAAAAATTCACGGTCAGCTTATGGAACAAAACACACAGATGTTCACGCCCTTGCAAATCCTTTCAAACTCGCCAAATACTTTGTCGTAGTCAATTCCCTGCGATACGAAATAAAGCGAGCTGCTCTTGCGAGGCTGGTATTGCTTTCTTGTGATAAAGTCCCCATGCGAGCCTCCTCCGTGCAATTCCAATTCGTAGGGAATATCTGACAGAATGAAATCCACGCTATTGTCTGGCATCTCTTTCATCACATCCATGCAATCGCAATTGTAGCAAGTGCAATTTTCCAAGACCAATGGCTTATTTCTCATCGAAGTATATTCTTTCCTCATCGTAGAAAGTTTCCGCCGCGTCATCACAGTAGCGTGCCACGCAGTGTTCATTTGTCGGATGCCTTATTCTTCCGTCCGTCCAAGGGCAGTAAGGACACAGGGCATCGAAACTGCCAAGCTCTTCACGGAGCTTCCGGGTGTCCTTTGTCCTGCGCCTTATCATGTGTGCAAAACGCCTGACAAGCTCCGCACGCTCACGCTTATTCTGCATCCGTTCCATCCTCCTTCACCCCGAACGGCGTGCCGTCAGCAAAAGTCCAGCCGTCATTCAGATACCCTGTAAGAGTGAGGTTGTCGCATCCGTCCTCACAGAACACTCCGCCACCGTCAGTCATACTCGTTATCAGATAGCGGTGTCCTTTTCGCATTAGCCATCCGAACGGCGAGTGCTTCTGCATTTCCGCCCAGCACTCCTCCGTGTTCTTGAACGGACGGTACTTCGGCTCGGGCTTGACGCGGTATTCTTTTGAATTCTCATAAGGATAAAAAGTTTCCGTGTCCTTCCACTCCTCACAAAGGGCATCCCCTGTCTCGCATTTTACCTGTATTGTCCTGCCCTCTGCAAACGCCTGTATCACAGGTAAAAGGGTTTTTGCTTGTTTTCTGTTCATTTTTATTCTATTACAAGTTCAACTTCTCTTGGTTCTTCTTCGTTGCTTTTGATGAAGCCGTACCAATCTGACGGCAACTGAACATAATCGCCATCTTCTCCTTCCCAACTAATTCCACGTTTTACAGGCTTATTGATATAAAGCCATAAACTGCCGTTTTCGTCTCTTGCTATCCACATATTTATTCTTCTTTTAATTCTGTCGCGAAATCGTAATAATACACCGTGTCATTGTCCTCTTTCCAGCCGTCCTGCACGGTGTTGTGGGTTTTCGCCCACAGGCGCGGCGTGCAGAGCATACGCCATGAGAGCTGCCGCCACCAAGGCTTGTCGCTATGGAACGGCACAAAACTGCGGTCGGCAAGATGCAGCCTGTCGTAGTAATACGCGTTGAGGCGCACACATTTCCAGCCGCGCTTGATTATCGCGGATATGCAGTGGGGGTGGCTGCCCCACCATATCGCCGCGCCGTTGGAACTCCCGAACCAATTTCGGAAACGCGCCTCGTCAAACTCCGTGCCGCGCTCAAGAACGATACGGTACAGGCAGCCGTACGCCTCCAACAGCGTAAGGACTAACTCAAGCCCGACGGACAGGGGGTCTCCCTTTTTCCACCCGAACCGCACAAGTCCGTGGGCGAACTGCCAGCAGTCCAGCTTCCTGTCCCATACCACGCGGATGTCGAAGAACCTCACACCCGCCTTAATCTGCTCCTCTATTGTCTTGTCCTGACACCGCCATAAGGGCGTGAACAGCCTCCAAAACCAACGCTTCGGGGGCAAATAACTCATACTGTTGTGTGAGCCTATCATAATGTCATCCTTGTGTATGTGATTTCTTCAGTTCGTCTGTCAGCGCGTCCGCATAAGCGACCGCCCACTTGCTAACGGATGTCAAGCTTGGGTCTATTCCCTCAATCACAGGCGCGGCAAGCAGCCCTACCATTGCCGCCTTGGCAATCTCGTACCTGCGCTGCTCCCAGTCAATAGCCTTTGTTTCCGTGTCTGGTCTCGAATAAGCTGCGAGCCATGTGTCTTTAACCTTTTCGGCTTTTTTTGCGTTCCACTCCTCTTGCGAGCAGAACACTTCCTGCGCATGTACGTGGCTGAAGAGGCGTTCCTTGCCGTTGTCATCGTAAATGCCGATTATGGGGTGGTATTCGCTTTTTTCCGCGACCTCATACAGCGTTCCTCGTGTGAAGTTCTCTCCGAGGGGCGAGCGTCCCCTGTACACCACCGTCTCCCCGACTTTCAGTTGTTCAAAATCTTCCTCTGTCATATATTTATGTTTAATTGTTATTTTCTTTGTCCTGTCCCTCCACGATTTTCAGACCGTGCCTTATGGCGGTGGCCTCGCGGCGCGGCGAGCGCACGGTGTCAGCGTCCCAGCACACCCATGAGGGGTGTCCCTCTGCGGCGAAGTAGTTGTTGCGGCTTATCATGCTGTTTTTCTGCGATATCGCGGCAGAGCTTAGCGGGTACGCCGAAATCTTCAGCCTTGTCTTGCGCGTCAGTCCGTACAGCAGCCTGAACCGCTCCGCCTTGATGACCTCGCTCCGCGCCTGCCCCCATTTCCTCTTCATCGCCCTGAACTTTCGCGGGTTGGTCTCCTTCAGCCGCCGCAGGGGGTTGAAGCCCGCCTCGCGGAGCTTCCTTGCCCCCTCCATTGTGGCTTCGGAGGGCTTGCGCCCCCGGATGCTGTCGTAATATCCGTTAGCCTCGCATATCCTAACCGTGTCGCGTGCCTGTTGCCGCCTTACCGCCGCCATGTCCTTTTCCAGCCCCAGCTCGCGCCTGAACCTCTGCAGGGTGCTGAACGATATGCCGAACCACTTCATGAGGCGGGCGTTGCTGTGCTTCGGGTACAGCCTGCGGAAGCGTTCGAGGTTCTCGCCCTCCAATACGTACCTGCCAAACGGCGGCACTTTCGGGAGCTGCCACTTAGCCTTGCCAAGCGGCTTCAGCGGTGTCTTGGTGTTGCGGAAGCTCATATCACCTCCTTTTTGCCCGCCCTTATCATTTCGCGGTCATAGCGGTTAAGGCGGGCGTAAATCACCATTATGTGCGCTATCTCATCAACCTCTATTCCCGTGAGGTGCGTGAAAATAGTGTCGTAGTCCAGCTTGTCCTCACGCCTCGCGGCAGCCGCGAAAGCCAGAAAAAGCTCCTTTGCGACATTCTGCGCTTCATTATGCTCCACCGCCATGTCCTCCAAGTTGTCATCGTGGCGCAGAAGCGTGTCAGCCGCGAACTGCGCCATTATCCCTGCGAGGTGCAGCGTCTCGGCGGGTGTCTCTTCCACGACCTGCCACGGCTTCCTGTGCTTTTTCAGCCATTCCATTGCCGCGTCAGTGAGGACTTTAATCTTCTTAGCCCTGTCCTTCTGCTTCTCCTTTTCTGTCATTCTTGCCATAGTCGTCCCTGTATAGTTTAGCGTGTTTGCAGCCCTCGGCGTGGGTGGGCATGGCTTGCCAGCCCGCATCGTCCAGCGCGTCCGTCATCTCGTCTGACAGGTGCAGGTTCACGTACATCTTCGCCCCTGTTTTTTTGCAGGTGGTGCGCTTGAACTTCTTATGCACCGTCATACTGCCGTCAAACCTTTCAATCTCGAAAGGCACGTCCTCCGTCTCCTCTGTCTGCTGCATCAGCTCGCAGTCAAAGCACATGGGGCGTATCTTCGGATTCTTGAGGCAGTGTTTGTCCTCATGATTTGCGCAGCTCGGCTTGCGCTGGTAGAGCTTGCCGCAATATCCGCACTTGTATGCTCTTGTCTCTTTCATTGTCTTTTTCTTTTTTAATTAAAGGCTGCGCCGAGTACCGCTTGCGAACGTCCAATTTCCAACAGAACGGCGCACGCCTTGTTCATTCCTCATAATTTCATCACGCTCATGCGTGAGCCTTCAGTGCGGCTGCACTGACACCACACCCCCAAGCCGCAGCTTGTCGCCACGTCAAACTCAAGTTTTGCGCCCTTGCTCAATTCCCACCCTTGGAGCATGAGTATGCCGTCGCACTCCGTGAGGGTGTGGATGTCGGCTTTCATGTGTTCGCGCCAGACGGCATCCGCTGGCACGCCGTTGTCAAAGGGGTTGACAGGCGTTCCGCCCTTTTTTGTGATGTAGTCCGCCGCACGCTGGAACGCCTTGACGCGCTCCAATATGTCGTGGTGCGCTATCGCGCCGCTTATGTATATTCTCTTGCCGTTCATTTTCTCATTCATCTTCCTCAATCAGTTTCCACCCTCTGCGGGTCAGTTCGTCAACAAGCTCTTGTTCGTCAGCTTTGTCGCATATCTCGTCTGCCGTGAAGCAGGTGATGACAGCCTCCTTGTTTTGCAGCTCTATTACATTCGCAAACTCCTTTGGGGACATGCAGTCCAGTGCGTTTGCCAAAAAACTTACTTGTTGTCCGGTGGTCATATTGTCAAACACCTCATAAGGGTCAACCCTCATGCTTATTTCTATTGTCATTATCTTCTTTAAGTATGTCGTTTACATAATTCACAATCCTCTCGTATTCACGTCCGCTCTTTTCGCTGTCCTTGTACGCTTTGGCGACAAGTTCTTCCCCGGTGCCGTAAAAGCATCCTACAGCCCACTTGTTATTGCTCCGCGTCCACGTGAAGTAACGTCCGCTTGACCACCAGTTTTTGAAAACTATATAGTCTGCATTGCCGTAAACCAGCGCATCGCCGCACACCAGCGCATTGTCGTAAACCTGCGCATCGCCGCAAACCTGCGCATCGCCGCAAACCTGCGCATCGCCGCACACCCATGCGTCGCCTGTTTGCGACAGGTTGCCCTCTTTTTCAATGTAGCCACCTTTTTCGCCTACTTCCACATTTCCGAATGCGGTGACGCATTCTATGCGGTGCAGCGTAACGCCGTCAACGACCTTAGTCTCATCTGTCAGCTTGTACTTCTTGCCCATTGTCAGTCCATTTTTATGTTTGTTATCACGCAACTGTCCTTGGTCTTATAGACCACGTGCGAGTAGTCGGTAAGCTCCCAGCCGCCCCTGTACCTCGTGAGGCGCGGGAAGCCGTGCGTTGTGAAGCGCATCTCCTTGGCGGTGTCGCCGTACATCGTCACGTCCACCGTGTACTCCCTCTGCGCCTTGTCGGAGTTGCGGGCGTAAACCGCAACCCCTATCAGGCAAGCCACGGTGAAGCCGCCGACAAGTTGCAGGAAGTGTCCCTTAATCCAATTGATTACTTTTAATGTGTTCATTTTCATCGGTTATTTAATTAATGTTCGTAATCCGGTGAGTTTTGGGCGAAGCAGACCGCCGCCGCCCTCATTGCCTTTATCTGTCTTACGGCTTCCTGCATTGTGCTTGCGGGTGTCATTATCGCCACCGCCGTTCCGTTGCACAAGAGGAATATCTTGCCGTCCCGCTCTCGGACGGAGAAGCGGGCGTTTATCTCCTCCGTTCTCCTTATCTCCTTTGTGCGCCGCACGCTTTCAGCCTGCCGGCGCAGCCATTCTGTTATCCTGTTCATCTTCCCCATTTTTATTCTTGTGTTTGCTTTACACGAAAGGCATTTTACGCCAAACCACAGCCTTGTCTACATGATAATACTCTACACTCCCCTCTATCACCAAGCCGCCAAAGAATTCCGTCTCAAATTTCTCTATTCTGTAAACACCGCTCCCCTCCTTTATGTATTCAACGAGGGCTTCTTTTCTCCCGGTAAAGTCTACTGTTCCCATTTCGTCGGTTATCCTGTCGCAATGCAGCAGGAAGTCAGCGGCAACTTCTGCTGACTCAACTCTATACACTGTTGCGCCAATTCCGGGGAATTTTCCCATTTTGTTGAAACGACTGATTTCGTAAATCTCTTGGCAGTTTTCTCTTTCAAACTTTTCAATATCCATTGTCTTAACTATTAGTTGTTGTTTATTGATTACAGTTGCAAAGGTACGGCGGGAACGCCGTACCTCCAAATTTTTAGTGTTAAAATAGTGTTAAGAGGATGTTAAAAAGAAATAAGCGACACTCCCCTGCGGATGTCGCTTATTATTGTAATCATATAGACAATGGAAGGTACAGGGGATTTTATGCCATATATTCGGTTATTTCTTTTACAAATTCTTCCAACGTCCTGCAAACCACATATTTATAATCGCCGTTAGCGGTTATGTTAGCCTCCCATTCCTTTTGCCTTGCCGACTGCCGCGAACTCTTGGCTGTCGTTTTCATTTCCACGCACAGTGCGCCGTAACCCTGTCGGGGAACAAGCAACAGCAAGTCAGCCACGCCCGCAACAACACCCTCTAGTTTAAGCCGCGCCGCCTCTACCGGCGTGCGTCCGCCGCCGTTGGGGACGGCTATAAGCCGTCCCCGCAGCCTCGGAAATTGCAATGCAAACCATGTCACGCACGCGCATTGCAGATTGTGTTCGGGATGATTGCGCCTAATCATCCTCCGTGTAATCAATAAGGGTGCGCTCGCCTGTCAGATAGGGGACAAGATGCCGCAATTCCGCCCACGACATGAACTCATCAACAAGCCGTGCATTGTCATCTTCCATGCGTGGGTAACGGTAACAAGCTATGGAGGGGGTGCGCTGAACTATATCCAACCCCCTCACGTCATTATAGTACTTGTTGTTCAAGTAGCCCGAGAAAGCGAAAATGTCGAAGTGGAATTCGTCAAAGTCGAACAAGGACAGGTAGAACCGCCACTGGGCACTGTCCCGGTAGTCCTCATCGCTTATGTTGCCCGAAAACTTGGTCTTTATGTCTCTTATCGTAAGACCGTCTATTATATCAGCACACCCAGTTACGGTCGCACCGTTGTAGTCCTTTTCCATCCTTATCTCGTGCAGGGCTTGCGGGTACAACCCCGCATATTCTGCGGCAACCCCCACCTGCCTGTCATCCAACACGGCATAATCATCCTTGCCTTCCCCGGTGGTGATATGCCACCCTGCCGGGCGAGGTTCTCGGAGTACCTTGTAATAGCGCGAGAATATGCGCTCATCGGCAGACATGGGGTGAGCCTTGCCGCAATTTACAAGAGGCTGGATGCCGCCCTCTTGCACGACGGCATGGAAAGCTGTGCCTATGCGGGTGTAATCGTTGCCTGTGAACTTGTGCGTTATGCAGTCCATTACATCCTCTTCGTCAATGTAGGAGTAAGCGTCGCCGCCTGTGAGACGGCGGAACGCTTCGAGCTGTGTTACTCTAATTCGCGGCTTGTTCATCCTTGACGAACTTTTTGTTTTTCAGGATTATGTCCTTTTCCGCAAGTGCGGCAACCATTTCTTCGCAAAAAGCCTTGCGGTAAACAGGGGCAAGCGTCTTCGCCGTTTCGGCAAGTTCGTTAGCCGCTTCCGCCGTGTCGCATCCCTCCAGCCTCTCCCGGGCTTCCTTGATAGCCTCCAAGGCGGTGCGCTGCGCCTCGCCCTTGCTCTGTATCGCGCATTTAACCTGCGCTATCACACGCGCGAAGAAGCCGCCGAAATCCGCGCTTCCGCAGTCGGGTATCTGCATATCGGGCAACCCGCCCGCATTCTTGCCGACGCGGGTGTCGGACGGCTCAAAGACTATTGTCCTCTTGCCGTTAACCTTGCACACATAGCCCACCTCGTCGGCAATGCGCACAAGCAAGTCCTTGCTCTGTCCCGTGCAGTCGGGGGAATGCCTTATGATATCGCCGTCCAGCACCTCCTTGTCGTGGCACACGAACACTATATCGTTACCCTTTGCCCGCAACTGGTTGACGAAGTTGCGGAACTGGTCGCCAATTTCGCCGAACCTCTTCAGCGAGTTAGTCGCCAGCTTGTAGTTCTTGCTGACCACGAAGGCGGAAAGATAGTCGTCTATGCACGCCTTGGCTGTATCTATAATTATTGTCTTGTAACCCGATACAAGTCCCGCCATGGTGTCATCCCCCAGCACCTCGCTGTTATAGAAGTCATCCCACTTGGTTGCGGTTATCGTGTCAACGCGCTCGCAGGCGCGGTCAAAGCCCCTGTCCGTGTCTATCAGTAGCGGGTTTTCGCTTGTGCAGGCAAGCGAAGTCTTGCCTGTGCCAGGCGTGCCGTAAATCACCACCACAACAGGACGCTGTGGCATCAAATCGTCTTTCCTTATAAATCCCATTTTTTCTTATTTTAGCTAAAAATACTTACAATTGTATGGCAAGCCACGTAAAGCGCAACCAGCAAGGCGTGAACACCCACTATCTCCCCATTGGTTATGTTGTCGCGCAACAGATTGGAGTATAATTTGTTGCGCCGCCGCATATATTCATGCAGCTTATCCATTAAGATTGTCATCATACTATCGGCACAAACTTGAAAGTGTACCCTCTTCCGCGATGGGCGTTCTGGCTATCGGCTTGCAGCCCCCACATATTGAGCGAGTCGTCAAGGGACATCCAATTGCCGCCCTCCAGCCTGCATATTTCCGCCTGTGTGAATATTACGTAGTATTCCCCGCGTGCCACCATGTCCCTTGCAAGGGCGAGCAGGTTGCGCATCCTCTTCGTGGTCACGCGCCAATCCTTGGTTGCGGCGACTTCTTCAATCCACCTCTTCGCAATTCTTTCCCCCCAGGCGAAATCCTCATTGTTCTTGATTTCCGCAATTTTCTGTTCTCTTGTCATTGTCTCCATTGTCTTAACTATTAGTTGTTGTTTATTGATTACAGTTGCAAAGGTACTGTGTTTCCCCCGCGCCTCCAAATTTTTAGTGTTAAAAGAGTGTTAACAGGATGTTAAAAAACCTTGGTCTTTATTGGATGCCTCCCACGATTTGCTAAATTCCCTGTCTTTGAACGCCTCTGCAATGCCTGTTATCTGTTTGAGCCTCAATACTTCATCCGCGTCCATGCCCAATTCCCTGCCTATTCTCTCGTTAGTCCAGTCGTGCTTGCACAACTGGACGACAAGCCTTGCCGACAATTCCACCTGATGCGTGCCGCGTGCGAGATTGTGCCGCACGGTTGCCGTAACCCTGTCCGCTAACGGCTTGTTAAGGCGCGAGCATGGGATATAACCGTGTAGGCTCTCGCGAATGTCCTTGCAGGACTGTATGACCGTCGTCCGATGGAAGCCGTCGACTACCGTGTAGGGGCGCTTGCCGTCGGGCGTGTCGCACACTACAACAGGCATGGTTACGCCGTCCTTGCGGATTGACAGCTTAAGGAGCTTCATTTCGGGAGGCGCAACATGGTTGGGATTGTAATCATTGCCCTGTATCTCGCCGACTGGGATTAATTGCACATTGAGGGATGGATGACAGACGCCGAGCCATTCGTATAACTGTTGTGTCAACTCATTGAAAATCTTTACTTTCTCATCGAAAGCCAAATCTTGGGGTAAATCTATCTTCATAACTGTTCCTGCAGCATAGCGGTTAATTCTTCCCTTCTTCCCGTGTCCCGTTTGAGCTGCGAGACGGAAAGGCCTCTGCACCCCCGGTCATTCTTGAGCAGCGTCCGGGTTATTCTTCGCCACACCTCGCTTTTCGCGCCTGTAGCAATCCCCTCATCCTCGCAGCATTGAAGGAATGCTTTTATTTTCCCGCGGTAATATTCCGCCTCTTGGGGAAGCATCGTCCCGAGCAGGAATTCGGCGTAAGCCTCGCAAGTGTACCCGGGAGGCAGGTTGACCTTGCCGTTGCCCAGAGCCGCCCGCCCTGTCTCCGTGTACCTGTTGCCGAAGTTCGCACCCGCGACACGTGCGACCACCTTGCCCCATGTCTCCGGCTCGAGCGCCTTAAACAGGTGCAGCCCCTGTCGTTGGTCATCGCCGTAAGGCTGGCACAGGCGCTGCTTGGTTATAGGCACACCAGCCATGTGCATAAGGTCATATATCTTGTTGTAATCCCAGCCGTTGCGCCCGTTAGCCGTCCACACATCCTCAACGCGCCAATCATAGATAGGATAACAGTTGTACACCTGCGAACCCTCATCGCGGGGGTGCAGCTTGGTAGTCCATTGCAAGCCGTCAAGCGTAACCTTGCTGCCACTCGCAATGGTGCGGAAGCGGTTCAGACTCTCGTCGCTTCGGATACCTATGCAGATTGCGGTCTTTTCGCCGCGCCCGAACCATTCGCCGAACGCCGGCACGAACTCCTCAAACTCCATTCCGGGGCGGAAAAAGGGGAAATAGCCGGCATCTGTAATAACGTGAGGGTTGTCCGGGTATTCTCTTACCCATGCATCCCTCTTATCCTTATCCCAGCACACCCAATAAGGCGTTATCTGCGACACCGCATTGCGCAGGTGGATAGGCAGGCACACCCACCATCCTGTAACCTCATCCCGCGAGAACATCCTGTGCGTGAAGTCTATCGCGTGCTTGTACTGTGCCTCGAAGTCTATGTACAAGGCGTTGACAGGCAGTCTGTTGTGCCGCCGCGCCGCCTCAATGGCGAGGTTGAGCAGCACCCCGCTGTCCTTGCCATTCGAAAAGCTGACACACACGCGGCTGAAGTGCGTGAAAATGTAATCGAACCGCTCGCTGGCGGCATCCCACACGTTTTTTTGCAAATATTTTTTCATAATCCGTGTTATAATTCCTTGATTATCTGCTCTTTCGACACTTTCTTAAAAAATTCCAGCATCCCTGTTTTATTTTCGATGTTGCGGTCTATCATCCTCTCCAGTCCGACATTGCCCGTCAAGTCGTAATAATGCACATCGTTGAGCTGGCCTGTCCTGTACGTGCGTCGGTCAGCCTGCAGACGTTCCGCCAAGTCCCAAGTCTTGTCCCAATAGATGGTATGGTTATATTCTTGCAGATTAAGTCCATAGGCATTCTTCCCATACGTGAGTACCAATGCTTTCGGGAAATTTTCCCTGCAAAAAACGGCACTGTCAACGTACTTGCAGAAGATGATTGTCTTGTCCTGAGGAATGTCCAGAAACAGTCGGTTAAGTTCGAAGCATTTGTCCGCAGCCGTGCAGTACGAATGCTGCAGAGCCTGCAGCATCTCCATAAGGGGGACGCGCCCGAACTCTTGAGACAAGCTGAGGAACTTCGCCTTGATTGATTTATATTCATCCATTTCACCCTCGTTAAGGTAAAATGGCACATTATGGTAATTTTCAGCGACTTGCAAGGACAGGACGGCTTCAAACACATAAGGCCTTATCAGACTGTAGAGGTAATCAATGTTGGCATACCCCGTTATCCATTCCTTCTTGCGCTCGTAGCTGCCCTTGCGCTCCGTTATGCGCGTAAGGGTACAGAACGTGTTGACGTACTCCGTGTGGCTCATGTTGAGGATTAGGGGGGAAAGGAACTGCATCTGCGCCCACAAGTCCCCCACGTTGCGCGTAATCGGCGTGCCATTGAGGATTAGGCGATATTCGCTTTTCGCCGACAAGGCAATCATCCTCTTCGTTCTATGCGCATTGACATTCTTAATCTTCAGGCTCTCGTCAACAATAATCATGCACTTTTGCGCCGTCTCGACGGCATTAAGGGTCTCAAGATACACCCTGTCGCTCTGTCCTATACTCTCCACGCCACAGTACCTCACAGGGGCTTTGAAGCCCCCGCTCTTCTCTATCTCGTTGACAACCGAATAAGGGGAGGGTATGATCGTCCGAAGAGGGGCTACCCATAGTACCAAGTCCAAGTCGTCTATGCTGTTTGCGATACTGACCGCCACCCGCGTCTTGCCCGTACCCGGTTCCATAAATAGTGCCCCCACCTTCCATCTCTTGAGGTGTTCAAGGGCTTGCAACTGCGTGTCATTCAGTCCGTTCATCTTGCCAAAACATCAATTGCATTGTCGCAATCCAGTGGTGCGTGAAAAGGGGGGATGATATGCTCGACTATAGTCTCCTTATTGTCGTCTATTTCCCCCGGCTCCCCCTCCGCTATCCCGAACTTCTTGCGCAGAAGCCAGTCGGCAATGACCACGCAGCCGTCGCCGACCTCGCGCACAAGGCTTTTCGGAAACACCTCCGCACGCCCGTCAGGCAGCGTGATGACGCACGCCTTGCGCGTTATGCTCCTGTACTTGCCTTTAACCTTTATCGCGCTCTGCATAATTCATTCAGTCTTAACAAGAACTCGTAAGGGTCTCCCCCCCCACCCCTGTGCAGAAGCTCGTAAGCCTTGACACGGTGCTTGCACTGGATAACCTTAATGCCCAGCCTCCTTGCCGCCTCCTTGCATCCGTGTTCAGTGGCAAGGGAGTAAGTTTTGCCAAGATCCTTGTCCGTAAGATTTTTCACCTCGTCCCATTCTCTGTTGTCGAGTCGGGAAATAAGAAGGTACTCACGCCTGAAGCGCGGACAGTGTTCGCAGAAATAATCGTTCCCTCCCTGCAAGGGGTGCAGCGCGCCGCACCCCTTGCAGGGAGAGGATTTCCTCCCCCTGATGAGGTTGGCGGCGGTGATGCCCCGAAACCTTGCCTCCTTATTCAATATTCGCATCTGTGTATGTTTTTCCGTCAGTCAATAATTCGCGGAGGGAGGCAAGGGCTTTTGCCGTCCCACCGCTCATTTTCGCCGTCCTTTCCCTGCCGCCCACGGCGGGCAGGGCGTTGCCCAGGCTGACAAGCTCGCGGGCGTAATGGACTACCCCGTCCGTTGACGCGGCGCGGGGTTTCAGCCCGCCCGCGCCAAGCACGGTCTGCGTAACGCGCCCAAGGTGCGCCACAAGCTCAAGGCGGCTGAATATGTCGGCATAAGGTATTTTCCCCCTCTCCAAGTCTGTACGGATTCCCGTCCTCACATGATCCACCGCGTCTTGCAGCCTCCCTGACACCGCGTCCATGTAGTCCCACACCACGCCACCGTCATCGGAGGTCTCCCTTACGGCGCATTCCAGTCCCGCGTCAATTTTCCGCGCCTCCCCCTCAAGCAAGTTGGTGAGGTACTTGAACTTATGGGCGAACAAGGCGGGCGCGTCCCTCCGAATGCGATAGCACAGCTCCTTGACCTCCCCGGTCATTATGTCATTGGTTACTGAGGCGACAAGGATTGCGCCATTGAGTTGCCTTTCGGTCATCATATCGCGCAGTCAGCCTCCGTCCTGACACTTTCCACAAGAAGCTGCATTGTGGCGCGGAACGCCTCATTGCCTATTCCGATTATAATCGCCCTGTATGCGGCAGGCATCCCGGATGTCTTGTCAAGGCAGTTGGCGTAAGTCTCAGTGAAGCCGTCCACACCGTACCACGGACTGCCGACTATGCGCCTGAGTGTGATTGAGGCTATGCCGCCGTCAACAAGCGACCGGTGATAATCCAACTGCGTCGCGAGTCTTTCGCGGAACGCGGCTGTGCGCAGGATGTCCGCTATTGTTGTATCTTTATTCAAATCCATGATCAAAATGGAATTTCGTCATTATCCTGTGGTTTGGGGGCCTGTGTACTGAACACAGGGGGAACATACTCGCCGGTGGCGCGTGTCTCCCCGCCCCCGCACAAGACAAGGTCATTTGCGCGGATTTCCGTAACCTTGCGCTTTGACCCGTCAGAGGCGGCGTACTCGCGGACGCTTATGCGCCCCGACACATACACCTTGCTACCCTTGTGGATGTAACGCTGCACCACGTCCGTCATAGCCCCCGAAACCACGATTGTATGCCATGTTGTGCGTTCGGGGACGGTTGTACCGTCCTTCCGGGTGTACCCGCCCTCACTGGTGGCGAGGGTGAAGGTGATCAAATTCCCGGTCTCGAAGATTTTCAGCTCCCCAACCAGCCCGACATTGCCGAGCAACTGTACGCTGTTCACACTTTTCATATATATAATTTTACAATGTTTCCAAAAATTCGGCGAATTTCCTGTTGCAACGCTTCTTGAGAAGTGGGAAAAGAATACCGTCCGTCACTGTGAAAGAATTGGCGGGTTCGCCGGGGCATTCAAACCTCATCCCGTAATTATTTTCGGTGGGGTGTTGGATTAAGCGCCAGTCGTCGCAACCGAAGTCCGCATCCTTGAACTTGTCGGGGTTGTACCGCAATTCCCACCTGTAGGGGAGCGGGGACAGCTCCTTGTACTTTTCCATCCTGTAATTAATGGGAAGAACGTCATACCGTCCTTCAAACCGCTCTTCGTGCAGGGCTTTCGCCGTGTTGAACACCAATTCGGGAAGGGTACGGAACAGGGGGTTCTTCCCCTCGCGCTCGCGCTTCCAGTCAAGCGCGAACCAGTATTTGTCACTCTTGCACAGTTTGGCGAGCGCCATGCTGTTTCCCGTCGCACTTTTCCTGATTGCGGCAATCCGCCTAATTCTTGCGCTTGCAATCGTCTCATTCTTGTTGTTATCCATTGTCTTAACTATTAGTTGTTGTTTATTGATTACAGTTGCAAAGGTACTGTGTTTCCCCCGCGCCTCCAAATTTTTAGTGTTAAAAGAGTGTTAACAGGATGTTAAAAAGTATCTCCAAGGAACAGCGTTCCCGTGAGGCTTTTCCACGCGCCGAGCTGTTTTCGCGGCACGAACAGCCGCTCCGTCCTTCTGGCATTCGCGCCCCGCGCCGAATATAAGGTGACCGTGTCCCTTTCCCACACGCACGCGAAGCGGGCTGGGGGCATGGCGTACTCGCTGATGATTACCGGGCGCGGGCATTGCGTATAGTCCCCGCGCTGTATTTCCAGTCTTTCCAGCCTTTCCAGTCTTTCCAGGCTTTCCAGGCTTTCCAGGCTTTGCAGGCTTTGCAGGCTTTGCAGAAGGCGAGAAAGTCCTATCAGTTCCATATAAGGTACAGGCAGGGGCATGAACTCCCTCATCCTGTTGTAATTATCCTCGGTGGGGAAGCTCCACTGGGATTTGCCAAAATAATGTCCACACATATTATTGCCGAGACGCTTCCCTATTTCCGCTTGCGTCAGTCCGCTCTTGCCGAGAGCGTCCAGCAGATAATTGCGGAGCTTCTCGCTTTCTTCCTTGACGTTCTTGCGCAGGCTGGCGCACATCTCGTCAATCCTCGCGCATTCGTGGCCGTGGCGCGACATCCACCACTTGGCGTACTTCCTCTTGTACTCCTCATGGTGCGCCATAATGTCGGCGCGGCTTCCGTCCGACTGTATGCCCATTTCCGCAAGCATTGAGGTGTCGCCGAAAACCCTTGCGAGGTGCAGGGCGTGCTTCCATTCCTCAATCTCGCGTCCGTACAGGTAACCCGCCTGATTGTTGCCGAAGCTCCAGCATAGGCGCACATAGGGGTCTGTGTCTTTGAGGCGTATGAAGTCATCGCGGCTTATCCACCGCGTCTCGTCCCTGTACCTGCCGTTTGCCGCGTCATGGAAGAGCTGCGGCGCGTCATTGATGTCGTTGGCTATGACGCGCCGGTACTTGCCCGACAGGAGGGCGGCGTGGGTTACGGCGCACCCGCCCGCGAACAAGTCCACGAGGCACGGCGCGGCGGGCAGGAAATCCGTGATTCCCGCCGCGAAGCGCGATTTGCTGCCTTGGTATGGCAATCCGTACTTTTTCATTTGTGCCTCCTGCCGGAATCGAACCGGCGGCCTCTCACACATGACGGTGCGCCGCTCTGCCGACTGAGCTAAGGAGGCGTGGCTTGCGGGGGTCTCGCGACTGCCGCAAGCGAAATCATCAATACTGATATGAGGTACATAGGCAGTTGTGGGGGCGGGGAAGTGCCGGTCTCCCCCTTCGTCCTAAGCCTCACGGCTTTCGCCATGTCCGGGTCATCCGCCGCCCCCTGTCAAACCAACCCCCGCCGCTGCGGGGCGAAATACCATGAAAACAAAGTCGCGGGAAAGGGCGGTTACGCTCCGCCGTTCGTCCAATCAGCCAACTTGCGCCGCATTGCGCGGTGATACCACTCTGCCGTCCGTACATTGCTACACCCCACGGACGCGGGCTTTCCCGAAAACCTCCGCGAGCCTCACGGCGGGCGGGGGAAGCATGAAATATTACTGTTGTCATTCAATGGCGCAAATATACTAACAAATGCATAGCAGCCCAAATTTTCGAAGTTAAATTATATTAAGCAAGCCAAAAAGCGCACTCCTCTGACGCGGAAACGTATAGACATGCACGTCCGAGCGCATTTTGTCCCCATTACATTATCCATATATATTAATATTACTATATTACTATATTATTATATTACTATATTATT
>ERZ808274.137-NODE-137-length-41976-cov-14.320436_pt1 | contig 41976 bp, 33 predicted proteins | sample MGYA00521277_ERZ808274 | MGnify/ENA primary metagenome ERZ808274 (study PRJEB31516, sample SAMN03275597) | gut metagenome | biome: mammalia-associated habitat; material: feces | host: Papio cynocephalus | place: Kenya | collected 2012-07-28 ... | reverse complement strand
TTTTTGAACGTTTTTTGTAAGTTGTAGAGCATTTTTGACTAAGTATTATTTGACATTTTGAACGTTTTTGACTATATATCTCATAAGTTTTTGAACGTTTTTTGTAAGTTGTAGAGCATTTTTGACTAAGTATTATTTGACAATATGTATTTTTGACGAAATTAAAATCAATAAGATAATGAAACCCGATTTTAAGACAATAGACATTAACAAATGTCAGGCTTCTCATATTGTAAACAACAATGAAGCCAACTGGCAAACGCCCGAACTCATCGACGTGAAGCCAATCTACACCAAAGAAGACCTCGAGGGAATGGAGCACCTTGACTATGTGTCGGGTATCCCGCCTTTCCTGCGTGGTCCGTATAGTGCGATGTATCCTCTGCGTCCGTGGACAATCCGTCAGTACGCCGGTTTCTCTACGGCACAGGAGTCCAACGCTTTCTATCGCCGCAACCTTGCCAGTGGTCAGAAAGGTCTGTCCGTGGCTTTCGACCTGCCGACTCACCGCGGTTATAATGCCGATAATATGCGTGTTGTGGGCGATGTGGGTAAAGCCGGTGTGAGCATTTGTTCGCTCGAGGATATGAAGGTCCTCTTTGCGGGTATTCCGTTGAACAAGATGTCTGTCTCTATGACTATGAATGGTGCCGTGCTGCCTATTCTTGCTTTTTATATCAATGCAGGTCTTGAGCAGGGTGCCAAACTCGAAGAGATGGCAGGTACTATCCAGAACGATATTCTCAAGGAGTTTATGGTGCGTAATACCTATATCTACCCGCCGAAGTTCTCTATGAAGATTATCGCTGACATCTTCGAATATACCAGTCAGAAGATGCCGAAGTTCAACTCTATCTCTATCTCCGGCTACCACATGCAGGAAGCAGGTGCTACTGCCGACATAGAGTTGGCTTATACCCTTGCCGACGGTATGGAGTATCTCCGTGCAGGTATCAACGCAGGTATGGATGTTGATGCTTTTGCACCGCGTCTGTCTTTCTTCTGGGCTATCGGTATGAACCACTTTATGGAGATTGCCAAGATGCGTGCAGCCCGTATGCTGTGGGCGAAGATTGTTAAGTCTTTCGGTGCCAAGAACCCGAAATCCATGGCATTGCGTACCCACTGCCAGACGTCCGGTTGGTCGCTTACCGAGCAAGACCCATTCAACAACGTAGGTCGTACTTGTATTGAGGCAATGGGAGCCGCGCTCGGTCATACCCAGTCGCTCCACACCAACGCCCTCGATGAGGCTATCGCTCTGCCTACCGACTTCTCCGCACGTATCGCCCGCAATACGCAGATTTATATCCAAGAGGAGACCAAGGTCTGCAAGGAAATCGACCCGTGGGGCGGCTCCTACTATGTAGAGTCGCTTACCAAGGAGATTATGGACAAGGCATGGGAGCATATTCAGGAAATCGAAAAACTCGGTGGTATGGCTGCCGCTATCGAAACGGGTATTCCAAAGATGCGTATCGAGGAAGCCGCCGCACGTACGCAGGCGCGTATTGACTCGGGTGCACAGAAGATTATCGGTGTGAACGAGTATCGCCTTGAGCACGAGGATCCGATCGATATCCTCGAGATTGATAACACCGCTGTACGTGAGGAGCAGGTGGCGCGTCTCAAAGAGTTGCGTGCCAACCGTGATGAAAAAGCCGTGCAAGAGGCACTGGCTGAGATTACTGCTACCGTTCAAGAATGGGCGGATGGCAAGAAATGCTCGCACAACCTGCTTGATTTGGCTGTCAAGGCAGCAGGTTTGCGCGCAAGTTTAGGTGAAATATCCGACGCTTGCGAGAAAGTGGTAGGTCGTTATAAAGCAACTATTAGAACTATTTCAGGCGTGTACGCAGCAGGAACCAAGAATGACAGTGATTTTGAGCGTGCTCAACAACTCACTGCAGCCTTCGCCAAGAAAGAAGGCCGTCAACCTCGTATTATGATTGCCAAGATGGGTCAGGACGGTCACGACCGTGGTGCCAAAGTGGTGGCTACCGGTTATGCCGACTGCGGCTTCGATGTGGATATGGGACCCTTGTTCCAGACTCCCGCAGAGGCTGCCAAGCAAGCCGTTGAGAACGACGTTCACGTACTGGGTGTTTCCTCTTTGGCTGCAGGGCACAAGACCCTCATTCCGCAAGTGATTGAGGAGTTGAAGAAACTCGGTCGTCCCGACATTATGGTCATTGCCGGCGGTGTTATCCCCGCGCAGGACTACGACTTCCTCTACAAAGCGGGTGTGGCGGCTATCTTCGGTCCGGGTACCAACGTGGCGAAGTCCGCTTGCACCATCATGGAACTCCTGATGGCTGAATAATAAGATCAGTCTATAGGTCTATTCGAGCCGTCCGACAATCTTTGTCGGACGGCTTTTTTATGCATAAAAAGCCGAATATGCAACTCATATACTCCATAATACCGATTACGTAGAAAAGACGTAGAAAAGACGTAGAAAGAATGGGATTTTATAAGGCTGTTAAGCGATATTTTTATGCATATTATGCAGTTTTTATGCATTATGTGTATAGATTTTTTTTTTGAAAAGTGCCATTAATATTTGTGTATGTAATTATTTTGCACACCTTTGCAGCGATTCTTGCTGAAGAATTATTAACTGTAACGGCAGTTAGTACATATTTTATATTATACCGACCTACCGGTTTCGTTAACGGAAATCTAGCAAATTATCTAAAAGACGATGAATTGGCAGTGTTGTTAGTACGTTTATGCGTGCTACTGCTTCTGTGTTTATCGTCTTGGGTATTTGCTAGAACCCCCGTTAAAAAACGCAGAAGCAGTTTTTTGTGTCTATATGCATATAGCACAAGGTGTATATGGACTATCAAACATCATTGATAATCAGTGGCTTATTTTTGTGATAGCAAAAGGACTAAAAAGGACTTTGTGTACACCATACAAAACTGCTACCTTTGCACGCAGAAACAAATAAACATAATTAACCCTTAAAAACAAAACAAAATGAAAAAATTATCTTTTATTGCACTTGCCTTGATTGCAAGTTTGACTTTCACTTCTTGCGGCAATTCTGCCGAGTCGTTGGTCTCTCAGTATGAAAAAGCCTGCAAGGCGGGAAACACAGAAAAAGCCATGAAAATTGCAGAGAAAATTGAGAAATTAGATGAAGACGAACTGACCGAAGAACAGGCTCTCCGTATCTACAAAGCATCATTGCAACTATCCGATTTCTAATTGTATAAATTAACAATCAATCACTATGAAACAGAAATTTATCTTGGGTGCTGTGGCACTTTGTTTGGCACTAGGACTGACTTCATGCGGAGAGAAACAGGAAGAACTGACCAAAATGATCCCCGCTGATGCGGTTACTTTCTCGGGAAAACACAAAAGCCTTTTGACCATTCCCGCTGATGTGGATTCTATCAAGGTTATGCTGGTGTGCGCTGATCAAGAAAATGGAAGATGGGATGTGCGTGCAGTGATACCGGTACAGAATACCAAGGCGTGGAGCCAAATACCGGGCACGGATACACGCAAATCCACACACTTTGAGCCTCGTATGGGCAATTTGAACGTAACGTATTTAGATGCCAATGAGACGGAAATAGGAGACGATTTGTCGATGGACGGGAGTGTGATAGAGAGCGTGCTGTCCTCTGACGACATCATTACGGAGAAAGCATCGGTAAAAGATGCGTGGGAGTATTCGGGCGACAAGTCCTACAAAGCCAAACGCGCATTGTTTGACAAGGTAGCCGGTATCAGTCTGAGCAATATGGAACTGAATGAGGTGAAGCCCGCCAAGAAGTCTTCAAGCAAAAGCAGTTCCTCTCTGTCTGACATCTACGAAGATGCACTTAACGAAGTGGCTGATGCGTATGAAGATGCACTCAATGAGGCGGTTGGCGATTATGAAGATGCCGTCAACGAGGCTTTGGAGGATGCTTTTGGATTGTAAACACAACTTTTGTTTCACTTAAATAAAAATTATCCATTATGTCTGAAATTCAGAAAAAGAATGCACCGTATGCTGTAGCAGCATTAGTGCTGGGAATCTGTTCGTTAGTGTTTGGCTGTTTCTTTGTCGGCTTCGTTTGCGGCATTGTGGGCGTTGTGCTTGCCAAGAAAGGTCTTACCGAGTACAATCTCCACCCCGAGCAATATACCGGTGCAGGTATGCTTAATGCCGGCAAGATTATGTCCATTATCGGTATCGTCTTCGGTGCAATCTACATTGTTTATTACATCATTGCAGTTTGCATTATCGGTGCTGCCGGTTTGTTTGATATGTTTGGCGGCGACATGCTCTAATGCTCTAACTTTTCCCATACTATGCAACTTCTCCCTTGTGCGTGGAAACAACTCCTGGGTATCAGTTGCCCGTTTTGCGGGTTCCAGAGAGCCGTTTTGCTGCTGTGCAGGGGAGAGGTGTGGGCTTCCGTGCTGATGTTTCCGCCTTTGTTACCCTTGATGGCAGGCGTATGCCTTACACCGGTTTTATACTACTGCCGCCAAAGGACGGCTCTTAATATAGTGTGGAGCATTGTCCTGTTTTGCCTTCTATTGAACGGGGTGTATCAAAATATAGTCCATTAGCGGGACGGAAGATAAGGATACAAAAAAAGCAGTCTGTTTGGTTGTGGCAGACTGCTTTTTTGTATAGTATATAGTTGCATTTATTTCTTTGCGGCGAAAGCAAGGGCGTAGAGACGCATTTGCTTGAGCATTGCCACCAGACCGTTGCTGCGGGTAGGGGAGAGGTGCTCGCGGAGGTTGATACGGTCGATAAAATAGAGGTCGGCATCAATAATCTCTTGCGGGGTATGACCGCTCAAGACGTGAATGAGCAATGCCACAATACCTTTGACGAGAATGGCATCCGAGTCGCCGTGGTAGATGATTTTGCCGTCTTGCATCTCTGCCGTGAACCACACTTTCGACTGGCACCCGTCAATCAGGTTCTGCTCGGTGCGGTCGGCTTCGGGGAACGGTTCAAGACCGTTGCCGTACTCAATGAGGAGCGAATAACGGTCCATCCAATCATCAAAGGCGGAGAACTCGTCTATGATTTCGTCTTGTATTTCGTTGATAGTCATAACAGGAATGTTTGTATAATTGTTGTTAAAAAATAATCGTATCAAAAGAAGCCTATCCTAAGCGCATCCACCCGATATCCACCCGACATCCACCCGACAAAACAATACGCTGGGTAGGGAATTGTTTTTGTTGTTATTTTAATATTTACTCTTTGCCCCGGAGGGACTGAATGAGATGGTAAAGGTGGTCGGCAATGCGCTCGTCGGCTTGCTCGTCGCACTCGCCCAACGGCGCGTCGATGATATAGTCGGCTTGCGAATAGAATGGTTCGCGCGAAGCGAGATGCGGGGTGATGAATTGCAGGAGTTCCTCCTCGGTGCGCCCTTGCAGGACGGGGCGTTCATTGAGGTCGGTGAGCGCAAGACGCTTGGCGAGATGTTCGGGCTGCCAACGGATATAGATGCTGGTGCCGAGTTCGTGGAGACAATCCATATTGTCCTCCCAGCACGGGTAACCGCCCCCTGTGGCATAGATGACCCGATCCATCGGCAATTCGGCGAGTTCCTCAACCACATCTTTCTCCTTGTGGCGGAAATCGTCCATACCATACGTACGGATATAATCGGCGGTGCTGAGCCCGTAGAACTCCTTGAACGCATCGTCCAAGTTGACGAAATGCCAACCTAACTTGTCGGCAAGCAAGCGACCTGCGGTGGTCTTGCCGGCACCCATATAACCTATCAGATAAACAGGAAGTTCCATTTTGGGGTATTCTCCACAAATGTCCATTAAAAGTCCATTAAAATCGTATTATGACTCCGTTAATTGCCGTTAATCAGTCGTTAATGTATTGGAAAACATATAATGATCCATTTATTAACCATTAATGTGCCATTATAACCGCTTTTTTTCCTCGTCGTCGAGGATTTGGACGGTGTTGTCTTGCCAGACGAGTTGTCCGTTGCGGATAGTGGCAAGAGGGAAAGTACATTCTTTGGCAGGGCGCACCTCCCGAAGGAGTTGCCACTCCTTATTATATATGTGTGCGCACGAGGAGCAGACCGGTGCGCAGACGGTTTGCACTACGAGAATACTGTCACCATAGTTGAGAACCTCGATGTAGCAACTGTCAGCCATACGGAGGCGGCTGTAGCAGGCAGATTCTTCCTCTACAACGGGACTTCCGCCCAGCGCAGTGGCATCGGTAATCCATTGCTTGATAAGGTCGGTTTGCGCCTGTACGAACAGGACGGGCAAACTGCATAGTATGGTAAAGAGAATTTTTTTCATATTCTTATTGTAGCATCACCACAGCGTATGCGGCAATACCTTCTTCGCGACCAACAAAACCGAGGTGTTCGGTAGTGGTGGCTTTGATAGAGACGGCATCGGTGTCCACCCCCATCACTTCGGCGAGGCACTGCTGCATAGCGGGAATATACGGATTGAGTTTAGGCGCCTGCGCACAGATGGTACAATCGCAGTTGCCCAACTCGTAGCCCTTGGTACGTATCATCTCCATTGTGCGGCGAAGCAGAACCTTGGAATCAATGCCCTCATATTCGTTGCCCTTGGTATCAGGGAAATGGTAGCCGATGTCGCGCATATTGGCGGCACCAAGCAGGGCATCGCAGAGCGCATGAATCAGCACATCGGCGTCCGAATGACCGAGCAAGCCGCGCTCCGAGGGAATATCAATTCCCCCCAACCACAATTTGCGATTGGGGGCGAACTGATGTACATCATATCCGAAACCGATTCTCATTGATTTAGATGAGAGTTGAGTGTTTAGAGCAGTTGGGGAGTAGGAAGTTTATAGTTTTGACGTTTCTGTTCAATACCCATACACTTCACTCTACACGTTCAACTTATTTGCGGTTGTTTACGAGGTCTTTGATACCGGCGAGGTCGAAACCGAGCGTGAAACGCATAGTCTGGTCAAGCGGGTTGGAGGCTGCCAGACCGATGCAGTAGGCTACGTCCAGCGAGAAGATACTGAGGTGGAAACCGGCACCTGCGGTGAGGTAGTTTCGGTTACCTTTGTAGTAGTTTTCGTAACTATAACCGAAACGCGCAAAGAACTGCTTGTTGTAGGAGTACTCAAGACCTGCACCCCAACGCACTTCGCGGAACTCTTCGAGTGCACCACCCGGCGCATCGGCAAACGATTGGAAGATACCCTTGACGGAAGACAGGGCGGAGTAACCCTCTTGCGTCCACGTGCCACTCTCGTCGTCTGCATACTTCGACTTACGCGACGGAACCATCAACTTGTCTGCCTGTACACCAAAAGTGAGGCTGTTATACTTATCGAAAGGCAACTCGTAGTTGACACCGATACGCATAGTGGCCGGGATAAAGTTCTTGGTGATTTTGTCATAAGTCATCTTTCCACCGAGGTTTTGCAGCGCAAAACCGAGCGAGAAATAACTGGTTCCCATCGGCAACTCGATAGGCTGGTGGTAGTAGAGCGAAACATCTGCCGCCATAGTCCAAGCGGGGTACATCTCACCTGCCGTAGTGGTGGAAGTGTTGTATCCGTTGTTGAGGTCGGAGTACATAAAACGCAACGCTACCGCCATACTGACATACTCGTGCAACTTGCGGTAGTAGGAGAGATCGAGCGACCATTCGTTGGGCTGTACATCTTGAAGCACTGTACCATTGGCATCAGTCAGATTGACCGTACCTAGCGAGAAATAGGTGAACGAAGCCGCAATACCACCGGCAAGGTCTCCGAAATTGTAGTAACCGGCGATATGCGCCAGATCAATGTCGCTTACCAGTTTGCGCAACCACGGGGTGTAGTTGGCGGTAAGTCCGCCTGCGCTTTGCATATAGGCATATTTGGCAGGGTTCCAGTGGAGCGAGTTGAGGTCGGCATCGGTGGCTACACCTATATCGCCCATACCTGCGGAACGTGCATCGGGCGCAATGCTCAACGAAGGCATTGCGGTAATAAGCGGGTTCATTTGGTTTGTTTCACCGATAGTATAGTCCGCTGCTTGTGCGCTGATGGCAAAAAGGGTAACGGCTGCGAGGGATAAAAGAACTTTTTTCATTGTTGTTTATTGAAGAATGTGATTATATACTTATTTGATTTTTCTGATAAATACATCAAGAAATATGCTTCATAGGCTTGAGTTGTTTTTTTATTGTACGACTACGATTTTGCCCGATTTGGACGAGTAGCCGCTGTTTTCTGTTTTGATACGAATGTTGTACATATATAGTCCGGGGTAAAGCCCCATTTGAGACAGGTTGAGTTGTACTTGGTCGGGGTTCTTCTGCGATTGTTGCCACATCAGGCGTCCCGACATATCATATACATATATCTCCGTCTGTACGACCATATCGGGTTGGTCGTAATTGACCACCATATTAAGGACACCCGAAGCCTGCACAGGGTTGGGGTAGGTAACCACAGAGTAGATGTTCGGGTCTGCCCCTTTCTCTACGATGAAACTGAGCGAGGCGGTAGTGCTGTTATTGAGCAAGTCCCAAGCACGGAAAGTGAGGCTGTGTGCGCCCTCGGCGAGTTCCTGCATCAGGTAACTGACCTGACCTTTCTGGTAACTGCCGTCGGCAGAGGTAAAGAACTCGTTGAGCACATAGGTATGCGAGGCACTATTATCCACCACAAGCATCAAGTCGTGCCCAATACCCGTACCGACGGTGTTGATGCCATTCTCGTCCTCGATATCGGCAAAGAAACGCGGTGTCTCGTAGGTGGTGCCACCGTCCACGAAAGCAGGAGTATTGAGATAAAGCGAAATCTTCGGTCCGACTGTGTCTTTGGTAAAGACAGACCCTGTTCCGCCGATAATGAAATCTTCAAAATGCCCGACACCTTCGACCTTTTCCGTCGGATCGTAGGCATAATAGACAATACGCCCTTTGCCATAGTTGTAGCGGATGTCTTTCGGGGTCATAAACGTATAGGAGAAACGCCCGTTCTGCACGTCTGCCAATCCGCTGAACAGGGTGTTTGGGTAGTCGTTGTAGGTAACGGTTTGTTTCTTGTCGGCATTGCTTTCATCGTTGTCGCGGGTGGTAACACGCTGCATTTTGTCATAGACGGTGATGTTCACTTTGCCGTTGAACCACTCTGCCGTTTGTGCGTCCGAATCTTCGATATGTCCCTCAATCTGCTGAACATCCAAGGCGTGGAGTGTATCCACCTTTGTGGTGGTCATCACTTGATAATCGGTAGGATATGCCAAACGGAGTGCGGGGTCTCCAAGCAAGACATACGACATCTTGTTTTCGTCCGTACCCGTCATATTTTTGGCTACGGCGAGGGCTTTGCCGATGGTCATCTCATACGAATAGGGGTCTTTGTGTCCGAATAGGGTGTCGCAGAAATAGCGGTTGATATTGGCGTTCTGCGTGGCATAGACGGTTCGTCCAGCCGAGATGACACCGATGGCACCACCGTTAGGGTTGAGGACAGCCTCCTCGGCAGCACAGCGTTTGCCCGAGTCGAAATGGGCGAAACTGCAGGTTGCCAACATCCAGAGTGCCTGGTTGGAGTTGGTCATACTCTGTATGCTTTTGAGGTTCATCATACCCTCGTTGGTGATGGCATTGTAGCCGCCGTGCCCCGAGTAGTTCATATAGAGAGCCCCGTTCTTGAGCAGGTTATCCAACTTGTTTTTCGCCAGCGGGTAACTCTCGCCCGAGGCATCTGTTTCCTGCGGGTATGCATCAAGATAGATTTTGTTGACCACAAAGTCAGGGTTTTTGCGCCGTACACGCTCTGCGCCCTCTTCCGCTACACGGGTATGGAGGTTGTTGTCGCCGTCGTCGGCAAGGAAAATCAGTTGGTTTTTCCATTTGCCGAAACTGCTGTTCTCTATATAAGCGACCAACTTGTCCACCATCTGCTGTGCTTCGGCAAGTGTGTTTACCGGCAGACGCCCGACACCGATGTCCATACGTCCTTGTGTGTCGCTTTCGCCCTCGTTGTTGTCAAGAAAACCGAAATAGTCGTCGGAGGCGTATGCTTTGGTCTCCACGGTGGAGTTCTTGGCCTGGTAGGTGAGCAGAGTGTTTTGCCCGGATGTGGTAAGCAGTTTGCGGTTGTCGAATGTTCCATCTCCCATCAGCAGGAGCCAACTCGGTTTTTTGCTGCTGCCTGTGCCGCGGTCGTAGAGCATCTTCATCAGCCAGCGGTATGCCGTGGCATCGGGTGTGCCGCTGGAAAACTCATTATACACTTGTTGGTCGGTGGCAACCGCCCACGTGATACCCTGTTTGCGCTCATGGGCTTGTGCGAGACGGGTAGCCTCGGAAAGAAAATCCGCAGGGCAGATAATCACATAGTCGATATTCTTGAGCCGGTGCAGGTTCTGGTTGCCGACAGAGCCTATGACGGTGGGTGTCAGCCAGTCGGAGCCGTTGGTGTTAACCGCTACATACTCCTGTACCGCCGTCTCGTTGCTGCCGACAAAGGTGAGCGTACTGCCCGATAAGGTAGCAGGCACGCGTGTGATATTGGTTCGGTCAGTGATGTTCCAGACTTGGGTTTGTGCCGTGGCATTGCTGAGCGAATAGACAACGGGTGTAGCCGAACCATAGTTTGTGGGTGTACGGAACGGCATATAACTGCCCGTCATTGCCAAACGGCACGTAGCGGACAACTCGATATAGTTCAGGTAACCGGATGCTCCCGCTGCGGGGTTGGAGAAACTCAACACTACATTATGGGTATTGCCGGAGGCGGTATAATCACGGTTGAAGGTAGCCAATGTCCCTTTGGTGTAGAAATCGCTGACAGGAACAGAATCCAACTTAGCCGTATTGCTTGAGCCGTTCATACTCAGCGTGAAGCGCGAAGCGCGAGACGAGTATGCCGCCACCTCGCTGCGGATACGCACGGGGGAGGACGTTACCGTATTAGGTGTGGTGAAAGAGAATGTGCGATTTGGCGTGGTGGTAGAGAACAGTTCGCCATAGAACTCCCGTCCGCCGCCTTCTACGCCGCTTTCGCGGTCAAGCAGGTTAATCAAGTCCTGCTCGTGGATCTGATAGTTGATATAGGTATCCACTTGGGTGCCGTTGGTGCCGTCAAGGGAGGCTGTAATAGGCATACTATTCTGTGTACCCGCATTGTCGGTAAGGAAATAGTAGCCGTAATCGGAATACGGGTTGCAGGTGTGGATAAACTGTGTGCCGTTGTATTCCCACAAGGTGGTACCCTGTGCATAGAACAGGATATAGTCGCCGGTGCCGAAGACTCCGTCTGCGCCTTTCTCCATATAGAAGCCCACGGCAGGCAGGTCGTCAATCTTGGCTTTGTTGAAATTTTGCGTCAGCATTGCACCGCCGTATCCGTACACACGTACATTGGCGGGGTTGCTCAAACCCGCGGCTTGCAGTTCCTCGTAGGTCATACGGTAAACACCGCTTTTGCTAACACGGATTTTTACCCACGAACCGCTGCTCAATACGGATGATCCCGTGTAGGTATGCGTGATGGCAAGAGCGTAAACAGCAATGACTGACAGACAGAATATGGATAAGAGTCTTTTCATTTGATTTTGCAATAGAGTTTTTCTTCTTGGTTGGCTACAGCACGCAGTATTTCGTTGGTGCTGACAGTACGTGCGTCCATTTTTTGTTGTATATAAATCAAGTCGCCTTGGCGAATGGTCATCACTTCGCTGACGCGGTGTACAGCCTCATCGGGGCTGATAACCCATTCGCCGGTACGAATGGGAGTCTCTGTACCGTCGGTATGTACAAGGCTCCATTGATATTCCGTATCGGTGCCGAACTCGCCTACCGACAGCGAGAAATCGAACCCCGTGGCACGCAACCAACTATGTCGGTTGGTGCGGGCATTCTCCAATACGTCGTGTGCCACAAAGTCCGCCCCCGGTGCAACGGCATCGTAGTAACGGCAACCGAACCGCGCGGCGATGTTCTTGCCCAATCGGCAGACACGCAGAACGATACAGGGTGTGAACCGCAGGTCGTGCGTCCAATCGGGAACAAACATCGGTTTACGACCATTTAGCAACGAAGAATCGCCTTTCAGCACCATTTCCGTATGCCCGTCTATATATGCAAAACCGATGATTTTCATACGTTGCCCAAATGAACCAATTTGCGGACAAAGTTACGATTTTTTTTCAAAATATACAAACAGGCACAAACATTTGTACCTTTTTTCATAAAGAATGTCACCTGTTTGAGAATGGGGCGCAGGCAGAAAGTGGATAATTTATGCATAAAGATATTGCATATCCTGCATAAAAACGAGGCTTAAAAGCCTAATAAAAACGTTTTCTTTCTACGTCCTTTCTACGTCTTTTCTACGTCTTTTCTACGTAATTGGTATTATGAAGTACACAAATGTATATATTGTATATTTCTTGCATATATATTTTCGAATTACGCATAACTGCCGGCGGCAAGGAAAAGGAGACCGATGACAATACCGATCAGGCACAGCACTTTCTTCCACGGATCTTTTTCTTTGAGTACCAGAATGCCGTACAGGAACGGAATGATCGTGCCGCCGCGGCGGATGGTGGAGACTACCGAGATGAGGGATTGGGTATCGCTCAGCGCAAGCATATAGACATAGTCGCTCAGTACCAGAAATATGGATATTCCTGCAATCGCCCACGTCCATCGGAAAGCCGCTGCCGTTGAACCGGCTGTATGGCTGAAGTAGCGTTTGCGGTTGATGAGCAGTGTGGCAACACACATTATAAGTGCCTGATAGAAAGTGTAATAAACCTGCACGGCATTATGGTCGAACCTGCGCATCATATACTTGTCGTATAGCCCGCTGGCGGAACCGATCAGTATCGCCAATAGCAGACAAACATAGTATTTGCGCCGACTCTTGGGGGTATGAATATCGCCTTTCCCCGCACGGTGTTCCACTAATGAGAAAGCAAAAATGCTGCCCAATGCGCATACTACGCCTGCCCATTGCCAGCCGTTGAGCCGCTCCCCGAAGAGGAACATGGCACCGATAAGCGTCCACATCGGGCGGGTCGCCTGCATAGGCGATACCACGGATATGGGCAGATACTTGATAGCCACGTAGGCGCATACCCACGAACTGAGAACGATACACGATTTGAGCATAATAAGCAGGTGCGCCGTCAGCCCCACACGCGGCACAAAGAACAATGTGTCTGCCATCATATCGGGGCAGCAACGCGACAGCAATAGCGGTACAGCCAAGATACCGGAGGAAATAAGCAAACTGATACTCAGTACATCCGGTACACTATTGTCGCACAAGGAACGTTTCTTGCTGATGTCATAGAAGCCCAGACACAGGGCGGACAATATGGCGAGAATAACCCACATTTTAATTATGAATTATGAATTATGAATTATGAATTACGCATTACATATTATGCCTCTCCCCCTTTGAAGGGGGAGACGGAGGGGGGCTCTGCATTGAGAAATATCTGATACCCCACTTCGCAGTTCATACAGCGGCTTGACTGGCAATAGTTTTGATACAGGTGTATCAGTGCTTGCGTGTCGGCGGCAGAGTGCACCTCTTGTCCGAGCAAGCGCCATTGACGGATAATACTATTGTTTTCAGGGGCAATCTGCTCCATTAGCAACAGGGCTTTGTCAATTGCGGTGCTATCCTTATGCGCGAGCGCATACGCATATTTGTAAGGTATCACGCTGTTGATAAGCAGAATATCTATTGAACTGCGTCCGATAGGGGATGGAAAAGCAAGTTTGTTGGGCGTATCTTCTTCGGCGGGATGGAGTGTTAGAAGCGATACCAACTGCTCCAAACCGCTTTCGTCCATCAGTCGGGAGAATAGAAACTCCGACTGGTGTATCAGTTGGGCGAACTGTCGGATACGCACTTCGGGAAACGCTTGCGGGCGCATTCGGGCTTTTTTCCACAGGTAGCCGTCTATCGGAGTGAGGGAGAATTTCTTTTGCAGAAACAGGTACTCGCGCAGGAGACGCTGTTCCTCGTCGGTCTGTGCAGTTGCTGCGGTCAGCAGACCAGACTGCCCGAGCAGGATGGCGGTCAGTTGGAACAGGCTGTTGCGGTGTTTCTGCAGATACGCGAGCGGTGTCTGTATTGCCATCGTCTCGAATGGAATACCGTTGGTATGAAAACCGAAATTGTGTGCCAGTGTGATATAAAAAGCGTGTTCCCAACTGTTGTGAGTGATACCTAACAGCCGCTGTATCGATTGTTGCTTGCAGTCCAAACGCTTGTGCAGCAATGTTTTGCGCCATCCATCGGTGAGCATCGACGGGTCTTGGAGCAGCCGTTTGCCGCACTCTATCACGCTCTCGGCGGAGTCCATACGTTGCGCTGCACGGATAAGCCCGGTCAGGTAGTCTTGGTTGTCGGGATAGCGCAGTTCGCATTGGCAGATGGCTTCGCCTTGCGAGTTATATACACGTTTGTCGGCTTGGCGCACCACGTGCAGAACCACAGAGTCATAAGCCTTATCCAAATGGTGGCGGTGTTTGTACCAGTCGGAGGAGGTCAGATGTATCTCCACGTTGCCGAACCACTCTTGTCCGCCTATGCGCAGGTGCACATCGGCGAAGTCGGGACCGGCATCCGTATTGTGCCGCCCGACGGAGAGAATCTCTATCGGTTTGCCATCGGTGTCAGTCTGCGGGAATGATGCCCACAAACGGTTTTGCCAGATGTAATGCAGTAATATCTCGGGGAATGAACTGTTCATTTAGCCTGCAAAATTACTGCTTTTTTTGTGTATATGCAAAAAAAGCACTACCTTTGCAGGGCAACCGCACCAAAATCGGATGATAGGTCGGAGCAGGGTCATACCGGATAATCTCTATGCCGATAGTTTTTTGCATTCTTTATATGGACATATTCTCCAAAATTATGCAAAGTATGCAGTTCCTATGTCTCATAATACCAATTACGGCAACGAGACGGCAACGAGACGGCAACGAGATAGGATTTCTTGCGGTGCTTTTATCCGCTTTATCCACTATATCTGTTGCATAAAGCGGATAGATTTTGCTTTTATGCGGTTGCCATGCTACCTTTGCATATATATAATAATTTAGAGGATACAATGGGGAGTGATAATTTATAAAAAAACAAGTGTTCTTGGAATGAAAAAACATTATTTGCATTACCTCGGCGAGGTAATGATGCATCAGTGGAATGATGCAGCGTTGACGGATTACGGGGAGGAGAAAACCTACACATTTGGAGATTTGGCAGTGGAGATGGAGCGTTTGCATGTGTTGTTTCGTCAGTTGGGAATTAACGAGGGGGATAAAGTGGCTATTGCCGGGCGCAACTGCGCCAATTGGGTAGTGGCATATTTGGCGGTAGCGTCATATCGTGGTGTACTGGTTACTATCTTGCAGGACTTCAAGGCGGAAGATATAGCCAAACTGCTGCTACATTCCGATGCCAAAGCCCTCTTTGTCGGACCGTATGTCTGGCGTGAGTTGCAGCAGCAACCGTTGGAACAATTGTCAGCGGTTATCTCATTGGCGGATTTCTCAGTAGTACGTGCCAAAGAAGGCGTACAGGTGCCTGCCAAAGAGGTCATTGATGCAGAGATGAAAGCCCTTTATCCGCACGGAATGCAATCGTCGGACGTGCATTATGATGTAAATCCGGACGATTTGGCGCTTATCAACTATACCAGCGGCAGTACAGGCTCGCCCAAGGGTGTGATGCTCAACGGGCGTTCGCTGAGCAACAACGTGGAGGCGGCTATGCAGATCCTTCCCGTCGAACCGGGGCAGCGGATCGTCTCTATGCTTCCGTTGGCGCATATGTTCGGGCAGTTGGCGGATTTTCTCTATCCGCTGTGTGCCGGCACCCATATCTATTATCTCACCAAGTCGCCCACGCCGAGTATCCTGCTGCGTGCCATGGCGGATGTCAAGCCCTATATGGTGGCTACCGTGCCGCTCGTGATAGAGAAGATACACAAACAGAAACTCGATCCGCTGTTGAGCAAGAAAATACTGAAAGTGTGCTGGTACACACCGGTGGTGATGAATATTGTGCGAAACCATGTGCGCAAGGCTCTGGTAAAAGCCTTCGGCGGGCAGGTGCGTTATTTTCTTTGCGGCGGGGCGGCAATGAACCCGCTGGTGGAGAAATGCCTGTTGGACGTCCATTTCCCACTCTCTATCGGATACGGTATGACCGAGTGCGGACCGCTGGTGGCTGGCAATCCGCCCAAGTATTTCAAGCGTCGCAGTTGCGGTGTACCTGTGCCGAATATGGAGGCGAAGATAGACAACCCGGATGCCAAGGGGGAGGGGGAGATACTTGTGCGCGGTGAGAATGTGATGCTCGGTTATTACAAAAACGAGGTGGCTACCCGTGCGGCGTTCACCGAAGACGGTTGGATGCGCACCGGCGACCTCGGCTACATCGACAAACGCAAGAATATCTATATCCGCGGGCGCAACAAAACGATGATTCTAGGGGCTTCGGGGCAGAATATCTATCCCGAGGAGATCGAGGACAAACTCAACGTGCAAGAGGGCGTAAGCGAGTCTGTCATAGTGGAGCGTGAGGGGCGTCTGGTGGCTTTGATCTTCCCCGACGAGCAGACCAGCAAGCGCTTGTCGGTAGAGGAGTTGCAGCAACTGATGCGCGAGAACATCAAGAAACTCAACAAACTCATCCCCGGTTACAGCCGTGTAAGCGACATCGAAATCAAGCAGGAACCCTTTGAGAAAACCCCTAAAAAGTCCATCAAACGCTTCCTGTACAAGTGATATAAACAAATGATTTCTCGTCTGTGTTTGTATTCTGGCACAAGACAAGGGAACTAATGATAAAAGAAACGTGCCTAAAACAGTCTGTCCGAACTCGTGCAGGCAGTTTTAGGCTTTTTGATAGAGGTTATCTCTTTTTTCCTTTTTGTTTGTATATCTCCCCAAATTATTGTACCTTTGCAGCATTGGAATAGGAGGGTAGTATTTGGTAGGAAATAATAAATGGAGAATTATGCTGAAGTTTGCAGATTACGATATTGTTTTTCAGGAGGTGCCGGACGAGACAACGCTGGCACTCAATTTGTCGAATTGCCCCCATCGCTGCGAGGGCTGCCATAGTCCGCAACTGCGGGAAGACATCGGCACACCGCTGACACCGGATTCGTTGGATGCTCTGTTGGCAATTTATCCGTATGTAACGTGTGTGGGACTGATGGGCGGAGACGGCGACCGGAATACATTGTTGGAGATGGCACACTATATCCGCTCTATAGGCAAAAAAGTGGCATGGTACACAGGGAGCGATGTCTTGCCGGCAGATTTCCCTGTTCCCGATTTCGATTTTATCAAAGTAGGGTCGTATGTTGCGGCTCTTGGCGGATTGAAATCACCTACAACCAATCAGCATTTCTACCGCATAGATAATGGGGAAATGATAGACGAAACCTATCGTTTTCAGCGTAAGTAAAATAAAAAAGCAGGCGAGCAGCCTGCTTTTTTATTGATTATTTTTGCTCATTGTGCGGCAAACATCGCAGTGTCCGCAGGCGGGTGCATCGTTCTCGCCGAAATAGCCTAACAGCAGTTGCTCGCGGCAGAATTGTGTTTGCTCGGCATACTCCACCATAGCTTTCAGGCGGGTGGAGTAGCGGTGCTGCCGCTCGTCATATACCTTGGGGGAGAGATAAATTTCCGCTTGTCTGTCGCGCAGGGGAGTAAAACCACAGGCTATGGTGCGAGGCAGGTAAGTGATAATTCCGCGTTGCGCAAGGCTTACCAACAGGTCGTGAAAGGCTTTTTTACCACCATAGGAAGCGGAAAGGGCTTCTTCATCAATATATTGGAAATCCGTGAAAATACCTGTATATTTGCGCATCATATAATCCAACAGACGCACTTGCTCGTGATTGAGTGTATAGTTTGCCAGTTCGGCAGGCGAATGGCGAATCAGTATGCGAGTGGAAATCTCCCGTGCTTCCTCAAAATCAATATAACCGGCTTGCGATAGCAGATGTAGTGCGGAGTAGGTTTGTAGAACGGGCAGGCGCATTACTTGGCAGAGTTGGTCAATATGGAGCGCATAGGTATGTCCCTCGCCGCAACCGAGAGCAATTTGTAGGAAATCGCAAGTCTTGTTATAGACCGTTTCAATAAAGTCTTTTGGTGGAAAATTGTCTCCGATACGCTTGCGGGCTTTGGTCTTGTCGGTCGGATTATAGAGCAATACAGCAAAAGCCGTTTTGCCATCTCGTCCTGCACGTCCCGCCTCCTGGTAGTATGCTTCGAGGGTGTCTGGCAGGTCGTGGTGGATAACCAATCGTACATCGGGTTTGTCTATTCCCATACCGAAAGCATTGGTACACACCATTATGCGGATGCCGTCTAGTTCATTGTTCTTTGTTCCACGCTCTCGTTCGGAATACGCTTTCCACGCTTTTTGTTTGGCACTACGTTCCCCTGTGGTCAGCCCTGCATGGTAGAAATCGGCGGAAAGCCCCTGCTCCTGTAACCATGCGGCTAACTCCTGCGCCCGCTTGCGGTTGCGCACATAGATAATGGACGAGCCCGGTACACGGCTGAGAATATGCAATATCTGTTCGTCTTTCTTTTCGGTGTAACGCACTATGTACTGCAGATTCTCACGATGGAAACTCTTTTTGAATACGTTTTTTTCCTTGAACCCGAGTCGTTCTTGTATGTCGTCCACTACATCGGGTGTAGCAGTAGCGGTAAGGGCAAGAACGGGTACTTGCGGAAACAGTTGGCGAATATCCGCAATACGCAGGTAAGAGGGACGAAAATCATAGCCCCACTGACTGATACAATGGGCTTCGTCGATGGCAATCAAACAGATGGGGAGGTTCTGCAAGCGTTTGCGAAACTCCTCACTCTCCAACCGCTCAGGCGACACGTAGAGAAAATGGTACGGCCCGAAAAGACAGTTGTCAAGGGCAATTTTCTGTTGCTCGTAAGTCATTCCCGTGTAGATGGCAGCAGCGCGGATACCGCGTTGGTAGAGGTTCTCCACCTGGTCTTTCATCAGCGCAATGAGTGGTGTAACCACCAAGCACAATCCTTGTCCTTCTTCTGCATAGTGTGTGGTGCATTGTGCATTGTGCATTGCCATCATCATAGTAGGCACTTGGAAACAGAGACTTTTTCCTCCTCCGGTCGGCATCAGTGCCAGTGTGTCGCGTCCTGCCAAGACAGAATCAATAATCTCCGCCTGTAGTGGGCGAAAATTGTCATAGTGCCAGTATCGTTGCAGAACTTCGCGTGGAGTCATATTTATTGAGCAATATGTTGGTAGCAGCCGGCATCGGGGCGGAGCGAGTCGAGACTTACACGGGGAACACCCAGGCGGTCGGTCGGGTAGGAGAGAGCAGTTAGGGAGTCGGCTATGCCGAGAGCGGGCGAAAGGGAATCGAGTTGGAAATCGTAGTAGCGGTAGCCGTCTCGGGAATAGAAGTCATTGCGGAACACCTGCACACTATCGTCTTCCTGCCAATAGACATTGCGGGATGCATTCGGGAGAGAAAGAGTATCCGTTTTGAGGTAGTTGCCGAGGAATGTACCCGGATAATAGCGGGACAGCGGGGTGGCTACCACCAACTGGTTGCGGCGGACACCCGTGATGATGGAATTAAGGAATGAGGCGGTAGTGGGACATTCCTTATTGAGATTGTTGATATAGACCGCCGCCAAGTCCTGACGTGTGGTATTTTGCACATTGATGTTTCCGTTGTTGAAATAGGAAGCGATGGTGGTATGTACAAATTGTTGCTCGCCGCCGGAGAGATAGACGCAATAAGAGGCGCAGTTGCTGATTTCGGTGTTGGCAATAGTTGCATTAATATGCTGAAGGACAATCCCGTAGAGGGTATGGTTGTGTATGCGGCAGCCGGTCATTGTGAGAGTGGGGAGGTCTTTTTCGCGCTCGCTCTGCACATACAAACCGATGTTACCGCTCAGGATATTTACATAGTTGAGGCGATAGGTGGCAGCGGGCGCATCGGCATAGTTAATAAGGTAGAAACCATCCCATTGCCCGGCAGCGTGAATATATGGCACGCTGTCCCACAGGCGGTCTCGGCGGTCTCCTCGTATGAGGACAGGTTGCTCCAATGTACCTTGTGCATCCACATCGCCCAAAGCCCAGAGAGAGGCACCATTATGGAAATAGATCTGCGTGCCGGCAGGTAGGGTCAGTTTGCCGCCAACCAAGACTGTATCATATAGGAGATAAGGCTTGTCGGCATTGAATACGGCATCGCGTGCAAACTCGGTGCGCCGTTTGGAGGTACGAATGATGTGTACATCTTGCCCATAGGCTTCGAGAAACACGTGTTGCACCTTGCCATTGACGGCAAAGCAGAGCGAGTCGCGCAATAGGACGGGTGAGTTTTGGTTCTGCGGATCGACATATACACGCACAAATACATAGAGACTGTCGCCGCCGTTGAGTTGATAGTCGGTGATATTGGAAAGGGTTGGTTCTCCATCGACATTGGCACGGAAATACTGCCCATTTTGCATCCATATTTTGCTGATAGAAAGAGCATTTCGGTTGTCATTATGCACCATCAAGCGCAACGTGGAACTGCCAATAGTGGAAAAGACAGTGTCAAACTGCAGGGTATCTTTGGAGAACGTAAGCCGCAAAGCGGGATCGTCCGATACCACAGACTCGCGGCAACCGACCAATAAACAGAGTATAGCAAAAATGTAAAATATGCGTTTCATTGATTAAAATATATTGTATGTCAAACACTGCTCAACCGAAGCCTATCCTATGCGCATCCTATGCTTATCCTCCTTACTTTTTAATGATGTTTTTATAGAGAAAAAGGCACAGATTTATTAAGATATTTTTATTCAAAATTGAAGGTGAGGACGATGGCACGATTCAGCAGTTTGTCGATGGCACGGGTGTAAAACTCGTCCTCTTTGGGCAGTTCGTTGCGTCCGTCCACGGGGGCGAGTTGGTTGGCAAAGCCGATGCGGTAGGTGATTTCGGGACACCATTTGAACCATTGGAAATAGAGGTCGCAGCCGAAACCGACTTCTACGAAATAGTCCCAACCTTTGAGCAAAACAGGTTTCTCACGGTCGAGGCTGACATTGTATGCTGCACCACCGCCGCCGATGAGGTAGGGGCGATAGTTGCCCTCGCGCTCGGCAGCCCATTTGAGATAGAGAGGGATAGTGAGCGGGATAGCCAGAACCTCTGTCTTTTGGCTTTTGTTGAGCGGGAAAGTATTGCCCGACTCGTTGGTGTAGGAGATAGTACGCGATGAGAACTGCATACCCGGCGTGAAACGCAGGCTGAGATGGCGCGAGAGACGCAGGTCGGTAATGAATCCTACCGAGAAGCCGGGCATCATACTGCTGACGCGGGCATGGTAGATTTCGCCATTGATGTCCAGTTGCGAGTCGGTAACACCAAAACTCATAAAATTGATACCTAATGAGAAACCAAAATGCACAAGGCGGTCGTCTACATAGGGGCGGTTCTGCGCACGGAGTGGGGTAGAAAGGACTATCCCCAGCAGCACACTATATAATATGGTACGTTTCATATTTGTATCCGTTTTAGTCTAATATCCAACAGCCGTAGGCTATCTAAAACTCTACTCCTCAATACTGCCTTGCTCGTAATTCATACTATCATCGGGCGGAAAGTCTCCGTTGCGCTGGTCGCGCCCTGTGCCGCTGCCGAAATTGTAGGTGAGAGTAAGGCTGACGGTGCGGGAGTGCCAGCGGTTCTCCTGATTTTGCCAGAACCCGTCGCCCCATGTGGTGTTGCGGCGTGCGCGGGAGTCGAGAATATCGCGGACGTTGAACGCCAGAACGAGTTTGCGGTTGAGGAACGATTTGCGCAGCCCGAGGTCGATAGAATAACTGTGCGTGGTCGTACCCTGTGCCACGACGCGCGGACTGCGGTAACGGGCGGAGAGTTGTCCGGAGAAAGTCTTGGTGAACATAAACTGCGCATTGATGCGGGCAGACCAAGCCAGGATATTCTGTGCGGGAAGGGTAACATCTATTTCTTCGCCATTGACAAAATCGTGATATGCGCCTTCAGTAATGGTGTTCCAATAGAGGTTCGCGCTGGTGGTGAGTTGAAGAATGTCTTTGAAAAGGCGGTTCTTGGCGACGATTTCTGCACCGAGGTCTTGCCGTTTTGCGACGTTGATAAAGGTGTTCTTCATCACATCTCCGCTCATGTACTTGACATTCTGCACAATACCATCGCGATACCGCCAGAAAAGCCCTGCCGAGAGGGTGTGCCGCTCCCATGTCTTGAGGTAGTTGAGTTCCAATGACGATGAATAAGCGGGCAGCAGATCGGGGTTACCATACGAGATATTGGTCGAGTCGCTGAAATCCATACGCGGGTTGAGTTGTCCCCCCCATGGACGGTTGACACGGCGGGTGTAGTTGAGTTGCAACTCGTGTCCGTGTCCGAAATCGTAGGAGAGGTAGGCGGATGGGAATAGTTGGAAATAAGCCGTATCGCGTTTGTTTTCTTTCTGCGCGTAGGCATCCTGCTCGGTGCCGCTGTTGTCCTTGTAGTAGGATTCGAGGTGGCGGCGGTAGTACTCGCCGCGAAGCCCTACCTGTAGGGACAGTTTGTCCCGGAAACGGTTGCCATAGGTGATATAGAGGGCATAGTTTTCGGTGCGCCCCTCGAAACGCGTGTAGTAGTTGTAGAGTTCCTGTGTGCGCAGGTGGTCGTTGTAAGCGCGGGCATTGGAGTGGTTCCACGTGATAGTGGTTTTCATACCTGCTTCGAGACGCGAAGACATAGTCGGCTTCCACTCATAATCGACCGCAAGGTCGGCGGATTGGTCGCGGTTGTAATTATCCTGTTCCTGACGGGTGGTGTCGGCGTTCTCGTGCTGGGTGTATAGTGTCTCCTGATTCCATGTGAAATGGTTGTACTGCGCCGTTACGATGACCTGGTGCTTGTCCTGCTTGTAGGTGTAGTCCACTTGCGCCTGCCCGCCCGGGTGCCAGCCGGTGCCGTCTTGGGTGCGGTCGTAGAAACGGAGTGTGTCGCCCGTAGCATAGTCGGTAAGCAGGTAAAGGCTCATATTGCGGTTATGTTCACGTAAAGCCTTGGGGTCGGACACCATACCGAAGCCCGATACGCCTATCGATGAGTGTTCGCCTGCGCGTATGTTCAGCCCTGCGCGGAGGAACATTCCACTGCCGATATTGTTGTTCTGTCCGTTTTTGAGGAGGTGTGAAATTTTATCCGCAGCGGGAATGGCGGCGGTGTCTTTCTGTCCTGTGCCGTTGATATTCAGTCGTTCTGTGTTGCTCCCGCCATTTGAAGTACGGATACGGTAGCCCGCATTGACATAACCGTCCACTATGTCTTTGGAGAAATTGAGATTGAAGCCCACGTTGCCTCCGGGTGGAACATTCCATGGTTTAGCCAAACCGTATTCGATACCCGCGGTAATGCTGCCGTAGTAGCCCGCCTTGCGGTCTTCTTTCATCACTAGATTGATGATACCTGCTGTACCTTCGGGCGAGTATTTGGCACTCGGATTGGTGATGAGTTCGATCTGTTTGATACTCTCGGCGGGCATCTGGCGCAAGATGTCGGCACGGTTGTCGCTGTTCAGTCCGGCGGGCTTGCCGTTGATCCAAATCTCGACGTCTTCGCTGTTGCGAAGCGAGATATTGCCCTCCTGATCCACATCTACGGAAGGTATATTTTCCAGTACCTCTGATACGTTAGCACCTGCGGACATCACGTTTTGATCAACGGTAAATACTTTCTTGTCGAGTTCGAAACGCATGGTCGAACCCTGTCCGACGACCTCCACTTCCTGCAGTGCTTGTGTGTCTTCGCCAAGCAGAATTGTGCCAAGGTTGAGCGTTTTTCCTTTGATAGTCAGTGTTTTGCGATACTCCCGATACCCCATAAAACGAACCACCAGCGTATATTCACCGTTACCGATATGCTCTATGCGGAAACGTCCGTCGGTGTCCGTCACGGTGCCGCCTGCGGGGACGCTCTCGCCGGACTTGGTGAGACTGACGTTGGCAAAGTCAATAGCCTCGCGCGTGGCATTGTCCGCCACACGCCCCGTAATGGTGCAATCCGCCCATACCGTAACGGTTGCCAACAAAATCAATATGGTGCTAATGACTTTCTGCATATTTGTGATTTATAGTCTCCTATGCCCCTTGGGCAAGAAAAATCAGAAAAAATGAAAGGAAAAGAAAAATTAATGGTAGATTGATGGATAATTATATATTCTTCAAAAACGAATAATTAACGAATAATAATATGTTCATTAACGTTCCGTTTCCTTTATAATCCACGCCACGGCTTCTTCGTAGCAGCGGGTGCCGATACCCATAATCGTGTGCGCACATACATCGGTCAGCAGACTTATCTGTCGGAACGGCTCACGTTGCCGAATATCCGATATATGTACCTCTACTACAGGTACTTCTGCCATTGCTACCGCATCGCGTAACGCTACACTGGTGTGTGTGTATCCGCCTGCGTTCAGTACGATGCCATCACACGGCAACCCATTGTGCATTCTGCATTGTGCATTGTGCATTGCATACCTCTGCACCCAATCAATCAACTCCCCCTCGTGGTTGCTTTGCAGGTAGGTGAACCGTACATCGGGGTTGTGCCGTTGGAGACCGACCATAATCTGCTCCATCGACTTTGTCCCATAAATACTTGACTCCCGCCGCCCTAACATATTCAGGTTCGGACCGTTTAATATGACAATATGTTTGCTCAATTACGAATGAAGAATTGTGAATTAAATTAAATCATTATGCATTACGCATTGTGAATTATCTCGCCCCGTTGACCACGAGCAGGAACTCGTCGTTGTCATCGGTGCGCTCCATATAACTCTTCAGTTTCTCCATTGCCTCGATACTGTTCATATCGCTCAACTGCTTGCGTATCTGCCACATACGGCTCAGTACATCGGGCGGAAGGAGCAGATCGTCGCGGCGGGTGCTGGATGCGGGTATATCCACTGCGGGGAATATACGTTTGTTGGCAAGTTTGCGGTCAAGTTGCAATTCCATATTACCCGTACCCTTGAATTCCTCAAAAATCAGGTCGTCCATCTTGCTGCCGGTCTCGGTGAGTGCCGTGGCAATGATAGTCAGACTACCTCCGTTTTCAATGTTTCGCGCTGCGCCGAAGAAACGTTTGGGTTTGTGCAAAGCCTGTGCTTCCACGCCGCCTGACAGCACCTTTCCGCTTGAGGGGGCTACCGTATTGTAGGCGCGTGCAAGGCGGGTAATCGAATCCAGCAGGATGACTACATCATGTCCGCTTTCTACCAAACGTTTGGCTTTCTCGTGAACGATATTCGCCACTTTGACATGGTTCTCGGCGGGTTCGTCAAAGGTCGAGGCTATCACCTCCGCATTCACTGAACGTGCCATATCCGTTACCTCCTCGGGACGCTCGTCAATGAGCAGCACAATCATATAAACTTCGGGGTGGTTGGCTGCAATGGCATTGGCTATCTGCTTGAGCAGCACCGTCTTACCGGTCTTCGGCTGTGCCACAATCAATCCGCGCTGACCTTTGCCGATAGGCGCAAACAGGTCAATGATACGTACCGACAACGGGTCGGACTTGTCGCCTTTGCAGAGTTTGAATTTCTCATCGGGGAAGAGCGGTGTCAGATTCTCGAATGCCACACGTTGTTTGGCTTTTTCGGGTTCCAAACCGTTGATGCGTATTACCTTGTCCATCGGGAAATACTTGTCGGGGTCTCGGTTCACGCGAATGGTGCACTCCACCGTGTCGCCCGGCTTGAGTCCGTAGTTGCGTATCTGCTCTTTGCTCACATATACATCATCGGGAGAGGGCAGGTAGTTGTAGTCCGCCGAGCGCAGGAAACCGTAGCCGTCTTGTGTACATTCCAGCGTACCCATGGCAATCACGTGTTCGCCGAGGTCAATCTGTACGCGCGGTTGGTTCTGCGGTTGTGGTGCGGGTTGCTGTATTTGTGCGGGACGATAAGCGGATTCGGTTTCTTCTGCAGGAGTTCCTTCTGTTTCCGGTTGTGTGGTATTCTCTTGTTGTCCGGTATCTTCGTTGCTCAACTCGGGGTGCAAACGCGCATATTCCGCGGCTTTCTCGGCAGCGATACGTGCCAGTTCCTCTTTGGTCTTGCGCCCGCGTTTCTTCTGGGATGCTGTCTCTGTTTGTGGCTTTGGGGCGGTTTCTGCGTTAGTCTCTGCGGGCTTTTCTGCAACGACCACTTGCTCGGTAGGTCGCTCGGCAATCACATTCTCCGCCGTTGCAAACAAATCACCTTCCACGGGGATTTGCTCTGCAGTTCCCCCTTCAGTGGGGGGCGGGGGAGTTGTGGTCGGGGGAGTGTTCAGCGGTTTTCTGGCTTCTATTGCGCGTACCGTCTTGTTCTGTTTGTGATTGTTCTGCTTGAGTTGCTCTTGCATCTCGTCCAACTGGTCTTTTTCCGTCCCTACGGTAGCCACCACATTCTCGCTCTTCATACCGTTGGTGCTGACCTTGCTCACTTGCTTTACACCGCGTGTCCGAACCCGTGCCGCAGGCTGCTCGGTCGCAGGAGCAGCGTTGTCTGTGGCAGTTTCTGTAAGCCCCCTCTTTGAGGGGGTTGGGGGAGTCGGGGGAGTTGGGGGAGTCGGGGGCAGAGTAGAGTTTGTTGTCTTTTTTCTTGTTCTTTTTTCCGCTTTGGCATCTTCGCGGGCTTGTACTTCTTTGGCGCGGTTGTCAGCCTGCGCATCAAGAATGCCATAGCAGATTTCTCGTAGCGATTGGGTGCGTTTGGGTTTCAGCCCCATCGACACAGCAATCTCTCGTACCTCATCAAGCGTCATGCGCTCGAGTTCATTCAAATCGTATTGCATAAAATAATAAAAATGTATTCAGAAAAATCATAGTCGTGGAGAGAACCCCCACCAAATACGCTGCAAAAGTACTAAAAAAAAACGATATACGCAATACTCCGCCTTATTTTCCTACTCTGTATTTGTCAATAAGGAATATCTCCGCTCAAATCCCATTGTTTTTAAGATATTTTATTTACGGCAAAAAGACGGCAACGACACGGCAACGACACGGCAACGAGATTACTGTTTTTGCGGTGTTTACCACGCAGTCGACATCCATCTCTCGCCGGGGACGCGGACGCCCCGCCCGCGGTCATTTCGATGCGCAAATGTATGGAAACGACGCGTCCCGCGTCGTTATCGTCTCCTCCGAACTACCTATATATTGCTTTATGTCTTTTTGCCGGTACTTAAATGCGGTTTTTAGGACTTTTGTATTATTTTTCCATTGCTCTATTACTATTTTGATGCGGTTGCCCCGGCTTCTCTGCACGTTCACTCGGCCATTTCGCACAGTTTTATGCTATATTCCGTATTGTTCAGTAACTTTCTTCCGCATTGGGGAACGTACTGTTTTTTACGGCGGAGATGTATGCGCCCACAGCGGTCTTTACTTCATTGCCGAGTTCCGCAAAATGGCGGAGGAACTTCGGCTTGAAACCTTGGTTCAGTCCGAGCATATCGTGCAGAACCAATACTTGCCCGTCCGTTCCATTGCCGGCACCGATACCTATCACGGGGCAACTCACCTGTCGGGTTACTTCTGCCGCAAGGGCAGCGGGTATCTTTTCCAACACAATAGCGCAACACCCTGCTTCGTCCAATAGGCGGGCATCATGCACCAGTTTCTCTGCCTCTGCCTCGCCTTTCGCACGCAGCCCGTAGCCGCCGAACTGGTTTACCGACTGGGGAGTTAATCCCAGATGTCCCACTACGGGTACACCTGCCTGAACCGTGTGGCGTATAACGGGCAGCACTTCCTCGCCGCCTTCCAATTTCACAGCGTCCGCACCGCTCTCCTTAATCATACGGATAGCATTTCTTACTCCTTCTTCTTCGCTCACCTGGTAACTGCCAAAAGGCATATCAATCACCACCATCGCGCGTTTGGCGCCGCGTACCACACCGCGGGTGAGAAAAATCATCTCGTCCACCGTAATAGGCAGCGTGTATTGGTTGCCGCAGACGACATTGCTGGCACTGTCTCCCACCAGTATCATATCAATGCCCGCCTCGTCTATCAGCGAGGTGAGTGTAAAATCATAACTCGTGAGCATGGCGATTTTCTCGCCAGTTTCTTTCATTTTGCGCAACTGCGTAGTGGTTACGCGCGTAGTTTGTGTATGTACTGACATCTTTTTGTTAAAATAATGCAACTCGCAGATGATTATTTTTCCTTACCTTATGCCGTCAGGTCTATGATGTTCGTATGTGATTCGTATGTGATTCGTATGTGATTGGTATGTGATTAGGCGGTCTTTGCTTGTATTATAGCAGGTTAATACTTACCATTCATACCAAAGCCTGATGCCGGTTGTAAGGGTTTGCAAAATTACTGCTTTTTTTGTGTCTGTGCAAATAGATACGGAAATACCACTTGTTTTTATTTGTCGGTTTCCGCAAAAAGCAGTATCTTTGTACCCGATTATGCAAATAGCGTTTACAACAACATTACCAAAGAAAGGTTTTGCCCGTCTGGCGGCAGAACATAGTCTGTTTGTACCTCTTGAGAAAGCAGAGGTATTAGTTTCCACTTTTGATAAACCCGTTACGCGCGAGATGATTGTGTCTGCACCTAATTTGCGTCTGATTGCCAATTTCGGTGCGGGGTATAACAATATCGACCTTGATGCCTGCCGTGAACGGGGTATTCGGGTTACCAATACCCCGCATTCCGTTGTGGAACCGACTGCCGAATTGGCCTTTGCGCTGATGCTCGACGTCGCACGCCGAACCGTGGAGTTTGATAAGAATATGCGCCGTCGGAGCGGGGTGGAGTTTGGCGTGATGAACAATCTCAGCCACTCGCTCTATGGCAAAGTGTTGGGCATTGTTGGTATGGGACGTATCGGACAAGCCTTGGCACGCCGTGCCGTAGCAAGCGGAATGACGATTATTTACCACAACCGTCATCGTCTGCCTGAGGAGACAGAGCGGAAATACGGGGCAACTTATGTGTCGTTGGACGAACTGCTGCGTACTGCGGATGTTGTGTCGCTCAACCTGCCTTATACGCCCGAGGTGCATCACATAATCGGTTCTGCGGAGTTGCAAATGATGAAGCCGTCGGCTTACCTCGTCAATACCGCCCGCGGGGCACACGTGGACGAGGATGCTTTGGCAGAAGCGTTGCGCACAAGGCAGATTGCGGGTGCGGCATTGGACGTGTTTGAGCACGAACCGCAACTGCCGCCTACATTCCGTTGGCTGAATAATATCGTTCTTTCTCCCCATACGGGTACGGGTACATGGGAAGGTCGCCTTGCTATGTGCGAAGAGGTCTGCGACAATATCCTTGCCTTCGCCGCCGGCAATACCGACCAAATGAGTATAGTATTGTAAAGATATAAAAATGAAAGCGGTATGAGTAAATTAAGCAACAATCAGGGAAGGGGATACGAATATATCTGTTTGCATACGCTGTGTTCGGAGATAGGCAAAGTGCGTCCTGTGCAAATTGACCAAAATAGCAGTTATTTGTCAGCACAGCACGCATGGAATACACTTTCTGCAGAAGAACAGCAAACTTATACCACAAGTGCCAAAGCCGCAGTAAAGTCTGTTTTTGACTTGGAACCGCTTATGGTAGAACAGAGCACGGACGTGGTCGAATTATATATACAGGCTGATACAAAAGGAAAAGAGGGAGATGTGCGGGATATAATCGTACAGCGATCGGATATATCTTGGGAGATAGGCTTTTCTATCAAACATAACCATTTTGCCGTGAAACACAGCCGTCTGTCGCCCACTATTGATTTCGGAAAAATATGGTTTGGCAGTCCTTGTTCAGAAGCGTATTGGGCTGTAGTAAAACCCGTATTTGATTACTTGAAAGAAGAAAAAAGCAAGGGAACTTATTTTAGAAATATACCTGACAAAGAACAAAATGTGTATGTCCCAATTGTGCAAGCGTTTATAGACGAAATACAAAGACAATACAAAGTACACAAAGATATGCCTGCTAAAATGGTGGAATATCTATTGAGCAGGTATGATTTTTATAAAATAATCAGTATAGATACCCAACGACTGACCCAAATACAATCGTATAATCTGCACGGAACACTCAATAAATCGGCTCGTGTGGTTAAGCCTGCTATACAGGTGCCGATTACGGCTTTGCCTTCTCGGATTGTAAGTATCGGTTTTGTTCCAAACCGGCATAGTACAGCGGAATTGTATATGGATGGCGGATGGCAGTTTACATTCCGCATTCACAATGCAGAGGATATAGCCACACCGTCTATGAAATTTGACATACAAATAGTAGGTATGCCGACAACTGTTATAACCATTAACTGCCTATGGAACTGATTAGTTTGTTTTCAGGGGCAGGCGGATTGGATTTGGGGTTTGAAAAGGCAGGTTTTCATACTATTGTAGCCAATGAATACGACCGCAAGATATGTTCTACTTTCCGGGCTAATTTTCCTCAAACGCACCTGATAGAGGGAGATATACGTACGATTTCTTCGGAGCAATTTCCCCAGCGGGTGGCGGGTATTATCGGAGGTCCCCCATGCCAGTCATGGAGCGAGGCTGGAACACTGAAAGGAATAGAAGACGCACGCGGACAATTATTTTACGACTATATCCGCATACTCAATGCGGTGCAACCTTTGTTCTTTGTAGCGGAGAATGTGTCGGGAATGTTGGCAAAACGGCATAGTAGTGCAGTGAGTGGCTTTTTGCAGTTGTTTGACAAAGCAGGTTACGATGTCAATTTGCAGATGTTGAATGCAAATGACTACGATGTACCGGAAGACAGGAAACGTGTGTTCTATATCGGTTTTCGGAAGGATTTGCAAATACATGATTATCTCTATCCGACTCCGTTAGCACGGCATTTGGTTCTCAAAGATGCAATATGGGATTTGCGCGATACGGCTATTCCCGCCTTATCGGGGAATAAAACGAATGGGGAAAAATGTATAGTACCCAATCATGAGTATTATGTGGGGTCGTATTCTCCCATCTTTATGTCCCGCAATCGTGTGCGGCAATGGGATGAACCCGGTTTTACGGTACAGGCAAGTGGACGGCAATGCCAACTGCACCCACAGGCACCTGCAATGCAGAAAGTCGGAGAAAACAAGCATGTCTTTGTAGCAGGAAAAGAAAATCTGTATCGCCGTATGAGTGTACGTGAAGTGGCTCGTTTGCAAACTTTCCCTGATACCTATAAGTTCTTGTATGAGGATATAGATTATGGCTATAAAATGATAGGTAACGCTGTACCCGTTAATTTGGCATATTATGTAGCAAAGAGCATAGTTGCTTGCTTGGAACGGCATAGTGTTTGTATGTGTAGCAACAGAGCATAGAATAAAATAATTACAACAATGAATATCACAGACCGATTTCTGAAGTACGTCAGTTTCTGCACTACTTCGGACGAGGAGACGAATATGACCCCCTCTACACCGGGGCAGATGGAGTTCGCCGAGTACCTGAAAAACGAACTCCAAACCATTGGTATGCAGGATGTAACGCTCGACAAGAACGGCTACCTGATGGCTACCTTGCCCGCCACCGTGGACGGCAAACCCACTATCGGTTTTATTGCCCACATGGACACATCGCCTGACGCCAGCGGTAAGCACATCAAACCCCGCATTGTAAAAGACTACGACGGTGGAGATATTGTGCTCAACGAGGAAGAGAACATCGTTTTGGAGACGGCTAAATATCCGGAAATCCTCCGTTACAAGGGACAAGACATCATCGTCACCAACGGCAAGACGCTCCTCGGCGCGGACGACAAAGCGGGTATCGCAGAGATTGTCTCGGCGTGCGAGTACCTTATCCAACACCCCGAAATCAAACACGGCAAGATTCGTGTAGGCTTCACGCCCGACGAGGAAATCGGTCAGGGAGCCGACCACTTTGATGTCGCGAAGTTCGGCTGCGACTTTGCCTACACTATGGACGGCGGCACGATAGGCGAACTGGAGTTCGAGAACTTCAATGCCGCAAGTTGCAAGATACACGTGCATGGCGTCAACGTACACCCGGGCTACGGATACCACAAGATGCTCAACTCCATGCGCATTGCCTACCAGTTGGCTGTCATGCTGCCCCGCTGGGAGACCCCAGAGCATACGCAGGGCTACGAGGGCTTTTATCATCTCGTCGGTATGACCGGCACGGTGGAGGAGACCACCCTCAGTTACATCATACGCGACCACGACCGTGCCCGTTTCGAGAGCCGCAAACGCGAAATGGAGCACCTTGTGCGCAAGATAAACCGCGAGTACGGCGAGGGCACCGCAGAGATAGAACTGCGCGACCAGTACTATAATATGCGCGAAAAGGTGGAACCCGTGATGCACATCGTCACCCTTGTGGAAGAGGCGATGAAGGAAGTGGGTGTCACCCCGCATATCCAGCCTATCCGTGGCGGTACGGACGGCGCACGTCTGTCTTTCGAGGGGCTGCCCTGTCCCAACATCTTCGCCGGCGGTGAGAACTTCCACAGCCGCTTCGAGTATCTCCCTATCCCCTCCATGGAGAAAGCCATGCAAGTCATTCTCAAGATAGTAGAAAAGGCATAGGCGTTAGGTTATGGAGGAAAAAGGATATGTATATATACTGACCAATCCGAGTTTTCGGGAGGATTGGGTGAAGATTGGCAAGAGTGCACGCCCCGTAGATGTACGTTCCAAGGAACTGGACAATACCGCTGTGCCGTTGCCTTTTGAGATATATGCCACCATTCAGACGACCAAGTACGACTATGTGGAGAAATATATCCATAAGACCATTGACCGACTGACAGATTTGCGCATACGCCAAAACAGGGAGTTCTTCAATGTACAGCCGGCAGTTGCCTTGGATATATTCCGCGATATAGCCAACATGTTGGACGATGCCGTAATCACGGTATATAAGGACAACAAACCTATTGAGCAGCATACCGCCGAGAGCACGGACGCTTCCAATGAAGAACAGGTACATACGCCCAAGCGCGGGCGATTCAAGTTCAGTATGGTGGGCATACAAATAGGCGAGATGATTACCTTTGTGCCTACAGGTGTACAAGTGAAAGTGGCAAGTGACGATACCATTGAGTATGAGGGACGCATCTACAAACTGTCACCTTTCGTAGGTACATTTATGCCCGAAGACAAACGTACCCCATCAGGAGCATACCAAGGTGCCAAATACTTTTCATACAATGGAAGGATATTGGACGATATGCGCAGCGAGTTAGAGAATAAATAGACTATAAACCATTAAATTACAATACAATGTTAAAAGAAACACCTTTCACAGCGACCCATATTGCGTTGGGTGCGAAGATGGCAGAGTTTGCCGGTTTTAATATGCCTATCCAGTACCCGACGGGTATCAATCAGGAACATATCATTGTCCGTACGGGCGTGGGCGTGTTTGATGTCAGCCACATGGGCGAGTTCTGGGTAAAGGGTGAACGCGCCCTTGATTTTTTGCAGTATATCACCACCAATGATGTTGCCAAACTGGCAGCGGGCAAGGCACAATACACTTGTATGCCCAATGGCAAAGGCGGTATTGTGGATGACCTGATTATCTACAAATACTCCACCACCAAATATCTGCTCGTGGTCAATGCCGGCAATATCGACAAAGACTGGGCTTGGGTGAACAAGCAGAACACGTTTGGCGTCAGTCTGGAAAATGCCAGCGACCGCTATGGTCAGTTGGCGGTACAAGGACCGAAAGCCACCGAGTTGCTGCAACTGCTCACCGATGCTGACCTCAGTGCCATTCCGTACTATTCATTCCGCGAATGGTCGTTTGCAGGTGTGCAGGGTGTTATTCTGAGCAATACGGGATACACTGGTGCCGGGGGATTTGAATTGTATTTCCCTAAAGAGTACGGCAAACAGATATGGGATGCCATCTTCGAGGTGGGTAAGCAGTTTGGGGTGGCTCCTATCGGATTGGGCGCACGTGACAGTCTGCGTCTCGAAAAATGGTACTGTCTTTACGGACACGATATCGACGACACCACATCGCCGTTGGAAGCAGGTCTCGGTTGGATTACCAAGTTTGACGCCAAGGATTTCATCGACAAGGACTTCCTTCTCAAGCAAAAGGCAGAGGGAGTGAAACGCAAACTCGTTCACTTCGAGTGCCAAGAGCGTGCCATTCCGCGTAACGGCTATGAGATTTGCGATGCTGATGGCAATCAGATAGGTCACGTAACGAGCGGTATCATGCTTCCTACCACCAAGGTGGGTATCGGTATGGGCTATGTGAAGACCGAGTTCGCCAAGAAAGAAAATATCATCTATATCAAGATTCGCGAGAAACTGATTCCGGCGAAAATTGTGTAATGATTGGACAATCTGATAATTTACAAATTTACAACAAATATGAAAAAAGCAATTAAAACCTGTCTGGCACTATGCCTGTGTGCCTTGACTATGGTGGCTTGCAATGGCAAGAATGGTGGCACCGATGTGGACAATGTCAACAAGGTGCAGAAATGGGCGGACGTAGAGAAGCAATACCCGATGTTGTCTGATTTCCCTGCGTATGAGTACGAAATGGAAAATGTGCAGTACAGCAACAGCCACGGATTGGAGCAGGTAACATTTTTCGACTACAAATGCGAGAAATCGTGTTACGACAACTACAAGAAAGCCATTGAGTCGTCAAAGTTTACCGGTAATGACTATGGCCCAAGTGCTAACTATAGTTTGAAGAAAGATGGTGCTACATTAGGGATTACGATGTCGTATTCCGGTGGCAGTTTCAGTTGCCAGTACAGCAAAGATACTGACTGATCGCTGTTTTTTCATTTAGTATTCTGAGGTTGTCCGCTTTTCGGGCAGCCTCTTTTTTGTGCATTTTTCCCTGTGGCTTCTATGATCTTACCATATGGATAGTTAGTTGCTCCTTAAGAATTAGATTGCATAGGGTATAATTGTATGTGGGGTATCGAAATGGCGGCGTAGCATCTGCACAGAAAAGTCCAAAAGAGACTTGAGTTTCCTCATCATCTTCTTCAAATTCCATGCAGTAGCCGCCAGCATCGCATTGATGGTCGACGAATCCTTGCCATGGAGATAGTTCTCCCGCATACGAAAGTCTGACTTCAAATGACTGAAATGGGGTTCTATCCCCGCTCTGCGTCTGAAAGGAAGCCTTTTCTTCGCACGCTCATAAGCACTGTCTGTCGCCTTGGCTTTGCCGGGAGTCAATATCTCCACACCCTTTATCTCCTTGGCTCCCCGTCCGCCACGGTCGTAAGCCAAACGTTTCGGCAGTTTCTGATGGTTATCCTCCATCTGTTGCAACAATGGTTCTATCGTCTTGCTATCGTGCGGATTACCCTCAAAAGCCTTTATCGCCACCACTATCCGACTCTTTGCCGTTGTTATCATTCCCACCTTGTTCCCAAACTCGTAAGGGATGCCCGCCTTACCTTTCGCTATGCACGTCGTATAAGGCTTGTGCGGACTGTAAATCTTGTCTTTGGTCGTGCGCTCCTGCTCTAAAATGCGGTGGTAGATTTTCAAGCGTTCCGCATACGTTTCCTTTGTATCGTCATCCAGTTTGGTCTCCAACTCGCGTACCTGTCTGCCTGCCAATGTCTTCAGATGACGCATGGCTGCCTTTGCCGCTTTGGCACGCTTGGGGTGCTTCGAGTTGTAGGTCGTCCGCAGGAGTTCCTTGCTCTCGCGGGTGTAGGTCTGACGCTGTTGCACACCCTCTTTCTTGGCAATACGGTTGCAACCGTCTATCACTTTCTTGTACAGTTTGGCATCGGTCGGAAAGGTGGTATTGTTGCCTTGAACCGTAGTATCGGACACCACTAATGACTCTTCCGCATCCTTCCCGTGGAGACGGACGCTGTACCGGAATATCTTGTTGACACCATCATCGCCTATCCGTTTGCGGAAATGAGAAAATTCACTCGGGTCAAACGGAAAGTCGAACTGGAAAAACACCTCACCGCAGAAATACTGCATGTAGGGATTGCACTCCCACGCCGCAGGCAGGGTATCATCACCCATGTTGTACAAGTGCTTCAGCAGCAGGCAACCCACCAACGAACGGATTGCAATCGCTCTTCTTCCCCTCTCCGAATAAAGGGGAGCGAACTCTTCTTCAAAGTAAGACCAGTCTATCTTGTCTGCCAACAAGACCAACTCATTGTCGGGGTCTATGAAACTCAACAAACGAGGACGGAACAACTCTTGTTCGCACGGATTGGATAATTTGCCTATCATATTTATCGCTTTTTTATTGCACTTTTCTGCAAGGTTTTACACTACAAAGGTACAAAATCTTGCGGATATATGCAAGTAAAATTGCGATTATTTTACTGATTATTAGTATAATAACGCACTTTTAAGGAGCAACTAACTAATTATGCTACTATTTTGATGCGGTTGCCCTGATAGTATCTTTGGTCGTTTTGTAGTACCTTATTGGGCATAATCCTACAAAACAAAAGACTGCCCAACACGATGGTCAGGCAGCCTATAAATAGATGATATATTATCCAAAAACTTATTCCGCAGCAGGAAGTTTCCATTTGTCAATAGTGTCAACGGCCTTTAGATCAAGAGGCATAACCAAATTGCCGCCGTCCATACCATAATCCCAACTCCATTCGCCACCTTCTGCCAAACGAACGAAATACTTGTATTGGCAAGCAGCAGCAACCGGAATCTCTGTTGCTGTATAGACATTGCCTTCACCTTTGGTCATAACGACCGGTTGAGTGATATCCCACTCCAAATTGTTCACTTTACCAACGATACCTATTTCATATCCTTCGGGAAGATTGTTTGCTGTTAGGGTGAAAGAAGCAATACCTGCTTCGTTTTTCGGAGTACAAGGAGTGGTTTTCCAAGCCTTGACATCTACAAATACAACCGTATTCTCTTGCAGACCGGTCAACTTAACCTCACCACCGTTTTCAGAAGCATCAATAGTAGCATCACCGCTTACAATAGTAACATTGGGTTCCTCACCTTCTACGTTCATACCCCATTGGGTTCCCCAATCTGCAGTTCCATCTTCAGCCAGCGCAATAACTTTTACAGCAATACCAGGGTTTGCAGGAAGTGTAATAGAATACCATGTTTCAGTACCTTCTACGGGATCCAATGGTTTCTTTTTGTCTGCAGGTGTCCAGTCGTCAGAACCGTCTTCATTGGTTGCTGCACCGACAGCAATCATACCATTGCATGTCCCTTGCGGAGCACGAACAGCCACAATCACTTTTCCGGCACCGGGAGCAGCAATAATAGGTTCTTCTTCCAACTCGGGAGCGGGAGGAGTTACGACAGTGGTGTCCTGACCTCCGGGATTTGGTTTGTCAACAGGAGTGTTTTTCTCTTTGCAACCAACCATGGCCACTGCTCCAAACAGCATAGCAGCCAACATCAATTTGTTTGTTTTCATTTTGTTTGAATTTTAGTTTGTTTGATTAGTTTATTTGATTAGATAAAATCTCAATAGTGAGAATTTGTTATTTGTCTGTTAAATAGCCATCGTTTTGACTCCATAAGCCGCCCGATGTCTCTATCATTTTACGGGGGATAGGGAACCAATCGCGGTGGTTGTCTGCCTCTACGGGTTTGAACAACCAAGCCCCTTTGGAGAACTTGTTGTAGCGAATCAAGTCACGGCGGCGGAGCATTTCCCATGCAAATTCACGTCCACGCTCGTCCAATAACTCATCCAAATCAAGAGCGGCATACGGAGTGCAACCTACACGAGTACGGATTTTTTGGAATTCGGGATCGGCAAGCAGTTTTGCACAAGTAGCATTATCGCCTGCACGAAGAGCCGCCTCGTATTGCATATAGAGTACATCGGCATAGCGGAAAAGTACGAAATCGTTTTCGCAATACTTGTTCTTGCCAAATTTTTCTACCTCATATTTCAGCAATCGTGCACCATAGTTGTGTGATTCGTTGCCAACACAAATAACTCCATCCACATTCGATGTGATAACTGCTTTGTTGGGCAATGTATCATTGATGGCTTGTCCTTTATCGGTATACATCAGTTTTCCGGAAGCGTCTCGCCGTTGTACAATAATCGGCTTGTCGGTCATTACCAATGTATCCATACTGTTGTCGCTTGCATAGACAGGTCCGAGGAACCACCCCCAGCCGTCGCAACCGTGCGTACCTTTGATAGAATCGCAAGCCCCACGATGATCAACGCCATATTCGTATTTTGCTAAGAAATCCGGTGGACAGCAGAAACCATTCCATGGCTTCTCAATCAAGCCCCACGCCTGTTGGTGGCAGTAGTTGAGCGTCAGCATCGTGATACGCAGTTTGTTGGCCATCTTGCCGGCTACATCACGATAGTCAAATGATGCGTTGCCATTCTCTACTATCACAAAGATATTCTCCAAACTGCTCTCATTGTAAATCTTGAAGTTGGTAAAGAAATCATCTTCAATCTTGTACGATTTGGAATCTATTATCTTTTGGCATACCTCTACGCACTTGGTATAGAAATCATTATTGCTCTTGATAGTCTCGATACCGCAGTTGGCAGGTGTAACACCAAACGATGGGGCATTTAGATAGAGCCGTGCCAACAGGGAATATGCCATACCCTGTGTGCACCGTCCATAGTTCTCCGCACGATTATCGTCGTTTACAACCGGCAGGTTCACAGCCTCCGTTTCCAATGTGGTAACCAACTTATTCCATACTTCCCATGTCTCGCTTTGGGGTACGTTCTCTGAACTGTAATCTTCCAAATAAGGAATCCGTCCGAAAGCGTCAAAGAGCGTATAATAGTAGTAACAACGCAATACTTTCAGTTCGGCTGTAAAACGGCTATATACCGCAGGATCCAAAGTTTCACGAATACTGCCTAATTGTTCCAGCACCTTATTGCAGAGAATAGCACCTGCGTTGGAATACTGCCATACATGTTCAAACGATAGGTCATTGGGCGACCAAGTATGGTCGTTAAATCCTTTCCAGTAGCCGTCATCGTTCCAGTCGCTGTTACGCTGCGGGTTGATACACTCGTCGGTGGAAAGTGTGGCAATACCCCAATAGCCCCAGTGATCGTGCAGCCATTTTACCTCGGAATAGGCTTGTCCTACCACCATAGCCACATTTTCGGGGTTAGTAAGCATTTCTTTGGAGGTAGGCTGACCGAATACCTCCTCATCAAGCATATCTTTGCAACCGGCAGAAAGCACAGCCACGGTAGCCAAAGCACAAATCAATATCTTTTTCATAATTGTATAATCTTTATTAGGTTAAAGAGTAAGATTAACGCCTACCATCACATTGCAGGTGGACGGATAGAAACCCGATGCGTCTATACCGGGATTCCATACATCGGATGTGTTCACATCAGGGTCTATACCGGAGTATTTGGTCAGAGTAAAGACATTCTCTGCAGTAGCATGGAGACGCAACGACTGAATGTACTTGTTGTCTTTGAAACGGAACGTATAGCCCACGGTGATATTATCCAATTTGAAGAAACCGCCGTCTTCCAAATAATAGTCGGAGAACTTGCCCTGACGATATGCACCCGTACCGTTAGCCAGTGCCTTCACATCTTTCATAAACACATTGCCTGCCAATACTGCCTTGGTCGGACCATACGCCCAACGTTTCACGTTCAGTATCTGGTTGCCGCAGTTGCCACGGAAGAACAAGGTAATATCCAAATCGCGCCAGCGGATGGTATTGTTCCAACCATAAGTAAAGATAGGTTGCGCACGCCCGATAACCTGCAGTTTGTTTTTGCCTACCTCCTTGGCATCGCAGAGACCGGCTGCAGCATCATCCTCACTCCATTTCTCATAGACCAACGAACCGTTGTCCCTTATCTCTACCACTTTGTAACCATAGAAAGTACCTACCGACTGCCCCTCCACAATTTTCTGTGTGGTTACATTGGCAAGCCCGTTCTCCCACACGCTACCCGTGAGCATCTCCGAGTAGTTGAAACCTTTATCGGGGTCGGACAACTTATTAATCTTATTGTCGTTGAACGCAATCGTAAAGGTGCTTGCCCATTCCCAATCACGAGTCTTTACAGGAACACCCGTCAGCGCAATCTCTATACCTTTCGAGGTTATCTCACCTGCATTGGCAAGCAGTTTGTTGTACTGATAAGGCGGGGTTGGTACATCATACTCCCAAAGCAAATCTTTGGTATCACGATAATAGAGGTCAATGTTTCCGCTCAAACGGTTCTGCAAAAACGAGAAATCAATACCCAAGTTGTACTCATATTTCTTCTCCCAACGCAAATCAGGGTTGGCATTGCGTTTTACACCATAAGAGGTGATCCATTTGCCGTCATACCAGAATGTACCGCCCGTCTCAAGCAATTCTTTCGACTGCAGATCACTGCCCAAGTTATTACCCGTAATACCAAAACCCGCACGGATTTTCAAATCGTTGCACCAGTCTTGATCCAACATCCAATCTTCACCCGACAAACGCCAACCGGCACTTACTGCAGGGAACCACCCCCATTTATGGTTCTCGCCAAAGCGGCTCGATCCTTCTGCACGAATAGATGCCGAAAGAAGGTATTTCTCGTCATAATTGTAGTTGACACGCAGGAAACCGGCAGCCAACTTGTTGGTATTACGGTACGAACCGATATTCATTTTCTGTTTGTCTGCCTGTCCCGCATACATATTGTAGTATTTGTAAGCATCTGTCGGGAAACCGGAGTTCTCCATATTCATACCGTCATACAGGAATTTCTGGTATGACCAGCCGCCTACCGCCGCCACTGTATGACCATTCCAACTGCCGACATAATCAATGGTGGCTTCGTAGAGTTGGTTCCAACTGCGGCTGTTGCTGCGAGTGGCTTTTCCCGCTGTTTCAAGGTCGGTGTCATACTTTTGCGAAGTATAAGCATAATTGTTGTTATCCCCCTCCTCAATGGCTGCAAAACCATTGATTTTCAATCCGGGAACTGCCTTTATATCTATCGTCGCTTTTACACTCCCGCGAAAGAAATTACCCTCTTGGTAACTCTCTTTCTGATTGGTAGCCGCAATCGGGTTTGATTGTCCCGAACCGCTGGGAATAAAATAACCGGACGTAGTGGACTTGTCATAGATAGGATAAGTCGGGTTAAGTGTGGCTGCTTGCTTGAAATCACCGCAGTCATAATCATTGCGATAGTGCATATACGAGAAATCGTATTGCAGTTTGAGCCAACCCTGCAATGCCTGTTGGTCGGCTGCAAACTTTGCTATTATCTCATTGCGATCGGTGTGCAAAGCCAATCCTTCGGCGTATTTATAGTTGACAGAACCACGATAACTGAAATTCTTTGCTGCCCCCGACAAGGCTACATTGTGCGCTGTGGTAACAGCGACAGGCTTCATAGCCGCTGCCATCCAATCGGTATTATATCCGCCGGGTTGGATATTCGGAGCCACTTTCCCGTTGGATATTTCCGCCAATTGGCGATACTGCTCAGGAGTGGCAAAACCTGTATTCGTATAAGGTGCTGCCACAGACACATAGCCGTTGTACTCTACATCCAATTTAGCCGCATCCGTTCCTCCTCCTTGAATACCGCGTTTGGTGGTAATCAGAATGACACCGTTAGTACCGCGTGTACCATAGATAGCCGCTGCAGAACCGTCTTTCAGCACGTCCATAGAAGCAATATCTTCGGGAGCGATATTGTCAATGTTGTCAGTAGGAATACCGTCTACCACATAGAGCGGGCTGGAACCTGTACCTTTGCCCAACGTGGAGAAACCACGGATTTGAATGTTATAACCGGTGCTGGTAGGGTCGGAACCCTGACGCGAAATGTTCAAACCTGCCACCTTGCCTTGCAGCAAGCCTATCGGGTTGGATTTCACACCGGCATTGAAGTCCTCGGCTTTCACCGAAGCCACCGAACCCG
>ERZ808274.136-NODE-136-length-42183-cov-93.413312_pt1 | contig 42183 bp, 72 predicted proteins | sample MGYA00521277_ERZ808274 | MGnify/ENA primary metagenome ERZ808274 (study PRJEB31516, sample SAMN03275597) | gut metagenome | biome: mammalia-associated habitat; material: feces | host: Papio cynocephalus | place: Kenya | collected 2012-07-28 ... | reverse complement strand
GCCGGTGGCAGACGCTGCGCCCTGATAGCCGGTGGCAGACGCTGCGCCACGATTGCCGGTGGCAGATGCTGCGCCCTGATAGCCGGTGGCATAGTTTTCTTTCTCGGCTTTCGCGCGTTTGATTGCATCGTCGAAACCGATCTTATTTTTGATGAACTCGACCTGTGCCCTTACAAGCCCCGGAATGCCAGTTTCGGCTTTCAACGTCATCTTTTTCGCAACGATCTTGCTATCGTCTCCACGGCTGTCCGATACGTCGTCAGCCTCTGCCTCAAAATACCGGCTGCTGTTCGGCGGATAATATCTCAAGACATCGATGGGCATTTCGCATGCGTGAAGGCCGCGCTCACAAAGCTTTGCCTCTTCTTCGGTTGCCGTCTCGCCAAGCACATACTGCTTTCCGTGGCACACCATGTTTTCGTCTGTGCCTTTGTAAACTTTCATTTCTTCCTCCTTGAAACGAGCAAAAGCGCTCTCACTCCGTTTAATTTTCCGACGGTTTTGTTCCAGCTACAAAAAAGTCAACGCCAGGAAACAACGCCCGCATATATCGAAGCTTCAATTCTGTCGCTGCCTTGACCTTCTGCTCATAAGTCAGATCGTCGAAGCGAATCAAGCCGCCGTCTTTGCTATGTACGTAGCTGACCGTCCGAATTTTCTGTTCCTTTCTCGCCATGCATACCGCCTCCTTTTTCGTATTCTATGTTTGACATGGAAGCCGCGTCACTCAGGCTTCCTTTTCTGTCTGAGCCTCTTTTACAAGGCTGTGTTCTTAGCAAGGAACTTCTGAATGAAGTACTGCTGCCCTTTCCCGGTAACCTTTGTTGTCTTACTCACGGAAACCGCACCGTCGGAGTGCGTGATCGCCGTTTCCTTGACTGTGAACAGCCCGAGTTCCATTGACTTCTGCGTCGGCATGTTGAAATCCGAGCCGTTCCGGCGAATGAGGTATCCGTTCTCCCGAAGCCATCGGAAAAGCCGCTGCTGTCCGATATCGACGCCGTTCTGCTTGAGCAGTTTTGCAAGCTCGCCAACCAGAATCGACGTGTTGCTTGCGCTTACTGCGTCCGCAAACAGAACCTTCGGCGCGTCCGCTTCGACCTTGCTTTCCAGCTTCGCCCGCTGCGTTCTTTCCTCTTGCAGCGCCGTGAGAAGCTTGATTCCAAACTCCGGAGAAGAAATCATGCGGTCCAGCGTGTCCGGCGTCATGTACGCGCCGTGTTTGCGAATGGTCGGCAGAATTTCTGTCGTCACCCAGTCTGTGAATTTCTCAGCCGCCGGAAGCTTCGAGCTGAACGCCAGCCGGTAAAGATCGCTTTCGGGGATGAAGGACATCTCCTGCTTGCCTCCGTCGGTAAGGGTGTTCCGTTTCAGAACGCCCTTGCAGTGGTCAAACAACGCCTTGCGTGGAACCGCATATCCAAGCGCTTTTGCCACGTCGTTCCCGCAAAACAGAACCGTGCCATTCTCTTCGATGGTTCGTACCTCGCCGAAGTCGGCGTTCTTGAAAATCTGTAATTTGTTCATCTAACCTCCCTCCGTTTTCTCGGCTTCTGTAGCAGCGAGTCGACCGAGACGTTAAAGTAATCAGCAATCGCTTTTACAGTGTCGATGCGCGGGGCTGCATCTTTCCCCGCCCACTTTCCGATTGTGCCGTTGGCAATGCCGCACGCCTTTTCTACGGTCGCGATGTTCGTCTTGTGCTTCTCGCAGAGGCGCTTGACATTCTCATAAATCAAAAAAATCCCTCCTATCCGTTCGAATACTACTTGACAGAGGTTAGAAGATAGTCTAATATAAGCGTGTCAAGGCAATTAAATATCTTCTGAAAGTCCGTCTTGGTGAGGGGCTTGGTTTTTTGTACCCTTCACACGTCTAAGTATAATAGACTTAAGTCGCATTGTCAAGAAGAAAATCTGATTTTTGTCTAACTATTTTTTATGGATTTGCATTTACGTCTAAAAGAATTGTGCAAGAGCAAAGGCACAAGCATTGCTGCCGTCGAAAGCAGCCTCGGAATGGGCAATGGAACAATCGGGAAGTGGTGGAAAAACGGACGAGTGCCGAACTATGCGAATCTGTCGGCTGTAGCAACCGCTCTCGGAACAACAATCGCCTACCTAACCGGCGAAACTGATGATCCTGCTGCGGGCATAAAAAAAGACCCCATCCCGAAGGATGAGGTCGTGAGTGAGCCGAAGCAGAAGCTGCTTGACGCTATCGACGATCTGACCGATGAGCAGTGCGGCAAGCTGCTGGGTATTATTCTCGAAGCAAAAAAGGTGCTGTAAGATGAAGTTGAAGCGTGAAAAGAAATATTACATTCCTGGTATTGATGAGATCAATCAGTATGTAGAAACCCCTGCTTCAAAAGAACGTACCGACCGGGACAGGTTTATTATAAACACTGTCCTGACGGCTATTTCTGCGGTTTCTGCCGTCGTTGCCGCCGTCGCGGCTATTCTCGCTCTCTGCCGCTGAGCCAATCACACGGCATTTACCACACACGCAGCGGAATACGCCGTTCTTGTCGCGCCCGCACTCCGGGCTATTGATGAGATACGCCTTCATCACGCAGCCTCCTTAACACATATTCTGCCTGTTCGTCGCTCAGACTCAGGATTTCTTCCCTGAGTCTTTCCCGAATATTCGGGGTGGGCGCAATTTCTTCACCCTTATTATAGCACATATCATTCTGAAAGCCAACCATTTCCCGCTCTCCTTCTCCAAACTTCCAAATTTTTGTGTTTCTTTTTGTGCAGTTTTAATCTTGAGCCTGTAAAGCTCTGGTGGTAAAATTGTAGTATCTTACAAAGCCGGAGGTTTATATCATGCCAAAGGATACATATTTCGTCAAATGTCCTCGGTGCGGAGAATTGTTTGACGAAAAAGCAAAAGAGTGTCCGAACTGTGGTACGTGGAATCGAAAAGTAATATGCCGGTCTTGTGGTGCTCAGATCAACGCCAGCGAAAAGAAGTGCCCGTCCTGTGGCGCGCGCCGCGCGAAAAAGCGTAGTTCACTCAAGACAGGGCTGATTGCAGTAATCCCTATTGCCGTTATCGTTGTGGCTGCCGTCCTTCTGATTCCAAAGAAAGCGTCGGATAGCGCGCCGTCCTCTTCGGAAAGCGCCTCGGTGCCCGCTCCGGCAAGCACGGCAACGGATACGCAAGAAGGGGCTTCCACCACAACGATTTCCGCCCAAAAAATGCCCGGACGCACGATCGAGTTTACCGTTCCCGCTGACTTCCTCGACGAAGGCACGACGCAGGAAGAGCTTGACGAAGAGGTCGCAAAAGCAGACGGCTTCATCTCCGCCAAGCTCAACGCCGACGGTTCTGCAACGTATGTCATGACCGAAGAACGGCACAATGATCTCATGAAAGAGCTTGGGCAAAACATTGACGCTGAGCTTGCAAACATGGCTGATTCTTCCGACTATCCGAATGTTGTTTCTGTTTCCGCTTCTAACGACTACACAGCGTTTACTGTGACGCTTTCTACAGATACCGTTGGGCTTCAAGAATCCATCATGGTCATGGCGTTTTATTTATACGGCGGTATGTATAACGCATTTAACGGAACGCCAGTGGATAATGTGTCCGTCCAGTTTGTGAACCAGTCCGGAAACGTTCTGGAATCTGCTAATTCCCGCGATATGGAATAAGCGTTCAGTTCGGCAGCGGGCATTGGTTCCACCGCTCCTTCTTCTCGCCGCCTACATCGCAGACGCAGGAGAAGAGCATGGGCGCGCCCTTGATGTAGTCGAGGCTCAGGCTGTGGACGTCTCTGAAAAGCGCCCCATCGACGATGATGTTTACTTTCCCATTTTCGAACCGGATATTGATGCTCTGCATTTCGTGTGCCTCCTATTATAGAACGTTCGTTCAAGAATTTCAATTTGGAATCTTTCACAAAGAACACCGTGTATTTTCTTCGCCCGGCAGCCCTCGCAAGTGGCAATTATGGGACAGACTATTTTGTATAATGGAATGTTTACCCTCGCCCCACCGTCGCGCTACCGGCGGTGGGGGTTTTGTATATTCAGCGTACCACCCTTTCGGCCGTTTTGTCGAGCCGGTAAAGTTGGCAACTGGAACCAGTAACCTGTGTTTTTAGAGAGGAGTAATTGTCCGGGATGACCGAATTGTACGAAATTTGTCGAGATAAGAAGGAGAACGCGAATCCGCGAATCACAAATCAGGATCTCGCCGAAGCGATCGGAAAATCAGCGAATACCGTTGCGCAGTATCTGCGTGGGGAGGCGCCGAACGCATCTTTTGATACCGTTGTGAGCATCTGCCGGGAGCTTGGTATATCGGTGGACGAAAACAGCGGGATCAAGATACCGGAGAAAGCCAACTCCGAAACGGAGCATCTGCAATTGCTGGTCGAGCAATTGACCGAAAAGCTGTCAAAAACAGAATCGGTCAACGCAAGGCTACAGGCCGAGGTTTCAAGTATGTCCTCGCATATGGATACCATGCGCCGGTCGCTGAGGATGCACAGGATCGTGACACTCATTCTTCTTACGCTTTTGTTCCTTGTGCTGATTGCCTTAGCGATTGATATGATGAGTACAAACGGATGAGCCCGAACGTTGACTGGATTCATGCAGACTCCCGAATCGGCGTGGTCTATTTGTAATATTTTTTTCTAAGGAGTGTTTGCTTGTGTTTGAGACAAAAATAGCCGCTGCGTACATCCGCGTATCGACCGACGATCAGATGGAGATTTCACCTGAATCGCAGCTGTCGAAGATTCGTGAATACGCCGAAAAGAATAACCTGATCCTGTCCCCGCAGTATATCTTTCATGATGATGGTATTTCAGGACGTGCTGCCGACAAGCGCCCCGGGTTCCAGAAGATGATTGCCGCCGCGAAAGACTCATCCCATCCATTTGACGTTATTGTCGTATGGAAATTTTCCCGCTTTGCCCGAAATCAGGAAGAGTCTATTTTTTATAAGTCAATCCTCCGCTCCAAGTGCAAGGTCGACGTTGTTTCTGTTTCCGAGCCTTTGATCGCCGGACCCTTCGGCAGTCTCATTGAACGAATCATTGAATGGATGGATGAATTCTATTCCATCCGGCTTTCTGAGGAAGTGAAGCGTTCTATGACCGTAAATGCCAAAAAAGGCAATTTGCAGTCAACGCCCTCTTTTGGGTACCGTGTAGAGAACCATACACTTGTCATCGTCCCCGAAGAGGCTGAAATCGTAAGGGAGATATTCCGGCGATTTATTGCCGGAGATGCAATGTACGCTTTGGCGAAATCTATCAATGAACGCGGAATCCGGACGCACCGGGGAGGTGCTTTTGAGAATCGAACGGTTGACTATATCCTGAATAACCCCGTTTACATTGGCAAACTTCGATGGACACCAACTGGGAAAGCTCGCCGAGACTTCAAAAACAAAGACAGCATCATCGCTGATGCTGCCCATGAAGCAATCATTGATCTAAGCACTTGGGACGCTGCACAATCCAGAATTGCGGAGTTGAAAACTACGTATCGCAAATATTCCAAACCCAGCAGTGGGAGGAAGCATTGGCTTTGCGGTGTTGCTCGCTGCTCTTCCTGCGGAAACACGATGGTATTTGCGCAGCCGAACTCTTTGCAATGCAACGCATACCTGAAAGGTGCGTGCAAGGTAACGCACAGAATCACAATCCCATTGATGGAAGAGGCATTTATCCAGCAGCTGAAGCATGATTTAACCTTTGCTGAGTTTTTGGGATGCAACGTTCAGCGCAAAAGCGCCGCGCCAGATCTTCAAAATTTTCAGCAACAGCGTTCCCGCATCGTCTCTCGCATGGACCGTCTGCGTGACGCTTACCTTGACGGCGTTGAGCCGCTTGACAGTTACAGAGCTTCCCGTTCTAAATTGCAGGCGCAGTTGGACGAACTTGATCTGCAAATAGCTGCCCTGAACTCCGTAGATCTCCAGGACTCAGCCGCCGCGCTTCGGAAGGCGATAGCCTCCGTTTTGGAAACACTGCAATCCACAGACGCCACAACGGCTCAAAAGTACGATTCTGTATGCTCAATCGTCGAAAACTGCTATTTTGATAAGGCTGAAATGCTCCTAACAATCTCATATCGCCTAGTGCTTTAATTTTGCCATCACTTATAGCTTAATGGAGTATCGACCGCCGTACTCCATTCAGCTACAAATCTTTATTATGTGATTCGCCGCATTTTCTGCATGACGCTATTATAAACCTTTACGTTTACCAACGCAAGCGTATCCATGAGTTCATCCACGACCGCCCAAGCCTTTTCCGGGGATTTCCCGGCTACCGCAAGCAGAAACTCACTGTCCCCATACTCACCTACAGTAGCCGGTTCTGCGGTCACAGGGGCGGGAGTGCCGGAGTAGTAGCCCACAAACTTATCCCCGGCATTCCCTGCCCCCTGCATCTTGTCGCGTATCACATACAGGTTCGCCAGCTTGGCATAGTTTGGATAGCTGGATTCTTCATATTCCAGCCGCGCTATTTCCTTGCGGATCTCGGCTTCATCCAGCATATTGTTCCTCCTTATGCCCTGTCGATCTGCCCCATGCAGCGGCGGATGGCCTCGCGCGTTTTATCGTCGTCCGCGTCACGCATCATGTCTTCCAGCGTCGAGCGCATATGTTCCCTCGCATCCGTGCGGCTATATCTGCCCATAGAATCACGATGTCTGCCACGGTAAGAGTTGCCCCGGCCATACGTGCCGCGCATATCCGCTTCCCACTCGCCGTCGCGAGAGTATCCGCCGTCCTCGAGCATTTCGATTTTGTAGGTATTCTTAATGGAGCTCGTCAGCTTCTGAATCGCGTCAAGATCACCGGCAGACATTTCCCGCTTGTCGGCGATGTCGTCCAGCTCCTTGCAAAGCATTTCCCGAAGATTTCTCGAATCGTACATATCATTCCCTCCTTTCATGCCACTCTCTCAACCGTGAGATTGCTGTTAGCGAAATTGATTGCCTGTGTGCTTGTGTTTCTCATACCTACCGTTACGCAGCAGCCCTTCGGTACAGAAATCTGCGCCGAAACGTAAATGTTGAAATAGTTTTCAACTGACGCCGGGGTTACCGTAGCCGTAGCACTTGCCAGCGCCTCCCCATTGACCGCAAGCGCTGCCGTTATGGCTTCGACTGTGCCGCCGGTCGGAATGGCGATGTTGCCGCCGTAGGCAATTTTAAAGACCGCCTTACACTGGTTGGTCAAGCCCCGAAGCGTGACCTGCCCACTCCCTTCTCGGTGCACGATACACGGCTTGCTGTTGACTGCCGTTTCCGTCAGAGGAACGTTCTGCCCTGCGGACACAAGTTGAATATTAGATGCTGTAAATTCTGCCATAAAATCGCTCCTTTCTAAATGCGTCGAATTCGACGCGGTTAAAAATAGCGGCGGGACGATTGCCCCGCCGCTTTGCTGTCGAGTATCGGCAATGGGGCCGACCATTCTCGTGAGGCCACGAAAAAGCTCTACGGTATGGAGTTAAGCGCAGTTGCCGCAGCCGTAGTTATAGCCGCTGTTGCAGCAGTACGGATTTGCAACTACGTAAGCCGGGCTCGGGCTCGGGCGAAGCGTGGACACAAGATAATTGTTCTGCGCCGCCTGAGACGCTGCCAGCTGCGCCGCGAAGAGCTGCTGATTCTGCTCGGCGATCTTGGCGTCCTTCGCGGCCAGTTCCTGCGCCGTCAAGCGCTGATCGATGCTGCGGAAGCCACAGTTCATCGCGTCGATGATATCGCGCGTGCTGTTCTGCACCTGATTGCGCGTGTCGCAGCCCTGCGTAGCCATGTCATAGCGCAGCTGAGCTGTGTCTGCTCGCTGATCGCAGCAGCACTGCTGAGCCTGCATCGCCATATTGTTCAGCTGCTGCATAAGCGCGGCCTGCTGATTGCAGCGGGAAAGTTCGGCGTTAGAGAAGCCAGTGTTCATGTTCTGGTTCACGCCATTGATGCTGTTGTTCAGGGCAAACGTGGAATCGCAGATCCCATTCGCGAGGCTGTCCAGCTTTCTTTCGACGCTTGCAAAGTCGGAAGTCAGAACGTAACCGTCCATGACTCCGCCGGAAGAACCGCCGCGATTGCCGAAGCCGTTGCCGTAGCCTCCCCAACCGCAAATGATAATGAGGAAGAGAATCAGCCACCAGCCATTATCGCCACCGAAGCCGCCAAAGCCGCCGCCATTGGAGCCAGCCGGAACTACAGGCATGTTCATAGGGATACCGTCACCATTCAAACTCATGTTTTTCTCCTTTCGTAGATTTTGAAATTTATCTCAATCGTGGCCACGAATTGAAATCAAGCTATCCCATCAGCTGCTGGAACTGCCCCGCCATCTGCTGGAGCTGGTTTAACTGCTGCTGCGAGATACGACCTGACTGCACCAGTTTTTCAACCTCCGCCTTCGGGTCTCCATGAAAGCTATGTTTGAACTGCTGAAATTGCTGCACCATGTTTTGAAACTGCCCCATCATTCCCGGCATTTTCCCGCCGCCGAGTGCATTAAACAGTGGGTTCATTGTCTGCCTCCTTCGTCTTTCTCACAGGCCTGACGCTCAGGGTGGCAACCTTCGCCGCCAGCTCGTCAAAGTCCTTCCGGGTCACGTAATCCGTCATAGGCACGGTTTGCGGCGCTGCCGGGCTCACAGGGGCTGTCACGCGCTCTACGAGGTCATACGTTGTCATCGCCGGTTTGCCGCTTGCGTCGGCCTTCTTGACGTACACAACCGGCGCGTTCATGTCCCAGAGCGTGACGGCGTTGTTTGGCGCGACGATAAATTCGTTCGCAGCCTTTTCGTTGGGCACCCAGATGATGGACTGGCCTCCGCTCTGCGGCTGTGGAGCCGGATACTGCATCTGCGGCTGATACTGCGGCCGCATCATCGGTTCCTGCATGGGCGGCTGATTGTAAATCGGCTGCTGATATACATAGGGCTGTTGTCCGAACATTGCTTATTCCTCCTTCTCCCAGTAGAACAGCGGGGTCTCATTTCCGGAATCCCAGCTGTCAAAATACATTCCGTCCTCCACACACACAACGTGGCTTGATAAGGCCAGCACATACACGCCTCGTGGATGATCTCTTGTGAATTCCTCGACCGTATAGCAGTCCGGGCAGGTGTTCGGCACAACGTTCCGGGAAAAGCCGTTCTGCCGGAGATATGCGCTCCATACGCTGTTTGCTGACGGCATATCGCCCATTACGAGCCCCTGCAAGCAGAGGCCAATGTAGGTTTCCTCCCAGCCCTTCCCGGTCGCCCTTGCGATGGCCCGGACCGTGCAGTCTCCTACCTGCTTTCCGGTCGGGTTTGGATTGAAATAAGAAAAGCCCATACCGAACACTCCTTTGATGTGTCCAGTATGGGCTTATTTCTATTTTCCTGTGTCTCAGTTGTGCATCACTATTGATACAATTTGCTCGACGTGTCTTTCATCCGCCGCATGATCTCCGGAAGCCGTCTTTGTACCGTGGCGCGGCCAAGATAAAGCTCCGTCGCAACGTCCACCTGCGGAATTTTGTCCACGAAATAAAGCTGTGCGATCTTTTCGTTCTCCCGGCCAAGATTGGCCTGATAGATCACGGCCTCGATGTCCTTCCGCATGAGCCCGCCGAGCTCTGGCGGGAGTTTATACCGCGCCTGCGGTGACATGGCAGCGCCCCCTTACTTATGATTCAGAACAGCGATATTGCCCTTATTGCTGACTTCCAGATCGAGGGCGGCGGCGATGTCTCTGACCTTGACATAGTTTGTGCCGTCCTTGAGGATTCTGTCGACAGGCACTTCCTTGCCGTCGATGATCATTTTCGATTTTTCTACCACTTCGTCCACCTCTTTCAAAAGTTTCTTAAAATCGTCCCACTTGTCTTCCGCGATCATCGGCAGCGGGCAGAGCTTGCCGGAAACGTCGTAGTGCCGGATGGCGTACTGCACATTGGGAAGCTTTTTCAAAAGCATCTGATACAGCCGCGCGGCGTTTTCCTGCGTCGCCTTCGGGATGTAATAGGCCCCAGAGGCGTCTGTGTGGCTCACCATCTCGATGGAAACGGAATTGTAGTTGTTCACCAGCTTGCCATATTTGCCGCTCTGGCCGTCTCCCACAGCCCAGGCGACGGTGTCCAGCGGCACGCACTCGTAGACGATGTTCTTTTCGTCCACGCAGTAGTGGGCGGACGCCGCTCTTCCCTCGCTTCCGTTGGCGAAGTACCGGGCATTACCCAGAGCGGAAGCCGTCGTTCCCTTGTTTGCCGTGTAGTGGAACACGATGGCCTTGATGGATGAAAGCGGTCTTTTACCACCGATTTTAGACGCCCGCAGGCTCTCGTTAATCTGTAGTTTCATTCGTATTCCCCTTTGCATTCTGCGAACCGAAATAGAACGCAATGATAGAGAAGAAGATCGTCAGGAAGTCTTTACCTTCGATCACACCACGAAGAGAAAGAATGGCAAAGACAATGGTGAGGCTGATCGTGACAATACTTTTCACGCTGAAAAGATTACCAACTCGTTTGATCAAAATCTGTAAAATTTCATTCATATGTACTTCTCCCTTCAATCCTTTAGTACGATCTCTGCGATGCGTGCCGCTGCTTCCGGGCCATATTCTCTGGCCCATTTGTCCATAAATGCCTGTGCGTATTTGGCGCGGTTCTCGTTTTTCGACTTCCACGCGTAAAGCCCCCACGCTGCCGTCAAAAGGCCGATCCATGCAATCGTGACTTCCGTCAGCGGGAGGCCGAACGCACAGAGGATGATGAGCACAAGCGCCACGAAGGTCAGCCGCGTCAGCCAGCGCTTGTTGTACGTCATGCGCCCAACCTGATCTGCGCCAGCGCCCAGCCGACTAAGCCCGCAACGATTGCCGTAACGATGGCTTTGATCAAACCTTCCCAGCGGCTTGCGGGGGCTGCCTTGAGGGCTTTTACATCGGTCTTGATCTCGGTCACGTTTTCCTCGATCGTCTCCTGCTTCGTCGCGAGGACCTCCACAGAGGTCGCCAGCTGGTGCAGCGCCTTGTTGTCCGCTTCCAGATCATCAATCCGGTGCGTGTTGGATTTACACCGCGCGTCCAGAGAAGCGATCTGCGCCTGAATTCCGTCGTCCATGTTTTTCTCCTTTCCGGGCGCAAAAAACGCCCCGCTGCTTGACATTTTGCAGCGGGACGTTATAATGGATGTAGAAAGAGCGTTGCCGATAAGCGGTTAGCCTCTCACGCAGTCATTGAAGTAATCGCCGAACTTGTGGAAGGGTGAACGGCGGTTACTTCTTTTTTGTGATCTGTACGATCAGGCCGATGATGCCGATGATCACGAGCGTGAACTGAAACAGTTCTGCGTATGTAACCATAGTATCGACCCCCTCTCCCTGTTTCGGAGAGGGTCTATTCAGAAGGCCTCTCCGGAATAAACGGAGAGACGAACCGCCTACCGTATATGGCAGCGCCCGCCCCGAAGGGCTCTTCCATCATATCACGCGCTGCGTATTTTGTCTATCCTTGCCGCCTCATGGGCGGCATTTTTTATGCCGGTGCTTCCGGCATCTGGATGAGTGCGTAGCCATAAACCTCGCAGCCACGGTCCATACGTACTACCGAAATTCTCACTTGCGCCACCGTTGCACTTTCTGGTATATTGGCGGCGTACTCGAGAAGTCTGTGTTTCGTCCCATTCGGAAATGTTACGTCAGCGATTGACTGCCTCGCCAACGTTGTGAACAATCCACTTCCTGCAAACCGGACAGAAACTGTCGGCACATAACCCGACCCAAAAACCAAAAGTTTCACCCGCTTTGCCCCACTCAAAAGTGAAACGGCGCTGCACGTGGCCGTGCCGCTGGTATTGCTCGACGGCGTCACGTCAAATTTGACATACGACAGCGTCGCAGTCTGCACCGGCTTGTCCTGAACCCAGAGCTTCATCGTATAGACGAAGTTCGGGTCGAGCGGCTGGCTTACCGTGAACTCTACAGCAGGTTCCGTCCCGTCTGAACTGTGGGTAATTTCGCCCAGGCTTGTCTCTTTCAGCTTTGTTGAACCTTTCCAAATTGAAAGCTTCACGTTCGCTGATGCAGCTGCCGTAGCTGTCGAAATCGTCTGAAGCGTCAGCTTGCTTACAGTACAGTACCCATCCGGCCGGAACGTGAATAGATCCACCCATTCGCCTGTTGTAGAGACCTCACTTGCGATGATCTCTGCATTAAACCCCTTTTCTCCGCTGAAATTCACCGTTGCGCTCGATGGGCAAACCGGCGCGATCTCCAGCCGCTTGTTGCGAAACAAGAGGCCGCCCAAATACGTATCAATCATCGACGTGTCCTGAAACGCATCTGCGTGAATTCCGGTCAAACCGAGCCAATCACTTCCATATCCGCCTGCAAGCATCTGATACAGCCAGCTTGCGCCAGTATTCTGCATGGCGATCGCTGCCCAGTCTGTGGACGCGCCGGCCTCCAGTGTGCCGGTGATGGCCTCCCCGGCGGCGTTATGGGCGGTCGCGCCTTTGAGCAGTGTCTCAGGCGTGACGGTGTCGGCGGTGAGGTCGAGCAGCGTATCGCCCTCGAAGACAACTTTACTCTTGCCCACGGTCAATCACCCGCGCTTTTGCCGATCGTGACGGTTTTTCCTCCTGCGGCGTTATCGGCCTCGTTGTAATAAATTGCGTTGACGGTTACCTGAGACAGATAGTCATAGCCCTCGTCCGGCAGGATGGTCTGCGCCGTGGTCAGGGGGTCGACCGTCTTGGTCTGGACAGTGATTGCTTCGCCGCCGTAGGTGCCCTCCACGCCGAGAATCGTCACGCCCTTTTTGATGTTGGCCGCAATGATCTTCGCCGCCTCGTCAGGGTCGAGTGTGACCTTGCCGCTGCCGTCGTGGTAGCCGAGCGGTACAATGTACTCGCCGCCGACTGTGGAGATCTTCGCCGCGACTGCGCCGTTGTCCGGCATGGAGCCGGTGAGCATCGTGCCGCGTGCGCCTGCCGTTTTGCCAATCAGGATTTCCGACGCTTTGACCGTCGCATCCGACGTGTCCATGTCAAAGGTGCAGGTACCGGTGTGTAGTTCGCCGTCTGGGCCGTGGTATTTAAAGCCCAGCAGGACCTTACCCGGCTCGATGGTGTCGGCGGTCAGGTCAATCAGGACCTCGCCGCCAAAAATAAGTTTACTTCTGCCCATGTGTTATACCTCCGATGCAATATAGACCGTTACGCCGGTCTTGTTTGATGTTTCAAAATAAGGGATCTTTTTAACGTTCACGTCCTGGCTCAAAAAACGGTCCTTTGTCGGGAGCACCACTGCGCTGTCTGCCTTTGGCGTTACCTCGTAGTCTCCCTCATAGGGCTTGCCGCCGCCCTGATAGACCACCTTCGCCGGGTCTATCTTCATGCGGATCGGCTCGTCGCTAAAGGGCATTTTAATCATAACCATCCTCCTTCAATAGGTAGAAAACGGACACTTCCGTTATAACCGTCGCTCTTCGGTTTCCACCCTCATCTGTCAAAGCCAGCTGAAGCTTCGCTTGCGGCGGTCTCAGCCGCATCGCGTCTTCGTATGGGATTTTTACCAGCAGATGCGTTTCGTCAACGACTGTCGGCGTATACAGGAAGAATGTGCACCCTTGTCTTACGTAGAACTCGAGGTTCGAAGCCTTCGTCAGGTCTACGCCCTCTACCTCGACGGATAAAGCGTTTGCGATTTTCTGAAACACTTAATCACCCCCGCTTTCTTGCTCCTCGAACACGTCGAGCTCGTTTTTCGCCTTGATGTAAGTGGTCGTGTCGTCCGATAGGGAGATCGTTGGTAAAAGCCTCGCGTCATTTGAATAGTCATGGTAGAAAATAGCGCCGTTGCCGATTGCAAGTGCAACATCCCCATCAAACATGACGTTGTCGGGGTCTCCGCCTGACAAAGTTACATCCGAAAATCCAGCAGACGGTTCGCTGGATGTAACGATCTGGTTCGTGCCCTGTGTGCCGAGGAATACCAGAGCCAACATCTTATCCGAAGCCGCCAAGTCCCACGGATAATAGTTTGTATCCTCACTTGCAATATCTATATTTTCGTATGTATCATTATCCGTAAACGAAAGAAGATGCATCGGGGTCAGGCTGTCGTAAGGAGGCCCAGAGTACCCATCATAAGCGGAGTACACCAAGCGATACATGCCTGCGTAATGCACAACTCTTGTAATGTAACCGCCGTGATGCCCACCGTTGCCGATATAGGGCAATTTGTCTTCCCCGCTGAACATCAACGTCCACCCATTTCCCGGATTTGATGACGCAAATACCGTCAGGCCTGTGCTTCCCTGGTTCGTGTTGATTCTCGAAACGAAGAAGCGCCCATTTATGTAAGATAGGCCAACGTTAGTCGCATTGTAACGGTCTGGGGTTACTGTCGTAGGTTCCGTGACAACAATCCAAGTGCTGGTGTCAAGGGGGTTCGTCGTTCCCCACAACGCGCCTGTATTCCAAATGTGCATTATCCAATACGCACCATCCGTGATCAACTGCACATCTGTCCCTGCTGTCCATTGGTTGCTATTGCCGACCGTTACTGCTCTATTTTGCCAAGTAACCGTGTCCGTTGTCCCATACAGCTTTACTGTCGTTCCGCCACCGCTTGTATCCGCAGTCCACGCTGCGAGAAGGAGCTCATCACTGCAAGCGAGTGCACACGGATACGCGTTTTTGTTCTGCGGGGTTATAGAATACGATTTCACAAGCGCCCACGTGCCTTGTAGCGTTTCAGCGCCGTATATTCGAAGGATTGTGTCGTTCCCGCTCAATCCAGATATTGCAACGTACCACTTCTCTTTGAAGTAAACAATTCGCGAGTTTTGCATTTCTGTCAAATCAGAGCAAATCGAAGTGGTATCCCACGTTGGGGAACCAACAGTTTTCCGCAGCATCTGGCACAGCTGCGGATACTGTGCAAACGTCACCTGAGAGCCGTCACATGGAAGCCACGCGTCGCCCAGACTCAGCGCCGGTGAGGTCTTCACCGTCCCGATTGGTTCTATCCTGTCCGGCATATGCCGCAATGCGTCGTCCACAAAGGGGTTCGATACCGGGAGCCGGAGAAACCGCCCCGTGGAGTCCTGAAGCATCGTCCGTTTGTTAAACGGTGTGCCGGTGTCGTCCGGTTCGTCTGCCCGCGTCATATCGTAAATGTTTTCCTGCCCCGCGACGGGTAAGAGTTTCACCCGCCCCGGATACTTCGGAGTTCTATCCTGCATATATTCCCTCCATATCTCCCGCGTATAGTTCCGCGTCCGCATAAATCCAGCCGACCTCCCGGCTCTCTAACACATCGTCGACGGCTATGATCGTCTTCTCAATGTTGTTCGCGCCTTCCCAGTCGAGGTCGTTGATTCCTGCGGGTGGCTGCGGGGATGAATTCAAAACTGCATCGTGTACGGCGTTCGCAGACTCGATGTAAGCGTCCATAACGTCCTTGTCGAGCACTTCGTCGGAAACGTAATCTTCCCGCACTTCCGCAGGAACGTCGATGCCGTGCGTCCTAAGCCGGTCTCGGACGGTGATAAGCGCTGTCCCGACGCGGTTCAGGTCGGAAGCCTTGTAAGCTCCCTTGAGTCCGGCATTAAAGTCCGCTTTTTCCTGCTCGGTGAAGTCGCTCCACAGCTTTTTGTAAAGAGACTCCGCATAGGATGTATCCGCCTGTGTCCGGTCAGTGACGAGCGTTTTCATAATTCTCATGCCGAAGCCCCCATTCCTACGATCTCGCAGTCCGCCGCAGCAATCCCGCTGAGCTTGATCGTCATGGTCGTAATGGTTCCGGTGATCTGGTCTTCCCACGGTGTTGTGGTCGTCACATAGTCCCCCGGCATTTCCTTATCCATAACGATCTTCACGCCGTGCGTCTGCCGCCTCATGTAGTAATCAAAGACGTGCTGCGTCACCACCGAGACATTCGTCGAATTGACAAGCGTCGCATCTTTGACCTCGATAACGTTTGGTTTGGTGGACGCGGTAACATTCGGGTTCGATTTCGTTGTGACCGCCGATGTGTGATAGTACGTCTTACCGCCTACCACGACCGTATCGCTCCCGCTTCCAGATGTGCTGTATGTATGAGCCGTAACTCTGACTTCGGTCACGATGGCCGACGTGCTGACCTCGCCGCCAGTATAGAGCCGTTCCAAGGGAATCTCGGATGGGTCACTCTCCGGAAGTCGCCATACCTTCACGTTCCCCGTTCCGCTCGTATCGACCACAGCACGAAGCGCAAAGGCCACTTGCTGCAAAGCCTCGCGCCGGGAACAGTCCGGAATGTATCCGGTCAGTTTCTCCGACTGCAATTCTTCGGAAAGTTCCAACACGAAATGCCCCGCAAGGATTCCTTCCAGAACCGTTTTCGCGTTCGCGTTTGTGTAAATGGACGCCGCAAATGGGTCTTCATCCAGAACGCCGAGCGCATCAATGCAGGAAACGTTATACACGTTCTGACTGACTCTTGTGGAATCATCAATGTAGAATGTGCCAATCAGCGTTTTCCCATTGTACGCATAGACCGGTTGTTTCTCTTGGAAGATAAAATCGATATCGTCAAGAGAATCCAACGTAAAATCCAGCGTATTCACGGCCAGCTCGTCAGAAACGATATTCAGTTCTTCCGTGACCTCCACGCTTCGAAGCTCCTGCCTCTCAAATTCCCGGACGATGCCGAAGAGGATGAGTGAGATCTTGATCGGCCGGTTTGGGAGGTTGGTCTTATTGAACTGAATGGAAATCTTATTATACAGTTTGACGGTCTTTTCACAGAAGTAATTGCCGTTATTCGGGAAAAACTGCTGCGTGGCCAATTGCATTGTGCCGTTGTACCACGTGAGATTCAAATCGCTGCAATAATCCCCGGTATCGCCGTCAAACTTGAAGTAGATGCCCAGAGAAGTGAACTGACCGTCAAGGGAAATCGTGATCGTCGGCGGTGTGGAAAACGTGCAGTCTTCGCCGCTCCGAGGCGTTGACCAGAAGCCAACCGGCTCGGTTTTCGGCTTGACCTTCCGCGTGCCATTGAGTACCCATTGGTTCTGCTCCGTCGTAGCAACCGGCCCAGCAAAAGCCCCGAATGGAAGTATATCTTTGTCGGATATGTCCATTGCAGAACTAGCCGTCACGCTTGCTGCTGCCGCAGAGCCGACGGCAATGTCTTCATACACAACTTTTACGCTCATGCCGGTGTCCTCTTCGGTTTCATCGCGATAAAGTTAAACGTCAGGTTTCCCCACTCGTTCGCCTGCCCATATGACGCTAAAAGTGCATCGTCTCCATTGGCTACATAAGCGTCAAACGTCAGCACGCTTTGACCATATGGGACAATCAGCACATGGCTGTCAACAGGGGCGGAAATTGCCTCGTAAAACCTGTCGTATTCCGCTGGGTCAGTCCCCACGGGGTCAAGCTCTACGCTGTAATTGTAAAACGTGCCGATGATATCGCGCACCATCGCGCCGGTCATCACGCGCCCTGCGTTGTCTCCGTCGAGCACCGCAAACGACCGTTTTAAGCTTGTAACGTGCAGATTCGGGTAAGCCGTTCCGTCAAGGGTCAGTACGCTTGTCATGCCTTCACCCCCGCCAGTTTCACGCCGACGCGCTGCGCCTCTTCGTTGTTGAGCTTATAAACCACGCGCCCGAGTTCTCGCCGGTCGAGCTGCAAAACGACTGTAATAGGTCGGCTCCCTCCGCCGCCTCCGGTTTCGTTCATGGCCTGCTTGAAAGCCTGTACCATCGTGGAAAGCGGCGTTTCAATGTTCGTCCCGCTCTTCTGATCGCCCAGAACCGCAAGGAATTCCCGGTTCGGCGGAATCACCGCGCCCTCGGCCAGACGAGGTAGCTCTACATGGCTTACCGGCGGGATATTGATGCCAAACGATTTGCCGCCAATAACAGGAACCCAGTCGGGGATATCAATATGAATCGAGTTCAGGCAGGAAATTAAGAAGTTGACACCATCAATTATTCCGTTTATTGCGGCTTCAAATACACTGATAAAGCCGTTCAGGGCGTTCTTCGCAAGATTTGCCCACCACTCCGCCGTAAACACCGGCGCAATGTTTTTATCCCAGAAATTCTTTACAGCTGCCCAGCAGGATTTTATTTTATCTACAATGAAATTCCAGTTTGGCGCAATTGCCGCCGCAAGACTTGCCCCGCCTGCCGCCAGCAGCCCAAGCCCAAGTGGAATCCCAGCCCCAGTAAATAGGAGCACTGCACCCAAAACCAGAAGCGATGCGCCAAGTAACGCAGTTATTATTCCAAGTGGGCCGCGCATCTTGCTTTGAATCGTGTCCCAGTTTGCCGTGATCGCTGCACGCAATCCAATAGCTCCAGCCGCCATTAGCGCAATACCGAGTGGAATATTTGCGCCGGAAAATGCTAACACAGCGCCCAATGCGAGCAGCGCCGTGCTTACAAGCGCTGTTACGACTCCGATCGGCCCTTGCAGTACTTTTTTTATGCTGTCCCAGTTAATCGCTACAACAGCAGCAAGACCAACAGCTCCCGCTGCCATTAGTGCGATGCCGAGCGGCAAATTCGCGCCAGAAAACGTAAGAATCGCACCAATAACAAGCAATGCCGCACTTATAACTGTCATAATTTCATAAACATTCTCTTGAACAAATTTTTTGACCGTGTCCCAGTTAATCGCGGCGGCTGCGGCAAGCCCCGCTGCGCCCGCAATCATAAGCCCTATGCCAAGCGGCAAATTCGCGCCAGTAAACGTCAAAATCGCGCCAATTACCAGCAGCGCACCGCTTACAATCAACGTCAGCTCCGTGATAACCGCCTTTAGTTCTGCGACCGGTCCTTCCCAATTAGCGGCTGCTACAGATGCAAGCCCAATAGAGCCGGCTATGATAAGCCCAAGCCCAATAGGGGCGCTTGCTCCGCTGAATAGTAAAATCGCGCCAAGTGCCAAAAGTGCTGCACTTACAATGGCTGTGATTTTACCAAGTTGCCCCTGCAACAGTTTAGCGATTCCGCCCCAATTTTCTGTCACAGCGTCATAGATTGCCAGCGCTCCAATCGCCATCAACGCAAGCCCAAGCGGAATGTTCGCGCCGGAGAATGTCAAGATTGCGCCAAGCGCCAAAAGCCCCGCGCCAAGAAACAGTTCTGTAATTGCGGTGATCTGGTCTTCGATTTTCGACGTAAAATCCGGTGCAATTTCACCAGACGTGCCAGTGCCTCCGATTCCGCCCGCGCTTTCGTCCGAATTGCTCGACAGCTGATTGATTTCATCAAAGCTCGCCATTGATTTCCCCGCTTTTTTTGCTGCGCTTCCGACGCCTTCTAAAGCCTCCTGCTCGTCGTATAGTGACTTTGCAGCCGCTGCCGACTTTTCATATGTCGTTCCAAAAATCTTAGACACGATTCTTGCCAGCAACGTTATAATGCGAGTCAGCACATTTACGAGCGTTATAAACGCCGGAATCACGACTTGAAGAATCGGCTGCGCCAACGTCAGCAACGCGCCTTTCAGTTTTGCGACCGCCGCCCGCGCCTCCTCGTTTTTCATAATGGTCTTTCCGAGCCAAGTACGAAGGCTTTGCAGCGCTCGAGTAATCAGGCTGAAAACAAGAACACGCTTGAAAAGCCCTGCAACGCGGCTGCTGAACTTGTTCATGCTGTCGGAAACCTTTTTTGCAGCAAGCTCCAACCGCTCAGAAGCATCACCTGTATTGGTAAGCTGTTCCGCCAACTCGCCAGCTTTCCACTTTGCGGAATCTAACGCCTCTGTCTGTTCATTCACTTTGTCTGTGATCGCCGCATATTTAGCGTCAAGCCGCTCTACGACCTTGTCCTGCTGTTGCAGGCTTGCTTCCTGCTCCTTGATCTGCGCAGTCACCTCCGCCTGACGGCTGTACGCCGATATATACGCATCAGGTGAAGCAGATACCTCACCGGACGTGATCTGCCGGAGGCGTTCAGCCTCGGAGTGCAAAGACTTGATCGCGGTCTCCGTCTGCTTTGCAGATTCCTTTGCCGCGTCGAGCTGCGCTTTGATTCCGCTCTGCTCGCCGGTGCTTTTGTTCAGTTTTTCTTCCATGCCGTCGATCTTTTTTGTCAGCGAATCGAGCTCCTTTTGCGCTTTCTCCGCGTCGATCTCTGTCTGCACGACGATTTTACCGTCTGCCATTTTCTCACCACCTTATTTTGAAATGCCCCATGCGGCGAGAACGTCTTTTTCCGCCTCTGTGTACGTTGTTTTCAGGTCGATAATATCCTTGTTCTTCCGGTAAAACTCTCTGTCCTGTTTGTCCAACGACTTCCCGCGCGCCTTTTTATCTCGGATACGGACCACCTGCGCAAACAGGCAATCGCCGATTTCGGAATACCAGGACAGGAATGTCCACCAATGGACATATTCCAGAGACCGAACCTCACACCCGGCAATTCTGTTGACAGGTGCAATAATCATGTCAAAATCCTGCTCCCACGACATCAGGGTAGGTTCTCGATTTCGCTCTTTCTTTTCCTGCCCCCGGTCGATGAATCGGAAACACTGATTCAAAGCCTCCTGATAGTCGCTTATGGGCATTTCATCAAAGGCAGGATAGAAGATTTCCAGCGCCTCCAAAGTCTTATTCTGTCCATCCAGCCCACTGTCAGTGATAGCGAGCAGGATGTCTAGAATAGCTCTGTAATCTGAGCGGATTTCATATGTCGTCCCGTTGACGTCTACCGTCGTTGGGAGCCGCCATATTACTTTTTCCATCTCTCAGAGTATTTTTTGATTCTCGGGTTGGTCAGTTTCTGCTGGCGCGAGAAGGTCGTGTCAATCTGGTCGACGATAGCAAGCATCAGATTGCACCAGACCGGCAGACCATCGGCCATCGCATAGACGTTCATCGTTCCGAACAGAGGGGCGCAGATAGGCTTCCCAAAGAGGCCATCCAGCATATCGCGCATTTCTTGATCTCTGCGGCGGGCAATCTCGAAGATTTCCTTCTTATCCGCGCAGCGCTCGACTTCTGCCTTGTATGCGTCCTGCTTTTTGTCCAGCTCTTCAAACGTGTTGTAGATCTTCTCAACAACTTCGCTGTCTGTAGGGTTGAACTCGATCGTCGCGACATCGTTGATGTTGAACGATACTACGCCGGTATCAAATCTGATCTCTGTCATCTATTGCCCCCCTTACGCTGCGTCTTCCGTGAATGTAACCGTGCCACCGGTGCCAATCGCCGCCGTTCCGGTGGTTCTGTTGCCGCCAAGCGTGACGTCGATAGGCATACCAACATAGCCGCCGCCTTCGCCGCCGAGGCTCGAGGGCTTGACCATCGTCGCGTCGTACCGCTCGGCAAAGACTGCCGTCTTGGCCGTACCCGCGTAATGATGGACGATAAGCACATCCTGATTCGCCAGAGCCGCCGCGTTCTGGTCTTTGACCGCGAGATTCCAGATATGCGTTAGCGCAGCGTCGCCTGCGTCAAGCTCGCACGGCTCGAAGCTTTGCGTGACGATAGGCTTCTTCATCGTGGTTCTGGTCGTGCCGAGGATATCCTTGCTGGAATCCTCCTGCCAGTCATATTCCATGCTCGAATCCGTGACTCGAGTGCCAAAAGGCGACCAAACCGGTGAACTCGAAGTACCCGTGTTCAGGTACGCGATAAGTAATTCTCTGTCTACCGGCTGGCCGCTCGTGGTGTTAAAAGTAGTTTCTGCCATTTCAAATCACCTCGTATGTCATTTTCATTAAAATTTGGTGGTCTTCTGTTCCGCCATCGTATCGGGCGAACATCGCCGCGCGGCTGGACACGTCCATACGCCGGACTCGGATGCCGTCGCCCAAAGACGGATAATTCTGCATCGCCCAATCTCCGAAGCGGTTCAGCACCGCGTCGGCTTTCAGGCGCTTGTCATTGCTTGTACCCGGCATAATGCGGGCGATAATTTTGAACTGGTATTCCGCCTCATGCCCTCCAAGAACATATTTCCGCGTGATATATGTGCCCTGAATCGCAGACAGAGCCACACTTGCAGAATCGGCGGCGAGGAATTCATAGTTGATCGTCGCGGCGGGCATATCGTCATCCGAAAAAGTGTTCGCCCAGATCATCATCTTCCGGGAAATGTCCTGCTCTTCCTCGGCAGATACCAGCTTCTTTTGTTTAGAGTCCATTCTTCACCGCCTTGTCTGCAACGTGAACCCATTTGTCAAGGTTTTCGGCCTTTGACGCCTCGAACCAGTGCGATTGCGCCTGATTGTGGAAGTACGTCCCGAACACAAGGTTCTTATCGGTCAGCACCTTCGTTCCACCCTTCGGCGCGTATGTGCTGCCGGTCTCCGGATCTACCATGACCTTTCCATAGTACAGGAACCGTGCATATGGCCCGGGGTAAATCACGGAATCGCCAACAACCTGCGTTCTCTGGTCAAGGGAGCCAGTCAGGAAAGGCACATAAGGGCTTGTATCCTTTTCGACTTGGACTGCAAGCACGTGCTCGGCTTTGCTGCAAGCCTTTGCTATGGCCTCCTGAAGCTCGTCAAAGCCATCGGCTTTTACGCTGAATTTCAGCATTTTAAGCGCCTCCGACTTCGAAATGTCTCATGGAAGCACTCCCGAAGTCCTTCACGTCGACCTTCGTCACCTTGTAAACATCGTCATAAAGCCCCTCAATCTGCTGCTCAGACTTTTCCGGTTCAACTACCTCGCCTTTAACAAAGAAGGTCGTTCCACCGTTTCCGTCCGTGGAGAGTGTCCACAAGCCGCTTTTATCCGAAGCACGCCAGAACTCCTGCGGCCCGACGTATCGCTTCTCTGTGCCTGTCACGCCGTCAGCGGCAAGGGAAGAAAACGGAATGTACAGGTTTACCGCGTCCGCGCTCTCCAAGCCGCTCTCGCGGACGTTGATGGCCTTTGACGCTTGGAGCATGACGCCTCGAACGACCGTGATATAGCTCTTTTGCGTGTCGTTGAAGCTTTCGTCAGATTCCTGCGTAACGTTGTAGATCGTTACAGTGTGGGGAGCGTACATTCAAAACACCTGCCTCTGTAAAGAAGTCCGGTATGCGCGAGATACTCGCGAACCGTACTTGCGAGGGAGGCTTTTGCCTCGGATGCCGCCCGGAGCGCCGCCACAGAGGAATCGCCGCCGCTTCGAAGCGTCCGGGAGTACCCGCCGACGGTCTCGCTCTGCAATTCGCCTTCGCCAGATGCAAGCCCGGCGGTTACATTCTTCCTCGCAAGTTCCTGCGCTGTATCGATCAATGCGTATTGGTCAACAAGTGCGCAGGCGCACATTTTTACCGCATCCAGTTCCGCGCAGTTCTTCACACGGTTTTGCGTGTAGTAATCAAGGAAAGAGCTGGCACGCGTCGCCAACCTGCAAAAACTGTCAGCGTCTACCGTTCCCTTGTAGATATCGCAGTAATATTCATAATCGGCGTAGATCATCGTGCCAGCTCCTTTCTGTTACGAACCCACCGTCACAGTAGCCGTGCCGGTCTTGCTGCTGTCCTGCTTGGACTTCGCGGTAACGGTGATGCTCGAGGACGTTTCATTGGAAGCGACCGTCAGGACACCGTCATCCGTGATGGAGGACTTCGCACCGTTCTGGCTCCACTCGACATCGCCGCTCACAATGCCTTCACCCGCTACAGAAGCTGTGAACGCTTTGCTTGCACCCTTGTTGACCGTTGCAGTGGCAGGGGAGACCGTCACAGTGGACACTGTGCCAGCCTTGCCGTACACGGAGAAGGGGAACGGATTGGCGATTTCAGCGTTATACGCGTTTACCGGGTTCGCGATCTCCCAGCCGAGACGCATGACCGCGCGAAGAGCAACCATGTCGTTCTGCATGAGGTTGTAGGTGATAGCCTTTGTGTTCGGGTCCTGAATGACACCTTCCGTGAAGATCTTAAAGGTCATATCCTGACGGATGGCGTACACCAACTGCGTCCAGTCGCCGACGATCATCTGCGCCTGCGCCGGGTCAAACGCACCGTTCATCGGGAAGTACATATCCATACCGTCAAGACCATAGCGCGTTGCGCCCTGCATATCGGACTTGAAGATGGGCTGGCCGGTCGTGTCTTTGAGGCCGCGCAGCTTGCCGCGCATCTGGATAGCAGACATAACGCCATTCGGGTTGAAGCCGTCAAGCTCGACCTTTGCGATAAGGCCGCCCTCGCCCATAATGTCCGTGAACACATCAGAGCTTGCCGCAACGCCGTTGCCCGCAGCGATCGCAGAGGGGACAACGCCATCGCGCCACGTGGCGGGCTTGTTCGTTCCAAACAGGATGGCCGCGTCAATGACCTTGCCGAAAGCTTCGGTCAGTCTGGGTCTTACCTCGCCCCAGATGTCATAATCAGCGTCGTCAAGCGCCGCTTCGGGGATGGGGACGATGACCGCAATTTCCTCGGCGTAGATTTTCTTCTTGTCCCACGCCATCTTCGTGGTCTGCTTCCACGCTTCACCAGCGCCGGTGTCGGTTACTTCGCCATTGACGAAGTACGCAGAGGGCAGCGCGTCGAGAACGTTGATGGTCTGGGTTCTGCTGGACATATTCGCCAGTCTCTTACCCATGCGCAGGACTGCGGATTCCGCGATAGCGCCCTGCATGATCTCACGGGTTACGGGTTCCGGAATAAGACCGGAAAGTGCATTTCTGTCAATAATATTCGGCATATGATTCTCCCTTCGTTATTTGAGTGCGCCCCGAATCAGGGCGTTCATTGTGCTGTTCATGTTTGTTTCTTTGGTTCCACCGCCCGCCGGAGCTGTCCAATCGAACGTCGCCTTCTTACGGTTAGCTGTGAGCTCATCGACTGCCTGTTCGAATGTGATCTTGTCGCTGACCATCTTCATTGCTTTGAAAGTGATAAACTCGGCATCCTCACCGCTCAAGCCCTTGCTCAGGACGTATTTGTCCCGTTTGAGCTGTTCGGCCTCTGCCTGTAAGGCGGTCAGTGCCGCCTTACTGTCTGCAAGGTCTTTCGCCTGTTTAGCCTGCCGTTCCTGTTCGGTCTGCTGACCATCTTTCCATGTCCGGTATGCGGTGATTTCTTCCTCGCTGGGGTATTTCTTCCGTTCTCGGTCAAGCCTCGACTGGATCATCTTGTCAACGTCAGCCTGCGTGAACGTCCTTTCCTGCTCTAACGCAGTGTTTTCCGTGCCCTGCACGTTGGGTTCTTCTGCCATAAAAATCTCCTTGTTTAACGACCTGTCGGTCAGTGTTGATAAATAAAAAAGAGCCAACCGGCTACAAATCGTAGTCAGTTGGCTCCAATTGCCCTTTCTCGCGCCCAATTACGCGGGAGAGTTGTATTTGATTGTCTTTTTTACCTCTAAAACGATGTATCCATCGCCTTTCCGGCGTATCTCAACGTCATTCCCGCGTTTTAGGATGGCCTCAGCGGCGCTTTTCACTTCATCCCAGTTCATATACCTTTGTCCTTTCCCTCTGCTCCGGGAGTCCAGCCGCCTCGCTGAAAGCCTTATACTTGGCGTTCAGGCGGCGAAGCTTTATGTTTGCTGCCTGCGCCTCTTCGGTAAGGCCGCTCTTCTCATAGGCGTTTTTCAACTTCTTTTGTGCCCGAATCTGCCGCTCTATGCGGCGCTGCATCTGCGTTGCCTCATAGGCTGTGTACTTCTTTCCATCAAACTCGCATCCGAGCCCATCATCAATGTGCGCAAGCTGTTCGTCTGTGTAAGTTCGTTCGGACACGCCGGGGATAAAGGCGTATTTATGATGACGGCAGTTAGCGCCAGTCAGTCCGTCAACGTATCCATATCCTGTAGCCGCTACCAGATCGTCATAAAGCCCCAGCGGGTCAGGCTCGCCGTTCTTGCTTTGGTAATAAACCCTGCCTTGCCAGTTCTTGTGAGAAGACCACGGCGAAGGGCCGGGTTTGTCACGTGCACCAGAGTGTGCAGATATCTCAAAGTATCGCGTTTCAAGATATTCCGCAGACTGATTTGTGTATTGATCGCAAATTTGATTTACACCAGTCATTACAGCCCGACGTGCAGCCACGTCGATCTGGTCGATGTGCCCGCTTTCGTAGTTGACCATTTTCAGCCCGCCGCCCGCCAGCTGCTGAATCGCTGACTTGATTGCATGATTGTAACTGATCGCGCCGCTCTGGATTTGAAGTGTCGCTGAATCGAGCGCCCATTGGTACGCCTTGGCAGGTGGGAGCATCGTCCGGCCATTGTCCACCAGAAATCCCATCGACTGCGTAATGTTGTGAAATTCATCGAGCGTCTGCGTTCGTATCGCCTCAATAACTGAAGCGTCAACCAGTGCTTCAGGCCGCGTCAGCCCCGCAAGGTCAATAACCTCCGTGTAATACTTCTGGTTTCTGACTATCACATCGTCAATCAGCTCGTTCAGTTTCTTTTCGCTGATACCGGCTGTCTTCCGAATTGCCTTTTCGATCTCTTTTGTATCGATGCCATGCGACCGAAGCGCCCGGATTGCCTGAAGCGTCACTTCGTTCAGCTGATCTTTCAGCGCAAGACGGCTGCATATCTCATCGAGAAGCGTATCTTCCAGCCCTCGAAAGAGTTCTGCAAGCCCTTCAGGGAGAGCGTCGAGCAGTTCCGGCGTAAACGGATATTTCATTTTCGCCTCTTTCCAATCGGAATAGAAATTGCATCTTTCTCGCTCCACCCACGTTCTAATCTCGAATTGATAATCCCTTTGTTGAATCCCATTATCTCATCCCATTCAGTCGCAATATGACTTTCGCCGTCAAATGTAATTACATTGTTTGTCCGCTTATTCCTTTGTTGTTTGGCAAGTGAAACCCAGCAACAATTATCAGGACAGTATCCATCGTTTACGTTTTTTCTTTCAATGGTAAGACCATCTGCATATCCATTCGATAGAGCCCATTTTTCAAACGTTTCATAGTCTTGCCATTCATCGCAAATCCCAATGCCGCGCTCTCCATAATGGTTGTAATTTTTATTTTTGGGATTATAACAGCGAGATTTCATCCCATAATAAATTTTGTAAAGATGGCTGTTTGATGCCCCGTGCTTTTTAGATGCAGGATTTTCTACCATATAACAGCCACAAGAAACACTCTTGCCGAGTTTTAAGTCATTTCCCCTTACTGCCCTGCGAGCGCCACACTCGCAAATGCAATCCCACATAGATACAGGATAACCGCCTTTTGTGATATGGTTAGGTGCAGCACCAATAACCGTCCATTTCCCAAACTTCATCCCAGTATAATCAACTTTTCTCCACATATAAAAAGCCTCCTAACTACATTCTACTACTTTCAATTATACAATGAATAAAAAGTAATTGCAAGTAGTTATTTTCTGTGGTATTATGCCATTGAGGAGGTGTTCATATGGGAGACAATCGCGGACTTAAAAATCGAACCGCTATTTCAACAGCCGTTGATAAAGACCTTTGGGCAAAGTTAAAAGCATATTCCGACGAAACATCTATTCCGGCAAGTAAATTGCTTGATAAGGCTATTGCAATGTTTTTGCAATCATTGAATGAGGGCAGGATATAATCCCTGCTCTTATTCTATTTCGTTTTGCTCTTCATCCGTTAAATCTTCCAGCCCCGGAAGCATTTTCCGCGCCGTTTCAATATCCTCATTCATAAGAATAGACCGTGCTTCATCAGCCCTCATAAGCCCCGCACTAAGCATCTGATAAATGCGAGCCTCATTTTGTTCTCGGCTTTCGATGATTGAATCGTCAAAGTCAATGCTGATCTCCACATTCTCATTCAACCCGGCGTTCATTGCAGTATTTCCGAGCCGAAGAAGGATACGGCAGAGCTCCACAAGCGCCTGCTCGAGCACGATCTCGTGTTTTTTTATAGTCCGGAACATAGTGCTGTTCTCACTAATAACCTGTGTCGCTGTTGCTACGCTTCCGCCGTCGAATCTATAATAAGTCTCGCCGAAGCCGCATTTGCTGGATAACACATTCAGTTGGTCTTGCAAGCCTACATTCAACTGTTCGGTTCTTAGCGTCGGGGAAATCGTCTCTACGACGTTCCCTTGCTGCGTGTCCTCCGGAAGCAGATAGAAACGCCGGTCATTGTCATCGAGCGTTGGCTCATCGTCTTCCCACCTTGTGGCGGGCATTTTGACCATCATCATCATGGGGCCGTTCTCGAACTCATTGACGTAGCAGTCATAGGCGCAGTCCACGCCGCGCAGAACGTCGATTGCATTTGCATACACAGGGATTCCAACCGGAAGCAGATAGTCAAGGTTGTTTGCGATATTCGGCTTATCAATGACGAACTGCCTTTTGTCGCTTCCAGTATGTACCACTGGTGGGATTCTCTCGAAGCCCGGAACATCTGTCAAAAGCGCGTCAGCAAGCGTTTCGTTTTCGTATCTGTAAATGCTGTTCTCAATAACGTAAAGACCATTTTCGTCTTTCCGGTGAATCTGCAAATACAGATAATTCTTGCCAGAGCGCGTGACCACGCTGTCAAAAGCACACTCCGAAATAAACCCATTTTGCCAAGCAAGAGGAAAAATGTGCTCAATCGTCACATAGTCCAAAGCGATACCAGAAACATCGCCTGGCACGATCTCGCCGTTTTCGCTAACCGCCTGACCTACCACACGCGGGATATACGCCACAGTTCCGAGTGCTGACTTCATTTCCTGCATCTCGTTCGCCTTGACTGTGAAATTATTTTCTGTCAGAACTCGGTCGACGAACTCTTGTTCCTTCTGCCCCTCAAGCGTGATCTGAACCTTCTCATTCATCAAGAGGTTCGCCCAGTCCTCGCAGACCTTTTTTGCCATGCCAAGACTCGCGCGATTGCACTTCGTCCATTTATGACCGTTATATCGCCGATACTGGTGAAACCCCTTGACCTTGCCGACGTACCACGACTTCCAAAGGGACACGTATGTATAGAATTCCTCTGGGATTGTCGTATACCCGAGTTCCTTTAATTTGTCGATAACCGTCATGCAATAACTCCCATTCTGCGGCTTACAGGCTCTAAGGCATACCGCGTCGCGTCAATTAGGTGGTTGTTTGCGTCCGGGTATCCGCTGATAATATCGCCGTCTTTGTTTCTTTCATATTCGTAACCCACGAACTCGTCGTAGGCGTGTGGCGTCCGTTTTCTATCAATGACAATCGTTCTTCTCTGCAAGAACTTCATGCCGTATTCGACCGATCCGGGTCCCTTGACAGCCTCATACGCAGGCAATCCCATCGCTCGGAGGTCAGCCACGCTCTTTGGCTCTGCGCTGTCACAAATGACACGCACATTGCCATATCCGCGCTGTTTGATTATCGTCGCGCTCTGCTCGTTCGAAAGCTTATTCTGGTATATCTCGTCAAGCAGGAAAATTGTTTCCCTTGCCTTGTCGTAATGCAGCCGGATAAATGCAAAGGGGTCTGGAAACCATCCGAAGTCCACGCCCTGATAGATTTTATCGAAGCGGGAAACTTCTTCGTCCGGGATCTCCCGAAGTTCGAGCCGGTCAAACACATTGCCGCCTGTTCCGACCGGAATTCCAAGATACTCATGCTGATATGCGCGCTCATCTGTTTCTTTCAGATGCTCTGCTTCTTCGATAAACTGCTGCCCCAGCCACTCAGGCGGCGCTTGCAGATATGTCGACTTATGGCACAGTCGATCAGCGCGTTCTTCCAAACTGTCCTTGTTCGCCCAATTATCGCGGCTTATCGGCGGGTTATAGCTTTCAAAGTTCCAGAACTTAGAGCCGCCGCGCATTGTCGACTGCAAAATCGTTCGTATTTCAGCACGCCCGGCGAACTGGTCTTTTTCTTCAAAGTGCGTCACGGCAATGTACCCAAACGGAACTTTGATGGATTTGATCTTCATCGGGTCATCCGCGCCTCGAAACATGATCTTTTGCCCGGTGGGCTTATAGATCAATTCCATTGGGGAAACCTTTGCTTCCCAGTATTTAGCTGCGCCCAACTCCCCGATTGCCCAAATGTACTGTGCATACACGCTGTCGCGAATTGTATTTGCCACTTTTCGGAGAACCAGCGCGTGACAATTGCGGTTCTGCTTCTGCATCAAAATCAGCGGAACGAAAATAGATACCGTCGAAGACTTTAGCGAACCGCGCCCGCCGCTAAAATCGTAATGCGTGTGCCCATGCTGAAATACGTCACGCGCTACGCCGTAGAACACCGGCGCGATTTTTTGCGAAAGAAGTATTTTAGACATCGATAACCACCATCATGCCATCGTCGTTGTTTCCTCCGGCTTTCTCTCGCACCATCGCCCACTTATCGATCAGCGTTCCCATTGCCGTTGTGATCTGGCTCAGGTTCGCCGCCTTTAATTTCTCCGGGTCGTTCAGCAACTCTAGCCCCTTCCCAATGAAAGAACACACAAGGTCTTTGTGCGCGTCCATGTAAGCGAGGACGTCCGCCGTGTTCTCTTCTTTTTTCTGTTTGCACAGCTCTGCAATGTCTGCATTATTTTGCGCAAACTTCTTCACAGTGTTTGGTGCACAGCCGTTCAGTTTTGCGACTGCGTTACAGCTTCCGAGCTGCGCATAATCGGCTATTATTTTTTTGATCTGCCGGTCTGTCAGCCTCGCAGCCATCTGTCACCACCCCATTATCCTGCCAACGGTGCAAATTTTGGCAGATAGGCAAACCTCATTATTTGCTCTCCGTTTTCCTTGCAGATCTTGTAAATTTCCTTGTAATGCGTTCCTTTTTGCATTTCTTCCGAGACAGTGTGCAACACCATATCTTCCAAGAACCCAATTACCGAAATCGTTTTGAAAGGGACGCTGTCTCGCTGGCCGCCTTGAATTCCAACAAGGTCATTTACCAGCTTCGAGTAAATCGTGTATACCTGCTTCCTCATATTCCGGCTGCCTTGCGCCTCTGCGTATTCAACCAGATCTGCAAGTGTGTCTGTCTCAGCTCTCCGCACAAGTTTCCCTTGCTTTCTTGTCATCAGCCATTCGGAAGACTTCCTTTGGCTGATGAATTCTTCCATGCGGTTAAATGCCGCGATATATTTAAGCTTCCACTCGAGCGCCTCTTCCCCTGTGAATCCCATTACCAAGAGGGAAAAACCATCGCGGTTCATGAGGTACTCTTTGTACTCCCTCCCGCGTTCCGTCTCATAGTGGCTTTTGATAAACATGTTTTTCACCGCGCAATTTTGTGCAGTGAGATTTTCAATGCTGCGGGTCACGCTTTTGTGCTCTTTGCTGAAGTGTTCGGCAATCGTCCGGCTGCTCACTACAGCCTGTTCTTTGCGTTCAAAAATCATCAAATCTTCATTCATGGTATAATCTCCTTGTATTTTATTCGCGGCTGTGGAGGACGAGCCGCAACCTTCTCTATGGCCCCCTCGTGCCCCACCGGATTGCGGTTTCCGGTGGAGCTAAGAAAAGGAGGTTCCGCAGTACGCTGCGTAGCCGGAGAAAGGATGAAGCGCAGAGGATAAACCTCTACGCTTCTATTAAAGCATATTTTATACGCCTCATTCCCACAGTTGTGGGAATTTCACATAAAATCTTGCCTACCGATCAAATAATCGGTCGACACTTCGAAAAAATCTGCGATCTCGGCCAATGAGGAAGCCATCGGCTCACGTTCGCCGCGCTCATACTGACCGATGATATTCTTCGACAGTCCGCAGCACTCCCCGAGCGCCATACGCGACATCCTCCGTCGTTCCCTCAGTTTTCTCAGTCTTTCGGGGAACACGCTTGCCTTATGCTCCGTTTACATCAGCCTCCTTTGCTCTTCTCCTTGAGCGCGTCTTTCAAACCCGCACACAAGAACGCTCCGTTCGTCATCACGTGATACAGAGACGGCAGGCCGGATTCCTCGTCGATATGCGTCGGGTCTTCCCAGATCGCGAGAACGTGCCTTAAAAGCGCCTCGTGCCATCTCTCCGGCGCGATACGCCGCCAGTCCTCGGCTTCTGCGTACTTTGCCAGCCCATATTCCCGCGTTGCCATGATTGCCTCTATGGACTCTACAGGGACAGTGGATGGGCGAGGTTTGTTGTCATCGTACTTCGCGCCCTTGATTTTCTGGTGGTATTTCCCAAACCCGCATCCCTGACATATGTATCCATTATTTTGTACTTCTTTGAACTCTTCAATTTTGCCGCAAACCGGGCATTTTAGCTTTCCTCCATTTACGACCTTCCATTTCTCACTCAAGTAGTTTCTTCAGCTCCTTCCTCATCGTATACAGTTCCACTTCCTCGTTGATCGCGCGTTTCTTGTAATCGTCGAACGTCTCTTCCTCGACCTCGATAGTAGAAAATCTTCTGTGGCAGTCCTGACATTCATACCGGCGTCTTCTGAGTTTTTCTTCTTCCTGCTCCCACGTGTTCCGGGAGTCGATCACGCGGCATCTATGGCCGCAGGCACAGATCATTTGTCCCACCAATCCTGAATGGTATTGTTCCGTTCGAAGAACGGCTGAAAGAAGGGCCCGCAGAGTTTCTTGAGTGCCGTATCGATCCTGTGAATGGCCTCGTCAGATTCCTTCTTGCCCTGCCAAGCCACGCCGTATTCGTGCTCGAGTTCCTGCATTTTGTCAAGCAGCTGCTTCGCCTTCGAAGGGCTTTTGAGTATTCCGAGTTCATACGCCGCCACAAACAGCAGATCGACGGCCTTCTGGTTCCCGGCGTCCATACCGGCGGCAAAATATGCTTTGTTGCTGTTTCGGATACGCTTCGCCAGATCGTTCATTGTACTCATAGCTTAATCCCCCTTATGTACTTATCGAAATACGTCACAGCCACCGCCATAGCAGCCCACATATCCGCCGAGAAGCCGTAGAAGAAACCTGGGTTCTTCTTCGTCCCCTTTCCGAAGTTCGGCTGTCCGGGCGCGTAGCGGTCGACAAGGGCTTGTCTGATATTCGCGTCCTTGGATTGAGAGTGCCCGCATAAGTAAAGCTTCTCTTCCCGGCGAAAGATCTTCTGCGGCGGATGGCTCACGGCGTATAAACTGGCAAACTCCCAGAATCGGCCGATCCAGAAGCACGTGTCAAACACCTCTTGACCTACAGGCATCCCCATACCGGCGACCATTTCAATTGCCAGATGATCATACGGATTGAAGAGCACACCGTATATCTCCTCGTTCGGAACTTTCCCAACGTCCAGTACCTTCCGGATCTCTTTTCCGTCGTGCTCTACCAATACATAGCCGGATTCCGTGTTTCCCGGGTCAATCGCCAGAATCGTTCCCACCTTGCAGCCTCCTTCCAGTCTCGCACGGCTTCATCTCGTCACACGCGCCATACTTCGTGCAATGCGGCTCGAGAAGCCCTTCAAGCTCCGGGCAATGGTTGACCACCAGCCAGCGCATCATCAGAACAACTTCCCGCGTCTCTTTTGCCACCAGTTTGCAGAGCCGCTTCTCCATGATCGTCAGCAGCTCTTCGGCGTTCATGTACCAGATCATGTCTACAGGCGCGTCCTGCCTCGCTGCATTCCGGTCATATTCGTCCTGCCGGTCGTTCCGCTGAGACCGGATAAACGGCTGTGCGTGGACGTGGCGGGCTAAATGGGTGCTTACCCAGTACGGAACACCCTCGAGGTAAAACGCGAACTGTAGCGTCCGGATTGGGCTGTGCCGTGCCCGGAGAATGGAGTGTTTCCACTCCATATCCGGTGCAGTTTTCATTCCCTTGCCGATGGTGACTAAAGCGCACTGCTTGGCAAACGCCCAGTCCTCATCGGTGGGGGACTTCAAAAGTGTGATGTTCATTGCCGTTTTCTCCTCCAATTTTCAAGCGCTTCTTCCACCGCTCTGTTTTCTGCTGGATTTGTTCTAAATTCATATCAATGCCAAGCACAAGGGCACAGTGGATAACATCGGTGTATTCTTCGATCAGATCGAAGCGGCACTTTTCTACCGTCTTCGGCGTCGGATTCTTTCCATCGAGTGCCCGCCGCAGTTTCAGTGCCGCCTGAATCAGTTCTGCGCATTCCTCTGCCAACTGCGCAAGCGCTTCAGGCTCTCCCAACCTAATTTTGATCTTCTCAAAATCATCCATTGTCTGCGTCCTCCATCCAGCCGTCCATGCGCGCCCCACAGTGTGGGCAGTAATCCATGCGTGCGTCAAATCCGATGTCGCACGCCGAGCAATACTGAATATCTCCCGCCGCTTCGCTATGGAACGGTATCCACTTCGCGTGAACCACCGGCGCAACGTCTGCGGCTGGCCTGTTTTTGATATCGCAGCAGATCCGGTCAAGCATGGCGTTTTGCGCAGGACTTCTATTCGCGCCGCGCTGTTTCTGCACGGCTCGCAACGCCTCCGCGCGGCTGATGTATTCATCCATCTTTCCTTCCCTCCATCTGTTCAAAGTAAAACTTGATCTGTTTCTCATGCTCGACAACATTGCCGTAGGCGATTCCTACCTTGTAGATGTAGTTTTCTCGGAGTTTTCCGGGAATTTCCGCGATATAACGCCGGAACGTTTCCAGAGAATTTGCCCGTTTGTAGTGGTTACACATCCGGCAGGCAGGCATCAGGTTCGAAAAATCGTCCGTTCCGGCATCTTCAATGCCCCACGCCCGCAGCGGCAGAAAGTGATCGACCTGCATATCCTTGATGTCGATAGCCCGTCCGCAGTAGGCGCAGTGTCCATCATATTTCGCATAAACAGCCTGCCGCGTTTTCTTGTTGAAGCTCATGTCTTGCCCTCCATTTCCTGCAAAGCCTCCTCGGCTTCTTCGCGTGTGAGGAAAACGGTTTTGCCGATGTCCTCCGCACGGAAGGTGCCGTACTGAAGCGAATTAAGTACTGTCTGACCGTTAAACGTACTCACATCGGAGACTGTAAACTTGTATACCACCATACCGTACAAGAATGTGCCGTACGTCCACAACTCGTCACCGGGCTTACATGGAAGAACCACGACGCGCCCGGCCTTGTCGGCGTTCATCAGCTCGACCATACGCGAGATAGAATAATCTTCGCCGGGAAGCCCTTCTTCGATCTCGCGAGCCTGCCTGCACGCCTGCGGGGACAGCCCCGCATCTTCATATTCCTTGAGCCTTTCCCACACCTGCTTCTGCGAACAGTTCCCGCCATACTTACACGGCAGTTCGCGGCATTGCGCAATGTCGCAGAAATTGCCGTCAAATGTCAGTCGTTCCATCAGCTTCCTCCTTTTCTTTTTGTCCGCGCGTCTCGTTTTTTTGTATTCCCATGAAAAAGTACGCTGTCCGGCATTTCAAAGAATGGCTCGTCCGTTCCGAGTGCGCGGTAAAGCGTGTACAGAACACCGTCCGCTTCCGCTCGATCTTTGTACTTGCCAATCGTCACCATGCGCTCTGCCGAATAACTGGCGACGATCATGCAGGCATCCGGCTTTTCTACAAGGCAGAAACGCTCAACAAAACTGGAATCGATAACGCTCTTTTGGTCGCTCGCGAATATATAACTCATGCCTTTTCTCCTTCCTCCGGCGCTTCCGGCAAGCCGCGCCATTGCCAGCGGCTGGAATCGCAACACTGGGCGCACGGGCAATTTTTCTTCGCGCAGTTCATGCAGTCGACGACAAGTGCGCCGTCAAATTCGCAAAAATCGTTATGCTTGCAGTCCAGACAGTCATGACGCTCTTTTATCTGCTTGATCAGCGCGTCCCTCTCGGCTTCTGCCTCCGCCTGCTTTCGCTGGGCGAGGGCAATCACCATGTCCTTCCACTCAAGTTCCTTACGAAGATCTGCGTTTTCGGCGGTCAGGCACTCGATGAGGTCAGCTGCGTCCATGCCGATTTTATCAACGTCGCAGCTTGTCCACTCATCCGTTTCCAGCCTCTCTCTGAGTTCGCCGCTCAGCTGTTCTTTTTTCCAGTATGGGCACTTCTCGCAGTCTCCTGTCGATCCACCCGGCGTAGATGTACACCGCAGCTCCCGCACGATTTCATCTGTTGTCATAGCGTGTCCTCCTCCATTCCGTTAAAAATTTCTTCCCTCAGCGCCTTAAAGATTGGGTATGCCTGCTGAGGCACTACAGCGTTTCCGAGACACTTAATTCTGTCCACCCGATTGGGAACCCCATGAGCCACTCGCACCACGTCGGGTTCAGCTGCCCAGCAACGTCCGTGCGCAAACTCCTGCGATTGTTCCCGCCGTGCGAACCCCGTGCATCTGCCGCGCACGGCGTTGTCAGCAGTTTCACGGCATTTGCAAGTTGGCGCACATGATGGTTGTTCCCCGGTGTCTTCGGCTGCATCAGGTGTTCCAGGCTGTTCGCGCCTTTGCTGTCTCTCGCAGTCGGCGTCGGATATATCTGTGACACCGGTAAAGAAGACTCTTGCCCGCCTGTGCCACGCTCCGACAGCCGCAGCTTCAAAATTAAACACGACGACGTGATAGCCTGCACGCTCCAAATCCTTGACCACTTGCCCGGCGGCAATCTTGATGATTCCAGGTACGTTTTCACCGACAACGCAACGCGGGCGCAGCTCTCTGATAGCTCGAAGCATCTCCGGCCAGAGGTAACGCTCGTCCCCTTTGCCTTTCTGCTTTCCAGCCACGGAAAAGGGCTGGCAGGGGAATCCGCCGGAAATAACGTCAACTGTTCGCAGTCCTGTGCGCTCATAAAAACTCTCCTTTGTCAATGTCCGGATGTCCCGCCAGCGCGGCACGTCCGCCCAGTGCTTTTCAAGCACCCTTGTCTGGTAGTCTGCAAATTCGCACTGCCCTACGGTTGTAAAGCCCGCCCATTCCGCCGCCAGATCAAGCCCGCCAATGCCGGAGAACAAGCTCAAATGTGTCAGCATACACCCACCCCCGTCAAAGCCCCGGCGTGTAGTGCCGTCTTCTGTTCATCTCAAATGATTCCTCCCTCTGCTTTTCGCCTCCGCAATCCGGCGGCAATTCTTCGCCCCGCCTGCGGTCTTCTGCCGCAGGTCGGAGGTCTCGGCGCGCCTGTCGTAGCCTGCGTTCCGCTCTGCTTCGTAGGCAAGCCACGGCTCGCAGGTTGCCCCGCAGCCCGGTCCGCGACGTGGGCAATCCTTGCCGCAGGGACCGGCGTATTTTAGCCTGATCATGTCTTCCTCCTGACCTGCACAGTCACTTCCGCCTCCCAGCACTCCGACGCACGAACGACAATTTTCTTGTCTTTGCCCTCTTCTGGGTCGTGGGTGCTGACCAAATAGAACGTTTTGCATTGCATCTTCTGCGGGTATTTCCGCGCCCGGATAAGCTCCCCAGCGGCGGCATAAGCCGTGGAAAAAGGCCGGAGATCGGTTCCGGGATGACGATAAATACTTCCTGCTCTTTCATCGCCTGAGCCTCCAATTCTTGTCCGTTCCTGTGAAGCGAAGATAATGTCCTTTCGACCGTTCGAAGACTCTTGAGCCAAGCGCCTCGTCGAGGTCCAAAAGCTCTTCCACGCTCCGTTCTGTTGACAAAATGGTCAGTTTTCCCGGCTGATTGTACCGTGCCATAATGACCTCCAAAGCGGTGTCAAGGTCAGCCTTCGTCGGCTGCTCGTTCCTTCCGCACTTGAGAAAATCGTCTATGTACAAAACATCCGCCGTCTTGTACGTCTTGAGCAGCGCGTCGCGTTCTTCCGGATCGGTAAACGCTTTGAGCCGGTTGATCTGGTCGCGCCACATGAGATACCGCACGGCCCGGCCCTGCATGAGAAGTTCCCCGCAGATCGCCACGCACAGGTGGGATTTGCCAGAGCCTACAGCGCCGGATGCAACGAACCACCCTGCCGGGGCTTCCAGATACCTCTCCGCCGCCTTTTTTGCCGCCGCCTGCCACGGTTCCACGGTCTGGTAGGTATCCAGCGTGTAGTCTCTCAGGAGGTCTTGCAGGCCGCTTTCCGCCGCCCTCTGGATGCTCGCCCTTGCGTCCATGCAGCCGCACCGGATGCAAATTCTCCGCCTGTCGCGGTACTCCATCACGTAGCCCTTGTTCCGGCAGACAGGGCAGTCATAGCCGGTCAGGTTCCCGGGCTTTTTGTTCTCGTCGTCGCAGATCTTCCGCTCATAGGCGTCCACGTCAGAGGACGATCGCGTCAAGCCCCCAGTCCCGAGTCGGCGTTTGAACGCCGGAGGCATTTGTACCCGATCCATGCGCGTCCCTCCTTTCCCAAGTTCTCACAGCGGCTTTCCAGTCTTTCATCTTCGTTTTCCCGACGATCCAGCCGTTTGCGCTGTAATAATCCACGAAACGTTCAGCATCTACGCTGTTTTTCCGTTCAAGGCAATAAGATTTCACTTCTTCGACCGTCGGGGGCGTGAAGCGCGTCACGCGCGTATTCTCGCATCCCGATTCTCGATTCTCGATTCTCGTATCTCGATTCTCGAATACGGAAACATCTGCAATCATTTGCTTGCAAGTGTTCGCAGATTCCTGCGGCTGCTCATCAGGTGACGGATACTTGCTCACTTTCGCGCGTTGTGTCTGGTACTTGCCCCATGTTGGTAGGTAAAGGAAGCGCTTGCCCTCAAACACATACAGAGCAACCAATCCAGCACTCGCCAATCCATGAAGAGCAGTTTCCACTGTTTTCAACGTGAGATTGTCTTTCAAGGGGAAGAGGCGGTTTTTGATGACCGCCTCTCTTCCGTCAAACCTTCCGAAATCGTCGCAGTTTACGATCAGCCGATAGAACAGAACTTCTTCAAACCATGAAAGCCGGTCGACGCTGTCGCTCGTGCAGATGCTTTCTCGAATGATCCTGTTCGGCATATTTCAGCCTCCTAGAACGGCAGCGTATCGCCGTCATCGTCGTCCATCATCGTAAAGCCGCCGGGGTTTGCCGGGTCCTTCGGTTCCGAAGATTTCTTTCCTTCTCCGAAATAGACACGGTTTGCCACGACCTCCGCAGACCGGCGTTTGTTGCCGTCCTTGTCCTTCCAGTCTCTGAGCTGCAATCTTCCGTCCACGACTGCCATGCTTCCCTTGAAGAAGTATCCGTTCACAAAATCAGCAGTCCCCTTCCACGCGACGCAGTCGATGAAATCGGTCTCTTTCTCTCCACCCTCCGGCGTGGAGTCGCGGTCGACTGCCAGCGTGAAGGACGCGACCGAAGTCCCGCTCTGCGTCTTCCTTAACTCGGGGTCACGCGTGAGCCTGCCCATAATAACAATGTGGTTCAGCATTCTTACATTCCTTTCTTGTAAATAAGCTTTTCTTCCTCCCAATCGGGATATTTCATCTTGAGATACCGTTTGATGTACGCTTTCAAGTGCTTGCGCTTCGGTGACTGGTCAAACAGTTGGTGGCAGTCATCGCACAGGGTAATGATGTTTTCTTCGATCCCAAGCCCTCCCTGCGACCGTGGGATGTAATGGCACCACGGATTGCCGGGCTTGAAGCAGACGATGCAGCATTTTCCGTCGCGCTCCCAGACAGCCTTTTTGACCTTCTCAGGTATCTTCGTCGCCTTCGTTTCCTTTCTCATCCCGCCTCCATTCCAGCGCCATACGCTCGAGTTCTTCCGGGGTGAGAGTCTCTATGCCCTGCGCCTTGCAGTCCTGCACGACCAGATCAATGAGCCTTGCCATCTGCTTTGTATCGTAGGTGCTCGAGCCGTAGTAGCAGATGACGTTTGTGCAGCCCAAAATTTTGGACGCCATGATCTCTGTACACCATCCAAGACCGTTGTTCTCCCAGCCTTCCCGAAATCGCTTGACCGCCGCGTCCGGGATGCAGATCGTGTCGGAATTGTCGCCAACGTCCGGGATATAGTGCCGGTAGACATCTTCCGGTGGGACTCCCACCTTGACGGAAAGCTTGTTGCAGAGCAGCCAAAGATATCGGTTTGCGTCCAGGCTCCGTTTCTTCCGGAACTCCTTGATCGTGACCGTGTATTTCTTCTGCGGGTCAAGTTCCCCGGCTACCATCTGGGCTTGTCCGGGCAGCTCCGGCTTGAGTTTCAGCCAGCTTCCAGAAGCGTCCATGCTCCACGAAGCTTCAACGATGTTCAGCTCTCTCATGCCTTACTCGCGCAGTTCCAGCAAAGGCAGCGCCCAAAGCGCTTTCTTGTCTTTTCGGCGACCTGCAAAGCCGTGAACTGCGTGCCGCCCTCGATGATCTGCGTGATCTCGCTCTTGCAGTCTGCGCAGACAAGCCGCGGTGCATTTGGTGTCTCCGCCTTCCCGGCTTGTCCGAAGGTGTATACCGGTCTCCCCTTTGAGGCAAGTGTGAGCGTTTTGATTCGTTCCTGCTCGTCATAGGTGATCTCCGTCACATCGAACTGGTCAAAGCACTGCCAACGGCCCGTTTTATCGTTCTTTTTGAGCCTCTGGCACAACGCCGCGTCAATCCAAATGAAAGGTGCGGAATAAAGCTCTCTTCCGATGCCGTGTTTGAAACCGGCTCTTTTGAACGCATCCGATGCGCGGCCCTTCTCGGCCTCTGTGTTGCTCTCTGTACCGGCGTCCCATTTCCAGATGGGATGTCCGTTTGCGTTGTAATCCACGCCGATACCGCCGTACAGAACGCCGTCGACCAGCTTGAAATCGTTCTCCCAGTTCTGGGCCCCGACGGTCTCGTCCAAAAGGTCTGCATCGGTTCTGGCCGTCTTGTATAAGAGAATCGAAGCGCCCTTCTCATTGCACTGCGCCACGCGGCACTCGATCTCGTCCGGCCTCAATAATCGAAACTGTTTCATCCTTCCTCCTTTACAGGCTTCAGCGGGCAGGAATCCTCTACCCGGTTTTCCCGCGGGACAGGTAGGCCCGTCAGCCCGCACTTTCTTGAACTGCGGCGATAGTACCAGCAAACGTCGCAGCAGATACAGGCGTTTCCTCTCAGGTCAATGGGGAAGGCCATCTTGACCGTCGCTTCGACATTCACATAGCCCTTGACGCCTGATTCAAAGTACGCCATTTTCCCCTCCTAGATCTTGCAGACTCGCCGTTCTAAGCCGCACAATTCGGCGATATAGTTCGTGCCGAACGTCTCAACCAGGTGCTCAATAAGAGCGTTATGTACGTTCCAGTTCTCACCCGGAAGCGCGGCGGCGATATTGCCTTCATCGGAAACGAAATACTCGTTCCCATCGTAAATCTCCACGCCGTTGATATCCGTGATAAATGGCGCTGTCTGTTTGTCCTTCATAATCGTGTCTCCACCAATCTGTACATCGCATAGCGGACTTCATCCCCATACCGGTTTGAACTTGACACCATGTCCCGCTGGATCACGTAGCCTTTTTTCTTCAAGTCGGAGATCCTAGCCGCAAGCCTCATACACCCGAGGTCTCGCAGCGCTTCCAGCTGGGATATGCTCCCAAAGTCACGCATGTACATCAAAACTCGTTCTGCCTGTGTCACGCTTTCCTCCACTGCTCCGTGAACACCGTCCAGAAGACGATGTCCCTGTATGTTGCGTGCTGCGGTTTTGCGGCCAGATTCCGGATGGCTTCTGCCGTGAAATCAAATGCCTCCGGGAACCATTCCCGCCAATCGTCGCAGCCTTTGCAGCGCTTATGTTCTTTTGCGCAGCCCTTGCACGGTCTTACCATATTTAATAATCCGTCAGCGCTGCCCCGAAGAAGCAGCACCCGGAAATCCCGCCCAGTATCAAAGCTGCCCTGAAGAGCCCAAGGCCCATCGCAAACGCCGCCCCGCCGATCAGCATGCAGCCCACAGAAAAGCACACTGTGTTCGTCAGCTTCAAAATCTCCCCCTGCTTCCGGTGCAAAGCCTCGATATCGTGCCATCTCTGGCCGAGCTCTCTTTCCCGAGCCCTGCGGTGGTTCTGCTCCGTGATCATTTCTACGTCAGTCATCTTTTACCTCCACAAATTCACCGCTTACAAGCTTGTACCAGGTGTCCGCCTTGATTGTCTCGCCATCGACAATCGCGGCTCTGACTGCGGTGATTGGAAAGGTTTCGCCGTCCCATTCGCCGCGCTCCACACAGCAAATAGCACAGCCAAGTGCTCCTTTCGCCTTACATTCAACGCCTGCAGCAAGAGCGACACCGGATTTGCCGGTGGCAGACGCTGCGCCCTGATCGCCGGTGGCAGACGCTGCGCCCTGATTGCCGGTGGCAGATGCTGCGCCCTGATAGCCGGTGGCAGACGCTGCGCCACGATTGCCGGTGGCAGACGCTGCGCCCTGATCGCCGGTGGCAGACGCTGCGCCCTGATTGCCGGTGGCAGACGCTGCGCCCTGATTGCCGGTGGCAGATGCTGCGCCCTGATAGCCGGTGGCAGACGCTGCGCCACGATTGCCGGTGGCAGATG